>Ga0172367_10008450_pt1 | contig 11503 bp, 4 predicted proteins | sample Lak10m_FD_114542 | JGI IMG/M metagenome (GOLD analysis project Ga0172367, IMG submission 114542) | Freshwater microbial communities from Kabuno Bay, South-Kivu, Congo - kab_022012_10m | ecosystem: Environmental > Aquatic > Freshwater > Lake | place: Democratic Republic of the Congo: South-Kivu...
CGGGCATTTTCGGCATAACCATGTTTTTCAATCAAAAAGCGGTAAACTTTTTCGTATTTCATATCCCCGGTAATATGAATCGCTGTTTTCAGGTGCGAAAGGATTTGCAGCGAGTTGAGTCCCCGTTCGTAGGCCCAGTTACCGGAACGATTGAGTGAATCCGGATTCCAGATGCCCCAGCGCGTTGGTTTTCTATCGGCATCGATGAGTTGGAAATTGTTGCCGATGATGTGATCCATCACCCGTCTGATCAGCTTTCTGACGCTTTCTTTTTGCGTTTCGTCGGCCACCAGATCGTAAAAAAGTGAAATGGCAAACAGGTGTCCGACAATCTCGTCGGAACTGGTGTCGTCGAGCCATTGCCATTTTCCGTCGGGTGAGACGTGCCAGTGTTTGGGGTGCGGCGATTTCGACTGAACAACGCTGTCGGTTGCCAAAGCGTAGGTGCGTGCGGGATAACCCGAAATTCCGGTAACTGTTTCCAGCCTTTCCAGCGCTTCGTAAGTTCTGGTTGCCAAAGCTCTGGCTTCCGGGCTTTTGGTGACAGCATACCTGAAACATTCGGCAGCCAGGTAATTCGACGTCCACAAACCGTCGTTGTCTTCATTCTCGGTCCGGCTGGTTGACAAATCGCCCGCAACTTTCAATTTCGAACGATTGATTAAACCGAGCCGGTTGTGCCGAAGCTGTATGATTTTTTCAAAGTCAGCGGCCTTTTGTTCCAGCGACATTTTCACTTCCTGAATCTGGCTGATTCCTTCCGGTGTGGCGATCCAAACCGTATGTTCGTCGATGGGCAGAATGTCGTTGATCTGATCGTTGGGCAACCAGCGCTTTCCGCAGTAATAATGCCATTGCGTATCTTTTTTGATCACGCCTTTCGGAGTGCCCAGCCAAAGATCGTTTCCAAAAGTTTTTACTGAAGTTATGGGGCCGTAAGGAAGTCCGTCGGCACCTCGCAAAATCCAGTGATTGCCGTTTTCGGCCAGGCAACCTACAGCGAAAAGTCCGCCAAAGAGCAACTCTTTCGATTCGAGGCGGCTTTCGAGTGCAAAATAGGTCCGTTTCAGTCCGTAGGCCATCAGGTTGTCGTCCATGTTAATCCATTTTCCGGCCATCCGGCGGAGCAAACCGTCGTTGGTCGCCAGCCACAGATCATTTTTCCCATCGGCAGCAATGGCATTGATTCGTTTGCCTTTGGTGAAGGGAACCACTTCCCATTTTCCGGAGTAACACAACAGACCGTTAGTTGTGCCCACCAGCAGGTTTTGTGCATTTTCCCAATGCAGACAAAGAATGGTGTCGTTTTGCGTAGAAGCAGGTAATGCAATTCCTGATGTAGAATTTTCCTCCTGAACGGTTTTGGCTGATGCCAGCCAAATTTTTCCGTTTGGATCAACGGCAGCAGTTTTCCATGTCGAACTGTAAATTTTGGATGACCATTTCCCATCTTTGAATTTGCAGACACTGTTGCTGGTTATGGCGACTTTTGTTCCAGAGACCGAAAGCAATTTAATCGCATTTTTACCGGCTTCCGAAGGCAAATTGACATCAGTTTTGACCTCCTGAAAATAATTTTCAAGATTTATGTTTTTTGTTGACTGTGCAGCTAAAGTAAAACTGAAAATAATTGAGCTAAAAAATAGAAAAAGAGATTTTTGATGAATCGTTTTCATGAATCCGTTTTTTATACAAATGATGTAATTTGATTGGCGAAGATTGTTTATTGTTTTTTAATCAACCACACGTCGCACACTTTCGACTGCTGTCTCCAGTTTAGATGTGATTCTTCGGGCTGATCGAAAGTAATGACCAGTTTTCCGTCGCTGACATATTTTTGATTGACCAAAAATTCTTTGAATTCTTCCAGGCCTTTGTTGTAAATAATGGGCTCGAGTCGTTCTCCGTCGGCTCTGACCAATGCTTCGCCATACCCGGCAACACGAATAATGTACCGGCCATTGGGGTCGAGATCGGCATATTCGAGCCTCGGGAAATTCTGAAACAACTGAGTCGATAAACGTTTGCGACTCATCCCATTGTCCCACCAGGCCACATCGGTGGCGTCGTCCGTCCTGGTTTTTACCCGCGAACCTTTCGAAAGATCAGAAACATTGTCGTAGTAGCTTCCGGCTCCCGGATTTTCCCATGTTCGGATGACTTCCAGCCGGGTAAGTTTTTCTTGTTCAGAGGTCATTTTGCTGATTTTGGCAAACTCGTCGGCCAACCACCAGCGGTTGTTTAGCGGATAATCGATGAAATCGAGAACAGCACCGCGTTCGGCTCCGCTGGCATTGTATTTTTTTACGCTGGTTTGCGCGCCAATCGAATTCCATAACGCTTCGCAATAATCGAAAACCTTTTGCCTCAATTCAGGAGAAACAAGTTCTTTGTCGGCCTTATTTACTACTTCAAGAGCTTCGGACATTGCTTTATCCGTGCCTATTTGCTGAGCTTTTGCTAAAACTTGGTTGGCTTCTTTTTCAAGGTTTTGCTCATAAATTTTCCGGCGACGCACGTAGGTGTCGTAATAAGCCCGCATAACCAACTGCTGCCAGCGCCAGTTGTTTTTTAGCTCCGGATGTTTCAATTCCAGGTTTTGCCAGAACGAAAGTGTTGTTTCCACTCCTCCGTTTTCTTCAACCGGACCAAACCAGTTTCGCTCGAGCGCCAATATCCCATTTGCCCCGTCGGTGGCCACCGAAGAGCCAAAGAAATAGCGGCTGTATTCGGCGACAACTTCCGTCACATCTTTTCCCGGATTCCAGCCCATTTGGCTCCAAACAATCTTGTTCACATCGTCGTGCGTTCCGTCGGAATATGAAATAAACCCGTTGGTAAACGGTGCAAACCGGTTGTGGATCCTGGCATAATAAAAGGGTTGCGGGTTGCAAACTTCGCGGCCTTCGGTGAGTGCAAAAGCCTGATCCCAGTTTTCGGTCGGGTATTGGCAGCGCACAGTATGGGTTAAATCGGGATAGTGACGGTGTTTGTATTTCGCCGGAAGGCGGAAACGGGTTTCGGCCATATCCGGACTGCTTGGGCCAGAAACCACACCAGCCAGCCAGTCCGGATTGTTTTTGCTGAGATACTCGTAGAAATAGTCGACCTGTTCATAGCTGAATCCTTGTAACGAAATCCAGACTCCGGCTTTGGGGTGATACTTTTTTAGCTCAGTTGCGATGGCTTTCAGGAATGGCATGACATATTTCGGATGGTTGTCGCCGGGGTCGCCTCCGGGAAAGAAAACTCCGTCGAGTCGGGGAGTACTTTTGTAAAAATCAGCATGTTTTTTAACGCCCGAATTGAAAACTTCTTCTTTGGAAAGATCGCCGTCGGCCGGAGTCCATACCCAGTAATCCAGATCGTATTTGTTACAGATTTCGCTGAGCCGGAGATTCATTTCCTCGCGTGGAAATTTCATGTGCGGACCAAGTGGCCCGTCCTGGAACGGAATGTTTTCGATGGCATTGGTTCCGAACATCGCCAGATCGCGAAAATACTGCTCGAATTGTGCCGGAGTCCACGCATCCCATGAATTGGCCGTGTTTCGGTAGCCAATTTGGTGGCCGCGAATCGGGTAGGCGGGCGATGTGGCAATTTCATTCGCGGAATCAAAAATGATTTTGTTTTTCGTCAGATTTGCGGTGCGCAAAAAGTGCCCGACTGCAAACAAAACTCCGCGCTGATCGGCGCCGATGAGCCACAATACTTGCTTCCCCGATTGATTTTGAACGACGACACGGAAACCTTCAGGATTATTCTCCGGAAGATTTTCACCAGTTCTGTGAGGTACTGAAACACCATTGATTTCAGTATCACCCATGGTTGCCAGAACAATAACGGACTTTCCCCATTTTGAAACGACCGGAAGGTTGATAGCAGTGCGGCGGGCTACTTCCTCCTGCAAAACCTGGACTAGGGTTTCTTTTTCCGGCGACTTTAAATTACCGGATACCATTATTTCCGCTTTACTGAAAGCAATATTTTGTGCCGATAAATAAACTGTGGAAAATAAATTCAAGAGGACTACGGCTATAGAAACTTTGATTGATCTGTTCATCGTTGATTGATTAATTTTTTGCATTCAAGTTTGATTGAGTTAAGCACTTTTATAAAAGCACTGCCAGCTTATCACCTGGCTATTTCAATTTTCCAGTCGGTAAATTCAACCCAATACTGGCGTTTGTCGGGGCCACCGGCAGCTAAGCCCAAATCAATTGTTTCGTTTATTCCCGGTATGTCAACCGAATGCCGTTCGATAATCCAGTTTTTGCCATCCAGACTAATGTATCCGCTGAAGCTGTTTCCGTGACGAACCATTTTCAGGTAAATCGGAGTTTTTGAGTTTTCGGGCAGATTGGTACTGCTTGCTTTGTGCATACATCCATTGGCAAACTCGTCGTACTCAATTCCGGCACGTCCCGGCGTTCCGAACACCAGCACCGAGCCTTTACTTCCAGGCTGAACATCGAAACTTTGAGCAATGTCGTTACGCACAAATAGTCCCGAACGGAACCATTCGTGCGTACGATTTCCGAATTGATTGATTTTAACGGTGGCAACAAAATCGCCTTTTATTCCTTTTACGTAAGCCGCCGCATACGAATCTTCTGCATGGTAAAAATCCGAACCTCCGGCAGTTATTTTAAACCGGTTGGCTTTAGCATCGGCCTCTATTTCAAAAGGTTTGGCTTTGGCCGAACAATATTTTAACACCGGCATGTTTGTCAAATCAAGAACTTGTCCTTCAGCAATATTCAGCTCTTTTTCCGCGCTGTTTTCTATGCGTAACTGATGTTTTCCGGCTATCGGTTCTAACTCGAAGCTCACGATTTGAGTTCCGTTTGGTTTCAGTTCAATCGTCTGATTTTGAACCTTGCGGTTGTCAACAAACAGGCTGGCGCTCATGGTTTGCGCTGTTGCCAAAAGATTGCGGGCGGTAGCTGTTACTTTTACCTTTTCGCCCTGAATGAGCCGGTCTCCCGACAATTTAAAATCTTCGAATACAATTGCGGGCTTTTCTCCTTCAATCTTCAATGTTTGATAAGCTGTTGAGCCAATAGCCACCTGATGTTCGCCCGCATCGTACAGTCTGACTTCAAACTCAATTTTCCGACTGTTATTTTTAATTACCGGGAACAATTTACGCTCCTTGATTTTGCCATCTACATACAACTCAACCGGTGCAATACCGGTCGCTCCGGCGTTCGTAACGTCGGCGGTCAGGCGGATAACGCTTCCGGCTGAAACTGCTCCGGACGCGTTCTTTGAAGCGGCTTCAATCTGAAGATTGTTTTCGCTGAATTCCGGTTCACCTTCAATAATCGTTTCAGGGGAATGTGCAGGAGCCTCTATCTTGAAGTTGTTTCGGTAGGTATTGTCTTCGGGCATCGCGGCACAATATTTCATTTCGCCCTGTTCCAGGTTGTAATAAATGTTTTCTTCTGAAGTCCAGCCATTCGACATGTTATCGAACCAGAACGCCACATTATCATTGAAAAATCCTGCGTGTACATGGTGAATCAGGTTGCGGCGAACAACAGAATTAAAGGTTACTCCGGCTGTTTTAATTGCTCCTGAATCGTCAGCGTCCATTTGCACATCGTCGAGGTGATTGTATTCAACCAGGTAGCCGCCATCGATGGCTTCTTCCAAATTCGACCACCCACCAATGTCAATCCCATATCTTCCGCGGGTTTTGGTAATATAGTTGCGCGAAATGGTGGTCATCAAGGTATAGTTGGCATAGATATTTATGCCACCGCAATCGAAAAACTGGTTGTACGAGATTTGAGTTTCGCGGGTAATCTCGCGCCCGTCGCCCGGATTGGTTGGTCCGTGAGCCATCAGCGCGCTGTTGTCGATGGTTTCGAACCTGTTGCGCAATATGCGGGTTTGGTAGCAACCCTTCAGGATAGAAAGTCCAGTGCCGGCGCACGAACGAATTTCACCGTCGACAAATTCGCAGGCATGAGCAAACTCGTAACTGATAGCGCTACTTTGGGGTGTTGCTCCTTCGAAAGTAAGTCCATAGAAGCGAAGGTTTCGAACGGGTTGACCGAGTTTTCCTTTTATACTGACCAGATTGCTGATTTGCGGGACTTCAGCCGAAACCTGATTTGGATCGGTAATTCCATCGGCCGGAATAAAGCTGATTTCCTTTGTCTTTTTATCGAAAAACCATTCGCCCGGTGCATCGAGCAGCGATTTTATATTTTCGACGTAATAGCGTGGCGGAACGATAACAACACCTTCCTGCGGCGATTTAAACGTAGCAATGCCGGTTTTTTCGTCGATTTTTACAATGGAATTAATACCTGTATGCCAGCGCAACAGCATGGTAACGCGGTTTCCTTCCAAATCTTTCCAGTTTTTAAGTTCGCCTTTCCTGAAGTGGATTTCGCCGGTATTTTCTGAAATTACGGGTGGGACGAAATAGCCCTGGTTAGGAGTACGGGCAAGTGTTTGCCGTTTGCCATTTACAACCAGCATTTGAGCCGAATCAGCATCGAATCTGGCCGTCCAAACGTTGCCCTTTTTTGTCCAGTTGGTTACCGGAATACCTCCCGAAATCACTGGTTTTTCGCCGGGATAAGCTGCGTAAGTTACGTAATGGTCCTTGAGTTTGTGGTATTCGAAGGCGCCTGTTGGTAAATTGGTTTCCACGCGTTCGCCGCCATCGACTGGCTCAAAAGTTAGCGGTTGTTTCAGCGAGTAAGTTCCGGCACGAAGATACACCAGGATGTCTTTGCCTTTTCCGAATGGATGCGGCGAGCCAATCCAGCGTTTTTCAACCGGCGCATCTTTGGGTTTAAATACTTGCGCTTTCAGTTCGCGAACAGCTTTTTGTGCCCGTTCCAACGTTAAGAAAGGTCCGTCTGTTCCGGCCGAATTAGGTTCAGCCAGAGTTCCCGACCAGCTGTCGTTTCCTTTTGGCGACACATAAAAATCGGCTTTTTCAGGATAACTAAAAGGCAGCCATGCTTCACCTTCCAGAATTTTACCATCGCGGTGCTGGACTTTGGTTTGTCCGGTGGCTGATAAACTGAGTATTGTCAGAAAAAGGACCACGAAAGTCCGTGATTTCATCATCGAAAGTTCCATAGCAAGTTGATTCGTTTAGTTTGTGCAAAACAGCCTGTAAAACAAGTTGTTTTTCGCATTTCAAACTTATGGAATCCAAACGATGTGATTCGATGAGTTTTTGCTTGTTCGTTATAGAATTTTAACCCGAATCGGAAAATATGGATAGAAATCGGGAGACGGAAGCAAGAATAGTTTAATAGAGCAGTTGATTTGAGCAGAACTTATCACCGACGAAAAACCATAAGCCAATTATCCATCAATTTCTATTAAAATACCGGCAATTCATCCTGAAAAGAATTGCTTCCTTTGGGATTAGTCGTGAAACTGAGCGAGTGTTTGATTGAAAATAGTTCACGCATTTGAACGTAAATTTCCTTAATTTGGGGAGATGAGTTTGACCTGAGTTAATCGTGAACTCAAGGTTCAGATAATGAATTAACTAAACCAATAGAAGGCCTATGAAATCTTTACTTATCCTGGTAGCTTTGTGTCTGTTTCTTTCCGTCAGCGGTCAAAAAAAGGCGCAGTTCGTTTACGATATGAAATGTGAGAATCTGCACAATCCGCTTGGCATCGATCAATCCGCACCACGCCTGAGCTGGAAAATCAACAGCTCCAAAAATCAAACGGAACAAAAAGCGTATCAAATTTTGGTGGCCAGCGAACCGTCCAAACTTCAGGAAGGAAAAGCCGACCTTTGGGATTCGGGAAAAACAGAATCTTCGTCCAGTATTTGGATTTCCTATCGGGGTAAGTCAATCGGATCGGGGCTGTCGGCCTTTTGGAAAGTGCGTGTTTGGGACGAATCCGGAAAGGTTTCGGAATGGAGCCCAACTGCTTCTTTCAGCATCGGGCTACTCGGGAAAAATGACTGGAAAGCAGCTTACATCGGCTTTTCTACCGATTCCGGGTACCGCGAATGTCCGCAGTTGCTAAAAACTTTTCAGGTGAAAAATATCTCCGGAAAATTTTTTCTTCATGTGAATTCGTTGGGTTATCACGAAGTTTTCCTGAATGGACAAAAAGTAGGAGATGGTGTTTTGGCTCCGGCGGTTTCGCAGTTCGACAAACGCTCATGGGTAGTGACTTATGATGTTTCGTCGCTGCTGAAAAAAGGCCAAAACGAGTTGATGCTTTGGCTCGGCAGCGGTTGGTACACCGAAGGGTTGCCGGGAGTTTCCCATAATGGTCCGCTGGTGAAGGCGCAGCTCGAACAGGTTATCAACCATCAAAGAGAAATTCTTTTGGCCACCGACGCATCGTGGTTGGGGCGAAGCAGCAGTTATTACCGGCACGGCGATTGGCGTCCACATCGTTTTGGTGGTGAAATAGTTGATGGTTTGCTGGCACAAAGCGATTTGAAGGCTGATGCCATGGGGAGAAAGTGGTCGCCGGTGAAGGTGGCCGAAGTCCCCGAAGCAAATGTGAGTCCGCAAATGGTCGAGCAAAATAAAATAACAGAAACAATTACCGCCATTTCTGTAACTCCGGCAGGTGACGGTTCGTTCCTGGTTGACATGGGTAAAAGTGTTGTTGGTTGGACGGAAATCCGGTTTCCGAAGTTGCAAAAATCGCAAAAGGTTGTTATTGAATATTCCGATCACCTCGACAAAAACGGTCGGTTTGCCAACCAGCGACAAACCGATTATTACATCGCCGCCGGTGAAGGAAACGAAGTGTTCAAAAACAAATTCAATTATCACGGATACCGGTATGTCCGGATTTCAAAACTTCAGGAAGCACCTTTGCCCGAAGCTGTAAAAGGTTATTTGATTCACACCGGGTACGAACTGGCTTCCGGGTTCCATTGTTCCGATCCGGAACTAAACCGAATTCACGATATGATTTTTTACACGTTGCGCTGCCTCAGCATTGGAGGCGATTTGGTCGATTGTCCGACCATCGAACGGCTCGGATATGGAGGTGATGGAAATGCCTCGACCGAAACAGCGCAAACTATGTTCAATCTGCATCCAATGTATGTCAACTGGCTGCAGGCCTGGGCAGACTGTGTGCGCGACGACGGCGGAATGCCACATACAGCGCCCAACCCGTATAAAGCTGGCGGCGGTCCGTATTGGTGCGGTTTCATCATCACCGCTTCGTGGCGGACTTACCAAAACTATGGGGACATTGCCATCCTCGAAAAATATTACCCGGTCATTCAAAAATGGCTGGGTTACGTTGATGCCCATTCAACCAACGGATTACTGACTGGCTGGCCCGATACCGATTACCGTAACTGGTATTTGGGTGACTGGGCCACACCAACCGGAATCGATCAAAAAGCTCCGGCTTCGATTGGTTTGGTGAATAACTGTTTCGTGGCGGTTTGTCTCGAAAATATGCAGCGAATTGCGCAGGTTTTGGGTAAAACTGCTGATGCAACGATGTACGCTCAGAGGAAGGCCGAATTGCAGCAAAAAGTTCATCAGCAATATTTCGATCAGGCCCAAAAATCGTATGCTACCGGTACTCAAATAGATTTGTTGTATCCAATGCTGTCAGGGGTGGTTCCTGAAAATTTAATTTCGGTAGTCACCCAAAGCCTGAAAAAGGAAACCGAAAACCGTGCGGGGCATCTTGCCTCCGGACTTGTTGGTATTCCGGTTTTGACTGAATGGGCGGTGAAAAATCACGCGGCCGATTGGATGTATTCGATGCTGAAGAAAAAAGATTATCCGGGATATTTGTATATGCTCGAAAACGGAGCGACAACCACCTGGGAACATTGGAATGGCGATCGCAGCCGTATTCACAATTGCTATAACGGCATTGGCTCGTGGTTTTATCAGGCTGTTGGTGGAATTCGTCATGACGAGCTGGTCCCGGCTTACCGGAAAGTACTGATTCAACCTCAGATTCCGCAGGGAATTACATGGGCTAAAACATTCAAGGAAACGCCCTATGGAAAACTTGCTGTTGACTGGGAACTGAAAGAAACTGTGATGGAGTTGACTATTGAAATTCCGGTTGGCATTGAGGCGGAGGTTGTAGTTCCTTCAGGAGTAAAGAAATGCAACCTGAACGGAAAGGAATATGAATTGACAGGGGACCAGCATTCGGTTGTCGGGATAAAAAGTGGAAAATACAAATTGAATTACACCCGTTGAAAGATGTTTTTCCTGAATTGAAATATGATATGAAATTCAAACAGTTTTTTGTCATAGTTGCTTTTGTTTTTGCCGGAATGGGTGTTGCTCATTCTCAAATTCAATCGAATTCTGAGCAAAATTCCGGTCTCCGGAAAATCAAAGATGTCATCATTTACCAGGATTCTTTGTTCTATTCGGCATTCCCATCGGTGGTAAAACGTCCTGATGGCGAAATTCTGGTCGCTTTTCGCCGGGCCCCGGACAGGCGACTTTTTGGTCAGCAGGGAATCACGCATACCGATCCAAACAGTTATTTGGTCATGGTTCGTTCGCGCGACGGTGAAAACTGGACCAAAGAACCGCAGTTGATCTTTGCGAATCCGTTTGGAGGTTCGCAGGATCCGTGTTTGTTACAGCTCGGCGACGGCACGTTGATTTGCACCAGCTATTCCTGGGGGCCAATCCGCTCTGATGCCGACAGCATTTTCAATTCAAAAATTACGCTGCACAAAGGGAAAGGCCATGTGCCATCATTCACGTTTTTGGGTGGATACATCGTTCGTTCTGCCGATGGCGGAAAAAGCTGGCAAGGGCCAATTTATCCGATGAATGTTCCAACCGACATTCAGCAAAATGTTTACGGAAAACCGCTGCCTGCCTACAACCGGGGCGCTATGCACGAGGGCAAAAATGGAGTGATTTATTGGGTGGTAGCCTCCAAAGATGCAGCTTCTCCGAATACAACCTCTACGCATTTATTGGTTTCAGAAGATAAAGGGCTGAACTGGAAATATTCGTGTCCGGTGGCAACCGATCAAAAAGTGTCGTTCAACGAAACCTCCGTTTACGAAACGCCGAAAGGTGATCTGGTGGCCTTTCTCCGGACTGCCAACATGCCCGAAGAACATTCCTGCATTGCCCGCTCAACCGATGGCGGAAAATCGTTTCAATGGCAAAGCCTCGGCTTTTACGGTTATCCGCTTCATGCTTTGAAACTGCCCGATAACCGGGTTTTGCTGAGTTATGGCTACCGGCATACACCTTATGGCATACGGGCACGAATTTTGAACGCAGAATGTACCGATTTTGCAACTACTCCGGAATTTGTAATTCGGGCCGACGGTGGAAGCGGCGATTTGGGCTATTGTTGGTCGGAATTAGTGGATAAGAACAAGGTTTTGGTCGTGTATTATTTCAATCACAACAACGGAAACCGATACATTGCCGGATCAATTTTGGAAATCGGTCAGATTAAAAAATGAAAATATATAATGTTTTTTTCTGCTATTCTGCGGATCATTATTGAAAATGAATAAAAG
>Ga0172367_10008451_pt1 | contig 11503 bp, 6 predicted proteins | sample Lak10m_FD_114542 | JGI IMG/M metagenome (GOLD analysis project Ga0172367, IMG submission 114542) | Freshwater microbial communities from Kabuno Bay, South-Kivu, Congo - kab_022012_10m | ecosystem: Environmental > Aquatic > Freshwater > Lake | place: Democratic Republic of the Congo: South-Kivu...
ACGATCTTGCCTTCCGGCCGGCTGCGCCGATCCACCCCGGTGACTCGCACCATGGCACGGTCACCATGCAGCACCTTGCCCATTTCCTTGGGTGAGAGGAATATATCTTCGCCACCTGCATCCGGAACCAGGAAACCAAAACCGTCCGGGTGTCCTTGTACCCGTCCCGGAATGAGGTTGATCTTTTCAGCAATGCAAAGCACATTCCTGCGATTGCGGATGACCTGGCCGTCGCGCTCCATGGCCGCCAGTCTACGGTTAAATGGGTCAAGTTCGTTTTCGCTGATTTCAAGCAGTTGGTAAAGCTGTTCGACGCTGACCGGTGCGCCTTCCTGCTCCATGACTTCCAAAATAAACTCCCGGCTGGGCAATGGATGCTCGTACCGGGTAGCCTCGCGTTTGGCGTGAGGGTCTTTGCCGCGCTGTTTTTTTCTCGTTGACAAAATCAATCTTTCCTATAGAATTTGCGCTCTTTTAGCCCAGATGGCGGAATTGGTAGACGCGCATGGTTCAGGTCCATGTGCCTTCGGGTGTGGAGGTTCGAGTCCTCTTCTGGGCACCAAGCTGCAAACTTTCGTTATAAACTCAATAAGCTGCAAGTGGCAATGATACAAAACAGCGCGGTGATACGTTTTGATGTCATACATGCTTGCGGAACTGCCACATTATCTCACCATTTCCAGGCACGGGATTACTATCTGCGCGTGAAGCGCCACGGAAGAGAACAAGCCATATGGCATAGCCCGGTCGCTGTGTAACATACGCCCACCCAGCATCCATCCCTCCCCGCAAATTCTCAAGACAGCTTCTCAGAAGCTGCTTAAGAAAATGTCGCGAGGAAGGCGATATGCAAGGCGCCCGGAGCACAGAAACCGGAATGTACAGGTAGTACATGAGGATTTCGAGCACCGCGCAACGCCGCAGATCGCCTCCGCAGTAATTTTCTAAACAGCTTCTTAGGAATTGCGCATGGCGTCGATAGCCTGTTCGACACGCTCCACCGCAATCACCTCGATGCCGGCAATTGCCTGTTTCGGCTTGTTCGCCTTGGGCACTATGGCTCGGGTGAAGCCCAGCTTGGCGGCCTCCTTGAGCCGTTCCTGACCACGCTGCACCGGCCTCACCTCCCCGGCCAGTCCCACCTCGCCGAACACCACCAGCTTTTGCGGCAATGGTTTATTCTTGAGCGAGGACACGATCGCCAACAGCACCGCCAGATCGGCTGCCGGTTCCGAAATCCTGACCCCGCCCACGGCGTTGACGAACACGTCCTGGTCGAAGCAGGCCACGCCGGCGTGGCGGTGCAGCACCGCCAGCAGCATGGCGAGCCGGTTCTGCTCCAGGCCGACGGAAAGGCGCCGGGGATTGGGCGCGTGCGCTTCATCCACCAGCGCCTGCACCTCCACCAGCAGCGGCCGCGTGCCTTCCTGCGTCACGGTGATGCAGGAGCCGGCCACCTGCTCGGCATGGTGCGAGAGGAACAACGCAGAAGGGTTGCTCACCTCGCGCAGGCCTTTCTCCGTCATGGCGAACACGCCGAGCTCGTTGACCGCGCCGAAGCGGTTCTTGAAGGCCCGCACCAGGCGGAAGCTGGAATTGGAATCGCCCTCGAAATACAGCACCGTGTCGACGATATGCTCCAGCACGCGCGGCCCGGCCAGCGTGCCTTCCTTGGTGACATGACCGACCAGGATGACGGTGACGCCGCTCTGCTTGGCCACCCGCGTCAGTTGCGCCGCGCATTCCCGCACCTGGGCCACTGAACCGGGAGCCGATTGCAGCGCCTCGGAATAAAGTGTCTGGATGGAATCGATCACCGCCACTTCCGGCGCGTGCGAAGCCAGGGTGGCGCAGATTTTTTCCAGGCTGATTTCCGCCAGCATCTGCACCAGGCGCGCGTCGAGTGCGAGCCGCTTGGCGCGCAGCGCGATTTGCTGTGCGGATTCCTCCCCGCTCACGTACAGTACCTTGTGCCGGCCGCCGAAATGGCACAGCGCCTGCAACAGCAGCGTGGACTTGCCGATGCCGGGGTCGCCGCCGATCAGCACCACGCCGCCGGTGACCAGGCCACCACCCAGTACGCGGTCAAATTCCGCGATGCCGGTCGGCACGCGCGGTACTTCCTGCGCCTCGACTTCACCCAGCGACTGCACCTTGCCGGCGGCGGCGAGCGCGCTGTAGCGGTTGGCGGACGGCGCTTCGGCCAAGCTTTCCACCAGCGTGTTCCAGCCCAAGCAATGCGGGCACTGTCCCTGCCACTTGGGCGATTGCCCGCCGCATTCGGTGCAGGTATAGACGGTTTTTTGTTTAGCCATAAGAAATTGACTTCTTGCATTCGCAAGTAAAGTTATGCAAAAATGCACGGCACAGGCAAGCGTGAGGTTTGTAGAGGTCGCCGGCAACGGCGGCAGCCCGAACGGGTGGGATCCTCGAACTCAGGGCCTGTATTTTTTTTGCCTGTCATTTCCCGGCCGCTTCCAATACCCGTGCGATTTCATCCTTGTTCTCGCACCAAAATTTCATGCCATATCCTTCTATCTTGCCTTCGCGGCGAAACACCAGTGCGGACAGTACCAGCCAGCGCGAGCTGCCCTGCTCGTCGGGCAGGAAAGTAAAGCCTTCGTCTCCGGACTCGTCAATATAGACGCGGAAGCTGCTGGTCATTGGGCGGCAATCCCTATCTCGCTGGCGATTGTCGCCCAATCCCGATCCTTCACCATCACAAATACACACTTCCCTTGGCTACGCTGCTGCCATAGCTTGCCGACAAGTTCTTTTTCCTCGGTATCTGTCGAATCTTCCAAATGTGCGCCCTTGTATTCCACGGCCACAATCAGCCCGCTTTCCATCTTGATTAAGAAATCCGGGTAAAACCTATCCAACGAAGTTTGCAACCAGAATGCAGTCGGCTTTTTCTCCACATTACGCACCCACCACTGCACGCCGGGCAATTCATTGGCGATATATTGAGCGCAATCAAACTCCTCGCCCTGCGACTTGAGGTTGCCGATCACGGGATAAAAATGCTTCTTGAGGCGGATATAACCGCTATATGCATAGTCGTAAGCATAGCGTCCCTGCTCCAGCACGATGCTGTATTGCCTCTCGTCGAGGCCGAAATTGGCCGGTTCTTTTAACAGCCATTCAAATTGCTGCTGCTTTGCCAGCTTAAAGCCTTTGGCGATCTTGCTTTCCAGCGCGTTGCGCAAACGCGCTTTGCGGTAAGCTAACTCTTCCAGTGAGAAGCCACGCTCGTTGATGAGATGCAACATTGCCCCGGTAAGCCAAGCCGATTTCTGTCCGCTGTCCGCATAAAAAACAAAGAGATTCCCGGCAAGCCACAACGTCAGTTCCTGCACCGTCCAGCCAACTTCCACACCAAACAGGGCAAGTTGGCTTTCCAGCTTGTCATACACATCGCACTCGATTTCTTCCAGTTGCGAGATAGTCAAGCGTGCCCGGCGCATGGCTTCCACGTCCTGGTTGAATTCTTTTTCCGTCAGCTTGTAATCGAAATCGTCCAGCTCCCAATCGGCATCCAGCAACGGCGATTCGTCGAACACATCGAAAAAATCGCCTTGTTTGAACGCGAGTAAAGGCACGGCAAACTTTTCGCCGCGTTCTGCCGGCGTTATTTCGCGGGCCGGGCTGATTTTCTGCGCTCGTGCATTATCCAGCCGGTCTATGATTTGGCTGGCCAGCTTGGCATCGCCAAAAGTCTCCGCAACCTGACGCAACTGTTTATCGGTCAACTCGCCCTTGATCGTCATCGCGCCTGTTTCGGGGCTGACGCTCAGGCTTTCGCGCACGCTCTTGGGGAGCGCTTGCACCGCCTCTTTATTCGGCAAAACAGCCTGCCCCTCCACTTCCGGCAAACTCACAGTGATGGATTTCAGATCGCGGAACAAATCCGGCGTGACGCTTTCGTCCGCGGCACGGATCAAATCCTTGGTGTCCAGCCGCTCAAAACCGTTTTGCACCAAACCATCCCGCAAGCCGTGGATGGTTTGCGCCAGTTGGTCGGAAACGGCATACACATAAGCCCGGTTCAGGCTTTCGTGCTGCTTGCGCAACACATGTGGCATACGCAATACGCGGCCCAGAATCTGCTCCACCGCCGTTTGTGAAGTGGTATTCCTGAAAGTAAACAGCACATAGGCAAACGGGCAATCCCAACCTTCGCGCAGCTTATCCACCGTGATAATGAATTGCGGATAATCGGCATCGGTCATTTGCCGGTTACCCAACTCGTCCAGTGCGCCGGTGGCAATCGCGATGTGGTCTAGCGGAATTTGGTAATCTTCCGCCAAAATCCGCTTTACCCGTTCAGCCGTGAATGTCTCATGTTCACTTTTACGCTCCGCCTGAATCAACATCACCGGCTTGATCTCTTCACCGGTTGCCTTGCGTTCGGCCTCTGCATCTTTCTGCAACGATTGCAGACGGTTGATCGCCTCGGACAGCGTGATTTTCCACTCGGAATGTATCGCCAGTTCCACCGGCAATTTCAGCATGTCCTCCGCCTGCAAGGTCGCGGCGGAAACACTGCGCAGCACGTTGCTGGGCATTTGCGAACGGTCTGGCGTGGCCGTCAATTCGAGAATCGCACTGGGTGCAAACTGCACCAGCGTATCCACCGCCAGCGGCGAACCCTGGTTATGCGCCTCGTCCACAATCACAAACGGATGCCGTAGCCGAATCACATCCCCCAGCGAGCGGTCGCCCCGCTGCCTTTCAGAAGCGCCCTCGAAATGCGGCATAAGCGCGCCATTTTGTTTGTACACGCGCAAATCATCCTTATCTTCGCGCTTAAAAGCCTGCATGGTCGCCACGATAATGGTGTTGCCCGTTTCCAGCGTCGAAGGCTGCAAATACAGCGCCTCCGTCACGTCCAGCACATGCACGGCACCAAACAGGTCGCGCATATCCTGATACAACAGCTCGCCGGGCGTCTTGAGCGCCCGCAACGTCTGCTCGCGGATCGGCTCGCTGGGCACCAGCCACAGCACCAGACTGTATTCCTTGGGACTGAACGCATTATTGAAACGCTTGATCGCATGCCCCGCGATACGCGTCTTGCCGCCGCCGGTCGGCACACGCAAACAGACATAAGGCACATGCTCCGCCCCAGGCAAGTGCGTATAAGGCAGCCGCACACCGAGCAGCGATTCGGTAGTCTCGCCAAAAGCGGTAGCCGGGTTCTTGTGTTCAAGACACAGCCGCAAATAGCCCTCGTAGGTTTTCAGCAGCCCGGTTTGATAATCCTTCAAATCCATGTTTTCACCGCCAATTCATAAGGCAACTGCCTGAACAAAATATTGAGCTTTTTCAGCTTGGCCGCATCGAAACGGCTGCGCGCCGCATAAATCACCTTCTCGCCCTCGTGCTGCGGCAACACCGCCAAGGTGCGGCTATTCACTACATTCCCGCCCAAATCCGATTTATCCTTGAGAATGCCGTTGTAAAGTAGATAGATGGCGCGTCCATCAAAGGTGCCCAGAAGAGGACTCGAACCCACCGGGCCGGGCAGCCCCGTGCCGGTTTCCACAAACCAGACGAACTCCGCCAGTTGCGCAAACTTCACGTCCGCGCGAATTTGGCCGGCGGCGGTGAACAACGGTTCGGCGGACAAGGTGCAAAACTGGAAGCCGCCGCCTAGCCCCGCCACCCAATCGCTCCCCTCGCCCGCAAGCGGGAGAGGGGCTGGGGGTGAAGGCGTTTTCCCCTTGCGATAGCCCTGCGCCACGCGCCGCACCCGTTCGGCGGTGACGTTGCGGGCGATGTGGTTGTCCATTTCCACCAGGATGAAGCGGCGCTTGCCGCCGTCCTCGGCGTTCTGCTTGAGCACGGCATGGCCGGTAGTGCCGGAACCGGCGAAGGAGTCTAGAACTAAATCACTCTCTAAGGTACACATTTTTAGCAAATGGGCGATTAATTCCACGGGTTTCGGTGTTTCAAAATGCATTTCCCCGCCAAACATGTTTTTAAGCTCATTTTTAGCTGACTCATTTGTGGAAACTTCATTTGCAAATAAAATCGTTTCCGGGGTCAACCCTCTTTGCTTTTCATGCAGGTAGGTTTTAATTCGAGGAACATTATTTCCCTTTTCACCCAGCCAGATGCGCCCATCAGCAATTTCGCGACACATGACGTCCTCTGTATAAACCCAACATCTTCCACTAGGTAGCTCGTGCTTCTTTCCACTAGGTACCGTCAAAACATAAAACTGGTTTTTAGTTCCATGCCCAGCTTGAGCAGTTGCCGGATCTGATTTCCAAGGCCCTCTCGGATCTTCATCCGGGTTTTTGTATCTTGCCAAAGCAGCGTTATCCATTGGCAATGGTTTAATTACTTTACTAATAAAACTCGCCGTTTTTACATAGCAGATAACGTGATCGTGCCGGATTGATACGACTTTTCTGTTCTCACGATTTTTTCGTTTTTCCCAAATAAAATTTGCGACAAAATTGCCAGTTCCAAAAATCTCATCCATCAGCAAGCGCAACGTCGCTACTTCGTTATCATCTATTGAAACAAATATCGCCCCATCCTCCTGCAAGAACTGCTTCAACAGTAGCAGCCTCGGGTACATCATGCACAACCAACGGTCGTGTCTATCCAGCGTTTCGCCTTCCTTGCCCACCACTTCGCCCAGCCATTTACGTATCTCCGGGCTGTTGACGTTGTCGTTGTAGGCCCAGCCTTCGTTGCCGGTGTTGTACGGCGGGTCGATGTAGATGCACTTCACTTGCCCGGCGTAGCGCGGCAGCAGCGCCTTGAGGGCGTGCAGGTTGTCGCCTTGCACAATGAGATTGCCGCTGTATTCTCCTTCACCCCCGGCCCCGCTCCCGCTTGCGGGTGAGGGGAGCGAAAGATCGGCCTGCGGTTCCAGCAGGCGGCAGGGGACTTCCTTGTGATGTTTGACGACGGCTTCTTTGCCGATCCAGTTAAGCGTGGGCATGTTCTCTTGGATTTTGGTGTTTTTGTTGCTTCAGCGCCTCGATTCCCCGAAAAATTTCGGTATCTCCCTTATCCGGCAGCGTCATATTACTACGCCAAATGATGGTAAAGCCAAATACCAGCCGCATCGCCAGACAATGCGCCCTCACCCCCTGCCCCTCTCCCGCGTGCGGGCGAGGGGTGCGAAAGATCGGCCTGCGGTTCCAGCAGGCGGCAGGGGACTTCCTTACGTGTAAATCAAGACTCCACCACCGGCACGCGCGGCGCCACGGCGCACAGCAGCTCGTAGCCCACCGTGCCGGCGGCCGTCGCCACGTCGTCCACCGCGACGTTCGTGCCCCACAGCTCGACCGGCGCACCGATTCCTGCCTCCGGGATGGCGCTCAAATCTACACACAGCATATCCATCGAGACACGCCCCAGGCTGTGCGTCATGCGCCCGGCGACGAACACTGGCGTGCCGGTGGGGGCGTGGCGTGGATAGCCGTCAGCATAGCCGCACGCCACCACGCCCACGCGCAGCGGCCGGTCGGCGATGAACAGTCCGCCATAGCCAACGCTGGCGCCGGGCGACAGCATCTGCACGGCGATGATGGCGCTGGAGAACGTCATGGCGGGCTGCAGGCTAAGGCCGGCCACATTCAGGTCGGGGCAAGGCAAGGCGCCGTACAGCATGATGCCGGGACGCACCCAGTCGGCGTGCGTCTCCGGGTAATGCAGCAGCGCGGCGGAATTGGCGAGCGAGCGCGGCAGCCCGAGACCGGCGGTGCAGCGCTCAAAGACGGCCATCTGTTCGGCCACGCCCTGCGGACCGTCAGCGCTGGCGAAATGGGTCATTAGGGTAATATCCGCTACCGCCGCAATATGCCGCAGGCGCTCCAGCGCAGCACCGAATTCCGCCTCGACGAAGCCGAGCCGGTTCATGCCGGTGTTGAGTTTGAGGAAAACGCTGAGTGCGCTCGACGCTACGGCATATTCCAGCATTTCCAGTTGCTCGCGGCAGTGCACCACGACGGCAAGCCGGTGCTGCTCGGCGATGACCAACTCATCCGAGTGGAACAGTCCCTCCAGCAGCAGGATTTCCTGCCGATAGCCCGCTTCGCGCAGCAGCACCGCGTCTTCCACCCCCAGCACAGCGAAGCCATCGGCGTCGCGCAGCCCCTGCGCCGCGCGCAGCAGGCCGTGGCCGTAGCCGTTGGCCTTGATCACCGCCAGCGTCCGGGAATGCGGTGCCTTCGCCCGCGCCAGCGCGAGGTTGTGCCGCAAGGCAGCAGCATGGATGGTGGCCTGGATCGGGCGGGACATCCGGTCAGTACTGGCCGGAGGAGAAGTTTTCGAAACGCGTATGCTCGCCGAGGAAAGTGAGCGGCACCATGCCGATGGGGCCGTTACGCTGCTTGAGGATGAGGATTTCCGCCTTGCCCTTGTCCGACCCTTCCGGGTTGTAAACCTCGTCGCGGTAAATGGCAAGGATCAGGTCGGCATCCTGTTCGATGGCGCCGGATTCGCGCAGGTCGGACATGACCGGACGTTTGTTGGGGCGCTGTTCCAGGCTACGGTTAAGCTGTGAAAGTGCCACTACCGGCACTTGCAGCTCCTTGGCCAACGCCTTGAGCGAACGCGAAATTTCAGATATCTCGGTGGCGCGGTTCTCGCCCGTGCCGGTAGCCGACATCAGTTGCAGGTAATCCACCACGATCATGCCCAGCCGGCCGCACTGCCGGTGCAGCCGGCGCGCCCTGGCGCGTACCTCCAGCGCATTGAGGCCGGCGCTTTCGTCGATGAAGATGGGCGCATCGTTGAGCTTGCCCAGCGCCGTGGTAAGCCGTATCCAGTCTTCCTCTTCCAGCCGGCCGGTGCGCATGCGATGCTGGTCGAGCCGGCCCACCGAGCCGATCATGCGCATGGCAAGCTGAGTGCCAGCCATTTCCATGGAGAATACCGCCACCGGCGCCCCATGTTCGAGGGCGACATGTTCGGCCATGTTGAGGGCGAACGCGGTCTTGCCCATCGACGGCCGTCCGGCGACGATCACCAGATCGCCCGCCTGCAAGCCGGAAGTCATTTCATCCAGATCGCTGAACCCGGTGGGGATGCCGGTCACGGCGTCGGGATTATCGCGCTGGAACAACTGGTCGATACGGTCCGCCACCAGCGGCAGCAGTACCTTGATGTCGACAAAGCCCTGTGTTTTCCTGGCGCCGCCCTCGGCAATCTCGAAAATCTTCGCTTCCGCCTCGTCCAGCAGTTGCGCCGCATCCCGGCCCTGCGGGCTGAAACCGCTCTCGGCAATATTGGAGCCCACTTCCACCAGCTTGCGCATAACGGCGCGTTCGCGCACGATCTCGGCATAACGGCGGATATTGGCGGCGGTGGGGATGTTCTGCACCAGCGCGCCGAGATAGGCGATGCCGCCCACCCCGCCAAGTTCGGCCGAGTTTTCCAGCGACTCCGCCACGGTGACGATATCGGCAGGCTTGTTATGTTCGATCAAGCGGCTGATGTGACCGTAGATGAGGCGGTGGTCGTGCCGGTAGAAATCATCCGGCGCGATCAGGTCGGCCACCTTGTCCAGCGCCTCGTTTTCCAGCAGCAGCCCGCCCAGCACCGATTGTTCGGCTTCGACTGAGTGCGGGGGCAGTTTGAGGGATTCGAGGGTATCGTCAGCCATGGCGAATTATAGCATCGCACCACTGGCTGAATATGTTTGCCGCCGATCCAATTTAGAAGCGGGCGGCTGTTTCAAGTGAGGTCAGTAAGAGCTCTATTACATCCAGTTATTCCTGTCTGGAGGCTCGCAGCTTCATGTTTCTTTTCCGGCCGTTTCGCCATATTGGCGAAACGCTTCCCGCAGCGTTTCAAGAAGCTCCTTGTCATCCCATGGCTTGATCAGGAAGCGGAAAATCTCGCCGCGGTTGATCGCATTCGTCAGGCTATCCACGGCAGTGTAGCCGCTCAGCACCATGCGTATCACCTTGGGATACATCACGCGCATCTTGGTCAGCAGCTCAATGCCGCTCATGCCCAGCATGCGGTAATCGGTCAGAATCACGCCGACTTCGTTCCGCGCCAACATTTCCAGTGCCTCCTCGCCGCTGCTGGCCGTGAGCAAGCGGTAATTCTCGTGCAGCAGCAATCGCCTGAGCGCGGCGATCACATTAGCCTCATCGTCCACCAGCAATAGGGTGCGCAAGGCTTCCTGGCTGACCGGGATGGGCGCCGGACGGTACTCCGACAAGAACTGTGTCATTTCCTCGGCGGGAAGTGGTTTGCTGGTCAGGAAGCCCTGCATCACATCACATTGCAATGAGTGCAGATATTTAGCCTGACCCAAATCTTCCACTCCCTCGGCCAAAACCGTCATGCCAAGCCCATGCCCAAGAGCAATAATCGCCCTGACTATGGTGGCGCGACTGCTATCCGTGATGATGTCACGGATAAAGGAAATGTCGATTTTCAGCTTGTCGGCATCAAGATGCTGCAAATACGACAGCGACGAATAGCCGGTACCAAAATCGTCGATCGACAGCCGTACGCCCAGTTTCTTGATTGATGACAGCAATTCGAGTGCGCTCTCCATGTCGGTCATCACGAAACTTTCGGTAATTTCCAGTTCCAGTTGGTTAGGCTGAATGCCGGTTTCCTCCAACGCACGTTTAACTGTGTGCAGCAAATCGCCTCGGTTCAACTGGACAGCGGACACATTCACCGCGCAGTGCGACAGCGTCAGCTCTTGGTCAGACCACTGCTTTATCTGGCGGCAAGTATTGGACAGGACCCACTCACCTATCTCGACGATCATCCCATTCTCCTCCGCCAGTGGGATAAATTCCGCCGGCGACACTATACCCCGCTGCGGATGCTCCCAGCGCACCAGCGCCTCGAGACCGCAAACTTGGCCGCTGATGAGATCGACCTGCGGCTGGTAGAACACCCGCAGCTCGCTGCGTTCCAGCGCGTAGCGCAAATCCGATTCCAGCGCCAGGCGCTGCTGGGCGAGCCTGGTCATGTCGGGCGCGAAGAAACTTACGTTGTCGCGCCCGTGCTTTCTAGCCTGGTTCAGGGCGGTATCGGCATTGCGCAGCAGCAACTCCGCGTTCTTGCCGTCGCCAGGGTAGAGCGCAATGCCTACGCTGGCACCAACATAGATGCTCTGCCCCTGTATGTCGAAAGGCCGGTCCAGCATTTCGACCATGCGTCTGGCGCTGGCAAAGGCCTCCTGCGGGTCCTCGACCATATCCAGCAGAATGGTGAACTCGTTTCCCCCAGTACGCGAAATCAGGTCGACATTACGCAGCAATCCCTTGAGCTGATTGGTAACCTCCAACAGCAGCTGATCACCCTGTCCATGCCCCAAGCTATCGTTGATAGCCTTGAATTTATCCAGCTCAAGCGCAAGCAGCGCTGTCGGAACGCCCTTCTGCACCATGCGCTCCAGCAGTTCATGGAACAGCAGGCGGTTGGGCAGCGAAGTCAGCGGATCGTGATGCACCAAAAAGTCGATCAGTTGTTCCGCCTGTTTGAGATGGCTCAAGTTGGAAAA
>Ga0172367_10008453_pt1 | contig 11502 bp, 14 predicted proteins | sample Lak10m_FD_114542 | JGI IMG/M metagenome (GOLD analysis project Ga0172367, IMG submission 114542) | Freshwater microbial communities from Kabuno Bay, South-Kivu, Congo - kab_022012_10m | ecosystem: Environmental > Aquatic > Freshwater > Lake | place: Democratic Republic of the Congo: South-Kivu...
AGTCGGGGCGCAATTCTTCATGACTGACCAGCGGCTCGAATCCGACCCGTTCATGGTTCGCAGCGACGCGGCTATGGAACTCGGTAGCGCAGTCGGGCAAAAAATCGAAAAAGACCTGCTCGGTAACTTTACCAGCCTGACGGGTGGAACCGTCGGAACGGCTGGCAGCGTGGCGACTTGGGCGTATTTTTACGCTATGCTCACCAAACTCCGCGCACAGAACGCCCCCGCCCCCTACGCCTTTGTTTGCCGTCCCGAACAGTGGCACTACCTCGGCAAAGCCGCTGCCCCTGGCGCGACTGTGACCAATGCCCCCGCCTTGCAGGATAGCATTGTCGGGCAGTTCTATGTCGGCTCTGTCTCTGGCGTCAACATCTTCGTTTCATCGAACATTGCAGTTACCAGCGGCACGGACGCATACGCCGCGATGTTTAGCCCGCAAGCCCTCGCGCTTGATGTCCGCCGCGCTCCGCGTATCGAACCCGAACGCGACGCTTCACGGCGCGGTTGGGAATTGAATATGTCGGCTGTTTACGCTCACGGCGTCTGGCGTCCGAAGTTCGGCGTCAAAGCCCTGCTTGCCGCTGACAGTCCCGACGGTACTTCATAAGGAAGGTGAAACATGGCTAACTCTTTTGATGTGAATATGTACAGCGCAGGTATCGGCGCATTGTCAAACGCAAACGCGACCTTGATTGAAGTCCCCGCTGCCGGCGGTGGAATTACCGTCATTGGCGCGAACGTTCATTCCCGCGCAGCCGCCACCACTGGCTTATATCTCGTTGACATGGGCGCGGCTGGTACTGCGATTGCTGGCACGATTGCCAGTTTTGCGGGTACTCTCGACGCCAACACTCCGAACGAAGGCACGCTCGTTACCGCCTTTGTCGAGGGTGGTCACTGGATTGGCGTCAAAGAGGATAACGAAGGCGCGGCTAACGCCGTGACCGTTGTTTCATTCTCTTACGTGATGGGCAAGTAGGATTATTATGGGCGGGCGATAGAAATATCGCCCGCCCATAGAAAGCGCATGAATTGAGAATCGTTTGGCACTCTAACGCCCCCTGGTCATTTACGGGATATGGAAATCAAACTAGGGTATTCGCCCACAGAATAAAAAACTTAGGTCATGATATAGCAGTGTCCGCTTTTTACGGTCATGACGGCGCGCCGATAAATTGGAATGGTATCAACGTGTATGGAAAAGGTTTTCACCCATACGGTAACGACATCATGGCGGCGCATTCCGCAAACTTCAAGGCCGACGCGCTGATAACCCTCATGGATGCTTGGGTTATTGCGCCCGACGTATTGAGAGGATATAAAGAACATTGGTTTCCCTGGTTCCCGATTGACCACGACGTTCTACCCCGCCCGATTTACGAATCAGTCAAACAATCCCCGAAGCCGATTACCATGTCTTTGTTTGGATTGAAGGCAATAAATAACGCGGGATTATCCGCATATTATGTTCCTCATGGCGTGGAAACGGACGTATTCAAACCGACTGGCCGTAAAGAGGCGCGGGAAAAGGCGCGATTGCCAAAGGATGTTTTCATTGTCGGCATGGTGGCAGCGAACAAAGGCAGCCCGCCCCGCAAAGCGTTTTTCCAAAATATTGCCGCGTTTGCACAGTTGCATAAAAAGCACGATGATACTGTTTTATATATCCACGCGCTTGACGGCAGCGGCGGACATCCTGAAACGGTCAATCTGCCTGAGTATTGCAAATCAGTAGGGCTTGAAGTCGGGCGCGATGTTTTATTTTCAGACCAATATCTTTATATGCTCGGATACCCCGATGAACAAATGAATATCTTGTATAACTGTTTTGATGTTCATTTATTGGTAAGCATGGGGGAGGGTTTTGGAATTCCAATCATCGAAGCACAGGCGGCTGGCTGTCCTGTTATTGTGGGCGATTGGACTTCTATGAGCGAATTATGCTTATCAGGTTGGAAGGTTGATAAATCGGAAACAGAATTATTTTATACCCCGCTTGGGGCAAATCAATATCTGCCCCACCCTGCAGCGATTGCCGAAAAATTGGAAGCAGCATATCACAACGCAAACATGGATAAACGGGCAAAGGCTCGTAAAATGGTGATGGAATATGACGCCGATAACGTGACTGAAAAATACTGGAAACCGACGCTCGAAGATATTGCCGAAAAATTCCCATACCAGAAAGCCGACACGGGCGCAGGGTTGCGCGAGGTGGTCAAATGAATTGCGCCGTGATTACTGCATTGAATGAAGAGCAAACCATCGGCGCATTAGTCCGCCAGTTGCGCGAACAAGGGCTTGAGGTTCTCGTATGTGATGACGGCTCTACCGACAAGACGCGAGTACAGGCTGTAAAGAACGGCGCGGAAGTTATCAGACATAGGACGCCGCGAGGAATTCGGGAAAGCCTTTTGGAGTTGTGGCAAGTTGCGCTTGTATGTAAGTACGATTACATCATACAGATAGACGCGGGCAGTCATAACGCTTGGGATTGGTGCGCGTGGCATTGGCATAGCAGACCAGATATTACAATTGGCTCACGTTTCAACGGTGGGCGGTATATCGGGCGACGCTGGCGGGCGGTTGCCTCCCGTATCACTGCGGCAGCGTTGAATTGGGCGACTCATCAAAAAATTACCGACTGGACAAGTGGGTATAGGGTCTTTAGCCGCCGCGCTTTGGAAGTCCTGATAAAACAAAATTACATGACGAAAGCGCACACATGGCAGATTGAAGTTTTGCACGCGGCGATTGACAACGGACTGACTATCTCTGAATTCCCCATCACCTACCGCGCAGGATCAAGCAGCCTGAAATTGCAGACGATTGACGACCTGATAAAAGTCTATTTATGGGTACTGATAAAATGAAAGTAGCCGTTTGCGTTCTCACTTATAACCGCAAGGCGTTATTTATTCAAACTGCCAATAGCATGATGAATTCAGGGGCGCATTATGTCCCTATCATCTATGACAACGGGTCAACAGATGGCACGGCGCAAATCGTGGCGGAGATGGGCGGACATGCCAATAAAACAAAAAATCATACAACGGGCTACGGAATGAACCGCGCCATTGAATTAGCAATAGAGAAAAAGCCTGACCTAATTGTATTTTCGGCGGACGATTTTATCTACCGCGAAAAATGGCTCGCCCGCTTGGTGGATTTCTGGAAACATGCGCCAGATGATGTAATAATGACTTCCTGTTATTTGGAGCCGCTCTGGACATGGAATGAAATTATCAGGACAGGCACGGCGGGAAGTCAACGCTATGCAATCAGGACAAGCATACCTGGATCAAACTGGACATTTCGCGCCGTTGACGTTGACAGGATTTTCCCAGTCGCCGAAAAGACAGGCGGCGAGGATATGGAAACTTGTAACAGATTACGGCGCGAACGTTTCAGGCTGGCGGCTCTGGATTTAGTCATCCATGCGGGCGAGGAAAAAAGCGCATGGGGTAATCAGTCGTGGACATACGCCCAGCCAATTGATAAAGCCGCTCTTGGCTTTGAATAGTGGTAAAATAACCCAAACAGACCCCGCAGTTATAGCCGCGTCTGCTTTCCCATTAGGGATTGCAGGCGCGGTTTTATTTTTGGAGTGACATGGCAAGAACTACACTCGCACAGGCTAGAAACGTTTTACGCGGCATGACCGAAGCAGGAACGGCGGATTATACGCTCGGCGCTATCTCATTTTGGGATGATGACCAGATGGACACGGTACTAGACCAATACCGCGCTGATTACGTTTTTGAACTTGCTTCATCCTATCCAACTATCGGCGCAGGCGGAACGGCGGTATATAACGAATACCGTCTGTCTGATGCCCCCATTGAACAAACCAGCGGCGGCACGGCTATATTCTGGTTACAGGATGGCACAGGCGCGACAATCGGAACGGCTCTTTATTCAGTGGATTATTTGCGAGGCGTTGTAACATTTGCGGCTGATACTGGCGGCACTTCGTATTATGCCAATTATCGCGCCTATGATTTGAACGGCGCGGCGGCTGACATCTGGCGCAAAAAAGCGGCGCATTATTCGACTGCTTTCAACTTCACAACAGACAACCATAAGATTGACCGCGAAGCGATTTATAAGCACTGTGTACAGATGGCGGAACAATTCGAGGCAATGGGCGCGGAAAGCGTTGTGACTATGCAGGTATGGCGGAGTGATACCGATTATGTTGAGTAGCGCAGACCTAGCCTCCATGCGTGCGGCTATTGCAGAGTTACTACCTGATACTTGCAATATCCTGACGCTGACATATACGTCCAATGGGATGGGCGGAGGCTCTGAAACATGGGGAACCGCGTCTGCTTCGGTCGCTTGTCGGCTTGACATTCAAACGGGGCAGGTCGGTAAAGGCGAATCGGTTTATGCTGACGCCTTGCGCCCGTTTCAGCAAACGATTTTATCTCTACCATATAACACAACCATCCTGACAAGTGACCGCGTTGAACATGGCGGATTGACATATAACGTTTCCCGCGTCAACACTGACCAATCATGGATAGCAGTCAAGCGCGTTATTTTGGAGCGTGTGTGATGTCTATAAAAAATGTCGGCAATGTTCACATTGATACAACCGTTTTGGATAGGTTGACTATTGAACTTCAACCTAAAGCAGAGAAGATTGTCAAACAATATGGAAACATGATAACCGTGACTGCCGTCACGCTTGCGCCCGTTGATACTGGCAACCTAATCAACACCATAACCGCAAACTCTAAAATGATTGCTCCGTTGACGTTTCGGGTACAGGACGGAACAGAATACGGAATTTTTCAGGAACTCGGAACTTATAAAATGGCGGCTCATCCGTTCATGGTTCCCGCTCTTGAAAAGTGGCGTCAAAAATTCCTAGACGCCTTCGGAGATTTTTTCAAATGAACGCACTGGACACGGCAATTTATACGAAGTTGCAAACCAACGGGACGATTACAGCGTTACTTAGCGGAACAACTGCGATTTATTCCGTGCAGGCAAAGAACGCAGAAACATTCCCTTATATTGTTTTCAACGTACAGGGCGGCGGGGATGAAAACCTTGACGCCCATCGTACAAAAAATTTTGTTGTATATATTCGCGCCTATGCGAGAGGCAATAAGGCGCAGGCTGGCAGCATTGACTCGGTGTTTGATGCTGTACTCCATCTGCAATCAATAAACGTGAGCGGATGGGCTAATTTTTGGCTGGCGCGGGAACAGGATTTAGAAACCGCGCAGGTCATGGCAAATGGCGAAACGATTTTCAGCGTCGGCGCGTTGTATCGTGTTCGCCTTGAAAAAACATAGGAGAATAACAAATGGCTGAATTTACAGGCTCGAACCTTGTGCTTAGTTGGATTTGGAGCGGCGGTACTGTGTCCCTCGGCGGGGATTATCGTACCTGCTCGTGGAATCCGACTGTAGCATATAGCGATATTAGCGCGGGCAGTGATACCCATGTCGGACGCTTAACCAATCTCAAGGACGCAACCGCAGCGGTCACGCTGGTCGATTCATCGGCGGGTACTGCTACCTATGCCTCGCTTGGTGCTGGCGTGGGGGGAACGCTCATCATCCAACCCGAAGGAACAGCAGCAACAAAACGCAAGATTACACTTCCTTGCTTTTGTGATGGCGCGGTTCCCAATTACGTCTACAACGACACCACAACTATTTCCGTGAACTTCACGGGCAACGGCGCATGGACTGACGGCGCGAACTAACATTAGGCGGGGTGGTATTTTGTACCACCCCGTAGAAAGTAGGAATTATGATTACTCTGAAAAGCGGAAGGCAAGTCAAGATTGATTTATACGCCCTGACGGTTGCGGATGTGCGCGAATTCCTGACGACCAAAAAGAAAGACCACGAAGGCGACGCTATTCTTGGAAAGGCTTGCGGCATGACGCCCGATGAACTCGCCGCGCTCCCATTCCCAGATTATCGCAAAATTACTAAAGAATTTTGGGCGTGTATGTCTGACCCGTTGAAAGACGAGGACGATGTAAAAAACTCTCAAAGCGCGTCTACTTCTGGCTGAAGTGGGGCGCGCCGCTCGACTTCGCGGACTATCTCGATTTGGTAAAATGGCGAATTATCAAAATGACGGGATGGACACTTGATTATATTGACGGCTTGGATTATGGTCAACTCCTCAAAATCGTACAGATGGAAGATGGATTGACAAAGGCAAAACATGGCTGGAAAACAAATCGCTAGTTTATATGCCGACATTGGTGCAAAAACTGATAATTTTGCAAAAGGCGCGGCGAGTGTAAAAAGCGGACTTGGAGAAATTTCCGCCGTGTTGGGTATTGCTGGGGTTGCACTCGGCGCATTTCAGAAAGCCTGGGATATGTCCCAGCAAGCCGCGCAACTGGAAAGATTAGCAGTTGCGGGGCATGAAATAGCGCGGCAATTCGGCGGGGATATGGATTTGATCGTATCCAAAGTAAAAGACGCCTCGATGGGTACAGTCTCGGAAATGGATATTATTTCAGCGTCCAACCGTGCCATGATGTTGGGGTTATCGGCGGACGCTGATAAACTGGCGAACTTGATGAAAGTCGCAGCCTTTCGCGGGAGGGCGATGGGTGTTGACACCACAAAGGCTTTCAATGATATAGTGACTGGCATCGGACGCTCCAGCCCATTGATTTTGGACAACCTCGGCATTGTAATAAATGCAAAAGAGACTTATTCCAAATACGCTGAAAGTATTGGAAAATCAGAAAGAGAATTGATGAAGGCGGAAAAGACGCAAGCGCTTATGAACGCCGTTCTTGATGAGGGCAATAAAATGCTTGGTGAGGCTGGCGGACTTGCGAAAGACAATGCCGCCATGTATGAACGGTGGAATGCTGAGTTGGCTAATACGCAACAATACCTAAATGAAATGCCAATGGGATTATCCCGCCTTGCAGACATGGGCGCTGATGCTCTAATATCTATCCGCGAATTAGCCGACAACGGTCTAGGTTATGGCGGCGAGAAGTTGAACCTCTTTTCCTTACTTATGGAACTTGGTGCGAAGCGGGTCGCCAATATGAAGGCAGAGCAATACGCGGCTCGTGACGCGGCGCTCGCTCACGGCGAAGCATTGAACGCAGCCGCAAGCGGGGCGGATGAAGCGGCGCGGGCTTATATTGAATTGACAACCGCCGACCAGGAACTAACAAAAGCGAACCAAGATTATCTTGACCTGGTTGGTGATTTGTTTAGCAGCGACGAAAGACTGATACGAGAACAGGACGAAGTAAATCAGAAATATACCGAAGGAAAAATAACGCTTGACGAGCGAAATATTGCGCTTGACGAATTAGCCGCCAAACAGGAGGAAGCCAGCCAGCGGATGATTTTATCCATGTTACAGGAACAACTGGCGGCTGAAGGATTGTCCACAGAGGAGATGCAATACCTGTTAACGGTTGGGCAACAGTGGGGCATTTATTCACAGTCTGCGGTAGACGCGGCAAACGCGGCAATTGCAAAGGCGGCGGAACTAGCCGGTGCGTTCAATGGACTACCGACTGAAAAGACAATTGGCATAAATATTATTACAACGGGCGGCATGGATTTATATCGTGGCGTGGCGACAAGCGAAACGACTCACAGATTCGCCTCCGGCGGTTCGTTCATCATCCCCCCATCCTATGGAAATGAAGGTTTCCGGATGGGTAACAACGCCACCGCAAGCGCGGGCGAAATGGTGACGGTTACACCGCGCGGGCAACAGGGTGGCGGATTGAGCGACGCCGCGATTATTGCCGCGGCAATACCAACCGCGCGCGACAACGCGAAAGCACTGGCGCGGGAACTAATGAAACTTGGAATGGGGAACACGAGATGACCGAGACGATTCAATTTGAAAGCATAAAAATAGAGGCGTATATAAGCGCGTCATGGGTGGACATTACCGCCGATGTGTTGCAACAACCCGCGCCGCAATGGAACATGGGTATCATGGGCAACTCACCCATTGATAGAATAGGCGATCCTGAAATTTTTACGTTCGCGCTAAACAACAGCGAAACAAACAGTGGCGCAAAATTGGGTTACTATACCCCCGGCCATGAAAACTGTCGTGCAGGATGGGGAACGGGCGTTCCTGTCAGGTTGGTTTTCACGTATGAAACGCAGGATTATTATAAATACTATGGCCTGATAGCGCCGGATGGAATCAATACCGAACCTGGAATATACGGGCGGCGGGCGGTTGAGGTTAGATGTGAGGGATTTATGGCGCTGGCAGACCGTCACATTTTGGAACTGCTGGAACTGCAAATAGATTTAAAAATCGAGGAGGCTGTACCGTACATCCTAGCCAACATGCCGATTCAGCCGCTCGAAACCGAATACGGAAGCGGGGAATATACATTCCCGACTGTATTCGACACGTTGAGCGGAAACACAAGCGCGACATCCGAGTTACAAAAATTGGCAATGTCGGAATGGGGACGCATCTACACAACTGGAAATATTACCAACGGGCAAACGCTGGTTGTGGAAGGAAAAACGGCGCGCACGAATAAAACCAATACCATCATTCCGATAGAAAGCGCGGACAGCGGGTTCTTGTTGAAAGAGGACGGGGATTACCTGCTGCAGGAAACAGGCGACAAAATAATTTTGCAAATTGGAGAGACGATTGATTTTGACAACGCCGCGCTGGATGGCGTGAAAACGCAATACGGAGCGAACCTTTCGAACTGGATAACCGGCAGGTCTTACCCGCGCGAAGTGGATGCTGTAGCAACCACTGTATTATTTGCAACGCAAAGGCGGATATATGTCGAAAGCGGCGAGACGGTTGAAAACATCCGAGGCCGTTATCGTGACCCGAACGGTGCGGCGACATATATTAACGGGCGCAACATGGTAACACCAGTCAGTGGCACGGATTACGACGCAACCGCCAATGAGGACGGAACAGGCGCAGATTATACGGCAAACATTTCTGTAACTGCCACATACGGGACGGAGCAGGTGGATTACTCAATCAGCAACAGCGGCGCAAATGGCGCATGGATATACCTGCAAGCGCGCGGAAAAGGCATCTACCTGTATGATCCGATTACAAAGGTTTTCACGGACGAGACCAGCCGAAACACATACGGAAAATTCCCCCTCAATGTCGATATGCCTTACCAGGACGACCCGCTTATCGTTGAATCAATTTGCGCCAGTCTGTTGAACAACGAAAAAGACCCATATACAACCGTTGATGCTTACCCATTGCTCGCCAACCGTGACGCGCAGAATATGTTTGCGTTTCTGATTTTGGAGCCTGGAACGCGGGCGAGATTCGCGGAGTACGTGACTGGTGTGGATGCAAATTATTTTATTAATGGTTACACCGCCAAAATTATCAATGGACGCTATGTAATTTGGTCGCCTGTTTTGCAGGTGGCAGACGACACGATTTACTGGCAACTGGACGTTTCGGAACTGGATACCGAAACAATATTGGATACATAGAGGTTAACATGGCATTTCAAACAATGATAGCCCGCGCGCAGCGCTACGTCGTTTCGGCAAGCACAGATTGGAACGTAATAGTTTCAAATTTTGCAGAAATTTGGAAAGGCACAACGGAAGGCGATATGGATTATTACGCCTCCGCAACCGGCAAAACGCGGCTGGCAGTTGGCGACGAAGGACAGGTGCTAACCGTTGTTAGCGGCGTTCCTGCATGGGCGGCGGGTGTTCCCGCCGGTGCTATCCTGGATTTTGGCGGCACGTCTATACCAACTGGATTCCTGGGATGCGACGGTTCGGCGGTCTCTCGCGTAACGTATGCCGCTTTGTTTTCCGCGATCGGTACAACGTGGGGCGCTGGCGACGGTTCGACAACGTTCAACGTTCCTGATTTTCGCCGCCGAACAGCGGTTGGAAGTGGAGGAACGGGTACGACAACGCTTGACGATTTGGTAGGCAGCACGGGCGGCGCAGAAACGGTTATATTATCATTGACACAAATCCCAGGCCACAACCACGGATATACCGCCACTATTGTAAGCCCGGGCGCGAATGATAACACAACTGAAACGGGACTTTTTTACAACACAAACGCGAACAGCGCAGGAACAACGTCCACGAGTGGCGGCGGCGGGGCGCATAACAACCTGCAACCGTCCGCAGTCGTTTTGAAGATTATAAAAATTTAGAGGAAAAATGGCTGACCAAAAAATAACACAACTGACAGAAGACACCGACCCCGCAGTCGAAAACATCGTCCCAGTGTGTGATGACCCAAGCGGAACACCCGTCACAAAAAAGGCAACAATCTCAAACATTATTAAATCCGTTAACCTGCTTGCGGCGGAGAGTTCCCCGGCGACATCTGATATTATGTTATTGATTGACGATCCGAGCGGGACACCCACGCCAAAAAAAGTAACTGTTGCAAACATCCTCGGACTTATACCGCCGACCTACCTGCCTGCTTATGTTAGATGCTCGCTTGTTTCGGGCGACCCAAACCCGATAGCAGACCAGTCCGCAAAAACGGATGTTTATGTCATGCCATACGGCGGAAATGCAATCCCCCTCTGGAACGGCAGTAAATTTGCCGCAACGGAATTTGCAGAACTAACAGCCGCGCTAAATGCAACCTACCAGACCGCTGGTAACGTATATGACATTTACGTTTTCGACGACAGCGGCACAATCCGCGCAGGATTCGGCGTCGCGTGGACTTCGGCAGCATCACGCGGAACAGGCGCGGGAACAGCAGAAACTGAAACTGTCAACGGTGTGGACGTAAATAAAAATCAAATGACCGTAAGAAATGGCGCAAGCAGTTACACGGTGACGGCAAGATACGGCACGCTTGTTGGAACGGTAGCAATATCCACAAGCGGGCAGGTCAATCGCACATCGTCGTTGTGCGAAATCAGTAACCAATACAATCCACTGCCTTTTTCAATGTTTGCTGTAGACACCACCAACTCTTGGACTTATACAACCGCAACATGGAGAGCCGCCAACGGTTCAACTGTAAACGGCGTAATGCGGGTAACGTTTGTCGCTGGCAGACCAACCAAAGTTTACGCAACTCACAACCGCTATGCGTACCATAGCGCAGGTACATGGGGCGCAACTGGCATTGGTATCAATGCGACAAATACAAATTCAGCGCAGAGGTTTGGGACGTGGGTTATAACAGCCGGAGTCGACGTACCAAGTATTTACAGCGGAACCGTTGCTGAAGGATTGAATTACATACAGGCATTGGAAATTTCCAACGCAACTGGAACGATGCACTGGTACGGTAATGGTAACGCGCCAACGTTTTTAGCGAGCGCTCTAATTGTCGATATTGAGGTGTAAAGATGATGCTAAATCTACAAAAACTAAACGACGAACTGAAAGCGGCTGGCATTGAATTTACCGCTGTAAACTCCAACGGGATTGTTCATGATTTGGATGGCAAGACTGAAATCCAGTCCCGCCCAGACGTGGCGGCTGTGATTGCGGCGCATGACCCGACGGAAAC
>Ga0172367_10008457_pt1 | contig 11495 bp, 11 predicted proteins | sample Lak10m_FD_114542 | JGI IMG/M metagenome (GOLD analysis project Ga0172367, IMG submission 114542) | Freshwater microbial communities from Kabuno Bay, South-Kivu, Congo - kab_022012_10m | ecosystem: Environmental > Aquatic > Freshwater > Lake | place: Democratic Republic of the Congo: South-Kivu...
ACGGAGATTACATAGGTTGCTGAAACGTATGTCCCAATAGGTCATTTCAAACGGATTGTTATCCAGCTTTTTGATATGATGTCCATGATGCTTGTTGGCGGATCGACGGCCGCTAAAAAATCCCGACGCTTCTTGCTCATAACAGCGACCACAAGCAGGGTTTGGCCTTTCGTTCAGCATGTCATCGCGTAGGTTCAGCATGGGCTGATCCTGCCATATCTGTTCTAATGTATGCGTTTTGCAATTGCCAACAGGATGCTTCATCTCTGCATGGCAACAGGGATAGGCCTCGCCCGTGGGATAGGCGTGCAGATGTATCCAAGGATAGATACAGAAGGTTTTGCTCTCGGTCAGCAGCCAACGTTCACGTTCGGTCAGTTCGGTAGGTCGCACCAGATCTGTGCTATTGTATTGATATGGAGTCATAGAATTCTGCCAGGGCAGGAAACGTGGTTCGGAAATTTTTGCCGCGTCGCTGGTCATATTGCTGATAGAATCGCCGGAAGTCATTGTGCAGTCGCGGCATGTCGAACGCATCGGAATGCGGAGTTTTCACCACATCCAGATAATCGATTAGGCGCTGCACATGGTTGCGCTCGTGCTGGTGCAACAACGCACTCGACCTCCATTGATCCAACCACGATTGCAATCTATCTCGGTGCCACATGCGCCTGTAGTCGGGCAAGACCAACGGGCTCTGGAAGCTGGGGAATCGCAGGATGTTGAGCGTGAAGTTGGGGAAATTTGATCCCCACCGTTCTTTCCAAACCATCACATGAGAAAGGAAATTGGGCAGGCTTTCCAGGCACAGGGCGTTTATGGTACACATCACATGCAGAGCGCGCAATCGTCCACTGTCCATCAATCGCGTCATGTTTGCTTCCCACGTGGCCCATTCTAATCCATCGCGGATGTATTCCGCATGTGACCACATGCTTTCGTTGCTGGTATAGAGATCAAGATCGATGCCCTCGCAGCTGTCGAGCAGGCGCTGGATGTCATCCCAGGCCATGCCGAGATTGGAGTTGATGGCCAGGCGTGTGCGGCTGCGTCCTGGATTGTCTCGGAACCAATCGATCAATTTCCAAGTATGACCGCTCATGAGCGGCTCGCCGCCCGTGATCCTCAGTTCGTCGAGCGTGCGGTGGAGATCTGACTCCCACCATTGGAAAAACGCTTCAACATAAGGATTGGTATCGCCATAACGATACAGTTGAGCGCTGTCATGTACATGAGTGAAATGATTACGCCCATCTGACTCAAGGCCTTGATAGGTTCCGTGCTGACGGACATCACGTACCCAAGTGGAACTGAAAGCAGGATTACAATAAGAACATGCAAACTGACATGTTCTATCAAAAGCGATCTCCAATGTTTTGAGGTTGACGTCTTCATGTGCAGGAGTGTCTGCGGCCAATCGCAGATCTTCTATCTTGTATATACGACTTTTGTAGACCCTATCACTGACTGCATTACGGCCCATGTCCTCGATCTTCCAGCAGTATTCGCAACCAGATGGTCTTTCACCTGCCTGCATCTGCGCTCGATCTTGCTTTTTCTGCGGAGTATTGTGCAGCAGTCGGGGATTGGCCATCACTGCATCGGCATCTACTTTGTGTGCGGGCGGATGATGGCAGCTGGTGGTCATGCCTGATCCCAACCAGATGGTGGCATTGTACCATTTGGCACCACAAAAACTGTCGGAGATAGGATCCAGCACTTGCTGGCGGAAGTCAAGATCTTGCATGTGATTGTATAAACTGTTGGAAACGCCCAGGAAAATCTTTCCGGTGTTCGCGGATAAATTCGGGCAGGAACTGTTGATTGTATTTACAGATGGGTGCCGCTTCTCGCAAGAAAGCATCGAGATCTTGGCGGCATAGATCTTGCACTACTGCCACGATGCGATCCATGCGATCTTTTGCATCGTCTATCTCGTCAAAACTTTCATCGATGATGCCGTCAAAGGTGCGGAATCCAAGGTCACGCAGGTCTCGATAAAATCCTGCATTGGCCGCACAGATCCAGGGATGTCCTATGGCCAATGGTTTGGCAATCTTTTCTGTGCGGAAACTGTAAGCTGTTTCATACACAGTTTCAGTCACGATGCTGAAGTAGCTATCACGATAGGGCCTTCCCCAGAGATAGATCTCTCCCCATTCGCCTGCAAACATCTCATGTTTGATGCACTGATGTGGATAATCATCTTGGCGTGAGTAGCCATGATAACGTGGTACTTCATACTCAGGCGGTAGATATCTGATCTCGGCATTGCCAGAATCGCCCGGAAACTGTCGCATGTCGCATCGCCTGCCGTCCAGCTGGGTCCATAGGCCTTGAGCCAGCACACCAGACCGATCTAGCTGTTGCAGGATATAGCGCCGATGTGGTCTGGCTCGACCATTCAGCAGCAGGAAACTGTAGGGTTTGGGCGTCTGCTCAAACATGTGCTGTTGACCTGCTATCTCACGCAGATTGTCTTCGTAGTCTAGTATGCGGGTGATAAAATGTTCGTGCAAGAGATAGGGCCAATCCGTTGGTAGATCTCCACCCGATATCAACAGCAAGTGCCCGCGCTGTATCAAATCCCGCAGGCCCAGCACGCGGTCACACTGATCAATAGAGGTGGTGCTGCCTTCGGCGCTGTTGCCAAACACGACGGTAAGATCCGGAGTCCCGCACATGACACGCACTCGTTCTCGATTCTCCACCACCTGTTGACGACCCAATATGTATATCGCGCCTGGTCGGGTGGTATGATCTGCTAGGTTCCAGAACTCATGATCAACCAGATCTCGCAAGAGATCATGCACTTCGCTCATGGTATCAACCACCAGTTCACGTCCGTTGAGCATGTGCCTTGCACTCCTCCCACCACTGCCGCATGCTGCCAAAAGTGGCCACAAAGTCTGTGCCTCGCCGACGGTCGTGCTCGCTGAAGAACCTATAAAAGTCGGCACGTTCGCGTGTCCAATCCTGTCCATGTCCTTTCTTCATCCATGCAATATCTCTGCGCAACCGCTGCACTTCGAAATCTTTGAAACCGTGGAAGGGATTGTGTTCCGATACCATGTTCAGTTCCATCCAATCGGCCACTCGGTCCATGACTCCAGCGTAGGCTGGTGGTAGAATCTGCAGGGCCTGCCATACAGGCTGTCGTAACACTGGCGTGTCAAACCACACACGCTGATAGGTTGCGCTATGCCTGCGTCGGAGATCTAAAATCCATTCTAGCTGTTGTTGCAGGCCCACCACGGTGAGATTGTTCATGGTGATGATAAAGGTCAAGCTGTTGCGATAAGGTATCTCGCCTAGGAATCTCTCAACGTTTGATTGACATCGATCAAAATCAAGACCATAGCGGATGTATTCGGCCTGGCCGGGCACCCCAGAATCCAAGCTCACATACTGCATGAAATGCTCGATATTGGTACCACACAGCCTTCTAACATAATCCATGTATCGGTCAAACAGTTGAGGTTCTACTGAAAAGTTTGAAGTAACGTTGAGATGCAGATCTGGCTTGGGTAGGGCCAACACGTAATCAAACACCCGATAGGTATTTCTATCCATGAGTGGTTCTCCACCGGTCATGCGGAAATGTTTCAGCTGTGGGTAGAGACGGGGCCACCATGCCCAAAACGCTTCTAGGTAGGGATTGTGCTCTCGGGCAGGTATCGGTCTGCGATCCCCTGTGAAATGGTCAGGATCGTTGTGGGGGACGCTCGTGGGATAGGCCCCATGACGCTGGACTTCGTCCATCCATGAGCTTGAAAACTGTGGACTGCAATAGCTACACTGGAGATTGCACGCATTGTTAAAATTGACTTCAACATAGCTGGGGACGACATCATCTTCTTCTCCTGTGGATCGAGCGATGCGTTCAAAATCTATGGCCGCCCAGGGCTCGCCTGAACGATAGTGCCGATCGCTCATCTGCCCTAGATCTTCCATGTTCCAACAGTATTGGCATTCCTCTGGCCGTTCCCCCAGCAGCATACGACGGCGTTGTTGCTTCTTCCATGCCGTGTTATGCAGCGCACCTGGATCGCGACCGATATCTTCTATAGAGATACGATGCAGGGGTGGATGATAACAGGAATTGTTCATACCGGTGGTGAGATGTAAACTGACCTGTTTCCATTTGGCCAAGCAGAGACTGTGTCCCAATCTTTCACGCATATGCTGGGCCTGTAAAAAAAACGCACTTTTTGTGCCGTTGTTGGAAGTATCATCCAATATAGTTGACATGATGTTGTTTTGTTCCAATCCTATTGATATCATTGGTCACGCAATGTATGCCGCAATCCCAAAAGTATTTGTGCCTGAAAGGGCTCACATGTACTGTGATTCCATACCGCGCGCAGGCAGCATCAACCTGTTGATTATAGGTTGATACGACGATATTCTTAGGATCTATCGTTAGAATGTTTACATCAAACACTGTTTCACTGACTTGACCCACCCAATCGTCGAAGTAGTGTTCAACCATTTGTATGAGATTGGCATCTTGTTCAAACCCTGGCATGAACCAACGACCTTTGTTGCGCTTCATTGAAAATTCAAATTCGCGCATGTGTGCATAATTGCTGGGTGGAAGATACACTACTTCCCATCCTGGGAAAGTATCTGCATAGGTAGGAATATCATTCAGACTGATGATCAATCCCGGAGCAACTGGACAATAAACAGCGTCTCCATGTCCGCCAGAATTGACCACATGATTGCGAGTGGTAGGAAACAATGTATTGACCTGATTCAATATCGCTTGTTTGTCATCATGATAGGTCTGTGTAGCAAAATAAAGGTCATGCCCTATACGGCTGACAAAGCAACCATTCACAAAATCCATGTCTGTATAGACTATTTCGTTGCCTTGTTCATCGATCTCGTCAAATATGTGTCTGTAAAAACTTAATTTCGCATCAAGATGTTTTTGATCCATCATGCAGAATTTTTGATAACGATTGCGGATTTCTGGGGCATATTCTGGCCAGGCATCATAAAAGTCTGCTGGGCGCACATAATCAGGCCACCAAGACAACTTGTTCTGCCGATAAAAAACTGACCACGCATGGCTACCATTGGGCACTCCTGGAATCCAAAATCTATCTTCTATCATGAGAAAATAGTCACGAGGTGCTGTGGGCGGTTGTACCCATTTGTTTTCTATATAAAGATCCTCAATATTTTTAGGAAATTTTGGACGCAGCACTCGTACCCCAAATTTTTCTAATAGAGTGATCAGGCGTTGGTAATCTTCTTCGGTTTCTTGGACCATTGATTCAAATCGATGTCTCGTTTGACTTTTTGTAATCCAACTGAAAAATTCTGGTGGATAAGTACGCCCAACTATGCAAGTATGTAACTTATCCCAGTGCTGATAAACTCTGAAAGTCATAGGATTTTTGCCAGGCGCTCTAAGGCTTGCTCATTGCGATGATCTACCCATCGATGAATATGTCCGGATCTAATCAAGTCTTGGTTATGCCAGATTGATTCGCGTATTCCTTCTTCGATTTCGGCTGCTGGCATACGCAAAATCATGTCAAGGACATCCAAGAGCTTGTCGAGACGTTCCAGATCGCCCCAGCATGATGAATAATTGTCTATCCACGGATAATCAAATTTGAAACCAACGTTTTCCAAAGTCTTTCGGATATTACATTGTCCCACGAACAATAGAGCGTTGCCCGCCAACAATGGTTTCCAAGTCTTTTCTGTGATGTAGGGCCCAGGCAGCATGCCAATGTTTTCATCCCAAGAAATATCTTTAGTTTCATTCACTAGATTGACAAGCGAATCTCTATATGCAGGATGAGATGTTGATTTAGTCAACAACACCTCGGGATCATAAGTCCAAAATTCTTGATTTATTGGTTTCTTGAGCCGACCGACTGCGTGCAGTAAACTATCGCGATGTGACCACCCAGTGGGTTGGAAAATATAGTCATAATTTTGGCCCTCTAAGTATCTTGCGTTCCAGGTGACGTAGGCATCAGGATGATCCAATAACTTGGCAGTCACAAAAAATTTGTACTCGTTTACTCTGTTGCTTAGACTGCTAACTTTATACCTTCTAGGTCCGGGACAATTGCCGTCCACGGATCTAGCAAACCATTTCCAGTGATATATCATTATCCATTTACAGCGATCCAGTTTATCTAGATCGTTCATTTCAAGATCTGATAACACCACAAATTCTGCTTGCGGATTTCTATGGTATAGAGACCAAAATAACGTTTCATCGAAAACTTCTGACCAAAATCCTAAAATATATCGATCATATCCATCGGGAGCTATGGTGCCCGACAATCCAGAAAAAACATTGAGGTTATAAAAAGTTTCACCGGATTGTTTGGCACTTAAACATTCATACAGACCGGAAGCGCCAGTTATATCATCGATTTCGCATGTGAGAGATAGATTCGTTGGCGTCCATGCCATAATTACCAACCTTCCTGCCTACGGATCACGTCTATCTCTCGCACCATCACACCTTGATTGTGCCAGTTGGAACGATAGTGATGCTTAAAAAATTGGCTCTGATCAGCGGTCATTGAGATTATCGGCAGATCCAACTGTTGTTGGAGGCTGCCAGCATATTGCGCCATGATATCTTCTGGACCCAAGTCAACCGCAGTTTTCCATATCTCTGCCAGCGCATCAAACCACTGTACTTCACGATAGTCCCAATCTGTGAGCATGGTCATGTATGTGCCCTGGCGTGCGCCGGCCATGGCCCATTCACCGTGTTCGACATCTGCTCCGATGTTATGCCAGATAGTGAGATGATCGAGATTGCGCTTATGCACGCGATCACGGAATTCAGCGACCGTGGGGCGCGCACCTTTGTTCAGGCACATCTTCACTCCCTCTCGGAAGCCCGCGCGCCAGGCATGGAAAGCCGACCCGTCAGGATAGGTAGTTGAATAGCAGTCATGCATGGCCCAGTAGAGCGGATCAAAACAAAACTCTACCACAGTTTCATCCTGACCATCGGTATTTTCGTGAGTTCGCATGCGCTGCACGAAGTCACGTGTCCATGAGCTCATGCCACCATTGCCGTACATGAGTCCATTGACATGATTCCTGGCACGCCAGCGGAACACCGCCCGATCATAATCGGGACGTGAAAGATCCAGGGTCTGGTTGAAGAAAGCAGGATCAGGCATGTTGTCGCCATCGATCAGGATGAATCGTTCAGTAGTGCTGGCTGCGGCTGCGGCTTTGTGTGCGGCATCAGATCCTTTCACACCATCCACACGCCGAGCCCATGGCACCATGTTGCGTATCCGCACCCAAAATTCTTCTCGCTGTGGTTCGTCGTAAGAGAGATAGATGCAGTCGAGATCGGCGATGTCTATTTTCATGTCAAGTTGACCATTTCACATGTGGTCCATTGGCATCCACTATGACCGATACATCCAGTGGATGGCAAGCAGTGCCTTGAACCTGATTGGGGCGAAGTTTTGGCAGCGCGCTCTGGCTATCGAATTTTATCAATCGACCATCGATCACCCGCACTTGGTGGCTGCCGCGGGCGAACGTCTCTGCATCCACTTCGATGTAATTACCTGGCAAATCGTCCATGCTGTACACAATGGGCCGGCCGCCGTCATCATAGTACAGGCGGAAGGATATGAGCCTGGGTTGGGGCGCATCATGCAAGATCCGCCAGAATTCTTCAGGAGTCACGGCCAGTCCTTGACATGATAGTGTACCAAGCCCCTCTGCGCCAGGGTATTGATGCGCAGGCCAGGATTGGTATGCTCCCATGTCATTTCTTGGGTCCAGTCTTCTGTCCGACAGCCCGCGATATGCCGTTTCATGTGCACGATGGTGGGTCCCAATCCAGCCGGCAAGGTCACCTGCTCGGGCCCCATGATATGGGCTGCTATCGCGTACACTAGATCCGTGGTCGGCTGATCATCAGGGAAACGCAGCAGGGTTTTGACTGCGGGCCAATTTTCAAACGCATACCGCACCAGGCGGAAAAATTCCTGCGCGGTCCTGCTCACACGCCAGTAGGTGATGGCGTTGTAAACGTCAGGTAGGTGGTTTTGATCAAATACTGTGCGGTAGAATCTCGACTGGGCGGGTCGGTCCTGCCAGTCTCTGCAGCCGGTACTGATGACCACGTCGCGATGTTCGAACATGGTCCACCAGTGCTCGATGGGGCTGGCACACAGCATGTCCGCTTCCAACTTGATGGTCTGCCTGTAAGGACTGGCATGCATGACCTGCCAGTCATTGGCCTGGCCCCCGCGATCACCGTAGGGCAATAGATCCCGGGTCAGGATAGTTATGGCAACATCTGGATGCCACTGGCGAATGCTCTCGGCCAAGCGCTCTGCGCAGGCCACGTAAGGATCACCAATGGCCGGTATAACATAGCCGCGTTCAGCTGTCATTGGCAACGATCGCTCCTAACTGGCCTTTACCCATGGCATGGAAATCTGCACCGCCCACGGTCATGCTATGGCGGCGAGCCGCTTTCTGGAAAGTGATCTCATATAGATCCTGTTGCAATCGTGACAGCGTGTGTCCTGGCATGAGTGTCATGAGGTCCCAATCGATCGTGTCAACCGCCATCGTGTGACCAGTCACTATCCCCAGCGCGATACTCAAGGCGAAATCATTGCGATAGTGGCTGCGTCCCAACCCGTATAGGTCTCTGTAATGCTGCCAATGATCACGCACCATGCGCATGCAATCAAATATGTGACAAGTGACTGGATCTCTGCGGAACATCATGACCGTGGCCCACCACATGGGCTGGCGATACCGGCCGAAACTGTTGAGATCATGCAACAGATCGCCCGTGACCATGTCCCAGGCACCGCCATGGCACAGGAATGCCTGGGGCGATGCCAACACAGTGGTCAGTTGGTCACTGGCTACCACATAGTCCGCGTCCAGCACCAGGGTTTGATCCCAGGGGCTGATGCTGTAGGCATTTACCCTGTCCTGGTTGTACCAAGTCACACGGCCATCTACGTCCGCGAACTGGCGCTGCTGGTCGGTGGGTGTGCGTGCCACGCGTATGATGTGATCAAATCTACTGTCCTGGGTTTCACTATCTGTTACCACGCACACCGGTATGTCCAGATGGCGATGTATGTTGTCGGCTGACCAAGCGGCCATGGCCACATAATCGATCTGCTCGTTTGCAAACGCGAAGATCAGGGCACCCTGTGTCATCGGCGTTTTTGATTTTGTTCATGCTCCACCAGCCAGGCATTCATCTGTTCTTGCCAGCGTTGCTGGCTTTGGGCCAACAATTCTTTGGTTTTGACTCGTACTGGATTGTCGTATAGATCCAGTATCACGGCCTCGGCGTCTGGACAGGTGAAGAGAGTGGTCTGCAGTTCGGGACCGGCGCGCCACATACCTCCTGCATGGGCAAACAGCATCTTTGCTTGATATTTTTCTCTCAGCACGCGCCGGGAGGCCTCGTGGTCAAATCGGGCGCGGGCGTGCGATACAAGTTCGTTGGTATCCATTGGATTAGTATACTGGATGATTTAGAAAAAGTAAAGGACCAAACGGTCCTTTACTGTGGATCTGGGCGACCAATCAAGCTACTGATGCTGCGACAGTAGGCGTGCCCCAGGCCGCTGTCGAGAGGTAGGTGCTGCTGGGTAGAATAAATGTGACCAAAGTGGTAGGTGCCGTGCCCGTGATGGTGGTGGATGGAGATGTGGTGGCCGTTCCGCCCGAGATATTGTCGCTTGATCCTGTTGCTGAACCGCCCGGATCAACCCAAGTGGTTGTCAAGGTCAACATCGTAGAGGTAGCGCTGGCATCAATCTGGATGTATTGTCCTGTGTAGGGAGCGGTATCTGCAAACTGCTTGTAGATCGTGACTGGTGTGCCTGTGAGATCATACCAGCCGGTGGTGGTGGCCAGCGTGGTCGGTGTGCCCGTGCCGCCTATTTTTGTGGTACCCGTGTAGGCCGTGCCCGCTATGGTCTGTGTGCCGGTGCCGCCCGTGATGAAGATATCTCCGACCAGGGTACCGGCCAGATCGTTCCATTCTGTGTCGGCCAAGGTACCAGTGGATGTCTTGTTACAATCCCATTTGATGCGGCCGCCCGCGTTGAAAAAAAATCTCGCAGCATTGGCGCTGGCGAAGGTCACGGTATGGGTGAAAGTAATGGTCCAGGCTGTAGAACCTGAACCAGTGGCCGTGGTCTTGCTGGTGGTGCCTGAAAACGTGCCTACTGCAGTACCTACCGCAGCGGCATTGCCGCGATTGTTGTAGCAGTTGGTGAGATCGGTGTTGACTGCAGACAGCACCGCGATAGTGTTGCCTGCCACAGGTGCTGTCCTTGCTGTGATGGAGGTGCCTTGATGGCTGGCGATATTGCTGATGGTATTGACCAAACTGGCCCATTGTGCAGCTGTCACGGTATTGGTCGCGCTAACCGTCGCCAGCGCAGTTTCACCATAGCCGGCATCGCTTGTGCCAGTCGACCATATCACGTTGACGTTGGCACCAGCCGTGGTACTTACAAATCCGTTATAGTCTGTTGCTTCTATCAGTCCGCCTGATGTATAAGTCATTGCTGTTCCTTAGTTGATCGTCACGATGGCTTCGATCACGCCTTCCGCATCATCAGTCTTGTCTGTCAAGCTGCGTCCAATCACGTTGAGCGAAGTGATTTCTTCGCGGCGTGCTGCACGTGCCAGGCCCGATCCGGCGCTGACCAATCAATCACCTTTGCGGACTGATCCGGTCACTCGTACTGGTACTCGTCCAGTTATCGCGACTGGGGGATGTGTTGCATCTGTACCTGCTCCGGCATTCATGAGATATGCGGCACGAGTACTTATCACTCCAAACACATTCTCGCTCAGTTCCGAGCGAGATATAGTGATTTCATTGGGACCACCCAGTTCAACTACCGTGCCCGGTTGATAGGTTTCATCTGCATGGAAACGCTCTGCCACGTCAGCGTACAATGCGGTAGTGGCTGTGGCAAACACTGTGTTGAAGTATGAGGACGATGATCCTATGTTGCCTACTGCGTTGGCATTGAGATTGGTGATGCCAGTCACGCCCACTGTGGCGTTAGCACCATTCACATTGAGCACGGTGGTGTTGACCCCACCGTCGTTGATCTGGATCAGGAGATTGCCATCTGATGTGAGGTTGCGTAACAAGAGATCGTTGCCCGAGGTCAACAGCCGACCATTGTTGCTGGCGCCTACGGTGAGTCCGGCATTGTTGGTGATCGAGATGCTGGTGTCGTTGGTGGCAGCCGCATCTGCACGCATGAATTGTGTGCTGTCTAAGCCATCCAGGGTCTGGCTGTCGGTCGACGTGCCACGGAACAGCGCAGAACTCACTGTGCTTGACAATTGAATGCCTGGACCAATAGTGGCAAAACCAGTCACAGCCACTTGAGGTGTAAATGTAGCGTCTTTTGATACAGCGGCCACGATGGTGTTGTTGACATACAAATACACCACCACGTGATCGACTGAAA
>Ga0172367_10008460_pt1 | contig 11494 bp, 12 predicted proteins | sample Lak10m_FD_114542 | JGI IMG/M metagenome (GOLD analysis project Ga0172367, IMG submission 114542) | Freshwater microbial communities from Kabuno Bay, South-Kivu, Congo - kab_022012_10m | ecosystem: Environmental > Aquatic > Freshwater > Lake | place: Democratic Republic of the Congo: South-Kivu...
AAAAAGGAAGCAGAAATTATTGCTGATGCATTAATAGAAATAGACCCAATCAACTCCAATCTGTATATTAGAAACGTCAAAAAACTTTCTAGCATGCTTGACGGTCTTGATCTTGAGTTCAAAAAAAAATTAAGTAATTGTGAACAAAAAAATATTGTGACTTCACATAAAGCTTTTGGTTATTTGGCAGTCAGATATGGATTGCATGAAATTGCACTTGCAGGATTTTCACCTGAGCAGGAGCCTTCAACTAAAACACTTATAGAAGTGACCAAATTTGCAAAGGCAAATAATATTAGATATATTTTTTTTGAAGAGTTGGTTAGTCCTTCAATCGCTCAGACGATAGCTAAGGAAATTGGCGCACAAACTTTAATATTCAACCCGCTTGAAGGACTAACGAAAGAAGATGTCTTCGCAAGGAAAAACTATTTTTCTGCCCAAAGAGCAAATCTGATTAATTTACAAATTGCTTTGCAGTGTAAATAATGGATACAATTCCCGTAATCAATTTACGAAACATTGTGTTTGGATATGGACAAATAAGCATCCTTGATGGAGTGAATATAAATATTAAAAAAGGAGAATTTGTCGGACTGGTTGGTCACAACGGGACAGGTAAATCAACATTATTGAAAATCATTCTAGGAGTTATCACACCACAGAAAGGAACTGTTAAATTATTTGGTATTCCTGTAAACAAGTTTAAAGAATGGCATAAGATTGGATATATTCCCCAAAAAGCTGGCCTTTCCGTCTCTCATGTCCCTATCACTGTTGAGGAAGTCGTCAAAATGGAACAGGTAAATGATGCATCGGTCGATGAAGCACTTACTTCAGTAGATATGTTGAGCTATAAGCATAAACTTCTTCGAGAACTTTCAGGGGGACAACAACAGCGTGTATTTATCGCGAGAGCACTCGTAAAGAAACCCGAATTATTAATACTTGATGAACCAACGGTTGGTGTAGATGTCAAAACCCAAGAGAAATTCTATAACCTTATGCAGAAATTGAATCATGATTTTCATCTAACACTTTTATTGGTTTCACATGACCTTCATACGATATCTCATCAAGTGCAGTGTGTGATGCAACTTGATAAAAAGACAATTCCATACGAAACAAACACATGTAATATTATTCATACTCATCATACCGATGCACATCATAACTGATCTTTTTCAATATGAATTCATGATTCGCGCTTTTTGGGCGGGGATAATAGTGGCAATAATTGCGCCTCTGATGGGAAGTTTTTTAGTGGTACGAAGACTATCTCTTGTCGCAGATGCACTATCCCATGTGGCCTTGACCGGCGTAGCAATAGGATTGCTTCTTGGCATAAACCCCCTCATAACAACAGTACTTTGCACAGTTATAGTGACATTTGTCATTGAAGAGATACGATCGAATGAAAGAATTTCGGGAGAGTCAATACTTGCAATGATACTCCCTGGCGGTTTGGCTCTCGCATTAATACTTATCAGTATTGCAAATGGATTTAACACCAATCTGTTTAGCTATTTATTTGGAAGTATAACGACTGTGACAAGTCAGGATGTATGGGTTATGCTTGTGCTTGGATTGGTTATCGTCAGCATTCTTTCCATTTTTTACAGGCAATTTATGTACACCTCATTTGATGAGGAAAGCGCTCGTACAAGCGGGATTCCAATTCGCCTCGTCAATCATATATTTATGATACTGATAGCAATAACAGTTTCAGTCACGATGAAAGTAGTTGGAGCGCTTCTCATTGGAGCATTGATGATAATTCCGGTTATCTCATCCATGCAGATTATTAAGGGATTCAGAGCAAGTATATTTATTTCAATAATACTCGCATTAGCAAGTGTTCTGATCGGCCTTATCGCATCCTATTATGCGGATTTGCCAGCAGGAGCGACTATCATCATGGTTTCAATCCTTATTTTTGTCAGCATCTCTCTCTTAAAAAAAGCCTTATACCGCTAACAAGAAAATAATAGTACTATAGAGCGCCGAAGTGTCATTTTTGTAGCATATAAGCCATTGCAAAAAGAAAAGAGAGACATGGTACAATAAAAGCTCATATATATCGTTTTATTAATTTAATTAATATCATATGGATGAAGCAAAATGTCCAAAATGTGGATCGCCCCTTGGAGAAGTTGTTACAACAAAAACTGGAAAAAAACTGCAGCGCTGCTCAACCGGTTCATGGAACTCTGAAACACGTCAAACGGAAGGCTGTGATTTTGTAAAATGGCTTCCATTTGAACCAGAGGCAACAGATGAGAAATGTCCAAAATGTGGTGAACCACTCGTCATAACAATGACACGATTCAACAAAAAAATGAAGAAATGTTCTACTTCAAAGTGGGATGCCAAAACAAAAACGGCTAGTGGTTGTAATTTTTTTGAATGGATAAAAGCGCCCATTGAAGAACTTGACGAAGAATGTCCACAGTGTGGTGAAAAACTTATAAAAACACAAACGGCATCAGGAAAGAATATGAAGAAATGTTCAACAAGTGGATGGGATAAAGATACTCGTACTGCAACAGGATGTTCGTATGTTGAGTGGCTCAAGTAATACATGAAACCGCAAGAAAAATTATTTCTTTATGGGGTAGAGCGGCTCTCAATAGGAGAGCTTTGCGCCCTTCTTGTCCGTACTGGAAGAAAAGGCAAGTCGGTATCTCAAATTGCTGAAGAAATTTATCCTTATATAGTCAAAAATAAGGATAATATTTCACCAGAAATATTCAAAGGAGTCCGGGGAATCGGAAAGGCAAAAATCAGTGCTCTTTGTGCAGCGCTTGAGTTGGGAAATAGACTGTATGGGAAGAAGAAAACTCAACTTATCTTAAGTCCAAATGATGTCTGGATTCTTATGAGAGATGAAGTCCAAAAAAAGAAAGAGTATTTTGTTGTATTTTTTCTGAATACTCGAAACCAAATGATCCAGAAAGAGATAATATCTATTGGGTCGTTGAGCGCAAGCATTGCTCATCCACGAGAAGTATTTGAACCTGCTGTGCGTCATCATACAGGTCAGCTTATACTGTCTCACAATCATCCTTCAGGAGACCCTACTCCCTCGAATGAAGATATTGCAACAACAAAACGCCTCGTTCAGGCTGGCGAATTGCTGGGGATTGAAGTCTTAGATCATGTTGTCGTTTCAAAAGAGAAGTTTATTAGCATGAGGGAGAAAAACATGATGTAAAATTGAGACATGAAAAAGGTAAAGAGCGCCTTCGTTAGGGAAGTCTGGGAATTCTATAAAAATGACAAGCGCCCAATGCCATGGCGCCAAGATATTTCGCCCTACAGTATTTTTGTTTCAGAAGTAATGCTTCAGCAGACACAAGTCTCTCGTGTAATGATAAAATATCCACTTTTTTTAGAATCTTTTCCTGATTTCAAATCGTTGGCACACGCGGATACGCCGACATTGCTGTCAGTTTGGCAAGGGATGGGATATAACAGACGCGCACTCTATCTCAGGAGTGCAGCTCGCATTATAGAAAATATTTTTGATGGTCAATTACCGAAAGACATTGCGCAATTAGATGAGTTGCCTGGAATTGGGTATGCGACAGCATGTTCCATTGCAGCATTTGCATTCAATATGCCAGTTTCTTTCATTGAGACTAATATTCGACGTGTTTATATACATCACTTCTTCTCAAATAAAGATAATATCGACGATAAGGATATTCTGCCCATAGTGACTGAAACAGTCTCTAAAGAAAACCCAAGGGAATGGTATTGGGCACTTATGGATTATGGAGCTTATCTGGCAAAAAAAGGCAAAAATCCAAATACTAAAAGCAGACACTATAACAAGCAAAAAAAATTTGAAGGATCAGTCAGAGAAGTTCGTGGGGGAATAGTGAATTTACTTTTGAAGCGGTCATACACATTAAATAAATTAAGGAAAATATATACTGATGAACGATTGTTTACCGCATTAGAACAAATGGAGAAAGAAGGTTTTATCACAAAGGATAAAGATAGATATCGGATTGTAAAATAGATAGTTTCCGAGATTATATTATGACAAAAAAAAGACGGGTAGAAATAATCCTCGCAGAGTTGGAATCATTATTCCCAAAAGCAAGAATCATGCTCCATTTTAGTAATCCATGGGAGCTTCTCGTCGCCGTTATTTTATCTGCACAATGTACGGATAGACAAGTGAATAAGGTCACCTCAAAACTATTCACGAAATATAGGACACTCAAAGATTATGTCACTGCTGATAGGAAGGAGTTTGAGAGGGATATATTCACAACAGGGTTCTATCGTATGAAAGCAAAACACATACAAGAGAGTGCACAGCTTATTGAATCAAAATACAAGGGCATCGTTCCAAAAAATATGCAGGAGATACTTACTCTTCCTGGAGTTGGGAGAAAAACCGCCAATGTCGTTTTAGGAAATGCATATGGTGTCATCGAGGGAATCGCGGTCGATACTCATGTTGGAAGATTAGCACGTATTCTGAAGCTTTCCAAACATCACGATCCTGTCAAAGTTGAAAAAGACTTGATGAAAATTGTTCCTCAATCTTATTGGCTTCATTTTACCTATCTTCTTATAGAGTATGGAAGGGCATATTGTTCAGCAAGGAAGCATGATCATGCTACTTGTCCACTGACTAAAGCACTCCTTTTGTATTAAACATCCAACTGCACGAGACGTGCAAATAGTTTTTTTTCCTTTTTTTTAAACTCATGTCTTTTTTCGACAAGAGATGTTCCAAAATCAATCTTTTTTATAGAGGACAATAAGGAATATAGTTTTTGCGCTTTATTTTGCAGTATTTGGTTTGAGAATAAAGAGTCCTGGACTGCGGTTGGGGCATCAGTGAGATTGCTGATAGTGCATCCAGTAGTGCGATATATGAGAGATGAATCATATATCTGTTCAAATCCACTTCTTAACTGCTCCCGTACAAGTAATGGATAGGCAGTTGGTGTAATAAAAGATAGTTCTGTTGTCCGATATGAAAATTGTTGCGTTTTGAGGAATAATGATATCTTGCCGACCACATAATTATATTTTCTTGCCTTACTAAAGGCATCTTCAATATGCCGAAAAAGATATGACCAAAGCAACTCTTTATCATTTGTTGGTGGGGTGAATGTCTCTGTTTTGGACATTGATTTGTAGGTATTTTTCGGACGGGAATCGATTGAAAATATCTTTTTTCCTCTCAGCTCAGACCATATTTCATGGTAGGGTTTTGATAAATGAGAACTGATATATTCTTCAGAAAGTGAAGCGAACTCAAGTGCAGTCTTTATACCTTGTTTTTCAAGATAAGCTGCAGTTTGCGGGCCAAGTCCCCAAATATTTTGGGCGGTACACTGCTTGAGGAGATACTCTATATGTTTTCCCTGAACCGGTGTCATGCCGGATGGTTTGCGAAAAGAAGATGCGAGCTTGGCAAGGGACTTAGTGATTGAAAGTCCAACAGAAACGGTTATGCCTAATTTTTCCTCCACCTCTCGCTTAATTGAGATTGCTATCTCCTCATAACTCTTATGATGCATGTATCTCATACCCTTAATATCCGCAAAAGCCTCATCGATGGAATATTCTTCAACATAAGGAGTATATTTTTTTATGATGGAAAACATACGTTGGGAAACAAGAGAGAACAGATCATAGTCTGATTCCACATATATACAAGAAGGACATATCTTTTTGATCTCATAGAATGTCATTCCCCGTCTTACTCCCATTCGTTTTGCTTCATACGAGAAAGCGGTTGCGATTCCTCGTTCTCTCCCTGTTGCAATAGGCTTTCCTTTGAGACTCGGATTTACTGATTGCATTACGGAAGCAAAAAATGCATCGCCATCTATATGGAGAATTGCTTCAGGCCAGGAATAAGGGGAAAACATTTTTCATCAATTAAACTTCCTCACAACCGCTTTGACTGTGCCGAATATCTGCAAATCTTCGTTAGGATAGAACGCTGGGTATTTGGGATTAGCGGCAACAAGATAATATTGCCTTGTTGCCCGATCCCTTCTGAGTATTTTCAGTGTCCATTCACGATCTATTTGGGCAAGGACGATGGCTCCCAGAGATGCATCTTTTTTCCGTTCAACAATGACAATATCTCCTTCATAAATGCCGACTCCCTCCATTGAATCTCCACTTACTTTAAGAAGAAATGAGGATGCTGGGTCTCTGATGAGGTAATCATCCAAGGAGAGATACTCTCGATTTTCTTCTGCCAGGATAGGGAATCCAGCTTTGATAATACCCAAATAAGGAAGTGCAAAAAGGCGCGATGTCGGAGCTAGCTTGTTATGAGGATCTTTTTGAAGGAATCCCTCCTCAATCCATTTATTAACGATTTTGAATACCGCATTTTTAGAAGAAATAGCAAAGAGCTTCAACATCTCCGAATAAGAGGGAAGACGGCTATGTTGTTTATAAAAACGTTTAAGAGTTGAGAGTCGGTCTTTCATAGAATGTGTCATTTGTCATCCCCTCGGAGGAGGGGATCCAGTCGATAATTAACCTTTTTTTGTACGGAAAATTTTAGTCTGGATTCCCGCCTTCGCGGGAATGACACAAATAGTAATTTATTATTAATATTGAACAATCGTTTACTAGTATAGTAAACATTCGTTCACTATGTCAATGACCTATTTACTATAGAAGGGGTCAATATTTTTTTGTATGGAGAGAGAGACCAGAGGAATCTACTATAAGATAGGTTGCTTTGCCAAATTGGATGAATCCCGAATTAGCGAATTTGTTTTTGGCATCTATCTCCGCATAATGGGTATGTCCGCAGAGACACCAATAAGGAAACTTCATCTCTTTAAGTTTTCTCTTTGCCTTCATATTCTCATGTCTTAAGACAAAATTATGAGGGCAGCCAATCTTATTAAGTACATATTCAAGTCTCTGAAACACATTATTGATTATGTAGAGTGACAAACGGGACATTGGGTAAATATATTCAATAGAAGGAGCGAGAAGGTGCCCATGTTCAATATGATAGGTCACATTTCCGTAAACCAAATCGTGACTATCCTTTTGAGAGGTTGAAAATAGATTAACCCGCTCATCACTGAATCTTTTTTTGTCATGATTCCCATAGAGATAAAGCGCCTGTTTTTCTCTCAGAATGGGGAATAGCTGCTTCCATTTCGAATCGATGAAACGATCAAACGTTGTACGATACCCATCCCAAAAGTCACCATTCAGGATAATCCTATCGCAAGAAGAAAGGAGTTCTTTCAGAAAGAGAAACCTCTTTTCATCGAAGTAATGATTTAAGTGAACGTCTGAAATGATTACTGTTTTCATGCTTTCCCACTTGCACTTTTTTCTATAAGAGCCTTCAGGACACCTTGAGGAACCTCCTCATAGTGTGATGGTTCTATATAGGAAACTCCACGTCCTTGTGTAAGCGATCGAAGGACCGTGACGTATCCAGACATTTCAGAAAGAGGCGCATTTCCACGGATAATAGTTGATTTACCACGTTTATCTGTACCCAAAATCTTTCCTCTTCTACTGGACAAATCACCAATGATAACACCCATGAAATCATCAGGAACTGTAACTTCGAGCTTCATGATTGGTTCAAGGAGCGTAAGACCAGCTTTTTTTGCACCATCTGTGAGAGCCATAGAACCTGCCACTTTGAAAGCAATATCAGAAGAGTCAACATCATGATAACTTCCATCAACAAGCGACACCTTCATATCAGTCATTGGGAATCCAAGAAGGACGCCCTTTTCCATTGCTTCAATGACACCTTTTTCGACCGATGGGATAAATTCACTTGGAATCGCTCCTCCCTTAATCTTGTTCTCAAACTTAAATCCTTCTCCACGAGGAAGTGGGTCAAGGACAATCACACAGTGACCGTATTGTCCGTGTCCTCCTGTTTGCTTGATATATTTTGTCTCATGCTCAACATTACCCTTTGTGATGGTTTCTTTATACGCTACTTGAGGTTTTCCAACATTTACATTCATACCCATTTCGGTTCTCATTCGATCGACTAAGACCTCCAAATGAAGCTCTCCCATGCCCGACATGACTGTCTGTCCTGTTTCATGGTTCACCTTCACTTTGAATGTTGGATCTTCCTCTGCAAGACGTTGTAATGTATAAGACAGTTTTTCCTGATCAGCTTTTGTTTTTGGTTCAATAGCAAGAGAGATAACAGGTTCTGGGAATGTAATTTGTTCAAGGAGAAGTGGATGATCTTCATCGGCAAGAGTATCTCCTGTCTTTAATTCTTTTGGTCCAATAAGTGCGACGATTTCTCCAGCATATGCCTTATCAATTTCTTCTCGGTTATTGGCATGCATAAGAATAAGTCGACTTACACGTTCTCTTTTTCCCTTGTTTACATCATATATATATGATCCAGATTCAAGTGTGCCTGAATATATGCGTGTATAGGTAAGTTTTCCAACATGAGGATCGAGTTGGATCTTGAATGCGAGAGCAGAAAACGTTTCATCGTTGATAAGCTTTCTTTCTTCTGGTGCCTCGGTCGTTGGATTGATTCCTTGTACCACTTTCAAATCAGCAGGGGATGGAAGGTATTCAACGATACCATCAAGTACAGGCTGTACGCCTTTATTTCGAAGTGATGTGCCCGCATAAACAGGAACAACCTTATAAGCAATAACAGCTCTTCTGAGTGCAGATTTTAATTCCTCAATGGAAATTTCGGCTCCATTCAAATATTTTTCCATGAGAGCGTCATCAGTCTCTGCTATTTTTTCGACCATTTTTGCTCTCATTTCAGTAGCTTTTGTTTGAAGATCTGCTGGAATATCGGTTATGGAATATTCAATACCTTTATCATCTTTGTCGTAGATATGGGCTTTCATCGTCATAAGATCGATGATCCCAGTAAATTCTTGCTCTTTTCCGATTGGATACGTAACAATGATTGGATGTGCTCCGAGTCTATCTGTGATTTGTTGTGTTGTACCTTCGAAATCAGCACCCAATTTATCCATTTTATTGATGAAACAGATGCGTGGAATCTTATACTTATCGGCTTGTCTCCATACGGTTTCTGATTGGCTTTGGACTCCTTCTTCAGCATCGAAAACGACGACACCACCATCAAGTACCCGAAGGGAACGCTCTACTTCAGCAGTAAAGTCGACGTGTCCCGGAGTGTCGATAATATTTATGCGGTGTTCTTTCCAGAATGTTGTGGTTGCGGCCGAAACGATTGTAATACCTCTTTCTCGTTCTGCTGGCATCCAATCCATTTGTGTGTCTCCATCATCAATATCGCCGATTTTGTAAGTTCTCCCTGTATAAAAAAGAAGACGTTCTGTTGTAGTTGTCTTTCCGGAGTCAATATGAGCGATGACACCAATATTTCGAATCTTATCTAATGCGACATTACGATTTTTTGTAACGACACCTTGTTGAGCCATAGTTATATTAAATTAATCTAACATGTAACGCGAAACACGTAACACAAAAAAGAACGCATGTGTCCTACAAAGAACACGCAATGTTATATGTTACATGTTATACGCTTCATGTCGCTCACCACTTCAAGTGTGAGAAAGCCTTATTTTGATCTGCGAGTTTTTCTGTCTGTGCACGCTTTGTGACGGCTTGACCTTGGTTTGCGGCTGCATCTTTCAGCTCAGTGTATAGTTTTTCTTGGAATGTGCGGAACTCCTTATTTGATTTTGCTCGGGCAGCATCAACAATCCACGTAAGTCCAAGGAATAGTCTTCTTTCTTTTCGTACTTCAATTGGAACAAGATAAGAAGCTCCACCAAGTCTGCGTGGTTTGACTTCATGTTCTGGAGCAACGTTTGAAAGTGCTTTTTCAAGCGTTTCAATGGGCTCCATGTTCTCTTTCTTGAAGCGTTCCAAAACTCCATAAACAATTGCTTGAGATGTAGTTTTCTTTCCGCCAATCATAAGATAGTTGATGAGTTTTGCTACCTCAAAACTTCCGTAAATTGGGTCCTTTTTTGGTTGTGTCCTTTTGTATGAATGTCTAGGCATATATATTTAATAGATAATTACGCTGCTGCTGCTTTTACTTTTGCTTTTTTTGCACCGTACTTGGATCGTGATGTGGTACGTCCGGTAACGCCGGCAGTATCAAATTTTCCACGAACGATGTGGTATTTCACACCTGGCAAATCCTTTACTCTTCCTCCTCGAACGAGGACGATAGAGTGCTCTGCTAGATTATGTCCAACACCTTGGATATAAGCAGTAACTTCCATTTTATTGGAAAGTCTTACTCTTGCCACCTTTCGAAGGGCTGAGTTTGGTTTTTTTGGTGTCATTGTACGAACGACAGTACATACTCCTCTTTTCAAAGGGTTGTTTGTTTCGACATAGCGCCTATCGAGAGCGTTAAAGCTCGCTTTAAGTGCTGCTGCGCGGGATTTTTTAACTCGTTTTTGTCTCTTGTGTTTCAAGAGCTGGTTTATTGTTGGCATATGTGTTTACAAATGTACCGTAATATTTATCAATAAGATCCTTAGTAACTGGAATTAATCTGCCTATTATAACATTTTCTTTGAGGCCAAGCAAGCTATCTGTTTGATTTTTGATTGCTGCATTGCTCAAAACAGATGTGGTCTGTTCAAATGAAGCTGCTGACAACCAAGAATCTGTATAAATTGCCGCTTTTGTGATACCCAATATGGATACTTTTCCACTTGATGGCTTTCCTCCGATAGCGAGTGCTTTCTTGTTCTCTTCTTCAAATCGGATTCTGGAAACAACCTCATCCTTGATGAATGATGTGTCACCTTCGTCCTCGATAGTAACTTTGTCACTCATTTTACGAATGATGACCTCAAAATGTTTGTCATGAATTCCAATTCCTTGGGATTCATACACTTGCTGTACTTCATTCAATAAATAGATTTGTGCCGCTTTGAGTCCTTTGACCATGAGAACATCATGTATATTCAAATATCCTTCAGAAAGTTGTGTTCCCTTGATAACCATATCGCCATCTTTTACTTTTAGTTTTTGCATTGTTGGAACAACAAACTCTTCTTCCTTTTGAGTTGAATCTTCTGGAACAATCTTGATTGTGTACATTTCACGATCTGTATCTTCCTTGATTGACACTTTTCCATCAATATCAGCTATTGGTGAAACGATTTTTGGAGTTCGTGTTTCAAACAGTTCTTCCACACGAGGAAGTCCTTGTGTAACGTCTGAAATAACGATACCTCCGAAATGTCGAACACGCATAGTCAATTGAGTTCCTGGTTCTCCAATGGATTGTGCTGCCATAACGCCGACTGGAACACCGATATCAACCAATTTTCCTACAGATAAATCGATACCATAGCACTTCTGGCAAACTCCAAACTTTGACTGACAATGGAGAGGGGAGCGTACTCGGACTTTTTTTACTCCTTTTTTCTCCAGTTCTTCAACAGCGAATTCATCAAGCATTGTTCCTGCTGGAAACACGACTTTTTTGTGTTCATCCAGAGCA
>Ga0172367_10008461_pt1 | contig 11493 bp, 9 predicted proteins | sample Lak10m_FD_114542 | JGI IMG/M metagenome (GOLD analysis project Ga0172367, IMG submission 114542) | Freshwater microbial communities from Kabuno Bay, South-Kivu, Congo - kab_022012_10m | ecosystem: Environmental > Aquatic > Freshwater > Lake | place: Democratic Republic of the Congo: South-Kivu...
GCGACATCGATGCCCCACTTATCGAACTGCCCTCACCAACGGGTTTGAAATCACCGAGAGATCTGATTCGGGATCGGCAATGTCAGTTATGGTTTCTTGAGTGGTTAGAGCACGATATGAAACTTGACCTCGATCGCTCCACTGGCGGCAGCGAACTTGGACTGATGCCAGCACAAGGGGTGTTACTGCAAGTTTTACATCGCTGGTATCGCAAATGCAAAAAAATGAGCGCAAATTTTGGCCAATTAAGTGTCGACGAACGCCATGATCTACGCAAGCGGATGAAGCGACTGAGATATGGGGTTGAGTTCGTTCGCAGCATGCTCCAAGAAAAACGTCTCGAGCACTTTCTTCAGGTCATGTCAGAAGCTCAGGACGCTTTAGGTGAGTACAACGATTTGCATGTCGCCCATGCACTCTACAAATCTCATAGCGCTATGCATCCCCAAGCTTGGTTTGCCGTGGGTTGGCTCGCTGCTCAATCGGATTACGCTGCGGATCGTTGCGTGAAAGTCCTACAAGCATTTTCCAAAGTTGAGTCGCCGTGGCGAAAAAAAGATCTACCAACGCTCGATACCAACACCGACACGGTAAGTTCAACGATTTGAGAGGATGCCGCTATCGATCTTGGAAGTTAAGGAGTTGGTTCGAATCGAACTTCGAAGGCGTAATCGGTTCTTTGGCTGCCGGTCTGCTGCATCCATAAAACCAGCGACCCCGACGAGAGCTGATTGGCGGGCAAGCCTTCAAGGAGATTTTGACCGAGTTTCTCGGGACCAAAATGTCCGAAGGCAAGCATTTTCGTGGTGTCAACACCTGCGTCAAAAACGAGGCCGCGTTGGAGAGCAAAAAACGCGATTTTATCTTCAGAACGATAGTGGACAAGCCTGATCGAGGCCAGTAAATGCTTGGGCGGTATGTCAACACGAACAAAGTCAGCATCGCCTTGCTGCACACTTCCATGCAGAATTAAGCCCTCTTTCGTGCTTGGCACTTGTGTGAGTTGGGTAGGCATGAGTGGGTTTGATGAGAACTCGACCCAATCGGCTCCGCCTGCCTGCGTGAGGTCTAGGATAGTCGCCTCTGAGGGGTTTGCTGCCGCGTCGATTTGTCGCATTAAAAGCGTTGACAGGCCGTTTCCTATGAGCCAAAGCTGATCACCTAGGCCTGTCACCCAAGGATCATTGACATCGAAGCGATACTCCCAGCTCGCCTGGTTTTCAAGACCTTTAAACTCGAGCCGACGAAATCCCAAAGCCTGCCCTGACACCGCCTGAATCGGGGCCGGAGGCATGGTATCGAGTGTGCAACTGACTTTAACAATCTCTGATGTATTTCCCTGGCTATCCCGTGTGCGTACCCAAATCATCTTTGGACCATCACCCTGAACCACAAAAAAATCGCCCACGCCGCTCATCCAGCTTTGACCCAGATCGAGCGAATACTCCCAACCTAAGCCGTTCAATCCACTGACAGACCACCGACCGTCCCGAGTCAAGCCATCACTGAGACTAATCCCTGTATCGTTGAAGCGAAGTGTTGGGGCTGGTAAGGTCACCTGAGGAGACGTTCCTGGCGCAGCGGGCGAGGCTGATGCGGTGTTTGCTGAATTAGCCGACGCTGAATTCGAGGGCGGGGAGATACTCGTTGATGAGTCTGAAACCTCACTGCTTCCACCACAAGCTTCGATAAGTGGAAAGCTCACGACAAGCAAAGCGCGCGACCATTTGTTCATCTTGGCTAAATCCATACGGGAAGCGGTCAGAGGCGCTGCCGCTAAGTTGTGGGATCGTATTTCATTCTATATTCGATACCGTATAATGCAATCGAAAGCAAGTGGGCAGTCAACCACACGAGTAGCACCGACCCAATCACATCGGTCATAAAGTGTGCACCTTGAGCCATCCGTAACCAGCCTATAAGGCATGTGATGGCTGCCCCAAGGCTCAAAAACAACCATCGTTGCCGCCCACCAAGATACCAGGCAGCCATTAGCCAAGCACCAAATGCAACATGGCCGCTCGTAAATGAACAATCACCCCTACACTCTTTTGACTTAAGCCGAGTGTCTTGGCCCTTAAGACGATCCTAGCCGGTAGCTCACGAGCTTAAAGTCTGGATCGTCTTGCATCGACGACACCGTAAAACCCAGGCTGCGCATCAGTCGAAGCATCGGCGTATTGTTGACCAGTACCAGACCATGAATATGTTCTAAGCCTCGGTCACGGGCGACTTCGATGATCGCCTGCATCATTCTTGTCCCCAGACCTCGACCGGCATAGTCATCATGAACAAGCAGCGCAAACTCGCATGACTTTGCATCCGGGTTAGTGACATAGCGCGACACTGCAATCGCCTGTTCTTGTTCATCGCCTGGCTGGGATGATTTATTCACTAACGCAATAAGTGCCATCTCGCGCTCATAGTCAATCAGCGAGAGCCTTGCGAGAAGTCTTTGTGGCAATTCGCGCATGGCTGAGGCAAAGCGAAAGTAGCGACTCTCTGCTGAAACGCCATTAACCAGGGCTTGCAGCTTTGCTGCATCTTCGGGATGCAGTGGCCTCACACGGTAGTCGCCCCCATCGCGAAGCGGCCACACACGTTCATATCGGTTTGGATAAGGAAGCACCGCCAAATGCTCATGCGGCCTGCTATGGATTGCGGCATGACTTAAGACGACGCGCGCATCAACAGCAATCGCACCGTGTTGATCAATCAGGATAGGATTGATATCGAGTTCAACAACCTGAGCAAGTGCACAGGCCAACTCAGAAACCCTTAGCAGGATGTGCTCAAGGGATTCAAGATTGACTGGCTTTGCGCCACGCCAGTTTTGCAACTGTGTGTAAATTCTCGAACGCTTGAGCATTTGCTGGGCCAAAAACTGATTAAGCGGCGCAAGCTCAAGCGAGTGATCATCAATCAGCTCGATCATCTCGCCGCCTGCGCCAAAGCTTAGTACAGGACCGAATAATGGATCACTAATCAGACCGATATAGACTTCGCGGTGATGATCACCAGCATGCATTTTCTGAATCGTGACGCCGTTAATCACCGCATCGGGTTTGACTGCCCGAACCCGATCAGTCATTTGCTCAAACATATCGCGTACGCTTGTTGCACTTGCCAGGTTCAATGCAACCCCTTGCACATCTGATTTGTGCAAAATATCAGGAGAATCGATTTTCATCGCAACCGGATAGCCCACTTGGGTTGCGATGAGCATGGCTTCATTAGCACTTCGTGCAAGCACCGTATGGGTAATCGGAATATGGAAGGCAGCAAGCAAGGCCTTAGATTCAAACTCTGTGAGACTTGATCGCCGCTCAGCCAGCACGCTTTCAATGAGCAGACGAGCACCCTCAAGATCAGGTTTCGCAAGCGCACTTAAGGGTGGAGGAATCTGTTGCAAGAGCTGTTGATTGGATTCATAAGTCACCATGCTACGAAAAGCATCGACCGCCACTTCGGGGCTGCGAAAACTCGGCAGGCCTGCCTTCACAAAATCAGCTCGCGCCTCGCTGACCGATTGTTCGCCCATCCAGCAACAAAACAAAAGCTTATGAGCTTGCTTGGCATGCTCGATGACCGCCGAAGCAATAGCTCGCGGATCAATGCCCTGCTTGGGCGTAAAAATAATTAAGACGGCATCGATGCTTTGTTGCTGTGAAATCGCCTCGAGTGCAGCCTGATAATGCTCTGCCCCTGCCTGCTCGCCCAAGTCAAGTAAGGCACTTAGATCAGCTTGAGGGTCGAGCTTTTCCATGAGCGCTTGCGCTTGTTGATCGCTTAGCCGACCAAGTTCAAGTTTACAAGATGCAATGCGGTCAGCGGCAAGTACACCCACCCCGCCACCGTTGGTGAGCACCGCAAGACGGCTCCCCCTAGCTCGAGGGCGATTGGCCAGGCACTGCGCCGCTGAGAAAAGCTCGGTCATTGAATGCACACGAACCGCACCAGCACGTCGGAGCGCAACTTCAAAGATCTCATCGCGTCCAACCATGGCGCGGCAATGCGTTTGTGCTGCGCGCATGGCATCGGGCTGTCGCCCAGCTTTAAGAACGATGACAGGCTTTGTACTTGCCAAAGCCCTCAGACTCGACATAAACGCGCGAGCACTTTGAATACCTTCCAAATGCACAACGACTGATTTCGTTTTTGGATCGTTGGCAAGAAAATCAAGGATGGCTTCAAGCGTGACACCAGGATAAGACCCAAGGCATGCGACCAGCGAAAAGCCGAGCCTGCCCTGTTGAGCCCAGTCAAGCACGGCACTTGCAAGCGACCCCGATTGCGCAACAAAAGCTATCGAGCCTGGATGGGCCATGGCACCGAGCATCGACGCATTCAGTCCGAGCGAAGGCCTTTGCATGCCAAGGCTATTGGGCCCAAGCAGCTTAATACCCCGAGCATGCGCCTCATGATGGATCTTTTGGGCGCTGCGCTGATCCATTGCCTGACCAAGCATGACCAGCGCACGGCATCGCATTTGCTCAAGACGCTCAAAAACTGCTTGGGATGTTTTGGCGTCAAACTTCGCAATCGCCAAGTCGATCGCTTCAAGCGCCAAGTCGACTGCTTCAAGCGCCAAGTCGACCACTTGAAGCGCCGGAGCAACATGAGTATCGATAGTCGGTTGCTTACTACCGATGATTGAAACCTGCACAGAACCAGCAAAGCCGCCAGCAATAAGTCGGTCGTGAAATGGCTTTAACCAGGTATCCACATGCTCGGCATCGCAAAGCAAAGCGATCGCTTGCGGATTGAATAGTCGGTCAAGTGCGTGCTTATCCATGACAGGCTTTTACGCTAATTCGATGACAGCATCATGGCTCAAAAAGCGATTTGCCCGTGCATTAAATTAGCCGTCAAGGCCAAGTAAAGCCTTCACGTGGCTGCTCGCACTGCGCGCCAATGCATCAAGCTCGTAGCCCCCTTCAAGGCATGAGATCACCCGCCCCTGAGCATGCTTATCGGCAACTTGCATCATTTGTTTGGTGACCCATGCAAAGTCCTTCTCAAGCAAGCCGAGGCCGCCCATGTCATCCCACTGATGACCATCAAAGCCTGCAGAGATATACATCAGCTCGGGTTTGAATCGATCGAGTGCCTCAAGCCAGTGGCTTTGGACAGCCTCTTGGAAGACATCGCCTCGAGATCGCGCAGGCAAACCAATATTGATGCGATAAGGACTTTTCTCGGTTTCGACATGAAAGGGAAATAGATCGGTCTGATAAGTGGAACACATTAAAACTCGTGAATCATGATAAAAAACAGACTCACTGCCATTGCCATGGTGAACATCGAAGTCAATCAATGCGACGCGCTGGATCTGATAATGTTCCAGGGCATGACGAATACCTACGGCGATATTATTGAAAAAACAAAAGCCCATGGCTTCATCAATCGTGGCGTGGTGACCAGGCGGCCGGACATTACAAAATGCAATACGATACTTGCCTTGCATCACCAGATCGGTGGCCAGCACCGTTGCGCCTGCGGCGCGGCGCGCAGCCTGCAAGCTGTGTGCGTTCATCAAGGTGTCGGGGTCGATTCGTTGATAGCCCTCGCTGGGCGCAAGCGAAAACATCCGATTCAAATGCGCTTCACTATGCACCCGTCTAAGTGCTTCCATACTGACGAGCGGCGCATCAAAGGATTGCATGACATCAAGCAAGCCTTGCGCCAAAAGCATATCGTTTATTGAAGCAATTCTCGCAGGGCATTCTGGGTGATCGTCACCCATTTCGTGTTTTAGGCAATCGGCGTGCGTAATGTAGGCAGCTAGCAAAGCTTATCGATCCAGGTGTGAATACAATCAAGCGATTCGGGTTCATCTAAAAATGGGACGTGCCCTCGCTTCGGAATTTCTGCGATGCAAAGCTCAGGAACCCGTCTTTGCATTTCAAGTACAGTCTCCCTCGCAAGCACATCAGAATGTTGCGCGCGAATCACTGCAAGCGGCAATCCCTTACAAGCATCAAAAAGTGGCCATAGATCAACGGGAGGCGCTTCAAGCGCTGCCAGCAGCGCTGTTCTAATTTCCGGATCGTAGGGAAGGCAGACGTGATCATCGCACTGCACATAATGGCGCTGCGCCTCCTCAGACCAGCGCGAGGCACTGACCTGCTCAAAGCCAGGCTTCACTTTGGGCATGCGCAGCGCAATTTCTTCAAGCGTTAATAGATCAGGCTTGACACCAACATATTGGGCAATCCGCTTCATACCTTCGGGGTTGAGTTGAGGACCGACATCAATAAAGCAAAGCCCTTTAACCCTGTCCGGATGGGTCGCAGCCAAGAACATCCCAAGCAACCCTCCTCGCGAAGAACCAATGATGGCAACCTGCGGAAGATCCAAAACATCGAGCAGCCTCAACACATCGTCAGCCTCTTGGGCCAAGGTATAGCTTGCAGCACCCGTCCACTGTGAGCGTCCTCGCCCGCGGGCATCAAGACGAATAAAGCGCATCTGCTTGGGCAGATGAGGTGCAAGATAATCAAAATCGCGCGCATCACGCGTGAGTCCAGCCAGTCCAAGTAATGGATAGCCCTCGCCTTCGTCGTCAAAAACTAAGCGGGCGCCATCCTGTGCTTCGAAGCTTTGCATCATGATGAGGAATGGATTTTTTAAGATTCACTGAAACTGCATAATCGATACGTTTTCTGGAATAATCAAGTGAGCCAGACTCGCTTGCTTGACCTCTTGCACACTTACACCGGGGGCGGTCTCGCGAAGCACTAAGCCTTCATCCGTCGGCTCGATCACTGCAAGATCTGTAACAATCAAATCGACGCGTCTCAACGCCGTCAGTGGCAGGCTGCATCGTTTGACAATTTTTGACTCACCCTTGGCAACATGTTGCATCGCCACGATAACTTTGGCTGCACCGGTCACAAGATCCATTGCGCCACCCATGCCCGGAACCATTTTCCCTGGCACCTTCCAGTTTGCAAGATGGCCAAGCTCGTCGACTTGTAAACCACCGAGTACGGTCATATCGAGGTGGCCACCGCGGATGAGTCCAAAGCTCATCGCGCTATCGATGCTCGCTGCGCCTGGCACGGCGGTCACAAAGCCCCCGCCTGCATCGGTGAGGTGCGGATCTTCCATGCCTTCAGGTGGTCTGGCACCAAGGCCGATGACGCCGTTTTCAGCTTGGAAAAAGACTCCAGCTTGGGCAGGCACAAAGCCTGCCACCAGGGATGGCAGCCCGATGCCGAGATTAACGAGCATGCCGGGGCGAATCTCCTGGGCCACACGCCGGGCAATTAAGGTTTTTGCGTCCATCTGATTTCCTTCAACACGCTTTGCCTGCATGATGACTCAAGCCTGTGCGGGCTTCGGTGCACGAACCAGCAGGTGATCGACCAAGACCCCGGGCGTCTTGACTGAATCGGGTGGAATAACGCCAACCGGGACAATGCTTTCAGGCTCGGCAATGACCACGTCGGCCGCCAGTGCAACAATCGGGTTGAAATTGTGCGCCGTGAGCAAATAACTCAAATTGCCTACATGGTCAGCCTGCCATGCACCGACAAGCGCAAAGTCGGCGCGCAAGGGTGTTTCGAGTAAAAAGGATTTACCCTCAACTTCGATGATTTGCTTGCCAGCTTCCACCTCGGTGCCTAAGCCAGTTGGCGTAAGCACCCCGCCAAGACCCATGCCACCTGCGCGAATCCGCTCAATCAAGCTGCCTTGGGGTACGAGTTCTACTGCAATCTCGCCGGCAATCATTTTTTTCTGCGTGACAGGATTTAGACCGATATGAGAAGCAATGACCTTAGATACAGCACCTGCATCAATCAACTTACCGATACCTTTGCCAGGCATTGCGGTGTCGTTGGCAATGACCGTTAAATCCTTAGCGCCGCGTTCAACCAGAGCGTCAATTAAACGCTCTGGCGTACCGACCGCCATAAAACCACCAATCATCAAACGCGCACCATCGGGAATCATCGCTGCTGCGCTTTGAGCGCTTAGCGCACCTTTCATTGCCATATCCTCATGAAACAAGGCCTTGGGAGAGTGAACGCGCAGCACTTGCAATAACCAACTCCTCATTGGTCGGTATCACAAGCACCAGCGCTCGGGAAGTAGTGGATGAAATCACGCTCTTGCCGTGCTCATTGGCTGCGGCATCAATTTCAACACCCATCCAGGCTAAGCGCGAGCAAATCCTCGCTCGGATCGCACTCGCGTTTTCACCAATACCACCGCAAAAAACCAACGCATCCAAACCGCCTAGGGCTGCTGCCATGGCACCAAGTTCGCGTTGGCAGCGGAAAACAAAATAGTCGATGGCCTCGGCTGCGGCTTGATCCGGAGAGGCTTGCAAGGTGCGCATATCGTTTGAGAGACCAGAGAGGCCGAGCAAGCCTGAGTGCTTATATAAAAGATCTGAAATTTCCGACGCAGTCATTGATTTCTGATCCATTAAATAAAGCAAAACGCCAGGGTCTAACTGACCACAACGCGTTCCCATTGGAAGGCCATCAAGCGCTGAGAACCCCATCGTTGAGGCCACCGAGCGGCCCTCGGAAATGGCGCACATCGAAGCACCATTGCCTAGGTGGGCGATAACAAGCTTGCCTTGTGCACTTGCAGGAAAGCGCTGCTGAAAAGCAGCAAGCACAAACTCATAGCTCAGGCCGTGGAATCCATAGCGACGAACACCTTCGTCGTAGAGCGCACGTGGCAGCGCAAACGTGTCGTTGACCCAGGGATGGCTGCGGTGAAATGCAGTATCAAAACACGCAACCTGGGCAACGCCTGGAAAAGCTTCACTTGCTAAAGCAATACCGCGAAGATTGTGCGGTTGGTGGAGTGGCGCGAAAGGAATGAGCTTGGCTAAATCGGCAAGCACTTGCGCATTGATCACGGTCGGCATTGCATAGTGCTGACCACCATGGACCACGCGATGGCCTACGGCGCTAAGCTGCCTCGTATCGCGATTCAAGCCAAGCACCTCAATAATCCTTTGGAAGGCGTCCTCATGGCTTTCAAGTCCGCCTTGTACCGCTGGCACATCCCGGCCTTGATGATCGTGGATTCGAATGTGTGCATCAGGGCCAATGCGATCGACAAGACCGTTATAAAGTGGCTTGTCATTGCCATCACAAAAGAGGGCAAACTTTAGCGAACTCGAACCCGCATTGAGCGTGAGCACTGCATCAGCGCCAAGATCAAAATCTGTGTCGAGCGTGCTCATGTACTTTGCTGATGTGATGCATGGTGAAGCGCGGCAACCGCACACGATGCAAGCCTAGACATCGCACTATCAGAACGCGAATTCAAAATCACAGGAACTTTTGCACCCAAGACAACACCAGCGCCTTCGGCGTGGCTGATATAGGCCAGTTGCTTTGCGAGCATATTGCCTGCATCAAGACCTGGGACCAGCAAAATATTGGCCTGCCCCGCCACACCGCCTTTTAGTCCTTTTGTTCGCGCTGCGCCAAGATCCACAGCATTATCCATAGCAAGAGGGCCTTCGACCAGACCGCCACGAATCTGACCGCGATCAGCCATTTTCGATAACAATGCAGCATCGATAGACGATTGAATAGCCGGATTGACCGTTTCAACCGCGCTTAACACCCCAACACGTGGCTCCATGCCGATCGATCTTGCAAGATCAATAGCGTTCTGACAAATATCAACTTTTGTTGCAAGATCAGGTGCAATATTGATTGCGGCATCGGTCACAATCAAAGGCTCAGGCATACCCGGAACATCCATCACAAACACATGGGTGAATCGTCGCCCTCCCCGAAGACCATGGGTTTTATCAAGCATGGGCCGAAGCAAATCATCTGTATGCAAATGCCCCTTCATCACGGCTGCTGCTCTTCCCTCGCGAACAATCGCACAGGCTTTGGCAGCGACCGCATCGTCACTACCCTGCACATCAATCATCTCAAAGCCTGAGAGATCCTCTTGCAATTGCTCAGCAGCTCGCCTGATGGCATCTGCCCTGCCAATCAGAATCGGCACAATCACCGACTCGCGGGCAGCTAGCAATGCACCAGCCAAGGCATTTGTCTCGGTGGGACAAACGACTGCCATCGGCAAAGGCTGCAGGGGCCTAACCTTTTCAAGCAAGTGCTCAAAGTGCCGGTGCCTTTGCACGACGAGTCCTGGCAAGGCAATATTGGCCTCAATATGTGTTGAGGGTGCGCTAACAAGCGCTTCGCCGCTCACAATCAAGGCGTCATCGACAAGTCGATGCACCGTGGTTTGCAAGAGCACCAACCCATCGGCCTGCTTTTCGATGACCTTCACCCGACAGATAAGTTCTTCACCAGCATGGGCCCGCTCGTGAAACTCTAGATGTTGGCGCCTGTAAAGCGTACCTGCACCTGGAAGCTGGGTGCCTAGGACTGCTGAAATCAAGGAAGCAACGAATAGGCCTGGCGCAACCCGCTGTTGGGTATTCGAAGACGACGCAAGCTCCTGTGGTTCGGACCATTGGGCATCGCTCAGATGCAAGGGATTATAATTTCCAGAACACGCCGCAAAAGCAAACAGATCATCGGTTGTGATGAGGCGCTTGATCTCAGCCGATTCGCCAGGCTCAAGCTCTGCAAAGGTGCGGTTCATCAGGCGCATCAAACCCTCCTGGTACTTTTGCCTTTGGCAGGCTTTCGAGCGCTAGTCGCACGGGGCGCCTTTGGGATCGCTGCTTCAAGAGCCTCGCTTTCATGATGATCCTCGCTTATCAGCGCGCGATACACATCGGTATGGCGACGGGGGCTTGCATGAAGTGGATTTTCTAGAACATTTTCAATGTTGGTATCAAGATCGAGCACCTGCCTAAATCGTTTTAACAAATGGATCGTATCAGCTGACATCTCATCGACCGAACCTGGAATGTATTGCACCAATTGCACTGCGAGTTCGCGCTCGGCGGGCTCATGGATCAAGCCTGCGAGCGTTTCAATGGCAAGCTCAGGCTCAAAACTTGCGATGATGGTTTGCTGGTGGATGATCATGGCACGGCGCTCTGCACCAAGCGATTTAAAGGGCTCATCCATGGTTAGCACCTGGCTTGAGCGCTCAAGGCGGTCACGGCGAACCTGACCACGATTGTCCGCCAGCAAAACAAGCATACGAATCACGGCTTCGGCAAAGCCACCTTGCTCGATCGCCTCAAGCGCTTTGGCTACCTCAGGTAGGCCTCTTACTTCATCGCCGGTTTTCAGGGTTCGACGCGACTCATGAGTCTTGCCAAAAGCTCTACCCCAGGGTGTGGACCAAAAGCCATAAAACGCAAGCTCATAACCCATGTCGCGGGTATCGCGATAAAAATCAATCATTTGTTCAGTTGCCTGAACCCAAAGCGACTCTGCCGCCACAAAGGGATTGTCCTCAGCTGCCTTATGACGGTTTTCCTTCACCCGACTTGCGACTGCCGCCACGGGTGCCATCAGCGGGTTTTTGGTCGAGAGCATGGCACGACTGAGTCGTTGGGGGTGGGCCGCGCGGGAAAGC
>Ga0172367_10008462_pt1 | contig 11493 bp, 8 predicted proteins | sample Lak10m_FD_114542 | JGI IMG/M metagenome (GOLD analysis project Ga0172367, IMG submission 114542) | Freshwater microbial communities from Kabuno Bay, South-Kivu, Congo - kab_022012_10m | ecosystem: Environmental > Aquatic > Freshwater > Lake | place: Democratic Republic of the Congo: South-Kivu...
AATGCAGAAACCACGTTAACTTCTAACTTGAATGCTGAGATCACTCGTGCAACAAATGCAGAAACCACTCTACAAGCTAATATCGCTGCTGAAGCTACATTACGCGCAAACGCTGATAGTACATTAACTGCTAATTTAAACAGTGAAATCACTCGTGCTACTGGTGTAGAAGCTACTCTAGCTGCTGATATCCTAGTTGAGAAAACTCGTGCATTAGGTGCTGAATCTGGTTTATCTGCTGCAGTCGCTGCTGAAACTTCACGTGCACAATCAGTTGAAGGTTCATTGGGATTGTTAACCACTACTGCTAATACCAATTTAGTGGCAGCAATCAATGAATTGAATTCTGCATTAGCTGGTGGTACTGAAGCAGTCCGTGATGCATATGATGCAACTGTTTTTGAGTTTGAATCAGGTACACCTGCAACCAGCCACACTGTCACTCATAATTTGAATTATGGTTTTGTTGACGTTGGTGTTTGGGTTAAACGTGCTGATGGTAGTTGGTATAACGATATCGTTAGTGTAAAAGTAGACAATAATAACCAAGTAACAGTTTACTTGTCAACTGCACAAAACGTTAGAGTTATTTGCCGCAGTGCTGCTAACTTAGGTTTAGTTGCTTAATTATAACTAACATGGTGGGGAGGGAACTCCCCACTTTCTCGTAATTATTTTATATAAAATATATGCGACCTTTACAAAATTTTAATTTTGATACATTAGATACATATTCTAAATCATTGCAAGCTATTGAATCACAAATAAATGAACTTATTCTGTTGATAGATGAATGCAATGAACACTTCACAGATGATGATAAACAACAATTAATTACAAACATTCGTTGGCTTAAACGTTTTTATGAGTCTGCGGAAAGGAATTTGTTAAATGGTAACTGACAAAGATAGAATAAAAGAATGGTTACGAAGATCTGCTGATGATATTAATGCATTAAGACGAAAATCTCGATTAGCATCTGATAAAAAACTTGAATTTATTCGGCAAAGTTATAATGTCATTAACGTTTTAACAATGGTTGCAGAAGGTAAAGCCACTATGATGGGTATTTCACCTCCAGATACAAAGGAATAATTATGGAAACAATAGTTCACAGTGATTTAGCACTGCAAGGTGCGTTAATCATGTCAAAAAACGAGGCGGACTTCCCAGCGAATCCGACCTTGGGTACAATGATCATAAAAGATTATTGTATATACGCATATATAAGAATAGGATCAATGGATACATGGTATCCATTTTCAAGAGCAACTCGCTCATATGTACATGTTCAAGGTGCACCTAGCAGTGCATGGATAGTAAATCATCAATTAGGAACTGCTGATGTGTGGTTCCAAGTTACTGATTCTACAGGGAATATAGTATTTGTTGGAAAAACAGATATAAATGAAAATTCATTCCAGTTGGATTTTACGACTGCAACCGTTGGTCGATGTGTTGTAGTAGCACCAGATACTATCAGTGTTCCACAACTTAACGCAACTGAAATAAATGTTGCAAACAGTAGTGTAATTATCAATAACTCTGGTGTATTAATTAATGGTTCATATGCATTAACAGCTGCTAGTATTGAACAACAAATTGCAGATGCTATTGCAACTAAAGATAATAGTGATGAAATTACAGAAGGAACCACTAATTTATATTTTACTAATAGTAGAGCAAGAGCTGCTATATCAGTAACAGATAATGGTGGCGATGGTTCATTATCATATAATAATACTACTGGTGTTATTTCATATACTGGTCCATCGGCAAGCGAAGTGCAGTCACATTTTACAAGTGGTACTGGCATCCAAATTACCAGCGGTCAAATTGCAGTTGATAACACGATTGCAACCGTATCTTCGTTAAATGCAGAAATTACCAGGGCATCAAATGCGGAATCTACTTTATCATCTAGTATCAGTACTGAGATTTCTAATAGAACAACCGCAGTTTCAACGGTTACTACTAATTTAAATACCGAAGTATCACGTGCACAAGCAGCTGAAGCATCAATTGCTGCATCTGTTGCTGCATTAGGCAATGCATTTAATTATGTTGGTACTTTAACGGGTGGTGCAACATCGGGTGTTGCAGTGGATATGAATCTTCAACCCACTGGTAATAAAGATCCAGGTGATTATTATCGTGTAACAACTGCTGGTTATTTTAAAATTGGTACAGGTGGTACCCCATTTTTTGCTAATTTAAATGATGGGTTAGTATGGAACACTTCAGGTGGTATTGATATTATCGATAACACTGACCCAACCGTATATGGCACTGTTAACGAAGTTAGTGTAACTGGTTCTATAGATACTGGGTTTACTGTTGCATTGCACAGTGCATTTAGTGGTAGAATGACTAGTGTTGAAACTACCATAAATACTGAGATAACAAGAGCAACCAATGCAGAAACTACTATTGCAGCCAATGTATTAGTTGAAAAAACCCGTGCATTAGCAGCTGAATCGTCTTTATCATCTGCTATACTAGCTGAAACATCACGTGCTCAAGCAGCAGAAGCTTCATTGGCTACCGCTGTTATTGATTGCGGAACATATTAACGCTATCTTCAAAGAATTGGTGGAGTAACATCCATCAATTCTTTTTTATATTTCCAATTTGATAAATATCATTATATTATTGAATATTATTATTCAAGACAAAAACAGGATATTTTTTCATGACAAATGCAATACTTTCAAAGCGTTCATATACTCCAGGTAAAGTACCATTAACTTCCGAATTATTATTAGGAGAACTGGCTCTTAATCTTCGTGATGGTAAAGCATATTTTAAAAAAACAGATGGTGTTACTGAAAGTATTGTTCAAATACTTACATCAGATGCTGGTATAATTTCACCTTCTCAATTAGGGTCAGGGATTGCAGATAACACAACTTATTTACGTGGTGATGGAACATGGCAAGTTGTAGCAAGTGGAAGTAACAGTATTGCCATTACAGATGATAATACAAATAATAACTATTATGTTACTATGTCATCTGCATCTTCTGGGATTATTCCTGGGTTAAAAGTATCATCTTCTAAATTATTATTCAATCCTAGTACTGGTATCTTATCTGCGACTGCATTCATTGGAGATGGGTCATCATTAACATCATTAAATGCCACCAATATTACAACCGGAACTATAAACACTGCAATTCTTGGTTCTGGTATTGCAGATGAATCAACGTATTTACGTGGTGATGGAACATGGCAATCGATATCAGGTGGTAGTGGAATGGGTGGTGTATCTATTATTGACGATACTACATCAAATGTAACATATTATCCAACCATGGCAATCACTAGTAATGGCAGTGTCATTGAGTTAGAAGTTTCATCATCTAAATTATCATTTAATCCGAGTACTGGTATATTAACAGCCGTTGGATTTTCTGGTAATGCAACATCAGCTAGTAATCTAATTGGTGGGAATAATACTACATTGCTAGGATCAATTCCATACCAATCTGATGTTAATACTACATCATTGTTATCACCTAATACTACAACAACTAAAAAGTTTTTAACACAATCAGGCAATGGTACCAATGGATCTATTCCATTATGGTCTACATTATCTACTAGTGATTTAGGAACAGGAGTTGCAGATAATACGACATTTTTAAGAGGTGATGGATCTTGGCACAGTGTATTATCGTATACCCCTGTTAATATTGCTGGTGATACAATGAGTGGTCCATTAATTTTATCTGGTGATCCAGTTACAGATCTTGGTGCAGCAACTAAACAATATGTTGACAATATCACGAGTGTTAATGGGGTATTACATATTTCGGTAACCAATAATACTCAAATAAATTTAACTAATGCACAGGCAGAACATGCTATTATTGTATTTACAAACTATGCATATTATACTACAACTGTTGTTAATATCCCAAGTTCGTGTAAACGTAGACAGTGGAAAATGATTCACAATACATATGATTATGCAAATTTTTTAGGTCGTGGGTCTATAATAAGAATCAAAATAGATAATAATAACAATAATCCATATGTATCACTAAATGGTGATGTTGGGGCAGACATATACGCGATAGATCCATTAACCACTCCAGGGGATGTTACATTAGTTATGGGATTAGCTACTAGGCAAGCATGGATCATCTTTGATGGTTCTACATCAACCATTAATAAACAGTATAATATATCATCAATAACAAGAGTATCAGCTGGTGTATACAATATAACATTTAATAATCCATTTTTAGATGCAAAGTATATTGTATCTGGATCATCTAGTGGGGCAAGTGGTTCATCATGGGCCATTAGATCATCTAGGTCTAGCGGATTACCATTCATAATGAGCACTACACAAGTTCAAATAGAAACCACAAATAATACCGATAGAGCGATTATTTGTGTTATGATAACAGGATAATATTTTATGAAAAACATTTTATGGTTACAACCAAATAAAACCTTAGCTGAAACAATTTTCCCACAGGAATTTACTGGTGATTCCAACACCGAAGCATCGAGAATGATTGCAGAAAATTTAGTACCAGCTGATTGGCAACTTATCATTGTTGATACCCAATGGTCGGCTGATAAAAGATGGAAGCATGAAACATATCGATGGTCTGGTACTGAAGTTATCGTGGATTACACCACAGCGGTTGAAGAAACAAAAAATAGACTACGCTCAGAAAGAATACCATTATTAGCAGCATTGGATATACAATTTCAGCGAAACTTAGAAACCAATTCGGATAATTCTGCTGTTATTTTAGAAAAACAACGTTTACGTGATATAACTATTATTGATCCAAATTTAACATTAGACGAACTATATAATTTACACTGTTAGTCGTAATTTATTTCCTACATTATGATAAATACTTATACCAAATATCTGAATATATATTCAGTTTTTTCTTATAAGGAATTTCATAATGACACAACAAGTTTTATTAAAAAGATCATCAGTCCCTGGTAAAATACCTACAACTGGTGATTTAGCTCTTGGCGAAGTAGCCATTAATACATATGATGGCAGATTCTTCTTCGTTAAAAATGATGGCACCGCTGCATTAGTAGAATTGTTATCAAGTACCAACTCTACATTAGATAGTTTATCCGATGTTATTATAACTACTCCAATTCAATCTAATGAAGTATTATTATATAATGGAACAGATTGGGTTAATTCTCGATTACAATTATCACAACTTTCTGATTTTTTTAATCCAGAACGAGGAACTGGTGATGTATTAACATGGTATGATGATGGTCTTGGTACCACTGGATGGACTACATCAACCCCAGGTACATTAATCAATGACGATACTACTACAAATGCAGATTTTTACGTTACACTATCTGCTACATCATTTGGTTCACCAATTACATCACTTACAGTATCATCAGTCGGGTTGACATTTAACCCAAGTACTGGTACTTTAACTGCTGTATCATTTGCAGGTAATGGCTCTTCATTAACGAGCTTAAATGCATCAAATTTATCATCTGGTACCGTCAATACTGCACGTTTAGGATCTGGTACTGCTAGTAGTTCCACTTATTTACGAGGTGATGGTACATGGGCAACTATTATAACCGGTGCAACTATTTCAAATGATACTACAACCAATGCAACATATTATCCAACGTTTGCTACTGCAACATCTGGTACATTATCCACTATTGACATTTCGTCATCAAAATTAACTTATAATCCAAGTACCGGTGTATTATCGGCAACGGGTTTTAGTGGTTCTGGTGCATCATTAACTTCATTGACTGCTGGTAATCTATTAGGTTCTATTCCTTCTGCCGTATTAGGAAATTCAACAGCATATGTTGGTACGACAGCTATTGCATTAAATAGAGCATCAGCAAACCAAGCATTAACTGGTATTTTAAGTGTCGCGCTTCCTGGTTCAACATCTGGGACTATTACGTTAACTCCTGCTGCTGTTGCCGGTACTACTGCTATTACAATCCCAGCTACTGCCGGTACATTAATTACAACTGGTGATACTGGTACTGTAACAAATACCATGTTGGCAGGTTCTATTGCTAATGCTAAATTAACCAATAGTTCAGTAACCGTTGGTTCAACATCGATATCATTGGGTGCATCGGCTACAACTATTACTGGATTAACATCTGTTACTTCTACCGGATTTACTGGTGCATTGACAGGTAATGCTAGTACAGCAACTGCTATTGCTGCTGGTACTGCAAATCAAATTCCATATCAAACTGGAGCTGGAGCAACAAGTTTCTATTCTGCTTCTAATTATGGTGTTCATGTCTATGGTGCAACTGGAGTTCCTCAATCAATCGCAGGGGCTGCTGGTGTTCTTGTTGGTTCTGCTTCTGCTGTCCCAACATTTAGTACAACTCCATCATTAACTGGTACAAATTTCACTGGTATACCAAATGGGGCTTTGTCAAATAGTTCAGTTACTATCGGTTCTACCGCAGTTGCATTAGGTGCAACTGCAACTACTATAGCTGGATTAACGTCTGTTACTTCTACCGGATTTACCGGTGCGTTAACTGGTAATGCAACTTCAGCATCTGCACTGGCTATTACTAATATTGATACTGCTAGTACATATTATATCCCATTTACTTCATCGACTTCAGGTAATGCTGTGTTTAGTGTTGATGCAACAACTACCCCATTGAGTTATAACCCAAATACTGGAGTATTATCAGCAGCAGGATTTAGTGGTCCTATCACTGGATCAGCTTCTCAAGTGGCTGTTACAACAACTGATGCAAATGCAACATATTACCCAACTATCGTAACTGGTGTCGGTTCTAATATGACGTTATATGCTGATAATGTAACTACACCATTCTTCTATAATCCGAATACTGGTGCAATGTCTGTTCCTGGTACATTAACTGTAACTGGTGATTTAACGGTAAATGGTACTACCACAACTGTCAATTCTACCACATTAATTGTCAATGATAAAAATGTTGTATTGGGTTCAGTCGGAACACCAACTGATACAACTGCTGATGGTGGTGGTTTTACATTAAAAGGTGCAACTGATAAAACATTCAACTGGGTAGCATCTACATCTTCGTGGACATCTTCTGAAGATCTAAACATAGCTACTGGCAAAGTGTTCAGAATTGCAGGAACATCTGTATTATCTGCTACTGCTCTAGGATCAGGAGTTTTAAGTTCTAGTTTAACATCTGTTGGAACAATTGGTACCGGTACATGGCAAGGCAGTGTGATCTCATCTACATATGGCGGGACTGGTGTTAATAACGGTGGTCGTACACTAACAATTAATACTAATAGCGGTATAGTAACTTTCTCAACAGCATCAACTACGTTAACAGTTGCAAATAATGCATCTGTTTCTGGTACAAATACTGGTGATCAAACTATTACGCTAACCGGTGATGTCACTGGTTCTGGTACTGGCTCATTTGCAACTACGTTAGCAAATAGTGGTGTAACTGCTGGTACATACAATAACGTTACGGTTAATGCAAAAGGGTTAGTAACTACAGGAAGTAATGTTTCATACGTTACCTCATTAACTGATACATTAGCAACAGTTACTGGTAGAGGTGCAACAACTTCTACTGCAATAAGCATAACTAATGCTACTGCATCATCCTCATCATCAACCGGTGCATTAATTGTTACTGGTGGTGCTGGTATAGGTGGTAGTATCTATTCTGGTGGGACTTTTGCAACAGGTATATCAGGTGCTGCGTTTTTAGCTCCTGGTGCAAGTGCCGGGGTTGAATTAGGTTCAACCTCTACTGCAAATACTCCTTATATTGATTTCCACTCAAGTGCAAACGCAGTTGATTATGATAGTAGATTACTTGCATCTGGTGGTAGTTCTACTGCTGGCAATGGTAATTTATCATTTTATGGCGGAACATTGTTTGTAAATGGTGCTACTGCTTCTACATCATCTACTACTGGTGCATTGGTTGTTACTGGTGGTGTTGGTATTGGCGGTAATACTTATTCAGCTGGTGATATTCATTTAGTTGATAATAAAGGGTTATATGTTGGAACTGGTAATGATTTTTCTATTATTCATGACGGAACTGACACTACTATTACAAATACAACGGTTACATCAGGAAAATTAAATATTTTTAACACTGGTGGTAATATTGAAATTGTTAGTACTAGTTCAACATCATTCCATATGGGTGGAGAAGGTGAAGCAACAATAAACTCCCCAGCCTTTTTTTATACTGATCCAAATAATAGCCTAAAAGGATTCGTAGCTAGTGGCACAGATTTTACCACTACCGTACCAGTGTCTATAGGAAGTTCTCCAACTGCAACAACTGCCCAATTAAATATAGGAGGTGCAAGTGGCGCATTAGGAAATACAGCTAAATTAAGATTTTCATCTACATTTGCAACAGGTGCTGATACTGGTTCACGTTTAACATCATCATTGATTTCTGGTTTTTCTACTGGAACTTGGGGAACTGAATACCTAGATATTCGCATTAATAATGCTGTTAATGATACAATTTCGGATGCTAATCAGACAACAGCTGCTAGAGTGACATCTACCAATATTAATATTCCATTAACTACTGCTTCATCTTCTACTACAACAGGAGCATTAACTGTAGCTGGTGGTATTGGTGTTGCTGGAACTGTTACATCTAATTCTGTAACAACTAATAGTGTTAATGTTGCCAATGGTGGTGTTTATTCAGCCACTTTAACAACATCAACAACAACTGCTAATCAGGTGGTAGATACCACAGCATCAGCTTCATATAGAGTTGTTAAATATTTAATTTCAGTAAAATCAGGAACTGCATATCAAACTAGCGAAATTAATGCAATTCATGATGGTACAACAGTAACATTTACTGAAAATAATTTGATGAACATTGGTTCATCATTGGGTACTTTCGATTTAGATATTTCTGGCGGCAATATAAGATTATTATTTACACCAGTAAATGCTGTTACAACAGTTAAAGTTATTAAAACTGCAATATATCTATAATGCTTCAAGGGGATAGCATTAAGCTATCCCCTACTTTTTAAGTACATAAGGAATGGAATTATGTCAATACAAACTCGTTTAAAAGCACGGTTCGGACTAGATAATAATAGTAATACTATTACCAATGTTGCCGATCCTATAAATGCACAGGATGTTTCAACGAAAAACTTCTCAACTAATGCTTCAAATTTAGCATCTGGCACAGTTCCAATAGCAAGATTGGGTTCATCTGGAACTGCAAACTCTACCACATATTTACGTGGTGATAATACATGGCAAACTATATCATCTGGTACTAGTGTAACTATTACTGATGATACTGCGTCTAATGCTACATATTATCCAGCATTTGCTACGGCAACATCTGGAACAATTTCAGTATTAGATGTTTCATCATCTAAATTAACGTATAACCCAAGTACAGGAACCTTAACATCTAACAATATCACCTCTACAAATAATTTAGTTGTTGGTGGCCATGTATACATCTCAGATAATAAAGATTTATTTATTGGTACTGGTCAAGACTTATATATGATCCATGATGGGACAAATACTTCTATTGTAAATCAAACAGGAACATTAAATATTACCAATACTGCAACCGGGGGTGCACTAGTATTGCGTTCTGAAAATAATAGTGGTTCGAATTTTGAATTGTGGAGTGCCGCTGCTTATTTAGATGCAACCTCTTCTAATTTTAGAAGTCAAGATGGTAATACAGTATTTGGTATTTTTAGTTCAAACGGATTATTTGCCCAAAATGCAACTGATTGGCCTATTAGATCGTTATCATCTTCTGCAACTACTACATCACGTGGTGGTATATTACAACAACGATCTATTTCAGGTGGTGCTATTACTTCATCAGTTGAGGTTGGTGGATTATCTGCAGGCGGGTGGAACGGAACATTCTATACCAGTGGATGGAATGGTGGTGGTGAACTTAGATTTGTATCTAGCGAAAATTGGACATCAACAGCCAATGGTACTAAACTTATTATTGGGTTATCTCCAACTGGTGGGACAACATTAACTGATCGACTAACAATAAATTCAGATGGTTCTACTACTATTAATGGATCATTAACATTATCTGGTAATTTAACTATTAATGGTACCAATACTACAGTTTCTGCAACATCATATACTGCATCTGGTACCACTCAACAAGCTGCTATGTCAGTTTCTGCCTCATCATATAGAAGCGTAGAATTCACTGTACAAGCTACATTAGGTACTACTTACAATGTATCAAAACTATTAGTAATACATGATGGTACCAATACCAATACTACCGAATATGGTAATATACAATTACCAGCAGGTACTGATTTATCATCATTAATAACTGCTGATATTTCTGGCGGTAATATTAGATTATTAGTTACACCAGTGACTACTGGAACTGTTTACAAAATAATTGCACAAGCAATTGCTGTATAATTAAAGGAAAATTACAATGTCAACACAAACAAGATTAAAAGCACGATTTGGACTAGATAATAATAGTCAAACTATTACCAATGTTGCAAACCCAGTGAATGCACAAGATGCAGTAACTAAAGCATATTTAGTAGCACAAGATGCAGCCGTTTCATTAGCTACGAGTAATATTGATGTATCATTAGGTACATTATTTTATAAAACAATTTCTGCAACAACAACTTTTACAGTATCTAATGTTGCTGCATCTGGAACGGTGTCATCATTCGTTTTAGATTTAACCAATGCAGGCAGTGCAACAATAAATTGGTTTTCTGGTGTTAACTGGCCTGCTGGAACTGCTCCTACATTAACTGCAGCTGGTAGGGATTTGATTGGATTTATAACTCGTGATGGTGGCACTACTTGGGCTGGTATCACACTTGGACTGGACGTAAAATAATGAGCTTAGATACTTTATTACAATGTGCAGGTGGTGGTATGCCTAGTGGTCCTGTATTGCCAGGAGTTAATTGGAGTAAGGCTGTCCCGCCATTAACAATGTATTGTATAGCATATTCTCCATCTTTAAATTTGTACGTAACTGGAAGTTCAGGTTCCTATGGATTGATGTCAACAACTAATCTTTCGTCTGCTACCACGTGGACAGATTTGTCTAGTTCTACGACCATCGCTGCTGGTGTTACTTTTTTATATTGTGGTATTTGGAATAGTAATATTTTTGCGTTTGCTGGGGCAGCCGGTAAGATAATAACAAGTCCAGATGGCGTCACATGGACCACTAGAACCAGCGGCACTACCAATAGATTGAATGGAATAACATGGAATGGGTCTAATCTATTTGTGGCAGTTGGTGACGCTGGAACGATAATAACAAGTCCAGATGGTGTTACATGGACAACTAGAGCCAGCGGTACTACCAACGCATTGAATGGAGTAACATGGAATGGGTCTAACCTATTTGTGGCAGTGGGTGCTACCGGAACGGTAATAACAAGTCCAGATGGAATTACATGGACCACTAGAACCA
>Ga0172367_10008463_pt1 | contig 11492 bp, 10 predicted proteins | sample Lak10m_FD_114542 | JGI IMG/M metagenome (GOLD analysis project Ga0172367, IMG submission 114542) | Freshwater microbial communities from Kabuno Bay, South-Kivu, Congo - kab_022012_10m | ecosystem: Environmental > Aquatic > Freshwater > Lake | place: Democratic Republic of the Congo: South-Kivu...
CCTCTTGTGCGAAGTCCGTCCGCAGCTGCGCCTCAACGCCCTTGCGAATACCTGGATCCTTGATGCGATCCTCTGCGATCCCTAGGGCGCCACGCAGGTCTTCTGGTCTGTTTGTCTCGTCGTTCAGTTGCCATTCAGTAGTCAGTCCAACGCGACCATGACGCCTGATGTTCTTGGCATATTCAAAGATCAAATAGCGGTCGCGGTTGGCATCGACAGTTTGTATGAGTGCTTCGCCTTCTTTCAGCGTCAAATTGCCGGCCTTGCGCTGGGCATTGACCCAGTCATAAGCCTCCTCGTACTCGTTGTCTAGCATCAGGCGGTTCACCACGCCTGCCGCGAGCTGCGTTTCAACCTTCTGCGTCAGTGCCTTGAACTGCGCTGATTCTCGCGGAATGCCCTGCGCCAATGCAGCCTGCTGAAGTTCATTGATGGCCACGCCACGATAGACCTCGTAATTGCCCACGCTGCTGGCGCGATTCTTGTAGTCATCAATTGCAAGCGCGATGTATTGTTCTGCTCGTACATTCGATTCGTTCGCGTAGAAGACTTTGACTTCCCTATCGCGGTGGTCCAGCGCCTGCGATTGGAACGACATCATGTTGCGGGCGAGCGGCGTCTTGAACATCGCCTTCTGCGTGTCATTCTGAAGGCTGTCAAGTGCGCTCTGACCAGCCTGCGACAATGCATCTCTCGTGGACGCATATGCTGTTTCGGCATCCTTGCCAGACATGCGCAGGTAGCCCTGCTGACCACGAAGTATCGCGTTGGCCTGCTGGAGGAACGCGATATCAGCAGCCTTCGTTTGCGCCTCGTCGATGCCATCCTGAATCGCACTACCAAGCCGAAACACTTGGTTGCCAGCAGCTGTCATGGCACCACCTAATCGCACCTGCTGCGCGGCGGCAAGGTTCTCTGCCACGGCTACCTGCGGAGCCTGGAACTGGCCGATGTCGCCACCGCCCTGCGGCGCGACCTGCGGCACAAACGATGTCGGTACGGTCGGCATGTTTAAGTCCTCTGCGTCGAAACGCCCTGCAACAGTTCTTCGATGCGTCGGTTCCGCGCCCATGTCCCACCAATATCCGCTGCGCTCCCAAGCAGGCTAGTCCCGAGCGAAAGCCCTGGATAGATCGTGCTTGCCGTAGCTTGCAGGTTCTGGGCCGAAATATCTGCCATCGTTGCGCCGACACCAATGTTGAACGCCTGCAACTTGGCAGCCTCCGCCGCCCGCACATTTGCTGCGCTCATGGTGAGCTTGTCAATCTCCGTGACGAGATCCATGCTGCCGAGCACCTCGGCAGGCGCACCCTCGCTCAACACTCCGCCTCGAGCAGCTAGCGCAGCCTTGGCCGATGCACGAGCCTGACCAGCCTGCATTGTGTAGCGACCTATGCGCTGCTGACCCTCGCGCATGATGCCGCCGGCAGCAAATTGCGCCATGCCCTGATTGATTCGAGCCATCTCCGCTGCAAACGCCTGATTCTGCGCCTGCATTTTGAGTTGGTTCTGTTGGCTCTGCGCGGCGTAATACGAGCCGATGGCGCTGTTGGCAGCGCCAAGAATCGCCAGGATTGGTCCTGCGACTGAAAAAGCTTCAGCGAATTGCGATCCAAATGAGCTCGAAGCCCCCGAAGCCTGTGCTGGTGGCAAAGTAGTGCTAAACCCCGCGGGGCCACCAAACAAAGCAATCTGATCCGCTGCAAATGATGTAGGCAGTAGGGTCATATCAACCTCCGATCACGACCTCGAGCGTCAGCCCAACAACGCTCAACGGCAATGGATCCACTTGACGAATGAATACCTGTCCACTGTTGACCCACTTCGGCATGAGTTTTACATCCACTTCATCGCTCTTCAGCGCCGGCGGGCTCCCATACGGTTCCGTGCTGCGCTGCTTGGCTTCCACCAGGTTGTCAGCGTCTGGGCCTACAAAGATGCCGCTTGACTGGAACACGCGCAGCGTGGCCTTGTTGAGGTTCTTGCGACGGCCCTGACCAGCTCCGTCGATGTTGATGGTGATGGGCAATGTTTGCAGGTCGCTCTCGTATGGCAACCCGACATGAATGATCACCGCAGGACGGTCGATTGTCACCGCACCCGCAGTCACCGTTTTCTGCGGCTGCACCGCACCGTCAGCTAGGATGTTCACGACCTTGCCCTCGATGTGCGACAGGCCGCTCAGGCTATTACGTGCAAACGCCCATACCGCCGTCGCTACGCCCCGTAGAGCCACCGCAAGCACCTTGTCCACCCTAGCGGTCGCCACCGTGCTGCTGGTCGTAGAGAGGATCGTGAGCCGATACTGCGTGCCATCCGTGTCAGTCAGCACGATGGCGTCACCCACGTCACTTGTGCCAGGGAACACAAAGATGCCGCTGGATGCCGTCACCGTCAGCGTGTCAGCTGGACCCCACGTTGAACCGCCAGTCACCGTGACCGTCGTGGCTGTCGTGTTCGTGCCGTCATACGACAGTCCGCAGTCCACGAAGAAGCAGTCCTCGAGATCCGTAATCTGCCGCGTTTCAAACCGCTCCACATACCGCTTCGTCACCGAATTGATTGTGCGCTTGACGATGACGTAGAGCGCGTCCTCGCTGCCTTCGGCGATGGCGGTGCATGATTCATAGGCGCCGTCTGTGTCGTGCCGATGCCACGCTGCAACCTGCTGTTCAGGCACATACGTCAGGCCAAGCATGTCGCCGTTTGAAGACACGAACCACAACAGCGGCTGCGGCGACTTGCTGTAGCACATGTCCGAAATGTCCAGGTTGTCGAACAGGTGCGCCGAGCGCAGCGACAGGTCGCCAGTCACGAATCCGCTCGCCTGCCAGGAATAGCCGAGTTCTCGCACGTGACCACCGCGTGCCGCACAGTAGATCACCGTGTTGTTCACGATGGACGGCTGCACGTTGTTCGCGCCGACATACGACTGCGGGCGTACCGAGATCGTGGTCGGCGTAATCACGTCGCTGTTGACGGGACTGATGCGCCACTCCGCCGCGCTCGTCAGCGCGAGCAACTGCGTCAGCGGGACAATGTGCCTGATCGTGTTCGCCTCTCGAGCAGCCACGCGGAACTTGATGCGATCCGTGTCCTCCGTAGGGCGCGAATACGACATGTCGGATTCCGTGCCGCTGCGGGTCATCAACATCGTCTGTGGGTCATTGTTCGTGCCAGCAAAGATCCTGCGCTGCTCAAAGTACGACACCGCGCCTGGATAGTTGTTGGCAGAGTTGAACACGCTGTCATAGATCGGCGGCGTGATTGACAGGTCGGGCGCGATGTTGTCATCAATGATGGACGTGCTCGTTGTTTGACCAATGAACCCGTACAGACCACCCTGGAGCTTGTAGACGTTGTAGCGGGACGCGCCTGCCACCGCGTTCCACGACACCGTGATGAACACGCCAGACGTTCCAAAGTCGCTGTCTACGGTCGCAGAGGAACTCTGGACCGATTCCGAGATGTCATCAGATGCAACGGCCGTCACTACGTATGTGTATTGATATCCCGTAGCAGAGGTGGATTCTGTCAGCGTCAAGTTTGTCGGCGCCGACAACGGAGCCGCAAAGTCAATTGTGGACAGAACCCACGTCGTTGCGCCAAGTCGCCGCAGTTCGCGTGGCGCATGGTTTGGATGCACCAGCGTCAGAACGTCCGCGCTCTGGACGTAGTGAATGTCGAATAGGTCTGCCTCCGCATACGGATTCGGGATCTCGTACACGCCAGCAGGCAGCGGATACCAATACGTCGCGTTCGGCGGCGTCTTGTTGATCGCCGTGGCAATGCAGTAGTAATTCGTGCCGCTGTGCGAAACGAGCGCTCCGACCGTGTACGGGAATGATGCGGTATGCGTACCGCTGCCAGCCGTTGTCGTGACAACGGACACACCGCCCACTGCTGCCGAAATCTGAAATGCGTTTGCTGATACCGTGTTGACGTAGTAGACCGTATCGGCAGTCATGCCTGCCGGCAGGGTTCCTGTGGTCGTGAACCCAATCGCAGTCCCGTTCGCAAGACCGTGCGACGTCCAGTTGATGATCGCCGGCGTACTCGCGGTGTGGATGCCGCTGCCTGCCGTTGTGGTTGAAATCGCCGTACCGCCCACGCTAGCGGCAACGCGGAACGTGTCGGTCGCCGCGTCCACGATGTAGTACGAAGTACCTGTCGCGATGCCGAGAGGGAGCGCAACGGTCGTTGTGAACGACAGCTCCTGCCCATTCGACAAACCGTGTCCCGTCCACAACACCTGCGTGGCCGTCGATGCTGTGTGCGTACCAGACTGCGTTCCAGTCGTGGCGATCTGTGCGCCACCAGGCGTAGCGGCTACGTGGAAGTGATTTGTTGCGGCTCCTGCAACGTAATACGTCGTGCCGACAGACAGGCCCGTTGGCAATGCGCCCGTAGTCGTAAACGTGACAGCGGTGTCATTCGGCAAACCATGCCCAGTCCAGCTGATGACTGCTGGAGTCGCAATGGAGATCGTCACGGTATTTGACGCTGGCTGCTGAAATGTGACGGCCTGCTGCGTGGACTGAGTAACCGTCACCGTCGTGCCGCCAACCACATATGCCGACGGCGTCCCTGGCGCTAGCGTTGCACCCTGCGTGTGGAAGCGGAAATAGCCTGCACCCAGTTCAATCGCCATCGTCTGCGTGGTGCTGTACGTGAACGGGATCAGGCGCGTGCGCTTGGTGCTGTCCTTGACCTCGCGCACGAACTTCGTGCCTGGTCGGTTCTCCGCTGGCCCTTGCGGCACAGCAATGAAGTTCCGCATGGTCGCCGCGCCAGTTTGGTACTTCACGTCATCGACGCGACCAAACATCTCTGGCGACATCTCGCCGCCCGCAAACGAACGGAAATAGATGCGGGTACTGGCCACGGATTACCGCCCGCTTATCCAGGTCGTGATGTGTTCAGGCTTCACGTTGCGCTGGTTGGCATCAGACGCTCGAGCCTGTTGCAGGTACGCCATCATCATCTGGGCGCACCGCTTGCCCTCCGCAGCTCCCTCGGAGCCCTTGATGACTGGGCCGGCGAGCATCGCTGCGAGATGCCATGACAGCGCCATGACGAACAGCGGATCGAACTTCGTCGGGTCCGTCACAAGAGCCTGGTACCGCAGCAGCGCGTTCTCTTGGTTCGTGTAGATGACCTTGTTGCCGTTGGTATCAGTCTCGATCTGATACTCCTGCGGCACATAGGTTCCTGCGCTCGTAATCGGCATATTTATCCAGCCGACGCCACGCAGGTCAGCCGGGTACGCACGAACCGAGTAGTCGTTCTCGGCCTCTGGTGGCAATACCGACACGGTCACCATCATGTCGCCTGGGCAGGCGTATGCGTACTTCCACATCGTGTACGGCATCGTGACCGACGCTAGCGACACGCGGCGTGACGCGAAGTTCCACATATGCATTTGCAGCAGGCTGTCACGCGCAATCGGGTAGAACCGAGCGCAATGCTCTGCCTGCGCTGAACCTTCTGGCGGGTCGATGCTGGCTACGGTTGCCTCATCGCCAAGGTGCGCGAGCGCGAGGTTGCAGATTTCGACTTCCGATGCCATGCCTGCCTCCTAGTGATGGAGGAGAGTCGAGGTTGCCCTACGACTCTCCTCCTTTGATGCACTAGAACTTTATCTCATCACTCATCGCCAGAGCTTGCTGCCTCCTTGCGAGGACGCCCTGGACGGCGGCGAGGCGCAACGTCTGCCTCGACCGAATCCAAGTTCACGTCCGCAAGTCGCTGCTTGGTGCGCGGTTCGTCCGTGTACTCGAGCAGCTCATCGAGCCGCGGACCGTCATACTGGAACGTGGTTCCAGCATTGCGGTATCCGTTGTCGATAAAGCAGTCAACCTTGGCCTTGACGGTTGCCATGATGAACTCCTATCAGGCGACCGTGAAGCCAGACGGATAGAACTTCTTGCCGTCCTGGATGTTGTGCACCACGTCCGCAGTGACCGTGCCGGCGCTGTAGGTGCCGCTGACGGTGTACTGCGCTCCGAGGTATCGCTCGCCGAGGCTTGCGATCTGCGGAGGGATGGGAACGATGAACTGCGCGGCGGCAGTCAGGCTCGCCGTGAGGATTGCACCCGTGGCTGCAACTACGGTTGGGCTTGAAAGCGAATCGTTGTCATCGGTCACAATCTGGAACGTGATGCTGGTGCCGCCTGAGAAGGCAGTGCCAACGGTGAACACGAAGAACAGATCCGCACCCTCACCGATTTCACGAGCCTGAAGCAGGTCGATCTTGTCGGCGCTGACGGCAGTGGTGGTGACGGCCTGTGCCGTTGAGACGCGAAGGTTTTTGTCAGTAATCATGTGTTTGTCCTTTCTTTTTTGTCTTTATTACGTGACCTGAGACTCGGTGTTGACGATGGCATCGACGCGGCGGCACGGGACGCCGAGGAACGAAAGCCAGCTGTTGGGAGTACCAAACTGCGACAGTCCCTGCTGCACGGCCAGCGCGTATTGAGACTTGTCCAGAGCCATCACGGACAGACCGCTGTGCACGGTCCGGTTCATGTAGAACGCGGCACGGCCCATCGCCATGTTCGGGATGCGGTACAGGGCACGGGTCATCGCACGGATCAGGTTCGCGCTTGCGCTCGCAGCCTGGCCGTTGGTTTGAGCGAGGAGGTCCGTGGTGTTGATGTTGCAGATTCGCACAACGTAGCGCCAGTCCTTGACCACCAGACCGTTCTTCCACTGATAACGAGTGGCGTAAGCCTGGAGGCGAGTGTTGTCGCTGTTGTACACAGTCTGCTCGCCGAGATCCTCGTGCATCAGGCCGGCGGTGCTGCCCTTGGGGAACGGGCAGTAGACGGACTGATCGCCCCACACAACGAGATACACCGAGGTGTTCGCTGTTGCCGAGTACGAGCCAGAGGTGAGCGAGTTGATGACGTTGGTGCTGTTGTTGCTACCAGTCAGCGCCGAGTAACGCGGCGCAAGGCCGAGGAACTGCTTGGGGTCGGTGCCTGGGTTGCCGTAGAACAGCGTGGTTGCCATCGTCTGGTTCATGGACTCGAGGAACGCATTGTCCTCGGACAGGCGGAACTGCGCGGTGTTGCCGTTCAGCATGGCGAGATCCTTATCGACCTCGCTGCGGGCCTCAAGGATGCCGCACGCCTCATCGACCTGTGCGGTCGTGCTCTTGCTGTTCGGGATGCCCTGGTTCAGCGCACGCCAGTAGACGGTGGGCAGACCAGTGCGGATCACGACGCGCTCGCCGGTGGGCAGGTTGCCCTCCTTGAACACGCAATCCTCAAGAATCTCGTTGCTTTGAGACAGCAGTTCCGCGATGACCGGAACGCGGCCCTCGGGATCGGTGCGCTTCGCCCAATCGGCTAGCGTCAGGTTGGTTGAAGTAAGAGTTGCCATTGTTGGTTTCCTTGTTGGTTATGAAGTGCTTGGATACAGAGCATTCGCTGCGTCATCGAACGTCATCGGACCTTTGGGCTTGCCATTGGTCGGTGCGCCTCCAACGAACGAATCCTCACTGATTGACTTGCCTGCGCGGTACATGAACCGGATCAACTCCGGGTGATCGCCCAGGCCAGACGTGTTGAGCAGCGTGCGAAGTTCGGCGGAACCGAACGTGTCAAGAGCCTTCTTTGCAGTAGCGAGATTGGAGGCAAGCTTTTCGCCGCCAAACTCCGCATCGGCTTTCGACGATGCGACCCACTCCTGCCGAATTGCCTTGATCTGCGATTCTTGACGAGATGCCAGTGTTGGCCCCATCTTGTCGAGAATCTTCTGCGCAGCATCGGTTGTCAGGTTCAGCTCCTTGGCGACCTCGGTAAAGTTCGCAATGACTTCCGGGTCGAACTCGCGGCCTTCAGGCGCCTTGAATTCGTACTTTTCGGGAGAACTAGCGGGCTTTGCAGCCTCAGTCTCCGTCTTGTCGCCAACGGGCGCTTCCACCTTGGCCGGTTCGGCGGCTGGTGGAGCCTTCGACTCCGTTGCCTTCTGCCCATTACCGTACAGAGCCTCTGCTGTTGCAGCGGTCTTGTCGGGTGCTGAAGATGTTGGTGCGCCGTTATTGGTTGTCGCGGCTTCCATCATCGTTGTTTCGCTCATGCGAAGAATTCTCCTTTATCATGGTTGGGTACAGTTCTGAGCACTGCTCGTGGATTATGTCTATTATGCGGAGTCCGTAACTCCGATTTCCTTCAGCAAAGCTCATTGCAATTGCGTTGGTATTGAAAGACGAACGAAACACACCTGCCTGATCCAGTAGCCGCCATAACATGCGGCGGCCACGCTTGAAACCCATGAGCCATTTAATGTCCGCTTTTTCATTCTCCCTCGCTAGTCTGTCTCGCAGTTCGCGTTCTGCCTTGCTGCGATCCTGACCGCGAAGGTCAAGCGGATCATAATTGCTCACGACTGAACTCTACGAACGAATTAATTTCCTACGGGCACCACTCACAGCTCAACAGCTGATGGCGACCCGTACCCGCTAAACATGTTCATCACGTCGGTCAACCCGTTCTGCTGACCTGGCCCAGTCGGCGATGCCGCAAGGTTCTTCGCAGTCTGCGCCTGCTGCGACATAGCGGCCATCTGCTCCTTGGCAGCCAGCGCCTTGTTGCGGGAATCGCGGATCATCGCAACATTCTTGTCTGCGATAATGAGCGACGGATCGACGCCAAGCATGTCGGAATAAATGTCCGCCCATTGATCGCTGTCGAACTTGTCGAGGATTTCGGGCTTCATCTGCGCAATAGCGCCAAGGTTGCCGACGAATCGATCCACGGCATTCGTACCGATTGCACGCTGCGCCTGGGCCAACATCGACACAAACTCCACAGTCAGGTCCATGCCCTGCAATTCTGCCGGCGGCGGGGGCACCGCGCCTGACTGAAGCATTCGGGTGAACGTGATTTCAACGAGCGGGTCTAGCAGTTCGTTGTGGACGCGCTCGAGGACTGGCCCAAGCATCAGAAGTTTTTCCTCATGTCGCTCGGCCACCTCGGTTGCTGTCATGCGGGTGTAGGGTGCGCTTGCGAGCATGAGGAAAAGGTCAGCGTAGAACGAACTGCGAACACGCTCGCGCACGTCCTGAATGTCATTCAGCAGGTATTGCAGGTTCAGGTTGACCTCGAACGCGGTCTTGATGCCTATGCTGGCACCATCCACATACGAAATGCCACCTGGCAGCGTTTCCACATCCCTGTTCTTCATGCTCGTTGGAACCTGAAGCGGCGGCTTGGTTTGGTAATCGATGGCCTGCGCCTTGCGCAGCTGCTCATGCTGAAGCTGCTTGACGTCGCCGAGCGCCTCCATGCCAGGGCCGTTGCCGTAAATGTCGCCTCCCGCTGTGGCCCAGCGCGGCACAAGGGCTGGGAAGTAGGTGAACCCACTCTCGCGCAGGAACACGCCATCCTCGCCGCCGACCTCAAAGTACCACGACCCGAACGGCATATTTTTGTTGTCGCGCTTGGTTATGTCGCGGTCCATGCGCGGCTCAATTGCGTGGATCACGGGAACCCATGCGTCGAGCGTGCCTGTGTCGTACATGTTCTGCACGCTCGTCGAGCAGTTGTCGTAGCCGAACTCTTTGACCATCTGGCTCACGGTCATCTCAAACTCGCGGTAGAGCGTGCAGATGCGGCCCTGTGCGTCGGATGAAATGCAGTATTCGCCGCAGGTCAGCGGATAGTGGTGGATGATGTTGTTGAAGTCGGGCAGCACAATCGCTGCTGCCGTGCCGAACGCGCCCAATTCCTCGTACATCATGTGCAGACTTCGGTAGGTGTTCGACTTCTGAAACACCAGCTGCATGCGCTTGGCCACGTCATCTAGCCACATCTTGACGGGCTGGTACGCGCTGAGTTCGGGATCAGGCGTGGAAAGGCGGAACCACTGCCGCGCCGGCGAGGTCGCGCCCGCCATCATCCCTGCGCCGAGCGTTCGCAGCGCACGTGTCCCCGTGTTGTCGTAGATGTTGTTGTGGCGGCGGTAGCCACGGTCACGATCCTGGCGGAAGTAGCGACCGTTGCGAGGCAGTAGGTAGGACGTGATCTCCTGCCAATGCGCGTACCACGACGCACGCTCGCTCTTGAGCTGGCCCCAACGGGTGAACAGCCTGTCGCGCTCGGGCGCGTTCTTGTACGACCTGTTGTCGCCTGTGTATTGGCTCACGGTCAGCCCCCGAGGAGCGTGTTGCGTCCAAGGGTCAATTGCGACGGGTCAATGCCAGCGGGCCCAGTAAGCATGGTGCTGGCTGGCCCACCCATTCCACTCTCTTGGGCCGCCGCCATGATGCTCGCCACGTCGGGCGCCTGCTGCTCGCTGCGACGAATCGCGGCTTTCGACGCGGTGGCCTGCTCCTCTGCTTGCCGGCTTGCACGCGCCTGGGCAGCCTGCTGCTGTTCCATTGCCTTCTTCTGCGCAGCCTTGCCCTGCTCGCCAGAGTAAATTCCATATCCGAGACCAGCTGCGCCGACCGCGACTCCAACGGCAGCAACGGTGGCAGCAAGAAACGTCGAACTTGCGACTGCACTAATAACTGCGCTCATTTTTTATCCTCCAATAATGCGGATAGTTTTCGAGCCGTTGCGTAATCGACTGTGATTTCGCAATCCTGCCCGATTGGTTCCATTGCGACCAATACGATTTCGGCATCGTCATTGCCAGACGCAAACTGGGCATTCGGGACGTGCGAATGGTTCGTCCATCGCCCCGCTACGCATCGCTTACCGCGTATGCGGCCAGGCGCAATGACCTCGCCTGCGGCAATGTCTCGGTTGGCAAACAGTCCGATCCCGTGGATTTTTGATGCAGCGCGGTAACAATTCATCTCGCAGCTTGGCGTTTCGATGCAGTCGCCGGTGTACTGCACCATCGCGTTAATTTGATCCTGCGTTAATCCCGAACGTGCCACGAATGCGTCATACGACAGCCTGGCGGCGCTTGATTCTTCGTATGCAATCTCTGGCCTGCGGGTTTGCAGCATGTCCGACTCACCAGTCAGCTGGTCCTCGGCTTCCGTAACCGTGGCCACGTTGGTCGGAATCAAGGTTGTCCAGCATGTATCGGCATGGGTGATCCCTGCCCGCTTTGCGCCAGCCTTGGCCGGAAGCACATGGAACCCAGTCAACCTACGCGCACCATCGTCGGTCGTGACGGTGATATCGCCGCTCACGATGCAAAGGTTGTCGCAGGATGTCATGGCACCAGTCAGCATTGTGTTTGCGGGTATCCGAATCGTTCTTGCGTACATGCCACCGTGCAACACGTGTTCAGTCGTTATGTGAACTTGCGGCAGCGTTAAAGCGGCAGCCTCAAATTGCCGCACAAGTTCGTTCTGACTCGGCAAGACGGTATTGATTTCTTCGCTCATTACGGGCACCTACATTAACTTGTACGGGTCGTAGTCCTTCGGGGTTGTGTCGATCTTTTCGCGCACCTCGCGTGGCAGTTGCTTCGACACCGGGTACGCGAACGTCAGAGCCAGCGCGTCGGCGATGTCAGGGCTGCCG
>Ga0172367_10008464_pt1 | contig 11492 bp, 9 predicted proteins | sample Lak10m_FD_114542 | JGI IMG/M metagenome (GOLD analysis project Ga0172367, IMG submission 114542) | Freshwater microbial communities from Kabuno Bay, South-Kivu, Congo - kab_022012_10m | ecosystem: Environmental > Aquatic > Freshwater > Lake | place: Democratic Republic of the Congo: South-Kivu...
GGAGATCCACGCGGCAGTGCGCCTGCATTCCTTCGTGCTCCGATTCATAACCGACTCGTTTGACACAGTGCCGTATCCGATGATCGTTCCCGAAAGTCGCTGCTCCGCCGGGGTACACGGCTCAACTGCGCCGCCTCGGAGGGCGGGGCTCCGTTCGTGGCTCGCCGTGCGATGAACCTGCACGGCTGCGCTTTACCTCACTGCGCCCCCCCTCCTACGGCGGCTTCGCCGGGGTCTACCGCGCGGTGGGGAATCCCGCCTCTTTCCACTTCGTGATCCCGCCCATCATCACGGATATGTTCCTGAACCCCAGTTGGCGCATCACCCTGGCGGCACCTTCCGTTCGATGTCCCGTGCGGCAGTAGAGGAGGTACGATTTCTCCCGGTCGAGTTTCGCCACCTCGTCCCGGAACGACGGGGATTTGTAATCGACCATCACGGCGCCCTGGATCCGCTCCTCGCCGAACTCTTTCGGTGTACGAACGTCCAGAAGGACGAACCCGGAATCCGAGGCCCGCTTCCGGATCGTTTCCCGCGCCCCCGCAGGGGTCAGGTTCGTATACCCTGCCCCCCCATCTTGCGCCCGAAGGAACGACGGCCGGAACAGGAAAGCGCACGCCACGGCGGCAAGACCCGCCAGAATATATAGATTCCTCATGTACGCCCCCCTCCCCCATATCGTATTCATGTTCGATTCCGACCCGGAAGAGGAAGGTTCCTCGCCGCGCAACATACGTTCACTCCGTAACCGTAAAAACCAACGGCCGGCGCCCAGGAAGGGACGCCGGCCGTTCCGGTGCGGTTCGCTTATTGCGGGATGGAGTTTCCCTCAATCCTTCTCGAGTAGCGATGTAAAGAGGTCGTGGTGCCCTTCCTCGTCCTGCAGGATCCCGCGGAAAAGGAACGCGGTGGTCTCGTCCCCTTCCTTTTTGGCGACGGCGATGATCTTCTTGTACATCTCGATCGCCGCCTCCTCGTCCTTCTTGTCCGTCTCGATCATCTGCTTAAGCGTGGTGCCGATGAAGATGGGCGTCGGCTTCGTGGTGGGGATTCCCCCGAGGTAGTTCAGACGCTCCGCGATCGCCTCTGCGTGCTTCATCTCGGAGATGGCGGTCATCTTGAAGGCGTCCTTGACCGCGTACCCCTGGACCCCTTTCCACAGCACGTGCTGCCACATGTATTGCACGGAGACCTGGATCTCCCGGGCGATCGCCTGGTTCAGAAGGTCAAGCAGTCCCTTGGACGGTTTATTGCTGGCCATCGGTCGTACCTCCCTTGTTCGTTGTGGATATCCGATCCTGACGAGATGTATTCTTACACGGAGGGGAAAGGAAAGTCACCCCCCCCACAAGGGAGGCCGCCCATGGTCCGCGACGTCGTCATCCTCGGTTCCGGCTGCGCGGGATCGACCGCGGCGATTTACACCGCGCGCGCGAACCTCTCCCCGCTGATCCTGGACGGACGCGAGCCGGGGGGACAGCTTACGATGACAACCGGGGTCGAGAACTTTCCGGGGTTCCCCGCGGGGATCCAGGGACCGGAGCTCGTCGACCTCATGCGGAAGCAGGCGGAACGGTTCGGAGCGGCGTACCTCGCCGAAACGGTCGTAAGCGTCGACCTTTCGAAGCGCCCGTTCACGCTTGACACCGAGGAGAACACCTACCTTGCGCGCACCCTCATCGTGGCCACCGGCGCCTCGGCCAGGCTCCTGGGCCTCGAATCGGAGAGGAAGCTGATGGGGCGCGGCGTGTCCACGTGCGCCACCTGCGACGGTGCGTTCTTCCGGGACCGCGAGATCGTCGTTGTCGGCGGAGGCGACACCGCCCTCGAGGAAGCGATCTTCCTCACCCGGTTCGCGTCCAGGGTGCTGCTCGTCCACCGACGGAACCAGTTCCGCGCCTCCAGGATCATGGTCGACCGTGCCCGGGGCATCCCGAAGATCGAGTTCGTCCTCGACACGGTCATCACGGACATACTCGACCCCGTGAAAAACGAGGTCTCCGCGGTCCGGCTGAAGAACACCAGGGACGGCTCGGAAACGGTCCGGAAGGTAGACGGCGTCTTCGTCGCCATCGGCCACGACCCGAACACGAAGATCTTCGAGGGGCAATTGGAGCTCGACGGCGGATACATCGTCCTGCGCGACGGCGCGAAAACGAGCGTCGAGGGGGTCTTCGCCGCCGGCGACGTGCACGACAAGTCCTACCGGCAGGCGATCACCGCGGCGGGGGCCGGCTGCCGCGCCGCCATCGAGGCGGAGCGCTTTCTCGAATCGGAAGGCCGGTAGCCCCCCTGCCCTCCGGAGGCGACCAGGCAAACGTGTTGCATCGCACAGGGATCGTGTGGTATGGTCTACTTGATTTGAGCCGCCGTGATCGACAATCCCCCGCAGGTTCCCCGGTACCCGCATCTTCCATAGGCCCGTAGACCCTTCGTCCGTCAACCATCCCCACCTGACCAGCAGGAGAAAAGGAAAACGATGCCGTTTCGACAATTCGGTTTATCCCCGGAGATCCTCCGGGCGGTACAGGAAATGCACTATACGACCCCGACTCCTATCCAGGAAAAGGCGATCCCCGACGTGCTGAGGGGGAAGGACCTGCTCGGCTCCGCCCAGACCGGCACCGGCAAGACCGCGGCCTTCGCGCTGCCGATCCTTCACCGCCTTTCCGCGGAGACCAGGCCGGTAAAGGGGCGCCGTATCATCCGGTCGCTCGTCCTCACCCCGACGCGGGAACTTGCGATGCAGATCGGGGAAAGCTTCGGCGACTACGGAAAGCACACAGTGATCCGGCACGCCGTCATCTACGGCGGCGTCAGCCAGAAACTCCAGGAGAAGGCGCTGCATAAAGGCGTGGACATTCTCGTCGCCACACCGGGGCGTCTCCTCGATCTCATGGGGCAGAAACTGGTGAACCTCTCAACCGTCGAGATCTTCGTGCTGGACGAGGCGGACCGGATGCTCGACATGGGTTTCATCGTCGACATCCGCCGCATCATCGAAAAGCTTCCGGCGAAACGTCAGACTCTGATGTTCTCGGCGACCATGCCGTCGGAAATCGTGCGTCTTTCGTCCACCCTTCTGCGCGATCCGGTGCGGGTCCAGGTCGCCCCCGACGCCGCGCCGGCCGACGACGTGGAACATCGCCTCTACTACGTCGAAAGGGCGTCCAAGGCGGACCTGCTGAAGACTCTCCTGGCCGACGAAACGATCAAGAACGCCCTCGTGTTCACGCGAACGCGGCACGGCGCCGACCGCGTCGAGCGGACCCTGAGCCGCGCGGGGGTGCGCGTCGAGGCGATCCACGGGGACAAGTCGCAGGGGGCCAGGGAGCGTGCGCTGTCGGCCTTCAAGAAGGGGACGATCCGTGTCCTTGTCGCCACCGACATCGCCGCCCGGGGCCTCGACATCGTCGACCTGTCGCACGTCGTCAACTACGACCTGCCGAACGAGCCGGAGGCGTACGTCCACCGGATAGGCCGCACCGGGCGGGCCGGCGCGTCGGGCATCGCGATCTCGTTCTGCGGCTTCGAGGAGCGCCCCCTGCTCGCCGGGATCGAGCGCCTCATGAGCAAGCACCTGACGGTGGTCACGGACAACCCCTTCGCGTCTCCGGCGAAACCGGCGGCCCCCACGGTCTTCCACACGGGCAGGACGCCGTCGAAGCCGCGGCCGTTCATGATCTCCGTGGACGCCGCGTTCCTCGCGGCTGGGCGCCCCGCGCCATCCTCCCCTCCCGCGCGGGTTTCCCGTCACGCCGGGAACGAAGCGCGCCCGACCTCAGGACCCGGCGGCAGGAAGAGCGGTCACCGTGACCAGTTCGCTTCCCGGGGCCGCCACACAAGGTAAGCCGCACCCGATCGGACCGCCCCCGCGGACGCGTTTCGTGTATCATCATGGCAACGCCAACCGGGGGCCGGTCCGCTGCAGGAAAAGCTGAAAATACTCGTCAAGCCGTTCGTGTTCCTTCTCGCTTTCCTCGTTCTCAGTTTCTCCCTGTACCACCTGGGCCTCTTCAACTTTTTCATGGACCGGGAGCGCCTGGTCGCATGGATCCAATCCCTCGGCGCATGGGGATTCGCGGGCTTCATCCTGCTGCAGGTGATCCAGGTGGTAGCCGCCCCGATACCCGGGGAAGTGACGGGCGTACTCGGAGGGTACCTCTACGGGCCGTTCGTGGGAGTCGTGCTCTCCACCATCGGGTTGACGCTCGGATCGTTCCTCGCCTTCAGCCTCTCACGCTACTTCGGCCGCCCCCTGACGGAAAAATTCGTCGACTCGAAGACGATGGAGCGGTTCGACTACCTGCTCCACCACAAGGGAGCGTTTCTCATCTTCCTTCTCTTCCTGATCCCGGGGTTTCCGAAAGATTACCTCTGCTACATCCTCGGGCTGGGCCACCTCACCACGCTGGAGTTCCTCTCCATCGCGACCACGGGCCGGCTTCTCGGGACCATGCTGCTCACGCTCGGGGGATCGTTCCTGAGGAACCACCAGTATTACCGTTTTTCCCTGCTCAGCGGCGCGGCGGTGGTCATCGTCCTGCTGACGATCGCCTACAGGGACCGGCTGGAGCAGCTCTTCCGAAAGCTTCACGAACGCCACCTCCGGAAGAAGGGAAAACCGCCGGGCGCGCCTACCTGATACGGAAATCTACCCGGCTGTCCCGAAGCTTTTCCTTCTTTTCCGGCTGCAAGGTTTTCGGCTCCACGAGGAAGATCCGGCCGGGCTCCACCTTCCCAGTGCCGATCAGCCGCTCCTTCACGTTCGACGCACGCTGCAACGCGATCTGCCGAAGATCGTCTTTCGTCACCGGCATGTGCGTAAGCATCAGTTTCTCCATCTCCGGCACCGGAAGATCCTTGGCCATTCCGAGGAAGTTCCTCGGTTTCGGAAACTTCTCCTCCTTGTACGCCTGCGCGAGGTATTTCGGGTATTCGGCGGCTTCGACCCTGACGTTGTCTGGCGCCGGCACCGCCTGCCCCGACCGGACGAGATCCTTCAGCTTCCCTGCGGCCACTTTCCGCCGGAACATGAGATTCCGCCACCCTTCCGTGTCCTTTTCCACGTCGACGTGCCCTTCGATCTCGAGCTGGAGCCCCGGACGCTCGACCATGACCTTCGCGAGGTTTCCGATCTTCGCCTCCGCGGTAACGGGGAGAGCGATCGTTCCCGGATCGAACTCGAGATATGAAAGTTCGTCCCCTCCGCCGAAGATCGCCCCCAGCAAGGCGAATGGCGAGGTGGCCGCCTTTACGAGCAGGTTCTTGACGATCTGCCATACGACCCCCCAGACGCTGAACTTCGGGTCGTCGATCTGTCCCGTCAACGGCAGGTCGAGGTGTATCTCCCCCTTGCGGTCCTTGAGAAGCGCGACGGCCAGGCGAACGGGAAGCTTCGTCGCATCCGGGCTGTCCACAGCCTCCCCGAAGGTGAACTGGTCCAGGAACACCTTGTTCTCCGCGTCCAGTTTCCTCTTCTCGATGTGGTACTTGAGCCCGAGCGCCAGCTTCCCCTTCCGGATTCCGTATCCGGCGTACCGGCCGGTATACGGAGACAGCGGCGACAGGTCCATGTCCCTGAAGTCGACCTTGAGATCGACGAACAGGTTCTCCGCGAGAGGGTTGATCTTCCCCAAAATCTCCAGAGGGGCCGAGTTTTCAAGCTTTCCCCGCAGGTCGACGTCCGCCTGCCTGTTCTCGTCCGATGAAAGTCCCGAGACCCGTCCGCCTATCTCCACGAGGCTCGCGGTGTAGTTCGGCTTCACGTAACGGTCGGAGAAGAGGATCGTCCCGCCCTGCAGCGTCACGGTTTCGATCCGGACGGGCGTCGGGACCGGTTTCGCCGCGTCGGCGGCGGGCGTGGACACCGCCTTCGCCGCCGCGTTGTCCCCGGCGACGGCTTCCTTCGCGACGATCCCCTGCACGTTCAGGGTCGCATCCGGGTTGACGACGATCCGCGAGAAGAAGTCCGAGAGGGCGATCTCCCTGATGGAAACCTTCCGAGGGGCGTTTCCGGCGTCCACCCCGCCCACGTGAAGTGTGGCGAACCTGAGGAACTCCTCGCCCCGCTCCTTGTCGACGGAGGAGAAACCGTTTACCGACAACTTCCCCTTGTACCCGGCTGACGCCGCTACTCCCTTCGGCGCGGCGACGGACAGGTCGCCCTCCGCTGAAACGGCCCCACCCGTCACGAGGATCTTCACCTTGTCCGTGAAATAAGGCTGCAAGGGGGAGATCGGAATCGCCTTCACCCGGACCTTCGCCCCCAACGACGGCGGGTCGACGGAAAAGTCGCCGTCAAGGGATACGGTCCCGGTGCGATGGACGGCGGTAGAAAAGGAGAACTTCGCCTTCCGGTCCTTCTCCATGGCGACGTTGTCCGCAGCCAGCCGGATCCGGTCGAGGGACAGGTCGACGGGCGGGTCCGTCGTCAGATCCCTGAACCTGATCTTCCCGCCGGAGAGACGGATCGCCTCGACGAATATCTTCGTCTCGGGTCCCGCGGGCGTCGCCCCGCCTGCGGTCGTCGCCGCACGCTTCCCCCCGCCTTCCCCCTCATCGCCGCTCCCGGACAGCCGAAGCAGGTTGAGCTTTCCATCCTTCTCCATCACGGCGTCGATCCCGGGATTCTCTATCGCCAGGCTTGCCACGCGGAGTTCCCTGGCCACGACGTCGGAAGGGGAAACGGCGACCTCGATCCTCGGAAACCGGAGCATCGGGCCCTTGTCCTTCCCCTCGACGAGGATATCCCGGAACGTCACGCTCCCCTCGACCCTGACCGCGGGAGGCTTCCCCTTGATCTGTGCGAAGGAGACGACGGCCTTGACGTCAATGAGCCCCGAAGGAATCCCGTACTCGCGTCGCTCGGGCAGATAAGCGAGATAGTACGGAACGTCGAGGTCCTTTATGTTCACGTCGAAGGTGGTCTCCCGCGATTCGCTGAACGGTTTGCTCTTCCCGTCAAGGGAGACCGTCTTGCCGTTGACGATCGCGGCGAAGGAGGGCTGAACGTACCGGTCGACGTAGTATGGGAGGTTGGAAATGAAAGGAACCGAAAGATTTATGCCGCGCACTTCGTGTCGGGTTTTCTTCGGCCCGTCCTCGAAATCGACGCTGCCGTCGACCAGCCGGATATTGTTAAAGGAATACTTGAGAGGTTTGGATTCCTTCGCCGGTTTTTTTGTGAATTCCTCGACGAGGTCCGTAAAATTGTAGCTGCCGTCAGCACGGCGCGCAATCTTCACGTACGGCCTGACGAAGCGCACTTCGCTCAAGACCGGTCCGCCGCGGAAGATCGAGGCGAATTCGAGGTTCCCGAAGATCTCGTCCGCCGAAATCCAGGTTCCCGCGTTGCCGCGATCCGAGATTTCCAGTCCACGGATGGAGATGGAAAGTTCGAACGGGTTGAACCGGATCTCCCGTACGCTCGTCCGGCGGTGCAGCGTGTCCGTGAGGGTCTTCGGCAGGACGGATTTCAGGATCGCGGGCAGGCCGAAAAAGCCGAACAGGGTCCAGGCGACGACGACGAACAGTCCGGCGATCAAGCCTTTGCGGTACGCGGGCATCGAACGCATGAAAGAGCTTTCCGGCATCACCACCCCTCCCCTCCGCTGGCGACTGGACCGCTTCCGAACATAATACTTCAGCAGCGATCCCGGCGGAAACGGAATGCCGGCAAGAATCAGTTGTGCACAGTATACTTTCTCTTGTGGTATAGTCCTCCGCATTGATTTCTTTCGTCCAACCCCACATCCCGAAGGAGGCAGCTATGGCAAGGAAGAAGATTGCTCTCATCGGCGGCGGACAGATCGGCGGCGTTCTGGCCCAGATGTGCGCCCAACGCGAACTAGGCGACGTCGTGCTGTTCGACATCGTCGAAGGATTGCCGCAGGGCAAGTGCCTCGACATCGCGGAAGTCGGCCCGGTGGAAGGGTTCGACGTCTCCCTGAAGGGGACCAACAGCTATGCGGACATCGCCGGCTCCGACATCGTCATAGTGACGGCTGGCCTTCCCCGCAAGCCAGGGATGAGCCGCGACGACCTTATCGGCGTCAACTCCAAAATCATGTCGCAGGTAGCCGAGGGGATCAAGACATACGCCCCGAACTCCTTCGTCATCGTCATCTCCAACCCGCTCGACGCGATGGTCACCCTCTGCCAGAAGATCACCGGGTTCCCCAACAACAGGATCATCGGCCAGGCCGGCGTCCTCGACTCGGCCCGCTTCGCCGCCTTCATCGCCTGGGAGCTCGGCGTCTCCGTGCGCGACGTAACGGCGATGACCCTGGGCGGCCACGGCGACGACATGGTCCCCCTCATCCGGTTCACCTCGGTCGCCGGTATCCCCGTGATGGAACTGCTGGAGAAGAAGTACGGCAACGCCGCCAAGGCGAAGGAAGTCATGGACGCGATGGTGACCCGGACCCGAAAGGCCGGCGGTGAAGTGGTCGCCCTCCTGAAGACCGGATCGGCGTTCTTCTCCCCGGCGTCGGCCGCACTTGCGATGGCGGAGTCGATCCTGAAGGACCAGAAGCGGGTCCTGCCGTGCTGCGTCTACCTGAACGGCGAGTTCGGCGTGAAGGGATATTTCGTCGGGGTGCCGACCGTGATCGGAGCGGGCGGAGTGGAAAAGGTGGTCGAGTTCAAGCTCAACGCCGAGGAGCAGGCGATGATGGACAAGTCGGTCGCCGCAGTCAAGGGATTGGTCGCCACGCTCAAGTAACGCTCCAAGCTTCGGTTGATCGGCTCCGGCCGGGACGGGCCTCCCCTCCCGGCCGGATCGGTTTCAGGCCGGCGCGGCCCCTTCCACGCGGTTCTCACCGTTTTCGATGGCGGGATGACCGGAAAGACTGTTAAAATCAGGACAGGATCCTCGACAGATACGAGCCGCCGCGCTCACAGGGGGAACGACATGCCCGTCACGTTTCCGAGGCACGCAGCCGCGCTCGCTGTTTTTCTCTCCGTTCTCGTTTCGCAGGCCGGTGCGGGACAGCTGGTATCCACGGCCGACCGGGAGTGGGCGAAGAATGCCGTCGCCGACGAGAAATCGCTCTCCGCGCCGGCGGGTAAGGACACGGTAGCGGTCCTGTACTTCCGCAACGGCACCGGCGACCCGTCCCTCGACCCGATGCGCAAGGGGATCCCGCTGCTGCTCGCCACGGACCTCTCCGGCGTCCCCGGGCTTTCGGTCGTCGAGCGGACCCGGCTGCAGGCGCTGAACGACGAGACGGGGCTCGGGGCCTCCGGCCTGGTCGAGGCGGGGACCGCCCCCAGGGCGGGAAAGCTGCTCGGCGCCCGCTGGCTCGTGGGCGGCGAGATCGGGCGTGAGAAGCCGACCCGGATCGACCTCGCCTCGAACGTAGCCGACGTCCCGGCCGGAACGACGACCGGGAAAGCGTCGGCCGGCGGGGAGATCGAAAAGCTCTTCGAGGTCCAGAAGGATCTCCTGTTCGGGGTCCTGAAGCTCCTCGAAGTGCAGGTGACGCCGGAGCAGGAAAAGCGGCTCCGCAAGCCTTGCTCGAAGAGCGCGACGGCGCTGGTCGCCCTTTTCCTCGGAGTCGACGCCGGGGACCGCGGCGACCTCGAAAAGGCGGAAGGGTACTATCGGAAAGCGCTGCAGGCCGACCCGGGCGTATGCATCGCCTCCGACGCGATGAAGGAGATCGAAGCCGCGCGGGCAAACGCCCCCGCGGCCGGGAACCGGAGCCGGAAGCTTCTCAAAACACTTCGGGACGGCACTTCCCTCACCGATTCGCTGACCACGAAGGAACCTCTGCTCCGCGGAGGCAAGCCGCTCGACATCTACGTCCCGCCGAACAGATATCCAAACACCGGACCTTGAGGGTGAACTGATATGAGGCGAACCGTTGCGACGATCCTGTCGGTTCTTCCGCTTCTCTGGTGCACCGGTGCACGCGCCGCCGGGCTGACCGTCGAATCCGGCGCACAGCAGGAATACTGGCGGGACACCCGGGATTCGTCGGGAAGCCAGACGCTGGTTCCCCTTCGGATCGAATGGAGCGGGAAAGACGCGACGCTAGGCCTGCTGACCGGCGGCGTCCACGCCGAGGTCGGCATTCCCGGAAACGCCGACCGATCCCTCACGAACGCGCTCGACACGAAGCTCGTCTTTTCGTACGTCGTCGAGGGGAAGCTCCCCGTGGATCTGCTGGTCGGAATGGACGTCAACCTGCCGACCGGGAAGACGAACCTTTCCTCCGGGGACCTTCACGCGCTGGTGCGGGATTCCGAAATCGCGACGGTGACCACGTTCGGGGAAGGGGTGAACCTCAACCCGACGCTCTCTCTCGCCAAAGCGTGGGGACCGTGGTCTGCCGGCGCGGGGTTCGGCTACGACTTCCGCCGCAAGTACGACCTCACCGCCGGATATGAAGACTACGACCCGGGGGACATCCTCTCGCTCAACGCCCTGCTGCAGCGGGAATGCTCCCGAGGGTACGTCGGACGCATATTCGGTAAATTCTCCAGGTTCGGGAAAGACCGGTTGCAGGGCGCGGACCACTTCCGCGAGGGTGATTACCGGATGGTCGGGGTCGGCGTTTCACGCGCGGGGGCCGCGTGGGAGGCGGACGTCAATCTCCGTGGGACGTTCCGGGGAAAAGCGGAGATCCTTTCCGGGGGATCGCTGGTCGCCGAGCCCGAAAGGAGCCGTGGCGACGAGTGGAGCGCGGAGGCGAGCGTGCGTCACTCGCTCCGGAAGGACATATCCGTGTCCGGCTCGGTCCGTGGCCTGATCGTCTCGAAAAACGGATACACCGGGGGGGACGACCGATTCAACGGCAGGAAGGAGAAGATCGGACTCTCGGTCGGGTGCGACCGCCTTTTCGCCGGCGGGACCTCCGCCGGGGTCAGCCTCAAGGGTTACCTGATGACCGAAGAGGCGCAATCGGTCCCCGAGGTCCGGGAGGATCGGACGATCCGGGGGATCGCCCTCGCGTTCCGGATCGGGCTTAACTAATGTTGTGTCCCGGGACACCGCACTAGGGAAACAGTTCTTCCGCGGCCTTTCCGCAGAGGTCCAGCAGAGCCTCTATCCCTCCAACGGGGCCGGTTCGAGAGGCTGTCCGCAGGACCTTCCCCGTTTCCACGTCGACCAGCCGCAGGTCCATCCGGACGCGGTCCCCGACGGAGAGATACCCGCCAAAGACCATCCGACGGGCCCCCGTGATCTTCCCGAGCCGCAACCGCGTCGATTCGTCCGCCAGTGCGGAGGAGCCGAGCCGCAGTTCCTCGACGGCAAGCAGCAGCTTCTGGCGCTCCACGACGGGAAGGCCCCTAACCCGGGCCGTTTCCACAATCCGGAGCGCCAGCACCTCCCCGATCCCCTGTTCCGCCGCGGCGCCGGGAGAAAGGTCCTCCGGGTCCCACACGGCCACCGACGTCGCGGATTCGTTCACGGGAGCGGAGGCGCAGCCCGGCATGGCACCGGCAACGAACAGCAGAGCGACGGCCAATAAGGAGCGAAGGGA
>Ga0172367_10008470_pt1 | contig 11486 bp, 16 predicted proteins | sample Lak10m_FD_114542 | JGI IMG/M metagenome (GOLD analysis project Ga0172367, IMG submission 114542) | Freshwater microbial communities from Kabuno Bay, South-Kivu, Congo - kab_022012_10m | ecosystem: Environmental > Aquatic > Freshwater > Lake | place: Democratic Republic of the Congo: South-Kivu...
TAGTAGAACATGACATTTCGGCCGATATACTTGTTATATGGTCAGTTTTATGGAATGGACGAATGCTGCAAAACAAGTCTGTATGGGACTACGCTCATCAACAAAGGAAAAAATTATTAGTGCTGGAAGTAGGATGTATAAAGAGAGGAGAGACATGGAGAATAGGTCTTAATCATGTTAATAATTTAGGTTTTTTTGCTAATGAAACTAACCTCATACCAGAAAGATCTAAAATGTTAGGTGTCGAACTAAAGCCATGGAATTACAGTGGGTATAATATTCTAATTTGTGGACAGCATACTAAAAGCGAGCAATGGGTGCATAGAGCTAATCCTGAACTATGGCTAAAATCAACCGTAGATTCTATAAAATCTCACTCTGATAAACCTATTGTATTCAGACCCCATCCTCGTGATTGGTCTTGGGCAGCTAATCTCAAATACAAAGATGTGAAAATTAGAATACCAAAGCATATACCAAACACCTACGATGATTTCAATTTTAACGAAGATTTAAAAAATGCATGGGCTGTGGTAAATCCTAGCTCAAATACCGGAATTTTAAGTATAATTAATGGTGTCCCTGCATTTGTAGGTAATGAAAGTTTAGCAGTATCTGTAGGCAATACAGATTTTTCAACAATAGACGATCCGGTCAGACCTAAAAGAGAGGTATGGTTTGAAAAGTTTTGTCACACCGAATGGACTCTCGATGAAATTGCTCAAGGAGTACCATTAAAGAGAATTTTCTTGTCTAATATTTGACATCTGCGTAAAATTTGTTTATAATTTATAAAATGTTAACTACTGATGCTTTACTGATTATTCTTACCGAATCATCGTCATTTCAAGACAATACTTTTTTACCAAAAAAAGAAAAGAAGATTTTGTTAAGTTTATCGCATCAGTTAAAAAGAGACATATTTTTGACCAAAAAACAGGCAAATCTGTTAATCAATATATTGTCGTCAAATAAAGAAAATTTAAAGATTATGAACCCAGAAGAAGTATCATTAATTGAAAATCCATTGTGGAGTAAAGATTTCAGGGAAATAATTCCGACCAAAAAAATATATTTTTCGGACTCGGATTTTAGGTATTTAATAGTAGAATCAACCCATGATAAGTCTTTTAAAGATAAGATTAATAAATTAAAAAAAATTGTTTCAGGAAACACAATCAATGTTTCACCGACATTCTATAAAATTTCATGCAACGAATTTAATTTAATCACTGTTGTTGATTTCTTTGCAAAGGACGGTTTTATTGTCAGTGATGATGTTAAGATTTTACATGAAAAAATTACTGAACTAGTAAAAAATAATTCTAATTATCTAGACATATATTCCCCACAAAACAATAAAATTTTATCTCAAATAACAGATGAAACTATTAAAGAATCTGATAGAGATTTAATTTTATTGGATAAACGAATCAAATATCAGTACTCTTTTTCATCGAAAAAAATAGAAAATTCTCTTGAATTTAAAATTGCAAATAGATCAAAAACAAACATTTGGATCGATGAAACAAATTATACATTAGAAGAAATTTTAGAATCTTTTAAAAGTTTAAATAGGTTTCCTTGTTTGTTTGTGTTTGATAAACACGATGTAGTATCCTCATTAAGGATACTAAATTTATTAAAAAACTATGCCGAGAAAACAGACAATGATAGCATAGGAATTTATTTTAGAGTAGACAATTCATCACAGGAAAACAAAGAATTTAATGAGTTTATAAAAAATAACAACTTAAACAAAAATTTAACTTCAGGAACAACGATTGCAGGTATAGCCAGTGCGTTATTACCTAAATTTTTCTTAAACACTAACTGGTACCCAGAATCTGTAATAAATTTTTCTCCTACATTTAACGGATCTAAAACCTCTGCATTTTGTCAAAGAGTAGATTTAATTGCTCATTATAGCTCACGCAAGCCTGCTTCAGAGAAACATTATGATATTTTGTAAATTAATTATTCAAGACGAGGTTAATATAAAATTAGAAGGGTTGCCTGTTGAAATTCGTCGAAAACTTTCTAAAAAATTCAAATACGTTGATCCAACAGCCAGATATCGGCCTTCATTTAAATTAGGAAGATGGGACGGCAGTGTTACGTTGTTTGGACTTGGCGGAAATGGTTATATAAATCAGTTACCTAGAATTTTAGAAATATTAGAAGAAAATAATGTAACTGTTGAAGACATACAAGATAAAAGACAATCATTAAAATTAAATTTTACTAAAGTAACAAACACATATTGGGCGGATCAAGGTAAAGTATGGGGATCGGGTCATAGGTTCGAAGGTGAACCCATAATGCTACGCGACGATCAAGTAGATGTTGTTAATAGATTCATTGAAAATCCACAAAGTCTGCAAGAAGTAGCTACAGGTGCCGGCAAAACTATTATGACAGCGACCTTGGCTCAGTTATGTGAACCATATGGAAGAACCATGGTCATTGTTCCTAATAAAGACTTAGTTACGCAAACAGAAGAAGATTTTCGACTTGTTGGATTAGACGTTGGCGTATACTATGGAGATAGAAAAGAGTTAGGTAAAACACATACAATATGCACATGGCAAAGTCTCAATATTTTAGATAAAAAAAGTAAAAATCAAGAACATGAAATAATAACTTTAGCTGAATTTTTAGATGGTGTAAGATGTGTGATTGTCGATGAAGTACATATGGCTAAAGCAGATGTATTAAAAAATTTGTTAACTCAAAATTTTTGTAACTCTGCTATACGTTGGGGTCTCACCGGAACTATTCCTAAACAAGATTATGAATCTGAAATAATTTTTGCTAGTATAGGTCCAGTAATTGGTGGTATAAAAGCGCACGAACTTCAAGAACTAGGTGTGCTTAGTAATCTGCATGTTAACATATTACAATTAAGTGATTTTTTAGAATTTAAATCTTATGCAGATGAATTAAAATATTTGGTAACAAATAAAGATCGAATCAAATATATCTCCAATTATATTAACACTATTGCAGAATCAGGAAACACATTAGTCTTGGTAAACAGAATAGACACCGGTAATTTATTAACAGAGCTAATTCCCGAATCTGTGTTTGTTTCAGGAAAAGTAAAAACTACCGATAGAAAAGAAGAATATGATGAAATTAAAACAAGCGATAATAAGATTATTGTGGCGACTTATGGTGTGGCCGCTGTTGGTATTAATATCCCTAGGATTTTTAATCTGGTTCTTTTGGAACCCGGAAAGAGCTTTGTCCGCGTTATACAATCAATTGGACGAGGTATACGCAAAGCAGAAGACAAAGACTTCGTCCAAATCTGGGATATAACCTCTAATTGCAAATACGCTAAAAAACATTTAACTGAACGAAAAAGATATTATAAAGATGCCAAATATCCGTTCACCCTTGACAAAATTGATTGGAACCTTTAATGAAAATTTTAACTTTAGATAACACCGCATTTGACTTAAATAACTTACCTGACGATGTAGATGAAAGCATGAGGTTCAGCGTATTAGATAATAGCAATCCAATAGACCCAGATTTTTATTTTATACCCTTAATTTTTTTAGAAAGCTTTAACAGTCCTGCAATGGTTTTAAGAATAGGCAATGATGAAATTTCTATGCCTATTGATTGGAGTATTGCTGTAGGAGACAGTAGCAGTAACAATGATATAGAAATATTACCGTTGACCAGTTTAAATGATAGAGGGTTCGAAGCGTTTTGTTTCAATCCGTTGAGTAGTTTTAGAATAGAATTTAAACCAATTGAAATCGTAAACTTTTATAATGATGTTAAATGGTATTTTCCTAAAATGAAAAATGGGCAATTATTAAGTGTGCCTACTAGCGATTCATCTAAACCTAATTGCTGTTACTTCGTTAAAGAAATCAGCAGACAGTGCGAGCTTATAAATTTAAGTAAGATATTATAAAGGATAATTATGAAAGCAGGAAAAGTTTGGGGAGATACGGAATTGCTAGAAGCTAATGGTGTTCTAGAATTTCATAGAATAGAAGCTAAAGCCGGAGGTGTGTGTTCTAAACATAAACATAAACACAAGTGGAATGGATTTTTCGTTGAAAAAGGAAAGATGATTGTTCGTGTATGGAAAAATAGTTATGATCTAGTCGACGAAACGGTATTAACTGCTGGCCAATATACTAAAGTAGCACCGGGAGAATATCATCAATTCGAGGCGCTAGAAGACACAACTGCGTTTGAACTGTATTGGGCCGAGTTCGATCATGATGACATTGAAAGAGACACGGTAGGGTTCTCTAAATTCCAATGACCATAAATTTTATTGCAGGAAAATTTAACGAGGGTCGTGCTAGTCATCGATTACGGGGTAAACATATAGCTGAAAATTTGTCATCGAAAGGTATAGACACATATTGGGGTAATAAGATGGAAAAAATTAAGAAAAATGATATAACTGTCTTTCTTAAAAATTCCTCTCCAGATCACATTCAAGAAGCTAAAAAATTAGGCAGCATTACCGTTTACGATCTTTGCGATAATAAATTTGATGAGGACGAATTGTTAAGTCCCTGCTGTAAAGCAGCTGACTACATAACTTGTAATTCTAAAGTTATGAGTCAACAAATTGAAACAAGATTTAAAAAAACTTCCTTGGTTATACCAGATCCGTATGAAAGACCTGAACTCGCTGTAAATTTTAGTCCGGGTAACACAATTAAACTTCTTTGGTTTGGCAGTGGATCTAGCTTAGGTTATGTAGATTGGACAACCGTTTGGGCTCAATTAGAAAGTAAAATATCTAATTATACGTTAGACATTATATCAAGTAAGTCTTCTAGATTCAAAGAAAAAACTCAAAGAAGAATTCTTAAAAACGAACAAGGATACCAGGGTATTAACTTAGATAAAATTAAATTTCACGAATGGACTTGGGATTTACAAGGAACTTTGATGGCAGACTGTGATATAATCTTATTACCTGTTGATGTCAATCATTATAGAACTATTACAAAAAGTGCTAATCGCGTAGTTGATTCATTGGCTTCGGGTAAATTTATAATTACAAGTAGATTAGACAGTTACAAAGAATTTGTAGATTACATGTGGTCAAAAGACATTGTTAAAGGTATCAACTGGGCTAAATCTAATATAGACGAAGTAAATAAAATGGTATCACTAGGCCAAGAATATACAAAGAAGAATTATTCTATCGATAGTATTGCTAATATTTGGCTAAATTTTTTCAAAAGTATAAAACATGACATTATTTGAAGAAGTAGAAAGTTTTCAAAAAGTAAACAAATCTATAAAATTACATCTAGGATGCGGCCCTAATTTATTCGATCAATGGATTAATGTTGACGGCGATTACTGTGCTGGGCAACCTGGTGTAACTATACACAATTTAACAGATACGTATCCTATACCAGATAACAGCGTCGATGAAATTCTCAGCGTACATGTGATAGAACACATTATGCCAGATAAAGTTCCTCCTATGCTGAAAGAATGGTATAGAATTCTTAAACCTGGAGGAACTGTAGCTACAGAATGGCCTGACTTGTTAAAAATGTGTAAATTTATTGTAGAAGACCCGAGCAGATTATACAGCGATAATAGAAAAATTCTTAAACAAGGTATAGCAGGAATATTCGGAAATATTTCAAGATATCAGGATGTAGCTATGTTGCACAAATGGGGATATAGCGCAGATAGTTTAAGTAAATTATTAAAGGATGCAGGATTTAGTAAAACAATAGTTGAACCAAATAAATATCCTAAAACTGCAATGTGTAGTAGAGTGGTAGCATATAAATGACAAAAATTTACGAAAGTCCAGATAAAGGAAAAACTATATACGAACGAGAGTTTGGTAAAGAAAACAGAACAATTATCCAATCTCCTGGCATAGAAGATTTACAAGAGCAAATGCTTTGGAATGAGATTAGGCTAGCAGCGAAAACAAATCCTGCTTTACAAAAAGCAGTTGCCCGAGTAAAAATGATATACAGACTCAGCATTGATGATCCAAAATAATCATTTATTCAAAAAGTTTATATCAAAATCAGAAACTATTATTAAGTTTTCTCAACATATCAACTTATATGATCAGTGGGTAAACATTGATGGATTTGACATGCTTGAGATAGGAAAAAGTGTTTGGTCAAAAGAAACCGTACTAAAAATTATCAATGAAGTGTATCCTATTAAAACTTGCATGATAATACGTATGCTTCCAAATACATCTTATAATTGGCATCAAGACTTTTATAGGGGTGTAACCATCAACATGCTCACTACTCATTCGAATAGTCATTGTTTGTTTGGAGATACACTTGACAGATTTAATGATAAGATAACAGAATTAAATTACGAAGTAGAATATTTTTATCTGTTTAACACTCAACATCGTCATTGCGTCATTAATTTTGATAAACCAAGATATCTTTTTAGCACAGTTTTTGAACAAGAAAAAGATGACTTATCCTATCAAGATGTGTATAATTGGTGTTTAAGTCAAGGATTGATTTATGAGTGATAAAATCGAATTAAAAGAAAAACTGGCAGCAGTAGATTTAAATGTAAAGTCTTTATGGGACGACATAAATGACGATCAAAGAAAATCATTAAAAAGTGAATTCTTCATCTTAAATAGATATATCAGCAACGTTAAAATTAATGATAGAGACATACAAGAACATTATCTATTAACTGTCAATGAATATTTTAATAAACATTGGAATGTTTTGCAGAAGCATCCAAAATTACTTTGGCAATTATTGTGTATGTGTAGTCATGAATCAAAAAAGATTTTTTATCACGAATGGATAGGATTTAAACGAAAGAAAAATTCTAACAGTAAAATATTTAAATTTTTATCAGAAATCCATCCGACTAAAAAAATTGACGAGATAGAATTACTTGCTGCACTAACTCCTGAAAAGGAATGTATAGAACAGGCAAAATTGTTTGGGTATAGTGATAAACAAATTAAAGACTATTTTAAATGATAGCAGAAATCGTGCAAGAATTTATTTGTGTATATTGTCAGTCAAAGTTTACTAAAGAAAAAACTTTGATGGTGCATATGTGCGAACAAAAAAGAAGACATCTTGCTCAGAATGAAAAACATGTAGTCATGGGCTTTTATACTTTTAATAAGTTCTATGCAATAGCTCAAAAATCCACAGAATCAAAAACGTATTTAGAATTTTCAAAAAGTCCTTACTATAATGCATTTGTTAAATTTGGCAGTTTTGTTTCAAACATAAATCCTTTATATCCAGATAAATTTATAGAATGGATAGTTAAAAGCGGAGTTAAAATTGATCATTGGTGCAGAGATGAGCTTTACGAAAAATATATTGTAAATCTAATACAAACAGAATCTGTAGAAACTGCATTAGAAAGATCAATAAAACACATGAATTTATGGGCTGAAAAGAATAACAGTATATGGAATCATTATTTCAGTTATGTTAGCACAAATAGGGCTATGTTTGATATTAAAGATGGAAAAGTAAGTCCTTGGTTAATTTTAAATTCAAATTTAGGTAAAAAACTGTTAGAACAACTGGACGATACTCAGCTATCTGCCATAAGTAATATTATAGACCCTGTATTTTGGTCTAAGAAATTTAAAAGTTCCAAGCAAGATATAGAGTTAGTAAGACAGGTGATTAAGGAGGCTGGACTATGACCTACGTTGTTTCAGGAAGCACTAACACAGAACTATCCATGCAAGTTTTAGTGAACGAAAAAGACGATTCAATCTATGTAAAATTAGAAGGTTTTGAAAACTTAGATGAAGCGACGGACTATGCAGAATTTTTATCAAAAAATTTACCTTTACTTTTATTTGAGACTGAAGTTATACAATAATGCCTGATATCGATATAGACTTTGCAGATCGTGATCTAGCCCTTAAACATATTAAGCATGTTAGGGCTAGTCGATTGCAGAATGACTTGTTAGTACCACATAATACCGGTATCTATGTGCAACCTATACCTTGTAATCCTATAACAAATCTGTCAAATATCGATTACAAAACCGCAGAAGATCGGGGGTATTTTAAAATAGATTTATTAAATGTTAGTGTTTATAAAGATGTAAAAAACGAAGAACATTTAAAAAAATTGATGGAGGCTGAACCATTATGGGATCTTCTAGAACAAGACGAGTTCACCAACTTACTCTTTCACGTAAACGGGCATGGTTCTATATTGCGTCAAATGAAGCCAAAGACGATAGAACAACTAGCAGCAGTACTAGCAGTGATACGACCAGCGAAGAGATACCTAGTTGGAGAGTCATGGTCGACCGTCTTAGAAGAGGTTTGGAAAAAACCAGAAAATGATGAATACTATTTTAAAAAGGCGCATGCCATAGCTTACGCTCAGGCAATTGTGGTACAAATGAACTTGATATGCGAATCAGTAAGTTACGAATTTAGTTAACGTTTTGGAGCTCTAACTAGTTGAACACTTTTTCTTTTAACTCGTTTTATAGTTAAATTTAATAAATTTACCACTGGTCCAAGCATTATTCTTACATCTTTACTGTTAAAAGTTTTAATAGCATAACGATAAGGTTCTACTTCTTTTCTAAGAAATATGTTTATAGGCACTTGTCTGTTAGATTCCCACCACCAAATTTCTCCGATCTCTAATAACCCAGCTTTATCTTCAGCAGTTTTTAACATGCTTAAATCAAAAAAGCTAGTTACATATTGATCCTGATTAATTATAATCCCAACGTATTCGCTTTCTCCATAATGAAGCACAGAAATAAAGGGTAATTGTTCTTGTATGTTTTCTCTTAATTTCGCCATAAATACAGTTAAGATGCAAAAAATTTCAAGTTATTTATATTCAAATAGAATTTCGGTAGTTGCCGATTTGGCGTCATATCCTGTGGAGTATAGACCTGTGTACCAACGAAGAATAAAATTGTACAAAGGCGTGAAAAACGTCGTAGAATTTGACGTGCGAAATGCTGATCAAAAACGTATATCAATTACAAATTATAATCTGAAATGTGTTATTTTAGATCATTACAACACCGAAGTTTTAACAGCTGATGTAGAACCTGTAGTTAATACTACAGGACTAGCTACTATGACAATTTATGCAGAACAAATTGATTACATAAAGCCTCAATTCTTAAAATTTAGTCTTTACATTTTAAACGACGATGGTACAAAAACACTACTATATGGAGACAGTCAATTTGGTGCTACTGGCATAATTGACTTACTGAATGGTGTCGTACCAGAATCTGTTCCTGCTCAAATCATAGACAAATTCATTTATATAATTGACGATTCAGTAAACCCAGATATAACCACTTACTACAGTTCATCTGTGGAAGTTAATCCAAGAAATGATATAAATGACACACATCAAATTAGATTAGAATTTCGTTTAATTAATTTTGATGCCGAAGTAACTGTACAAATAACTACCGATGCAGTAGTCAGTGCAGCAACTAATTGGTCAGATTTAGAAACCTTTAATATCAACAACTCTACCGATGTTGTTAGTAAAGTGTATAATGAAATAATCGATTACAGTAATAACATAAGTTGGTTGAGAATTAAGTACATTCTGGATACAGCGAACACCGGATCTATTGACAAAATATTAGTAATATCATAAAATATATCTATGAGTCTAGTCATAGATACAATCAGCCTGCACTTACCTTCTAGAAGAAAAAAGACTCCCAGCGGATGGATAAGCTTTAATGCTGTCTGCTGCCATCATAACGGTACTTCCTCTGATACTAGACAGCGTGGAGGTATGATGATCAATGAAGGAGTCAGCTATCATTGTTTTAATTGTGGTTTCAAAACTAGTTGGCAACCAGGACGAATAGTAACTACTAAATTCCGTAAACTGATGCGCTGGCTAAATGTGCCGGACGATCTAATTTCAAAATGTAGTTTAGAAGCACTTAGATTAAAAGAAAATGCAGACTATCAATCAAAAGCTGATATACTGCCAAAATTTATTGATAAAATATTACCACCTGACAGTGTAAAAATAGGAGATACGGAGTATCATGATGATATGAATTTAGCAATAGAATACATTGCTAATCGAGGCTTTTATTTAGATGACTATGATTGGCACTGGAGTCCTGCATACCCTAATAGATTAATTGTTCCTTTTTACTTCAACAAGAATTTAGTAGGATTCACAGCTAGACTATTGCGAGACGGCAAACCTAAATACATATCTGAACAACAACCAGGATATGTTTTTAATCTTGACAATCAAAAAGAAAATCGTAAATATGTAGTAGTGTGTGAAGGACCGTTTGATGCAATCAGTATCGATGGTGTAGCAATATTGGGTAGTGAGATAAGTGACCAACAAAAAATTCTAATCAATCAACTTAAAAGAGAAGTTATTGTTTTACCAGATAGAGATTCGGCTGGAAAGAAGTTAGTAGATCAAGCAATAGAAAATAATTGGAGTGTGAGTTTTCCTAACTGGGATTCCAATATTAAAGATGCTAACGAAGCATTATTAAAATACGGAAGACTGGCCACATTATACAGTATAATACATGCTAAAGAAACTTCTGGATTAAAAATAAAACTGTTATCAAAAAAATGGTTTGAGGTATAATATGAAAAAAATTTTAGAAATCTTAATGTATCCTTATCACAGATACATAGAACATCGTCGATGGAAAAAACGTTTGCAAGAACTAAAAGCAAGAGATCCTTTTATCTATAAGTAGGCCCACTATGATTGTATGGGGTATTAATGCATTAAATCATGACGCCAGTATCTGTGTGTTTAGAGATAATGAACCTGTTTGGCATAGACGAAGCAGCGACTTTAGCTACATAAAAGGCGATCATTATCTAAATCAAGACATCGTATACCACGCCAAAACGTTGTACGGAGAACCAGAGAGTGTATATTGGTATGAACGTCCTTATTTGAAAAAACTTCGTCAACTAAGAGCCGGCCAGTATAAAGAAGCATTTAACATCGATAATATACCTGAAATATATCTTAGAAAATATAACGTTGATTGTCCTATCATTTATACAGATCACCACCATAGTCATGCTGCCGCAGGATATTACACTAGTAACTTTACTAGAGCCGCGGTTGTAGTAGTTGATGCGATAGGCGAGTTTGAAACGATGAGTATTTGGCGTGGGCATGGTAAAAATTTAGAAAAACTATGGAGTAACAGTTATCCAAACAGTCTAGGAATATTTTACAGTGCATTTACAGACTTGATTGGATTGCAGCCCGGCTCTCAAGAACACTTCTTACAGAAATTAAGTGATCGCGGCAATCCCCATGTTTACTATGATACAGTATTAGAATATTTTAAAAAACCCACTGTGTTAAAATATAACTTACACAAAGGTGTATACAATTGGCCATTTGGCTATGACTTATCTGAACAAGACAGATGTGACATTGCTGCTGCGGTACAAAAAGTATTCGAAGAACAACTGGATTATATCA
>Ga0172367_10008471_pt1 | contig 11486 bp, 3 predicted proteins | sample Lak10m_FD_114542 | JGI IMG/M metagenome (GOLD analysis project Ga0172367, IMG submission 114542) | Freshwater microbial communities from Kabuno Bay, South-Kivu, Congo - kab_022012_10m | ecosystem: Environmental > Aquatic > Freshwater > Lake | place: Democratic Republic of the Congo: South-Kivu...
GATCGTAATTGATGAAGGTATAGTTTTTTGGATCAAATCTTGAGATTCCTTCATTGGTGCTAATCCAGTAAAATCCTCTTGAGTCTTCGAGTATGGCTAAAACGGTTGTGTTTGCTAAGCCATTATTCGAGCCAAAATTGGTAAAGCTTTCATTTTTTGGATCAAAACACGACAATCCGCCATATTGAGTCCCTATCCAAAGTTTACCGGTGCGATCCTCTTTCAAAGCATAAATATCATCCGAAGGAAGACTGTTCGGTTGATCCGGGCTGGTTACATAGAATTTTTGCTCTTTGGTAGTGGGATTGTACCAAATTAAACCACGTGAATGAGTCCCAATCCATAATCCTCCGTCTGGCGATTCAATAATCGCCCTGACATCGATTATGCCCAGTTCCGGTACATTTATAAATGAGTCGGTTGATTCATTGTAGTATGATACGCCATTCCAGTTTGTACCTATCCATATTTTGCCCGATGAATCCTGAAAAATGCAACGAATGTCACTACAAGATACTCCGTGAACAGGCGAAGGTACTTTTTCATAAATCTTAATTCTGCCAGTTGTTGGATTGATGCGGTTGATCCCGCCCCGGTATGTTCCAAACCAGAGGTCGCCGTTTTTATCGGTTAATGCGCAAAGTATCGCGTTATCGCTCAAACCTCTGCCTGTTTTATCATTTTTTATTCGTTTAATGATGCCATTTACCGGGTTCCAAACATCAATTCCTCCTCCATCAGTACCAATCCAAATATTACCATCTTTAGCCTGCGTAATTCCCCAAACTTTCGGTTGGGTTGTACTTTGCGGATGCCCCGGGACAAATTTTAAGGAATGAATTTTATTCCGATGTTCGTTTGTAAAATGAATTCCTCCACTATACGTTCCCAGCCAGATTTTTCCATCGTTATCATTAAAAATCGTGTTGATACATCGGTTGGCCAAACTACCTTCTAGTAAATTAGTTGAATATTTAAAGCATTTCGCTTCATCACCACGAGTTTCAATTTCGGCAATCGAAACGATACTTAATCCATTTTCCCTCGACCCGATCCAGAGAAAATTGTTGTCGTCAACAAATAGCGAAAGGATTTCTTTGTCGGGAAGGAACGAGTTCGAATTTGGGGCGTAGTGAAAAGCTTTGGTTGCTCCGGTTGACATATTTCGGTATAATAGCCCATTGGAAGTTCCGGCCCAGAGCCGATTTTGGTTGTCCAATAAAATGGTGTAGGTTTCTGAATGATCCGAATCGATTAGTTTTTCCACATGGTCTATTCGAGAGTCAGCATCGGTTAACTGAACTTTATAAATCCCGTTGTATTTTTTACCTACAAAGAGGCAATTCCTATAATATGTAATCGCTTCAAGATTGTTCGATATATCCGGAAATTTAGCCTTTTCATTCTGAAGCCATTGGATAGAAGTGTCAGCACTTGACAGAAATAGTAAACCGTATTGAAGCGAGGTGGCAAAAACATTGTTTTCGGGCGAAAAATCCAATTGGTAGCTGTTGCCAATACTCATGCGCATATTATCCTGGTATCCGTAAAAATGTTTGATCTTTCCACTTCTCGTATCAAGTTTATCAATTGAGCCTGAAAATAACATCCATGGGTTTCCTGAATGATCGAGCTTCATAAACGGAATGTAGTTGTACGAAATGGAGGCTCTGTTTCTGGATATTTCGCGGTAAATAACGTAATTCTGTCCATCATACCTGAAAAGTCCATCGTTTGAGCTTAGCCACAAAAAACCCAGCGAGTCTTGCCCAATGTTGCGGATGACGCTGTTCGGCAGTTTGTCTTTCGTCGAAATATTTTCGAAATATAACGATTGTATATCCAGGGAATTTTGCTGTCCGGTGGCGATTAAATATGCAAAACCTAAAAGGCAAAAAAGAACTGGTTTAACCAACTTTTTAATTCCCATAAGCAATTGTCGTTTATTCTCGGTTATTAGCTTCAAAGGTAGGGGATAAAATGGTTTTTTATCCTTGAAATCAATCAATCAGCAGGAGGTAAATCAGTCAATCTGAGGGGGCTATTTGTTCCTTTGATTTGTTATGTGGCTGAAATATAAACAAATCCGTTTCTCTTTTGTGTTGCGAACAATTTACCTATCAACGGTGGCCTGGACTTCAGGTAATTTTACTATTCGATTGTGTTGAAATTAGATTGGGCGGAGATCCATTGCATTGAATGAAAATGCGCTCAAAATTAAAATCGACACAACTCCGCAATAAAAATAAAGAATATAAACCTTAAGCTTATGAATGAAAGAGCACGTTATGGCCTTTATTCAGGTAATTTCAAAATTACACTGAAGATTTTCTTATTGCTTTCATTATTATTTGATTTTCATTCCGTTGTTCATGCCTCGAAGAACAAGCGGACTGAAATCGTTTTGCAGCAGCAAAACCTGAAAGTGAAGGGAAATGTAGTTGACCAGGCAGGTAATCCTTTACCTGGCGTTACTGTTATCGTTAAAGGTACTAAAACCGGAGCAGTAACAGATGCAAACGGAAATTTTGCAATTGATACCAATTCAGGAAGTATCTTAACATTTTCTTTTGTTGGTTTGAAAACAAAGGAAGTAGTTGTTAATTCTGAAAAAATTAAAATTGTTCTGGAGGAAGAAACAGAAGAAATTGGAGAAGTTGTAATTGTTGGTTACGGTGTTCAGAAAAAAGAAACTGTAACTGGTGCTTTGTCAACTGTTTCTTCTGCTGATCTTGTTGAGCAGCCTGTTAGTAATGTATCACAAGCATTGGCCGGAAGACTTCCCGGACTTATTGCCAACCAGTCGGGAGGACGCCCTGGTAAAGATGGTTCTACCATTAAAATCAGGGGTATTGGTACACTCGATGCCGGTTCTGGCTCAAATCCTCTTATTTTAATTGATGGGATTGAACGTGATCAAACTGCATTAAATTTCCTTGATCCAAACGAAATTGAATCATTATCGATTTTAAAAGACGCATCATCTACCGCTGTTTTTGGGGTGAGAGGTGCAAATGGCGTTATCCTTGTTAATACTAAACGAGGTAAGTTGGGGCCTGCCCAAATAAACTATAAGGCATCAACAGCAGTTATGCTGCCAACTTTTAAAATCAACCCGATCGACAGTTATACCCAAACGGGTTTAGCAAACGAATACATGGGCTTCCCGGCCAATACGGCCAATCCATCGGCACCATATTCACAAACTTTGCGCGAAAGATATAAAGGCGTTGTTGAAGGAAAGCCTGTTCAACCGAACGACCCATTCTTTTACCCCAATGTGAACTATGCCGATCTGATGCTTAAAGATTATGCCACACAGCAGCAGCATAACTTGACTATTAGCGGTGGTACCGAGAATTTGAAATACTTTACTTCATTGGGTTTCTTCAGTCAGGGTGGATTGTTTGATAACCTCAACTCGAATGTCAATGAATCAACAAGTTACAAGCGTTATAATTACCGCACCAATGTTGATGTTAATATAACGAAAACCACTTTAGCCAAAATTAGTATTGGAGGTAGTTTTAATGAAAACGTAAATCTTGGGCCATCAATCAGGGAGCCCGCCGAAAACTTTTATTGGAGTATGCTTGTGCATTCATCGCCATGGGACGGATATGTACACGATAATAAATTGGTGATGGTGCAGGAAAATGCCAACTCGGTACTTTTAAATACCGACATGCGCGGGTACAACATTGAACTGGAAAATACCAATGATTACAGCTTTGTTGTTGATCAGAAACTCGATTTTATAACAAAAGGGCTTTCGGCAAAAGGAACTGCTTCGCTGGTAAGTTATTTCAGAAACCTAATTAGCAGGGAAATTTCAGACCAAAAAATTGTGTCGTGGAGACCATTTCTAGATGATAAAGGAAAAGTAAATTTTTACCAGGTAAAAGAAAATGGTTTGCCTGTAAATAATACCGGGCAAAATAAGTACAGGAAAGAGTATTATGAGTTTGCTTTAAACTACGACCGATCTTTTAATAAACACACTGTTACTGGTTTAGCGCTGGTAAACGCCGACAAGTCGCATTTTACCGAATGGTACTGGAATGAAATCCCGAGAGCTTACCTAGGAGTTGTAGGCCGTGTTACCTATAACTATGCCAACAGATACATGCTGGAGTACAATCTGGGCTACAATGGTTCGGAAAACTTTGCCGAAGGAAAACGTTTTGGATTATTCCCTGCCTACTCTGCTGGTTATACTTTCACAGAAGAACCATTGTTAAAAAGCCTGATTGGGGATAAAATCCTTTCGTACGGAAAATTAAGATTTTCGTATGGGCAGGTTGGTAACGACCGGATGAGCCAGCGATTCCTGTATCTTCCCGACAAGTATGTGATGAACAATACTGGTTATCAGGGATGGTTCGATTATGGTATCAATTTTGGTTTGCCTGCTGATGTGGTAAATTACCCTGTTGCTTATCAGGGCGCTGCAGGTAATCCAAACGTAACCTGGGAAAAATCGACCAAGATAAACTATGGCGTTGATTTGACTTTCTTCGGCGACGAACTATCAGTTAAATTCGATTATTTTACGGAAGACCGTAAGGATATTCTTATTAATCAGCGCGTAGTTCCAATTTACCAGCAAACTGGTGCTCTCGCCCTCAACCTCGGACAAGTACAAAATAAGGGTTACGAGATCGAACTTGGTTGGAGTAAAAAGATCAAAAATACACGCTATTCGGCTGATCTGAATTATTCGTTTGCCCGAAATAAGATTATTGAAATGGATGAGCCAATTGAAAAGTATGACTACCGCATGCAAACCGGTAAGAGAGTTGGCCAACAATGGGGATATCAACAGGAAGAAATATTTATGACTGTTGAAGCAGCCAATGCTTACAAGGAAGAATTGTGGCAGACCTACAAAAAGCGGAACCCAAACGCTGATAAAACAAAATACCAGGCCTACCAGATCTTTACTGCCGGAAGCGATGTTTCGGCCGGTGACCTTAAGTTTGTTGATAGAAATGCTGACGGACTTATTAATAATATTGACGAAGGTTTTCTCGACACACCTGGTTTCCCGGAATCGATGTTTGCATTAAAGCTTGGTGCTGTGCATAAAGGGTTCTCTGTTTCGGTTATGTTGCAGGGAGCTTCGAACTTTGCCATTAACACCCGTACCAATTATAATCCTACACCAGCCAGAGGTACAATTCTCGATTTTGTACTCGACCGCTATACTCCTGAAAGATACGCTGCAGGTGAAACAATTAAATATCCACGTCTGGTAAATACTAACGATAACTGGAAGTATGCCGGTTCGTTCTGGATGCAGGATGCTACCTACCTGCGTTTGAAAAACCTTGAGGTGGGATATACTTTTGATTCTACCAAGAAGATTGTAAAAACTTTGGGCATTAATAACTTCAGGATTTATGCCAGTGGAATGGATTTGTACACTTGGAGTAGTATTAAAAACATTGACCCTGAAACGACCAACGGGGTATTGCGTTACCCACGTTCACGAGTTATTAACCTGGGAATTAATGTTGAATTTTAATTCAAAAAATGAATTGATATGAGAAAGAATATACTATATCTTTTTAGATTATTTGGTTTCATTATTCTGTTAATGGTCTTTATGGCTTCCTGCCAAAAAGATTTCCTCGAAAAACCAGCAGGAGCCGACATCACGCTCGATACCATTTTTGCCTCATCGAGCAATGCGCAGCAATTAGTGTTTTTATTGTACGAAGATAAATTCTTCTCTCCCGATAATCTTGCCCTCAACTGGTGGGACGATACCGGTTATTTTGGCTGGTCGGATGTAGGTGAGGATATTTATACACCAACCTGGTATCCGTATGTGTCGTATGTTGACGGAACTCTTAGTTCGGCATCATTTCAGGCCTATACACTCGACAGGTTATTCCTTGCAGTGCGAAATGCCAATACGTTTCTGTCAAAAGCAAGCAGCATTAAAACAGTCTCATCCGCCGATGCCGAATACGTAAAACGGATGTCGGGAGAAGCTCATGCACATATTGCTTACCAGTATTTTAAAGGTTTTAAGAACTGGGGAAGCCTTCCCTGGATAAGTACTCCTTTAAAGGGTGGCGAAGAGGCAATTCCGCGAGCCCCATTTGCTGCAATGATCGATAGTATGGTGGTTCACCTCGATAAAGCTGCCGCTTTATTGCCTGCCAAATGGGAAGATCGCTGGACTGGAAGATTTACCAGTGTAGCTGCAAAAGCATTGAAAGCGCAGATTCTGGTATATGCAGCAAGTCCATTGTACAACGGGCCAACCCCAAGCTATGCTTCAGGTTTTGCAAACAAGGAAGTTTTAGGATATGGCAATTATGATGTTCAACGATGGAAAAAGGCAGCCGACGCCTGCAAGGCAGCTATTGATGCTGCACAAGCTGCTGGTCATGCTTTATATACCGAAGCCGGAGTTGAAAAGAATATTTACAAACTTGCTATTACGCTTACCAACGAGCATATTTTGTATCAGCGGTTTAAAATGAGCAACTCCGAAGGTGGATGGGCTTACACTTATAACATGATGAACTGGCCTTACAGCATCGGATGGTATAACAGACCCGACAAACACTATCAGCCAACTTTTCAGCATGTTGATGCTTATCAGCTGAAAAACGGGAAATTCCCCATTTCAGGATACACCGGCGGCGATGGAACCAAACCCATTATTTCGCAGGCAGGTATCGAAGCTGGCTATAAAGATCAGGAATATTGGAAAAACAGGGATACAAGGTTTCACCAGAATGTTGTTTATCATGGTTCGAAATTTGGCGAAAACTACAATACAAAAATTATAAACTTCGACAGCGATCCATCGGTTCCCGATCGTACAAATGGTGACTGGAGCGGAACTGTTTCAGCTTTTTTGCCCCGAAAGTTTATCAACGAAGATTTGGGACAAGGCGGTAACATTTATTACAGGCCAATCCACCCGATTATTCGTTTGGCCGATTTGTATCTGATGTATGCCGAAGCGCTTAGCGAATTCAATAATGGCCCTACAGCTGAAGCTATTCAATTCCTGAATCTTGTTCGCCAACGTTCGGGAATGCCCGATTACGATGCCAACAACTACCAGGGGGCGTCGGCAAAAGATAAATTTCACAACGCCATTAAATACGAAAGAAAAGTTGAATTCTTCATGGAAGGATGCCGCTATTTCGATTTGAGAAGATGGAAAGAAGGCGCTGACCTGAATTTGGTTATGACTGGCGCAGTTATTACCAAAGGAGTTGTCTCGCGAAATAATACAGGCTGGAAAACCACTTTTGAGGATAAATACTATTTCCATCCTTTCAAAAGCGATTGGGTTAGTAATACTCCCGGTCTTTACCAAAACCCAGGATATTAATCAGATTATTAAAGCTTTAATATGTGAATATTATGAGAAAATGCGACTATATTTTTACATTCCTTATTATCCTGATCTGTTTTGTGTCTAAAGGTTGGGCCCAATCGGATACAACAGTGGTGATGAAGGAAATATCGAAAGGCAAAGTGAAAATTGCCTTTGGAGAACAGACCAAAGAAAGTGTTTCTTCATCTGTTTCAGCAATTCAGGGGCAGGAACTTGTTAAAAGTTCGATGTCGAATTTTAGTTCAACATTGTATGGCAAACTGCCCGGATTATTCATATCTCAAGGTGGTGGCGAGCCTGGTAAAGATTTACCAACCTTAAGGTTGAGGGGATCAAATGCCAATGTTTTAGTTATTATCGATGGATTTGAGCGGGATATGTCATTCCTTTCGCCTGAAGAAGTTGAATCGGTAACTGTATTGAAAGATGCTTCCGCCCTTGCAATGTATGGAATGAAAGGTGCAAACGGCGTATTGCTGATCACCACAAAACGCGGATTGAATAAAAAAGGCGAGATAACATTTACAGTTCAGTCGGGACTACAGTCGCCTTCAAAAACTATCGATGTTTTAGGGGCAAAGGATTACATGACTTTGTACAATAAAGCAGCAGCTAACGATGGATTACCACAAAAGTATTCCGCCCAGGAAATTTCGTTGGCCGGAACTTCTCCACGTTACCCTGATGTGAATTGGAAAGATAAAGTATTGAAAAACTATTCCAACGTTTCGAAAGCGAATCTTGCGGTGCAGGGGGGATCTGATTTTATTCAGTACTTTGTTAATCTGGGTTTTCTGTACAACGACGGTATGTATTTGCCCAAGAATCCGGATATGAATTCGAATGCCAACCTTACCCGGGTTAATGTAAGATCGAACATTGATGTTAATGTTTCGAAGAATACCAAATTCTCGATGGATTTGGCCGGAAACATGAACAAAAGTGCAGCGCCAGCCTATTCTGTTGGCGAAATTTGGGATGCTATTTTCACCTTGCCGCCAAACGCGTTCAACGTGTATAATCCCGATGGAAGTTATGGTGGAACTTCGCTTTTGCTCAATAATCCGGTGGCCATGCTCGAAACTTCAGGAAGAAATACATCGATTGATAATTTCCTGAATGCAGGGTTCAAGCTAAATCAGAAGTTCGATTTCGTTGCAAAAGGTTTATCTGCCACTTTGGGTTATGTGCTTGATAACGGATCAAATAACTCCGACGGAAACTGGAGGTATTTTCAGGCTCGCCAAATTGTTCCCGGAACAGGTGATAAATACACGTATTATACCTACAGGCAACCTACAGCTTACAACATTTGGAGCAGTGCAAGCAGTGTGCGCAACACCACTGTAACTGCCGATGTAGAATACAATATGCCTGAAGTAAATGGCAGTAAACTAGATGTACTGGTGCGCTATCAGGGCGATCGTCAATATTTGAGAAACTCCGATTTGTCGCCATACCTCACTGCAAACTATGCAAGCCGCATTAATTACGCCTACAACCAGAAATATTTGGTTGAATTGGCCGCCAGCTATTTTGGTTCCGACCAATATAAAGAAGGAAGTAAATATGGGTTTTTCCCATCAGCTTCTTTGGGTTGGGTATTTTCGAACGAAAGTTTCATGCAGGAGAACAAAAACATCTCCTTTGGTAAAATCAGGGCATCATACGGTATAAACGGTTACAACAGGTACGTTAACGGAAGGTATCCATACAATCAGTTTTATACCGGCGGAGGTTCATTTCCTCTTGGAACCGGTTGGAATATGTTTTATGGAATTCAGCCCGGAATGTTGGCAAATCCTGATCTGAAATGGGAAGTTTCCAAAAAGCTAAATGTTGGGTTGGATCTCGAATTTAAAAACAACCTGACTTTTGCCTTCGACTATTATCACGATAAACGCAGTGATGTGTTGAACATTAATTACAACCATCCATCGGTTACTGGAGCAAATCTGCCATACGAAAACATTGGCATGATGACCAATTCAGGATTCGATTTAAAACTGGGATATTCCTCGAAGGGTGGAACAATCAATTGGTTTGCCGAATTGGTATGCTCTTATTTCAACAACACCATTGACGAAATGGGTGAGTCGCTCTCAGCAGGAAATTTGAGCCACTTGAATCGTACCGGAAATTCGGTTTCATCGATTTACGGTTACGAGGTAATTGGCAACTTTGCCAGCGCTGCCGAAATTCAGTCATCTCCAATGCAAACATTTGGTGCAGTTAAAGTTGGCGATCTGAAATACAAAGACCAGAATGGCGATAAAATTATCGATTCGCGCGATGTGACAAAAATTGGTGACCAGGTGGCCAATATTGATATGGGATTACGTTTAGGCCTGAATTATAAGAGCTTCGATCTTGAGGCTCAATTGCAGGGGCAATTCAACCGCGACCTGAATATCTCCTGGAATTCGCTTTACCAGCCATTCCTAAGAGGAAATGCAGCCACCGAAATTGCTCTTGAAGAAGGATTTCCGGCTCCAACGCTGTCGAACCTGAACAACTACCATACTTCGAGCTATTGGGTGAGAAGCGGCGATTTTGTGAAACTTCGCAACATCGAATTGGGCTATACACTTCCCGAAAATGTGGTTCGAACTATGAAAATGGATCGTTTCAGGATATTTGTTCGTGGGGTAAACCTGCTGGCAATCAGCAAATGGGATTACTCCGACCCCGAATTCACTTCAATAGGTTATCCACCAATGAAAACATATTTCTTTGGTGCCAACATCAATTTTTAAGCTTAAACAGATAAATTTTAACTGATATGAAGATAAATATTAAAATATTGGCCATACTGGTTTCATTAACTCTGTTTTTTACAGCGTGCCAGGAACTTGAAATGGAAAAGGACACAGGCATTACCGACGAATTGGTGTGGAATAATCCGACATACATCGATAACTATATGGTCGATCTGATTAGCCTGATGCCCAATGGATTTAATCCTGAAGAGTTGGGACAAGGCTTGTTGTATTCCAATGTAACCGATGAGAGTGAAAGTTCAAACCCGATTGGTGCAATACAGAACATGAACTCCGGAAACTGGAACTCTACCAGCGGGGTTGAAAAAACCTGGAACAGATACTACAGTGGAATTTATAAAGTAAATCTGTTTCTCGATCAGGTGAAGAATGTAAAATACGAAACGTTTGAATCGGCAGCCCGTGCATTGTATCTTAAACGTCTGGAGTACTACAAATCCGAAGCGCGTTTTCTTCGCTCGTTGTATTATTATGAATTGATTAAACGCTACGGAGGAGTTGTCCTGGTTGGAAACAGTGTCGCAAAAAACATCAATCAATTGGATAACACTGAATTCAGAAAGGGACGCTCGTCGTTTACCGAATGTGCCGATTACATTATTGCCGAATGCAACGCGCTGATTGATAGCAAAGCATTGCCATTACTCGACGATGGTGCCGATCAGGGTCGTCCGAACGGAACTGCGGTAAAAGCATTGAAATGCAAAACACTTGTTTTATTAGCCAGCCCGGTTTATAATAAAAATGTTACCGAAGGTTCAGCTGCACAGATGAATTACTGGAAAACCATTGCCACAATTGCCCAGGAAATTGCCCTCGACCGCATTTTCTCTTTTGGCCCATACGACAAATACGATGGCACCAGCCCCGAAGTGATTTTGGGTTACCGTCAGAAGAACCTTAATTTTCTTGAAACAGTGAACTATCCGGTAGGTTGCGAAGGCGTTAACCGCACCGGAAGTACCAATCCATCACAAAACCTGATCGATGCGTATCGTATGCTCAATGGCAAAAAAACGGATGAAGCAGGATCGGGCTATGATCCAAAAAATCCTTATGAAGGCCGGGATAAACGCCTTTTGCAGACTGCTATTGTTAATAACAGCGACTGGAAAGAACGTAATGTTCAGGCACGGAAAATTGAGATATTCAGGGGCGGATTGGATGGAATGGACCTCGACAATGGCACGCGCACCGGGTACTATCTTCGGAAATTTATTAACCCAACGCTCGACCTTCGCCAGGGACAATCATCAAACCGCGAATGGCCAATCTTCAGGTTCGCCGATATTATTCTGATTTGGGCTGAAGCTGTAAACGAATTATACGGCCCTGCA
>Ga0172367_10008472_pt1 | contig 11486 bp, 7 predicted proteins | sample Lak10m_FD_114542 | JGI IMG/M metagenome (GOLD analysis project Ga0172367, IMG submission 114542) | Freshwater microbial communities from Kabuno Bay, South-Kivu, Congo - kab_022012_10m | ecosystem: Environmental > Aquatic > Freshwater > Lake | place: Democratic Republic of the Congo: South-Kivu...
CTGTTCAAGTCAGCGATGGAGGTTATGATCGCAACAGAATTGTCAGAAGGTTCACTAGAAAACGTTCTAGTAATTTTCGGACAGCCAGATGATCCAGCCAACAACTCTGCTATTAGCCAAGATAATACCATTATCTCAACAGGTTCTGGTACATCCAAGAAAGATACACTTGGTCTCGCAGCAGGCGCACTCGGTATTGCACCAACAGAGCGTCAGCTAGTTGCAGTTGGACAAGCTCCAACAGCATCAGCATCAAGAACAGAGCGTGTATATTATGCACGTCGTGTTCTTTCTGTACAACAGTCACAGTTCTCTTTGGCTCGTTCAACGCCAACAACATTTCCAGTAACCTTCCGTCTTCTCCCAACCGCTATGTCGGGATACGAGGGTCAGGAGTACGGCAAGATTATTGACCGTGTATTGGTAGCGTAATAGCTAATCAGTAATTAACAGGGGCCCCCGAAATTCGGGGGCTTTCTGCTTGTGTTTATAATATGCATTTGTTATAATGAATACAACTATCCATAAGGAGGATAAATTGGCTACAACCGTATATAATGTAGAAGAAATTCAACTACAAAATGGGCAAACAGTAAAGCTCAAACCACTATCAATTAAAGAGCTTCGTAAATTCATGGAAGCTATTCAAAAAACAGCAAATGTTACAACTGAAGGCGAAACCTTGACAGTTCTTATTGAGGCATGCGCCATTGCACTAGAAAAGCAATTGCCAGATTTAGTGCAGGATAAAGAAGCATTGGAAGACGCTCTTGATGTTCCAACTATGAATCGCATCCTGGAAGTTTGCGGTGGAATTAAACTTGACGACCCAAACCTTCTAGCGGCAGCGGTTCTGGCTGGTCAGAACTAGATTTAGCCGCATTAGAAGGAGAAGTATTTCTCCTTGGACATTGGAAGAACTACCAGGAATTAGAAGAAAATCTTTCAATGCCAGAACTAATAGCAACACTTGAAGCTATGAAGAAAAAAGAACATAATGATAAAAAGTTTCAAGCTTCTTTAAAGGGTGTTGATATTGGTGAATATGAAACTGAAAAGGGAGGTTCTAGTTTTGACGATATCCGTCTTCGTGCTTCTGGCATAAACGCTAACGCAGACGATGTGGTATCGCTCCAAGGATCATTTGCAGCAGAAGCTGGGTTTGGAATTGGAGAAGGATTAGGATACTCAAGGGAGTAACATAAATGGCTGATGAAGTAATCAGTACGAAAATAGTCGCTGATGCCGATTTCTCAAGTCTTATTGCCGATGTGCATAAGGTTACTGCAAGCCTATCTAAACTCCAAGAACAACTTGCTAGCTCTAACAAGATGCTGGCTAACAATGTTGCCGTAATAAATAGAAACTTTTCAGATACTATAAGAAGTACTGGTCAATTCTCATCACATTTTGTCAGTTTAACATCAGATGTAGAAAAATTTGGTAAAAATCTTGATGGTGGCAGGCTAAAGCTTAGAGACTATTTTAGTACATATCAAAGTCATATCAAGACATCTGGCGGATTAATCAGAGAACTTGCTAAGCAGCAAGTCGCTATGCAAAATGCTGTACTGCAACCCCTTGGGCGCAATGCTCAGGGGCTTATGCAATTTAACGTGCATGTTCCAAGAGGCCTAGATGCTATAAAAAATAAGACAGCATTAGCAAGACAAGAATTGCAAATCATGAATAAAGTTATTCAGGATGGTGCTGTTCAGCTTATTAACTGGGGTAAAAATACACAGTGGGCTGGTCGTCAGTTAACAGTTGGATTAACCCTTCCATTAGCCGCATTTGGTAAAGCTGCAGCAGATGCATTTAAGCAGGCGGATCAAGAACTAGTTCGTTTAACTAAGGTTTATGGAGATGTATCTGGAACATCTACTCAAGAATTAGGCAGAGTAAGAAATGAAGTTATTGCTACTTCAAAAGAGTTGTCTGCAGCATATGGAACTAATTTTAAAGAAACTATTTCTTTGGCTGCTGATATCGCAGCTACTGGAAAAACTGGAAATGAATTACTTGCTTCTGTATAAGAAGCTAGTCGTCTTGCAGTACTTGGTGAAGTTGATAGACAAGAAGCTATGAAAGCAACTCTCGCAATTCAATCAGCATTTAAACAAAATACAGACGAGCTTGCAAATTCAATTAACTTCCTTAACGCAGTTGAAAACCAAACATCTACAACCCTTAATGATTTGGTAGAAGCAATTCCAAAAGCTGGTCCTGTAATTAAAGGATTAGGCGGAAGCATACAGGATCTTGCATTATATCTAACGGCTATGAGAGAAGGCGGAATTAATGCATCAGAAGGAGCAAATGCTTTAAAGTCAGCCCTTGCATCTTTAATTAACCCAACAGATGTGGCGGTAAGAAAGTTTGAAGGATTCGGAATAGATTTGCTTGGAATTGTAAGTAAAAATGCTGGAAATGTTACAGGAACATTATTGGCTCTACAGGATTCTCTAGATAGATTAAATCCATTGCAGAAGCAACAGGCTATCGAACAACTATTTGGTAAGTTTCAATTCTCACGTCTTAATGCTTTGTTTGAAAACTTAGGTCGTCAAGGATCTCAAACCCTTCAAGTTTTAGATTTGATGAAAGCAAGCACGTCAGATCTTGCGGAGGTGGCAGGTCGAGAGTTAACTCAAGTAACAGAATCAGCATCTGGTAAATACCGCAGAGCTCTTGAAAGTTTAAAGGCAGATCTTGCTGGAGTCGGAGAGCAATTTTTAACTATTGGTACAAAAATTATTACAATTGTTGATAAGGCTTTAGAATTTTTTAATGGACTTCCAAAGCCAATTAAATCAGCATTAACATTTTTAGGAGCATTAACTGCAGTTGCTGGACCACTTATCATGCTTACTGGTGTTCTTGCTAACTTCTTTGGTTATATTCTTAAGGGTGTAATGCATATGAAGGCATTCTTCAAAGGTGGAGAAGGATGGCGATATTTAACTCCAGAAATGTTGGCGGCGGAAAAAGCTGGAAAGCTAGTAGAGCAAACATTTTATAGTGATGCAAAGGCAGCATCTATTCTACAACTAGCCCTTAAAAACCTTATTGATGAATTTAGTATATTAGAGGCTAAAGCTAAATCAGGAAATATTTCTGTAAATCCTGCAGTTTCAACCATGGCTGGCAATATGATAATGGGCGCTGGTGGACGTGTGGTTAATCCACAACATCCATTAGCTGGCGCAATGGGAACTCGTGCTTCCACACACATGGTTCCTCGTGCATCTTTGACAGAAGAGCAAAGAATGTCACAGACTATATTTGGTCTTGTTCCAGGAGCAATTCCAGTAAATAGAAAGATTGGCGATGCTCCTCAGATTTATATGAATGATCCATTGCCTCCAGTTCCAGGACTTACAACAATTGGCGGAGTCTCAACAGGTGTTGTATCTGGAGAGGCTGCAAGATGGCATGCCATGATGGGAACACTTGCAATGCAGTCAAAGGCAGAAATTGAAGCATTAAAGAAACAAATAGCAACAACTGGTGTAGTAAGTAAAGACTTTATGAATCAATTTGATGATATTCTACCAATTGTTTCTGGCATTACTGATAATGCAGCAAAGCAGTCTGCATTAATTGTTGCAGAACTTCGTGCTGGTAAGTTAACAGTAGAGCAAGCACGTCAACAAATTATAGCATTAAACCTTGAAATTGAAAGAATGATTACATCTGCAGTTGGCCAGCAGGCGGCAGCAATGGGCAGAACTATAAATCCTACAATGGTACCAACATTAAATCAGCCAGTAGTAGATCCAACTGGTAAATCTAATATGCGTGAATTGTTTAAGAAGAGTAAGACTCGTGACCTAATTGATAAAATATCAAGATCTCTTGGCGTAAGAACATCGGGCGCTGGATATAATATTGAAACTACTCGTCCAAAGAAGTTTAATATGGGAGGGCAAGTTTATCTAAATCAAGGAAATGTCGTTCCTGGACAAGGCAATACAGACACAGTACCAGCAATGCTTACTCCTGGAGAATTTGTAGTTAACAAAGAAGCAACTGCAGCAAACTTACCTTTACTTCAAGCAATTAATAATAGCACTAATGGTGGACAAGCTACTTTTGGTAGAGGCAATTATGGAAGAACTGGTCCTACTGGATATTCTTCTAGCGATATTGATGATCTTTATGATTATTTAAATTATTTAACAGATGGAGATTCGTACGACGTAACTTTTAGACAAAATGCTATATTAAATGATGCGACAGCACTTCTAGATTCTGGAAAAGTTAGAGATGTAGATACTGCTATTAGTATGGCAACAAAAGATGTTGACAATGCACTTAAGTATGCTAACGGTGATGAGGTTAAATACCGTCAAGCGAGAGAAGTCCAGGCAGCAGCAAGAGGTTTAAATACTGGACGAGTTGGAAGACGCCAAAATGTAAATGCTGTAAACAGAACTGAAATAGCAGAAGCAATGCGTAAGAGGGGACATACCCGTGTTATGGATTTTGCCCACAGAGCACATATTGATCCTATATCTTATACAGAAACCAATAGGGGATATTATGGTCAGGCTGTTCATGATAGATGGAATAGTTTTTCAAATACTTTACGACAAAGGATTCCAGAAATTGAAGACAGAGTTCCAATTACTTCTGCTGGAGCATCGGCAAGAGCTGACTATATAGCAAGACATTTAGGATTTGAAAATCATGATGACATGATTATTAGAGAGCAAGAAGTAAGACAAATTGCTACAACAGGAAGAGCCCCTAGAGGAAGGCCCGCTCCGCTTGGAATATTTAGATTTTTAAGACATCAACTTCCACAAGCAGCAGTGGCAGTTGCTGGTCGTGGAAGAATAAGAATGAGAAATAGTGGCGGAATGATTCCAGGATATAATCGTGGAGGATTAGTTGGGTATGTACGTGGTAGTAAAAAACCAGTAGGCGAAGCTGGTGATGGTGGAGTACCGATGGGCGGCGGAATGGGAATGATGTTTGCAGGTATGGGATTGCAAATGGCAGGACAGACAGTGGGTGGAACTACTGGACAAATTATGTCTAGTGCTGGTATGGCTGCAAATCTAATGATGATGCTACAAATGATTCCTAAAGTAAATATGGCTATGAGTAAATTAAATGGAACTATGGGTCCATTTAGTGCTGGGGCAAAGAAAGCAAGCGAATCTCTTGCAGGAAAGGCAAAAAATTTAACTGGACTATCTAGAGCATTTGGGCCAGTATTAAGAGGATTATCATTTTTAGTAAGAGGATTTGGTCCATTAGGGTTAGCGGTAACTGGAACAATTCTTGCAGTTAAGGGATTAACTAAATTATATAAAGACCATCAAGAAACTCTTCGACTTAATAGACTAGAATACGGAATGTCAGCAGAAGCTTTAAAAAAGGCTGGCTATACAATGACAGATTACAACGGTCAAGTTAAAAAAGGTATAGAGGACGCTAAAGCATTACAAGAGCGTAATAAGATGCTTTATGAAAGCATGTTCCAGGCGGGCATTCCAATCAAAATGACAATTGCTGAGTATAAGAAACTACGTGCTGAAACTAAAGAAAAGATGCCAGATTTAATTGAGTTATTTAACCAGAAGTCTAACTCTGAAATTAATACAACTGCCTCAAGACTTAAGGCTCAATTTATGTCTATGGGAGATAGTATAGAAACAGCAACTGCCAAAGTTTATGCATTAATGTCTCAATCTAATAAAGCGCAATTTGCAGCAGCTGCAATTGGGTCTAAGGGATTTAGATCAATTAGAGATGAAGTTGATGCAGCAGTATATTCTGCAGGAACGTTTGATGATGCTCTTAAAAAGGGTGACGCTAAGGCGGCATCAGATGCGTTATTAGTAACATTTGAAGGAATTGGAAATGCCATAGAGGCAAATGCTAAAAAGAATAAAATAGAATTTGCTGCATCTATGGATCAGGTATTAAAGAAAATGGCAACAACTGGTAAAGGCCAGGTTGCAATTAATCAATCTGTATTGGCAGAATTAAAGAAACAAAACCCAGAACTTGCTAAAATTCTTAATTCTACCGACACCGCAACCTCCGCTTGGGCTAAATACCAATTAGCACTTAAAGGAGTAAATTTAGATTTACAAAATCTTTCTGGACAAGCGGCAACTGCTGCTTTAAGGTTACAAGAAATGGTTACAGCAAATGCCACCACTACTTTAAAGGGAACTGCTGGTATTAAAGATCAATATGCTGCATATGATAATCTACAAAAGAGAATTAAGTCTTTACAGTCTGCTGCTAAAGGACAAAGCGTACAAGAGCAAATAGATACTAGAAAGGTTATTGAAGGTCTTAATGCTAGAATTAAGAAAATTAAAGAAGCTGCGGATGCAAAGATTAAAGCTCTTCGTGCTCAGTCTCAAGCTGAGAACGATCAACTCGAACTTCAAAAATTACAGTTAGAATATCAAGAAGCGGTTGCTCGTGGAGATCAGGATGCTGCCGCTAGAGCACAAATTGCATTACAGCAATTTACAAATCAAGTTCAATCTAAAAAAGCTGAAGAGTCTATTATTGCAAAAGCAGAACTTGAGATTAAACCATTACAAGATCAGATTGATGCTCTTAATAATAAAAATAAAGAATTGGCGGATAAGGCAGCCCTTGCAGGCGAGAGCTTGTCTAAGCTTCAAGAAAAGGCTGGAGCTTTAAGGGATAAGCTTTCTGGTTTAGAAAAAGCATTATCGTCTGCTGTATTTAATAAATTAATAATGGGTGATACTTATGAAGGTAGCGAACAACAAAAAGCAGATCTAGCAGCAGTTGAAACTGGACGTAGAGATTTAGGAATGTCTAAATCTGTTGTTACTGTTACTGGTAGATCGCATCCAAAATCTACAGTTACAAGCAGAACTACTGTTTTGGATACTCCAGGTGGAGCTAAAGATTTAACTAGTAAAATAGTGCAAACAATGTCTGTACAGGCACAGGTAGTTAATTTAGTTGGAAATATTAAGTCTGGCGGTGCAGCGCCAGCTGGCGGATACACAAGAGACATGCCAAAAAAGATAGACCCAAACACTTCATATAAAACAAATGATAAAGGACTTCTAGATGATAATGCTAAAAGATCAATTCTTATGGCAAATCCAGAGTTGGGTAACGGATCTTTCTTTGAGTATAATGGTAGAAAATATAAAGTTAATTCTGTTGTACGAAGTAATTATCAGGGAATTCCATATATTCAGAGCATGGATGTTGTGGCTCAAAAATCATTGGGTGGACGTATTACTGCTGGACGAAAGTATATGTTTAATGATAGAATTGGTCCTCTAGGTGCACAACAAGAAGGATTTTTGCCTGATATAGGTACTGCAGCAATGTCTGGATTTATTTATCCAAATATAAACACAATGCCTAAATATAATATTCCAAGTAATACTATATCTGGCGTTAATTCTGGAGCAAATAATTCTTATAGTAATAACGTGTATAATATTGATATTGCGCTTAATGGAACAAATGTTACGGCAGATGACGTAATGCGTAAATTTGAGGAGAAGATGTCTTCTATAAATGCCCGCCAGGGAAGATCAATTACTGTTAAGCCAGTAAATAAAGCATCTGTGGGGTCACGATAATGCCAGCTATGTATTTACCTAGAGGTTCAGTATTATGGATAGAAGCCAAAGATCTTCTTGCAACTCCTGCTGGCACAACTAAGATTTGGAATAAGGTTACTGAGCATAATAGAAGCCCAGTTGAACTTAATGTTGAAAGAATTGAGCAGGTAGTTAGAACATCTAATGGTACTCTTAGAAAAAACCACGTTGCAGATAAAAGAAGCTTTTCAATGTCATGGGAAATGCTTCCTTCCTATAGAACCCTTACAGTAGATGGCGGTTGGGGGGCAGAAGACATAAGACAGTTCTACTTTAGCGATGATGGTAAAAAGACATTTAATATTAGACTTAATTTAGCAAAAACTGGAACAGATCAATCATCATCGGGCTTTGAGCCATATACCGTTTCAATAAGTGGATGTAATTTTAGCATAGTAAAAAGAGGTCTACAGCCACACTGGAATGTCTCTTTAACACTGGATGAGGTCTAATGATAACTGCATCCGACACACTTAAGACTTTACTAGAAGAACAAACAACACTTTCTATAAATATAGGCTGCACACTTGAGCTTAATATGAATTCTCTTGTAGATAACATTTCAATGTCTGGTGCTCAAATAAGTAGAACTGATACTGCGGGTAATACATATTTTCCATTTAAAAAATTATTTCCTATCGATACGGTAGTTAAACCAAATCGGCCAATTGGGGCAGGAATTAAATATGCAATAGTAGGAGATGTTGGTCTTAATACATATAGAAACCCAAAGAGCAGCGAGTATGAAGTAGATTATAGGACATATTATCCAGGAGCAGAAACTTCATATAAGTATTATGTTTCTGATAAAAATACTGGGTTAGACGTAACTGCAAATTATACTAAAACTATCTTAACTAATAAAATAGTAGTTAGATTTGAATTGGCTCATTCTACTCCGCCAACATGGACTATTTATAATGGAGCAACTCAATTGGCTACTGGTACAAATACTAGCATCGCCGCTTTTGGTACAGCAAATGCTGGCACTGTAACAATTTATTACAACGGAACATCTTGGTCTACTACCGAGCCTACCACTCCTGCAGCTCCAGTAAATATGACAAGTCTTAGAGTAACCGCAGGAGCGGTTTCTGGAAAATACATTGGCCTTATTGAAATGTCTCCTAGATGGATTAGGGACATTACTGATAGAATAACTGATATTGGAATAACAAAAGAAACTTCTGGCGGAGCAGATGATATCCTTCCTGTAGGAATGGTTACTGCTAATTCTTTAAATTTATCTATGGTGTCTTATGAAGATACAAGAGAAGTCATATCATTCGATAAGACTATGACCTTTGATTCTACAAAAACATATCTATATAAAGGTGCAGAAATAAAACCTTATTTTAAAGTATATTATACTGGAGCACCCTTAACAGATTCTATAGGAGCATATGAAAAACTCAATCAAGGATCTTTTTATGTAGATGGTTGGTCGATAGAAGAATTTGGAGATGTATCTTTAAATGCACTGGATGGTGCAAGAATTTTACAGCAACTCGTGGCCCCAAATATTGTGTGCAAAGACTATACTACAGTTGCAATTATCAGAACTCTTTTAGACAATGTTGGTTTTACAAATTATAATTTTAATTCTACTGGAACAGACAACTCAGTATTTGCTCCAAGGTATTGGTGGACAAATGACGGCGGAACCGTATGGGAATCTATTCAGCAATTATGCAGAGACTCACAGATGGTAGCAGTATTTGATGAAAACAATATATTGCAATTTTATACAAGAGAATACTTGTTTAGTACTGCAGGTAAAACCCCAATATCATTTAGATATGCAGCAGATAACTCTAAGCTTCCAAATATACTTTCATTTAGCAAACAAGATTTGCCTTCTGCAAATCAGGTAAAGGTTTTATGGAAGAGCGTTGCTACAAATAACTATACTGGAAATTCACAACCATTGTGGATGTCTAATCCCAGAGTTCTTGGAGCCTTGTCCCTAGAAGAAACCCTGCCAGCAATATCTGGACAATCTGTTGGACCGCATGATGTATCTGCAACAAACTCTTACGCTAAGCTAAATTTGGTTGTTAGTAATGATGCTCTAAAGAACAATATTTTAAATGAATATAGCGGCTACCTTGTGGTAGATTCAGAAATTATTGAGTATGATGCAGTTCAATATGAATATACTGATAAAAATAATATAACACAAACAAAAGATATAGAAAATGGGGCGGATGCTCTAAAATATCTTGGATTAAGTAAACCTGGATCTAGCAATTATAAACCTAATGGTAAGTATAGAATTAAAACTAGAGGTGCATTTCAAACTAGAATAGTAGCACATACAAAGCAAGAAAATATTGTTAATACATGGAGCGGATATGATGTTCAATGGAATGAAGCTGGTGGCTCTACGCCAGTTCAAACAAATGTTGCTTCTATGACTGCAACAGTTTCTGAAACACAATCTCCTTCGGACGATCCATATGATTGGGGTCTTTATATTCAAGGATTAATAGATCAAGGATTTTCTCAATCTCAAGCTGCTAGCTCAGCAAGATATGCTGCACAAGCTGAATATTGGTATTCAACTTATGGGAATAGAGGGCTATAATGGCAACTAGAAATACTAGAGATGTGCAAAAATCTTTATTTACTATAAACAACAATAGCACAAAGCCAAGTGAGCATTCTGTAGCAATTAAAGATACAGGAATATCTACAGGGTATTCTTATTATGCTTTTGGCACTGGAATGTTTTTTCCAGGATCAATTAAAGATGTTTTAAGTTCTGGGGGATTAGGATTTTTTACAAGTGAAAATGGAATGACTGGATATTATGTATCAGTTCAAACCACCTCTCATCTTTCAAGTACTGCAGATAAAGAAATTAATATATATAAAGTGGTTAATGGCAAAAAGACAATATTGGCGGATAGTCAAAAAAATGCATCTAAAACCTTAACTGGCATTTTGGCTGGAACAGTATATAAGCTAGATGTAAATGTTTCAGTTACTGGAACATCAAATAAAATAGAAGTATATTTAAATAGTTTTAAGATTACTGCTACTGACAGCACATCCCCATTGTCTAAGACAAGGAATGTTGCAATGTTTTCAAATAGTGGAAAAGTTAGTTATGATTATATATATGCTGCTCCACTTACTAAAGATCAATATGAGGCAGGCGTTATTCAAAATGTTTATGAGGGCAAGTATGGTCCAAAGACTATAAACTTTTTATATGGAGACAAGGTTATTGAAAATAAGAACATATCTTCTGGTCAGGGGCCTTGGATGGAAGAGTTTGGAACTACTGCTAGAGAAATGAAACAGATTAAAATTAAGTATCAGGATCGTCCAGCAGAGCCCCTATTTGCTACAGTTGGAATAAATAAATTAGCAGCAATTCTTGGACAAAGACTTACCTCATATGGAGCTGAAATATTTGTTGTAAATAATTCTGGCATGATGATTCCTTTAGCAGACGGCAACCTATATTCTTTTGGTGTTGTTGGAAATGCAATAGCGGTTACTGGAGAGCATGAGTATTCATCTAATGAATTAAGCGAAACAACTATGCCTGAACCAGTAATATTTGAAAGCGCATGGATTCAAAGAGAAGATGATGCTAAGAATTTGGCTACATGGATTAAGGATCAATGGTCTAAGCAACAGCGTGTAGTTGAAATGGAAGTTTTTAGTAACCCTTTGATATCCGTAGGAGATATTATTACAATAAACTACCCGAAGAATGATTTGGATGGAACACAAAAATTTGTAGTTACTAGAGTAAATAATTCATTTAAAGGAGGCCTAAGTACCAGCATAACTGCCCGTTCAATTTATAGTTGACAAATGGTATAATGAAAATATGGCTAAAGA
>Ga0172367_10008473_pt1 | contig 11486 bp, 9 predicted proteins | sample Lak10m_FD_114542 | JGI IMG/M metagenome (GOLD analysis project Ga0172367, IMG submission 114542) | Freshwater microbial communities from Kabuno Bay, South-Kivu, Congo - kab_022012_10m | ecosystem: Environmental > Aquatic > Freshwater > Lake | place: Democratic Republic of the Congo: South-Kivu...
CACGCCGCCCTTGGCCTTGGCCTCGAGAAACGCGGCGGCGAAACGGGGGACGTCTTGTTGGATTGGGTTGATGCCTATGCCGATGTTGTGGAATTTATGGTCGGTGAACAAGGCTTGGTTGTTTTCGATGACATGGCAAGACACGCAACGACCTTGGCCTAGGAACAGTTGCAAGCCGCGCTGTTGGGCCTCGGTCAAGGCCTTGGCGTCGCCGGCGAAATAATAGCGGTCGAACGGCGAATCGCCGGACACCAGCGTACGCTCGAAACTGGCGACAGCCTTGGCGACATGGTCTATGCTCAGTTTATCGGCGCTGATGTTGAACACGGCTTTAAAAGCTGCGACGTAGTCCGGGTCTTGCCGAACAATGTCGACAATCGGCTGGTGATCCTTCAGCCCATGCTCGATCGGATTGACAAACGGTTGCTTGGCCTGGCTTTCCAAATCCGGTTCGCGGCCGTCCCAGAATTGGGTTTTGTTGAAAGCGGCGTTGATGACGGTCGGGGCGTTGCGGGTTCCGGTTAAGCCATGATGTCCTTGCGAAACCGGCAAGCGGTCGGTAAAGGCTTTGTTGTCGTCGTGGCAGTTGGCGCAACTGACTGTGCCGTCAATCGAGAAACGCTTGTCGTGGAATAGCTTGTCGCCCAAGGCGATTTTGGCGGGCGTTTGCGGGTTATCCTGGGGAACGGGAACTGGGGGCAGGCCCAATAAGCTTTTGTCAGTATTTGATTCGGCGCCGAAAGCTGGGTTGAAGCTCATCGAAACCGCCGTAACGCAAGCGATTAGCAATAAAAATGGACGCATGGCGAATCTCCCGGGTAGGCATGAACGGATTTGAAGCCAGTGTTCGTAGTGTATCCACTTTATGCGAAAAATCTATAAGGCAAGCTATATTTTATCAATATGTTATCAATGCCTTTTCCGCAAGGTTTGCGGTAGCAAAACCCAACAAATAATGATGACTAGCCGTGGGAGTATTCCAAGTGGATTCGTACCGTACCCTGAAAGACTTATTGAAACACCCGCAATTTTTGGAGGGCGAATTCTGGCGACGCCGGTGCTATGAAGCCAACGAACTCGTGATTATCGAAGGCGAAGTCAACAAGGAGATTTTTGTGATTCTCAGCGGCCAGGTTTTCGTTTGCACCGATGTGCAAATATCGGAAACCAAGAAAATGCTCTCCGGCCTCTGCGAATTATTCGATGGCGAGGAATTCGCGCATGCTTGCTTTTTCGACGACGAACCGCATTGCGCCACCGTCAAAACGGTCAAGCCGTCCGAGTTGGCCTTGGTTGACGCGCTCAAGCTCAAACAATTTCTCGACCGGCATCCGCAAATCGGCTATCAAATTCTGAGCCACTGGATGGAGCAAATTTTGCCTCGCCTTAGACTGGGCAATAAGCGCTTCGCCAATTTGTTCGGTTGGGGACTAAGGGCTCATAAGCTGGACGCCAACATCGGCATCGAGACGCTTTAGAGCCTACCATCAACGGAGTCCAAAACCCGTTTTGGACTCCTAATCTTAAATGGTATCCAACGAGGCGGGCTTATCCCTGTTCAACAAGAAATAAACCACCGGAATCACCAGCAGCGAGAACAGCGTCGAGGCGAAAATGCCGAAGATGAAGCTCCAGGCCAGACCGGAAAAAATCGGATCGAAAATAATCACGAAAGCCCCAAACATCGCCGCTCCCGCCGTCAGGAAAATCGGCCGCAGCCGCACGGCGCCGGCCTCGATCAGGGCGTCCGTTAAAGTCATGCCGGGGCGGGCGCGGCTGCGTTCGATGAAGTCGATCAAAATAATCGAGTTGCGCACGACGATGCCGGCCAAGGCGATCATGCCGATCATCGCGGTGGCGGTGAAGTAAACCGGATTCGGGTAACCGGCGATCGGCGTCGCCGTCAACAGGTTCAACAGCCAGAAACCGGGCATGATGCCGATCACGGTCAACGGTATCGCGATCATCATCACCAGCGGCATGGTCAGCGATCCGGTCTGCCCGACCAGCAGCACGTATATCATCACCAAGGCGGCGGCGAACGCCAGCCCCAGGTCGCGGAACACATCGACGGTGATTTTCCATTCCCCTTCGCCGGCCAATTCCGCCTTGTAGCCTTCAGGCAACGGCTGTTCGGCGAGTTTGCCTTTCAGGTCGAAGATGGCCTCGACCGGACTGCGCCCGGCCATGTCGGCGATCACATACTGCACCCGCTCCAGATTCTTGTGGTAAATCGGCTGGTCGTCGTCGACGGCATTCGCCGTCGCCAATTCCCCCAGCGCGATCAACTTGCCGCTGCCGGTGCGGATTTGCAAGGCCAACAAATCGGCGACCGACGAGCGCTGCGAGCGCGGCAATTGCAGCTTGATATCGAGACTTTGCCGCTCCTGGGGTTTGTGAATACTGCCGACGCGACTGCCTGCGACGGCTGTGCGCAAAGTTTGCGCGACCTCGGCGACGCTGACGCCGACCAGGGCGGCTTTTTCCCTATCCAGATGCAGGTTGATTTTTTCGTGTCGGGCTTCGGAAAAATCATCGACATCGACCACGCCTTCAATGCCTTCCAGAAACCCGCGCACCTTTTTCGATACCCTCACCAAGTTATCGACGCTCGCTTCCGGCGGCCCGTAAATTTCCGCGACCACGCCGGACAATACCGGCGGCCCCGGCGGCAATTCGACGATCTTTAGATTGGCCCCGTATTGCCGGCCGATTTTTTCGATGGCCGGGCGGATGCGCAACGCGATTTCGTGCGATTGCTGCTTGCGCTCGTCCTTGGGTAACAGATTGACGCGGATGTCGCCCAGATAACCGCCTTGACGCAGATAGTAATGCCGCACCATGCCGTTGAAATCCATCGGCGAAGCCAGGCCGGTGTAGGTTTGATAATCGGTGACCTCGTTGACAGTGGCCAGATACCGGCCGATCGCTCCGGCGACCTTGTCGGTCTGTTCCAAACTGCTGCCGCGCGGCATGTCGATCAACACTTGCAGCTCGTTTTTGTTGTCGAACGGCAGCAGTTTCAGCGGCACGGCGCGGGTCACGGCCAGCAGCGCCGAGGCGACGAAGGCGATGCCGACCGCCGCCAGAAACCAACGGGCGCGGCTCGGGGTTAGCAGCGGCGACAACGCGGAGCGGTAATACCGGTAAATAGCGTCCTGCTTCAAGCCGGCTGCATCGTCATGGCTGCCGGCAACCGGATGGGCGTGGTAATCGCCTTTCAGCAATTTGTAACTGGCCCAGGGCGTGACCGTGAACGCGACGATCAAGGAAACGATCATCGCAATCGGCACGTTAAACGCCATCGGCGCCATGTACGGCCCCATCATGCCGGTGATGAAAAACATCGGCAGGAAGGCGACGATGACGGCGAAGGTCGCCAAGATGGTCGGCGGACGGACTTCGTCGACGGCCGACAACAGCGCGTTCAACGGCGACTCCTTGCCCATTTGGTAATGGCGGTGGATATTTTCGACATCGACGATGGGGTCGTCCACCAAGAGGCCCAATGACAAAATCAGCGCGAACAGCGTCACCCGGTTGATGGTGTAGCCGGAGAGGTAATCCAAGAGCAGCGTCAACGCCAAAACCATGGGCACGGCTATCGAGACGATGAAGGATTCCTTTAGGCCCAGCGAGAACGCCAGCAGCACGACGATGATGACGATGGCGAAGCCCAGATGCTTAACCAGTTCGTTGACCTTGTGGTCGGCGGTTTCGCCGTAATTGCGGCTGATGCTAACCAGCACGTCCTCGGGGATGACGACGCCGCGTAGCGCCTCGGCGGCGGCCATGACGTTCTCGGCGACCGCCACGGCGTTGCTGCCCTTGCGCTTGGCGACGGCGAGCGTGACCATTTGCCGCTCCTCGCCGACTTCCGGTTTCTTGTCGGCGCTGTCGCCGACGGTCGGTAGACGCTCCACGGCGGGACCGAAACCGATGCGGGTGTAATAATCGACATCGGCCGGGCCGTAGTCAAGACGGGCGACATCGCGCAGATACACAGGCCGGCCCGCCACGGATTTGACGACGGTGGCGGCGGCCTCGTCCTCCGAGCCGAAAAAGGGACCGGCTTCCAGCACGATGTCGCGGTTGCCGCGCTGGAATTGGCCGGCGGGCAAGTTCATGTTGGCGTTGGCGAGGCTATGGCTGATGTCGGCCAAGGTGACGCCGTGCGCCGTCATCCGGGCGGACTCGGCGTACACCGTCAGTTGTCGCGGCTGGCCGCCGACGACCGCGCTTTTGCCGACATCCGGCACCGTCCGCAAACGGCTGATAAGCTCGTCGGCAATACGGCGCAAGGCCATGCCGTCATGGCCGGGATTGGCCGACGACAGGCTTAGCAGCACGATCGGCACGTCGTCGATTTCCACCGGGTTGACTTTCCAGCCGGTGACGCCGGGCGGAATGATATGCTGGTGGGACATTAACTGATTCCAGGTTTTTACCAGACTGTCCTCGGGGTCCTGGCCCACTAAATAACGCACCGTGACCATGGCCTGACCGGGTTTCGCCGTTGAATACACGTATTCCACGCCTTCGATCTGTTTCAGCAAGGATTCCAGCGGCGTCACCACCAGTTTTTCCACTTCCTCGCTAGCCGCGCCGGGATAATCGACCATGACATCCATAACCGGCACGATGATTTGCGGGTCTTCCTCGCGCGCCGTCAACATCAGCGCGGCGGCGCCCGCCAGCAAGGAAATGATGAGAAATAAAATCGACAACTGCGAGGTGGTGAAAACCTTGACGATTTCGCGAGTCAGGCTGCTTTGCTCTGGGGCCTCCATCATTGCACCTCGTCCGCGTCGCGGATGACGGTTTCGCCGGCTTTCAGGCCGGAGATGATTTCAATGTCGTCGCCGAAGCGTTTCGCCGTTCGGACATGGCGCAGAAGGGTTGCGCCGCCTTCGACGACCTTGACGGCTTCCAACTGGCCGATAGCCAGCACCGCGCCGGCCGGTATCAACAAAGCCATGTGTTCGCCGCAGGCTTGTTCCAGCCAGCCGAATTGTCCGGGTTGCAGACCGCCGATTTCGGGCAAGGCGATCTTGACCAATTGGCTACGGGTTTCGGCGTCGAATTCGGGAACAATCTCGGCGACCGTGCCGTTAACCGTTTGCTCGGCGATGCGCGCGGTGACCGCCATGCCGATTTGCAGACGACCGACGCAGAAGCTCGGCACTTGCGCTTCCAGCCTTAAGCCTTGCGGCAGTTGCAGGCTGAGCACCGGCACGCCCGGCAAAGCCATGTCGCCCGGCTCTTGCAGGCGTTTGACGATAACCCCGGCGAACGGGGCGCGCAGCACGGCGTCATCCAGACGCGCCTTGATTTCGTTGACGCCGCTGGCGGCTTGCCTGACGGCGGCTTGCGCGGCTTTTTCTTGCGCCACCACGGCGTCGAACTGAGCGCGGGTGGCGGCTTCTTTTTGGTATAGGGATTTGATCCGCTCGGCATCGGCGTTGGCGCGGATAGCCTCGGCTTGGACGCTGGCTACGGCGGCTTGGGCGGCGTTGATTTGCGCTTGGATGTCGCGCTCGTCCAAACGAACCAGCACATCGCCTTGCTTGACCTTATCGCCCGCCCGCGCGTTGACGGCGAGGATGCGCGCCGTCAGTTTCGGGGCGATCATCGCGACGCTTTTCGAGCGCACCGTGCCCGGCCAAGTCAGTATGTCATCGACTTGCCGCTGTTCGACCGTGGCGGTCGCCGCCGTTACCGGCTTGACGGCAAGCGAGGTCTCGCCGGCAACGGTTTTGGCTACGAAACTGCCTTGCATGTATAGCAGCAGGATGATTAGCACCGCAACCGAGGCGGCCATCAGGTAGGGTCTAGGAATGTTGGGCAGGGCTAGTGACATGGGCGTACCTTAAACTTGCATAAATTGGGTAGGGTACGCATCGCGTACCTTTTGTAAATCTGTAATAAATACAATCGCCGAAAAGGTACGCCGTGCGTACCCTACTTTTGACTAATGCCCCACCGCCTTCTTCAACGCCGCCTCCGCGCTCAAGGCGTCGTACAGCGCGGCGATGCCGTTGGCGTGGGCTTTGCTGCGGGCGGCTTCGGCTTCAGATAGCGGGTGACGGTGACGGTTTCGGCGCGGCGTTGTTCGCCCACCAATCGCAAGGCTTCGTCGGCGGCGGCGACTGCGGCTTCGCTGACTTGCAGCCGCGCCAAGGCTTCTTTCATGTTTAAAGACGCCACCTTCACTTCCTGCTCGACGCTCAGGCGAGCTTTTTGTTCGTTTTGCCGGGCTTCGGCCAACTTGTGCTTGGCGGCATTGACTTTATTCTTAGTATTGAAACCGTTGAACAAATCCATCTCCACGCTGACGCCGGCGGTGAAGTTATCGCGGGCCGCCGAAAATCCCGGTTCCTGGCTGTCCTGGCCGTAACTGACGAAGGCATCGGCGCGGGGCAGGTAGGCGGCTTCCTCGGCCTTGACTTCTTGTTCGCGGATGGCCACTTGCTTGGCGGAGGCTTGCAATTCCGGGCGCACGGCCAAGGCTTGTTGAATTAAATCGTTAATAGGCCTGCCGGAGACGGGTTTAGCCAAAGACGAGGCGGGCGCGATGCTAAAGCCGGACGTGGCGGGCAGGCCCAGCAGAATGCCTAGGCCCGTGTGCGTGACTTCAATATTGTTGGCGGTGGCGATGGCGGTGGCTTCGGCTTCCGACAATTGCACTTCCAGCGACAGCACATCGGATTTTAACGCGGTTCCGGCTTGGTAACGCTTCCGGGTTTGGTCGAGTTCGCTGCGAATAGCGGCGATGGAGTCCTGGGCGACTTTATCGGCTTCCCGGGCCGCCAAGTTCGCGTAATAAGTGCCGGTGACCGCTTCCACCAGCGCGTTGCGGAGCGCGGTTTGCTCCAGTTCGGCCGCATCCATGCCCAATTTTGCCGCTTCCTGACGGTAGTAATCCTGACCACCGCGGAACAGCGAAATTTTGCCGGTGATTTCCGGGCGGAAATTATCGCGGAAACCGGGCTGGTTGATGTTGGCGAAGTCGCTGTTTTGAAAATCGCGCTGGGCGACAATCATCGCGAATACCCGCGCCGGATTATTCGAACTTTCGTGGCTGACCCGCGCCGTCACCGTCGGATAAAACGCCGATAGGGCGACGCCCAGCTGCGCTTGCGCCTGGCCGATGCGCTCCTCGGCAATGGCCATGTCGGGGTTGTTGGTCAGCGCATGATCTATCGCTTGGTTAAGAGTCAGCGCGGCTAGATGATCGGCGCCACGGCCTAGACCGGGTAGCATCAACAAAATCAGCAAAGCGGCAACCAGAGGTTTATGGTTAATTATGGGCATCGGCGATTCTTTGTTAAAGTGGGCGGCGCGGTAATAATATCAGAAAGTTAGTTTAGTGATTGAAAGGTATTTTAGCAAATGCTAATATTCATGTCGACATAATCAATAACCACTAGGAGAACAACAATGGCCCGCATCGTCATAATAGGCGCAGGCATCGGCGGCGTACCGATGGCCTACGAAATGAAAGAAACCGTCGGCAAAAAACACGATGTCATCGTGATTTCCGATACTCCCACTTTCCACTTTGTCCCGTCCAATCCCTGGGTGCCGCCGAAATGGCGCAAGCCCGAGGAGCTGAAAATCGAGCTGGCGCCGGTGATGAAGAAGAAAAAAATCGAGTTCATCCAGCAAGCGGCCGCCGCGATCGACCCGCCCAATAACCAAGTTGAATTGGCCGACGGCTCCAAGGTCGATTACGACTTTTTGATTATCGCCACCGGCCCAAGACTGGCGTTTGACGAAGTACCGGGCTTGGGACCGAACGGTTATACCTCCTCGGTTTGCCATGTCGACCATGCCGCCGAAGCGATCAAGGATTGGGATAAATTCATGGAAAACCCCGGTCCCATCGTCATCGGCGCCGTGCAAGGCGCGTCCTGCTACGGCCCCGCCTACGAATACCTGATGATTATCGAAACCGAGCTGCGCAAGCGCAAAATCCGCGACCAAGTGCCTATGACTTTCGTCACCGCCGAGCCTTATATCGGCCATTTGGGCTTGGGCGGAGTCGGCGACACCAAGGGCTTGCTGGAAAGCGCGTTGCGCGATAAAAGCATCAAATGGATCACCAACGCCAAGGTCGATAAAATCGAGGAAGGCATGATGTTCGTCACCGAAGTCGACGACGACGGCAACGACAAGAAAAAACACGAATTGCCGTTCAAGCATTCGATGATGCTGCCGGCGTTTACCGGCGTCGACGCCGTGCGCAATGTTAAAGTCGAAGGCTTGATCAACCCGCGCGGCTTCGTCATCGTCGACGAGCACCAACGCAACAAAACCTGGAAAAACATCTACTCGGTCGGCGTTTGCATCGCGATACCGCCGGTGGAAAAAACCCCGCTGCCGGTGGGCGCGCCGAAAACCGGCTATATGATCGAATCGATGGTGACCGCGGCCGCGCACAACATCGCCGACGAACTGGCCGGCAAGGAGCCTAGCCACGTCGCCACCTGGAACGCCTTGTGCCTGGCCGATTTCGGCGACGGCGGCGTGGCTTTCCTGGCGAAACCGCAAATTCCGCCGCGCAACACCACTTGGTCGGCCAAGGGCAAGTGGGTGCATTGGGCGAAGATCGGTTTTGAAAAGTATTTCATGTATAAAGTCCGTAGCGGCATCAGCGAACCTTTTTATGAACGGCTGTCGTTGAAATTCATGGGGGTATTGCGTTTGAAAGGTAAAAACAATGGCCATTGATCGGATCGTCCTGGCCGTGGCGGGTGGATTTATCCTAACCAGCTTGCTGTTGGCCCATTTTCATTCCCCTAGCTGGCTATGGTTTACCGCCTTTGTCGGCGCCAATTTATTCCAGTCCGCTTTTACCGGTTTTTGTCCGCTGGCAATCATTTTGAAAAAACTGGGATTTAAGCCCGGCTGCGCGTTTTAATCGCTATATCGACATCGTTCCCAAGGAAAAACTTGGGAACGATGCAAGAACCCGTCAAAACGGGTTCTTTTTCTGATTAATCCTCTTCTACCCGCATCAACCAGGCGGGCCGGGGGTTCGTAACCCCGTCCCAAACGTTTCAACAATGTCCGTGCAGCACAGCAAAACGTTACGGAACGGGCTGCAAACCCGTTCCAGCTCAAGATTTCCGTCCGCAAACTAAGCCTAGGGTGGGCGTTAAAAACCGAGCAGCGAGATCGGTTTTTGCTTTGGAAGTTCTTCACTTACGCTCTTACGCTTTAACTAACCGTTAAAAAATAATCTAAGCCGTAGCGGCCTAGGCCGGAAAATGTGAGCTTAATTTAGGTTGTTGCGCGTAAGAATGGCGTAGGATATTGGGAACCTATCGGAAACAATGTGGCCAATGTTAGTTAAATTAGTTAACAAACGTATTCATTGTTGCCGATGCTGTTATTGTCGAGATGGGTCTAAAAACCAACGATAAGCCTATCGGCTAGAAATGACGCGGTTTTTATCGGGTGCGGAGGCGTATTTTAGGCCTATGCCGTCCGTTGGGTAAACCGCGCCTTTGCTGTTAACCGTTTTCGGCGGGATAGCCGTCGCGATTTAAGGCCGCCACGGCATTTTGTTCGTGGCCGGCCAAATGCGCGTCTCGCGGCGGTAGCACGTCGGCGACAATTTCCAAACGCTTCCAGGCAGGCGCCGGCGTTTCGCACTGCGATTTGGGCACGAATTCCGATTCTTCGACCAAGGACATTTTGTGGATATAGCGCGGGCAATTGGGGAACAATTCCCGTAACCGTACCCGCACTATCAGTTCCGCTTCGGGCCAATGCGCCAACAAAGGATCGTCGTCCTGAATAAAAGCGCTGCCGTTGACGCGAAGCCGGGCTTGGCGTTGGAAATCGACGAATAACAAACTGACATGGTTGTTCACCAACACGTTGCCTGCCGATAAGTACATGCCGCTACCATCGTACAGCGGAAACGCCAGGGTTTGCTCGTCGATCACCTTGACCAAGCCGACGGTACCGCCCTTGTAAGAGCAGTTGGGGCATCCGTCGTTACCGACGGTGGCGAGAAAAAACATATTCTGCGCTTCGATAAACAGCTTGTCTTCCGGGCTGATTTGCGTGCTGACAATCGTCTCCACCAATCGGTCGGCTAGCGGCCGGGTTTCGAAACGGTCTTGCAGCCGTCTGCTGCCTTCATGATAAAAATCGGTCATTATCTGCTCCCAGGACATCGGTTAGTTTGCGCCGCGCAAACGGCTTTCGATAAGCACGCCGGCGGCTTGCTTGGCTTGGCCGGCCGCGCCGGAATGGCGCTTCATTTGTTCTGAAACAATCGCGCCCTCGACCAGCAGGCTCAATTGCAAGGCTAGATTTTCCGGCGCTGCGATGCCGCACTGGGCAGCCAAATCGCGCATATAGCTTCTGAATTGATCGTAGAACTCGGCGGATACCTGGTGCACGGGATTGCCTTCCACCGGAAACTCGGCCGCCGCGTTGATAAACGCGCAGCCCCGGAATTCGGGGATTTCCAGCCATTCGCCGATGACGTCGAAAATGGCCAGCAGTTTGTCCTTGGGCTGCTCGGCCCTGCTGTTGACTTGTTCCACAAACCACGCCCGGAAATCCTCGTCGCGCTTGCGCAGAAAGGCCAGCACCAAATCGTCCTTGGACGGGAAGTATTTATAGAGCGTCATCTTATTGGTTCCGGCCAGTTTGACGACAGCCTCCACGCCGGTGGCCTTGATGCCTTGACTGTAAAAAAGCTCGGACGCCGCTTGCAGGATGCGCTCTTGCAGGTTATTTGCCATGACGAAAGCCCAAGATGAAAAATTATTGACAGTATACTTACCGGTCAGTAATACTTCAATTACTGACCGGTAAGTTTTTGGTTTGGTTTATGGTAGTCTGAATAAGGCGGACGCTAGGGCATCGCCTTTATCGTTAAACAAAAATAAGAAGGGGGTTGTAATGGGAGTTTTATTGATTGGCGCGGCTGCTTGTATGACGGCATTGATACTATCGGCCTGGCTGATGACATTTGCCCGCTGGTTTCCGATCGACGGCATCGACGGCAAGTTTTTAGTCGATTATAAAACCATGATCAGGGCGCATATCGATTACGCGCTGATGGCGGCGTTCAATTTAGGTTTTTATGGCCTGGGCATCGACTTGCCGGTCGTCGCGTGTTGGTGCGTGGCGGTCGGCGGCTTTAGCAATCCGACCGTTTTTACCATCGCGGCTTTCGATCCTGATTTTTGGCAAAAAAAGCATTGGCGAATTTATTCCGCGCTGAGCTTTGCGGTCACCACCGTTGGTTTTATTTGGCTGTCGATAGTGTTGGTGGGGCATGCCTTGTAACAAGCGGCATCCTGTGCGGAGCAAGGATTAACCGTTGTTCCGCACCAATCTGTTCAGTTCTTCCAGATGTTTTAATTTTTCCCCTAGGCGGGCCAGGGTTTCGTAACCCCGTCCCAAACGTTTCAACAATGTCCGTGCAGCACAGCAAAACGTTACGGAACGGGCTGCAA
>Ga0172367_10008474_pt1 | contig 11485 bp, 9 predicted proteins | sample Lak10m_FD_114542 | JGI IMG/M metagenome (GOLD analysis project Ga0172367, IMG submission 114542) | Freshwater microbial communities from Kabuno Bay, South-Kivu, Congo - kab_022012_10m | ecosystem: Environmental > Aquatic > Freshwater > Lake | place: Democratic Republic of the Congo: South-Kivu...
GGAATGGTATACGCGCTAGTCTTAGGAACTAGTTCCGTAAGGAGTGAGGGTTCGAGTCCCTCCCACAGCACCAGTACAAAACTTAATAGTTTTTCGTATAACTAACTTTTTCTGAAAAAAGATATTTCTTTCAGGGTTGCGAAACTGGACAGTGGTCAAATAATTCATTTGGTGATCTTCGACAATAGGTGCGAGCTTGGCAAGATAAAGACATTCACATATTCATAAAAGGGTTATTTTGATTTTCACTGATGTCTTTTATGTTAACTTTCATTTTCTAAGTCAGAATATATTTTTAAAATTGATAACATAGAACACAAAATATACAACATCTTGGAGTCCGTTGTCATTTTATTCTACTTAAAAATCAAAAAGGTTTCTTAATCTCTTATATTTGTCACAATGACAATCGAAAATAAATCTAGCTCAAGAATCGATCAATAACGTCATTAGTCCAGCCAGAGGTAAGAAGCTGTTGACGAATTTGATCATTATTCATTCCATTTATTCTTGCTGCTTGTACATAACTCTCCAGTTGGTTATTGATTGACGGAACAACTGGAATAGAAGCTGTTTCCGTTACAATATTTCCACTTGATTTTCTTTTATTCTTCCATACTGTAAAGAAAATGATAATTGCTCCTAACACAATAACTAAAGCAACAATAAGCGCAATGGGATTATGTATAATCATTGAAATCAAAATGGTAACGATTGAAAGAATAAACGCGACAGAGAAGGTTATTATTCCAATTACAAAACGACTTATTGTACCAAAAATCGGTAAAAAATCAAGTAAAACACTAATTGGACCAAAAAGAGCTGACAATCCAATCCACATCAATAAAAACCCAACAAAACGAAAAATCCAAAGCAATGCTGTATATTCAGCGTGAAGCGTTGAAATTCCTTGTTCACGCGTCCCTGTAAATAATCGATAAAAATTATTTCTATTTTGATCAATATATACATCAACTTTATTTCCATTTAATTGACCAAACACAGTTCCTTTAAATCCAGGTCGTAAAATATTATAACTGATACGTAAATCACCAACCTGAGGATCACTAGAGGATCCCTCAGGATTCTTTCTAAGAAAAATATAACCACCATTTAATACGGCACTATCATTTATAGTTACATTTTGAGAACTCAGTGAGAGTCTAGAAAAATTTGGCAAAGTAATATTCTGCGGATAAAAATTATACAATCCAATAGTAGCAATCGCAACTGTGCTAGTATGATCTTCTAAGCTTTTCTGTGGATTTTCATGTCCTTCAGGATGTTTAAAATTATTTGAAGATTTTGGGTCTCTTTCCCAATCCTTCAAATAAGTATAAGTGGTTTCTGTTGTCTTTGAGCCTCCTGTATTTGTCTCACTATGAGATTGAGTTTTTTCTTTCCATGCATACATTTCTACCTGACGTTCGACAGCAATAAATTTATCTGGATTTAAATATAAATCGTCTCCAATCATTTGATCAGATTTTACATCACCAGTCACAGAAATAAGCTTCCCATTAATACTTGGATCGGTATTAATTTTTGTAGAACTTATTTCGATAGCAGTTTTTGCAATATTAGAAAAGTCAACTTTCCCTTCATTCGAGTACAGTATAATGAACGAAAGAATAAACATGGCTAATCCAGCCACTACTCCTTTTAGAGAACTCACTATTCTTTTACCATATCCAACTGTAGCTACCTCTGTAAATTGATCTGACATATTATTTTATTAAGGTTAGTATACGAAAATTATTATTAAGATTGTTTGTAACATAAATGATTATTAATAATCTAAAAAATTAATGCACCATTTCTGTCATTTTATCATTTATCAAAAAAAGCACAACATTTATAAATCTAAAAGATAATTACTCCTCTTCATATTCTGAGAAAATTCTCCATGAATAATTCAATATATTCATTAAATATTTGCATTCCGCTACGTAAATTTTTTAGAAATTAAAAATACAAAAAATATTTTTAATCTTAACAGCTTACCAAAATTCGAATTATTACTTACTCTGCATGTTATACATCACTGATTTTGGAAATAAGTTCAGACTTGATACAATAAATACACCAGTACAAAACTTAATAGTTTTTCGTACAACTAACTTTTTCTGAAAAAGATACTTTCTTTCAGGATTGCGAAGCTAGACAGTGACGAGATAATTCATTTGTTGATTTTAAAAATAGGTGCAAACTTGAAAAAATAGGGATGTTTACATATTCATAAAAAGGCTATTTCTATTTTGATTGATGCCTTTTTATGCTAACTTTTTCTAAAAGATCTCTTTCATAAAAAAAACTAACATGGATACTTACCATTTAATTATTTATCTTCTATTGAAAATATTTAAAACTCCTCTTTTGTAAAAAATTAGAAAAAAATCTGAAAGAGGATTGCTCCAGCAAAAGGAAGGATCAAATTATCAAGACCGTAAACAAAAACAAATTCAACAAGAGTAAGTATTACAGGTACAAGAATAATTCCATAATTCATCAATGGAGCGAATATTACCGTTAGCACTAGACTTGTTACAAAAAAAGCAAAGGAACCTTCCATAGTTTTTTTATTGTTTAATACATGTAAAATATGTTTACCAAGTTTCTCTCCAATCAATCCTCCAATTGCATCTGATATTCCCATTATAAAAATTCCAAATTGAAATGCTTGTATATTTTGAGGTAAGAAAAATAATGCGGCGATAGCTACACCTAACGGCAAGAATACTTCTCCAAATGTATACCGTTCCACGGAATGAATTGCAAGAAATAAATTGTATATACGCCCAATAAATAAAACAAGAGCAAAAATAATACTTACCAAAAAAATTTCTTCTTTACTTACAAAGATCGGTGCTATTCCTGCAACAATTGATGTACTAATATGTATAACTCGTCGCGTCAATGCAGATGAAAGAGAAAACTTTCTTTTTAAAAATTCGATTCCTAAAATAAAAAATGTTGATGTTAATATAAGTAATATTAATCTCATATTTGAAATTCAAAGGCAACATAATGACGAAATATCACAGCTTTTTCTTTTGGGAAATTTTTTATATTATTTCCTTCACGCATAAGAGCATAAATTATTCTTGTATATCCTCGTTCTTTTGCATTCTGATGAATTTTATATGCAAGAGCATTACCAAGTCCATAACCTTGATATTTTGGTAAAATACAAATTGTTTTTAATATAAGTGTTCTTTTATCTTCTTCTACTGTACTACAAAATCCAATCATTTCATTACCTTTATAGAGGGTATATAAAGAACTTAAATGAGTTGAAATTTTATTTAAAGAATACAGTCGGATAAATTCTTTTTCATTAAGTTCTGTATAACTCCAATTTTGATAAAATACCAACCGAGAAATATTCGCTATTGTTCCAAATAATTCCGGTGTTATATTCCTTATCTCATTTATAGCAAAACCAAGGTGAGACATTTTTTCGAAAGCTTTGTAATCTATTAGATCTAAAACAATATCAAATGGCTCCCTATAAGCAGAATAATATTCTATTTTAACTGATGGTTTTTCAGAAAGAAGAAATGAGGAATAAAATAATTCACAAATGGGCTCTGCAATAAACGGATCGGTTCCATCGCTTATCATAGTACATCTATATTGATGCCATACACTCCCATTAATTGGCCCCTTCAAAACAGTTATGCCATATAAACGAGCTTCATTTACAAGTGAATCCCATAATAGATGAAAAGATTCAATATCGTTTGGGAATTCCATAAAACCAAAAAAAGCTTCCGTTCCCTTTAAACGCCTATCTCGGATCAATGAAATATGTGCAACAATTTTCTCTCCCTCATATCCAGCGAATGACTGCATTGATATATTTTCATTCTCATAACAAAAGACTTTAGAATCTTCTATATTAGAAAAGAAAAATTCAAAATGCTTTTGTAAACCGTACTTACCTTTGAGCAACTCCGAAAAATCCTTTGATATTGTGTTCGGAGCAAGTTTATTTATTCTCATAATTTTGTATTCTTATCGTGCCATTAGTAGCATCCAGTTCGACAATATCGCCGTCCTTTAAAAGAGTTATTGCATTTTCTACCCCAATAATAGTAGGGATACCTAATTCACGTGCGACAATAGAAGCATGAGATAATATCCCTCCATGTTCAATGATAAGGCCTTTTGATAAAGCTATAAGTGGTGTCCAACCAGGATCTGTATGAGAGGTAACAAGAATATCAAATTCAATTTTTGAAGGCATAAAAAAATCTCGGAAGATTTTAATTTTTCCAACAATTCTACCGGGCGAAGCAGTTTGTCCTAGAATAAAGTCATTTAATTGTAAATGAGAAGAAGTCACGCTAGGAACCTGTTCGTTCGATGTTGAAAAATGAGATGGTGGAGTAATTTTACTATATAACTCATATTCTGCTTTCCTCTTAATAATTATATCAGCATATTCACAAGCAAGATTAGCTTTATTTAGTATTTCTTCTAAAGTCAAATAAAAAACATCATCAGTAGACCTTAATATATTTTCTGTGACAAAAATATCTCCAATTCTACGAAAAAGCTTACGTGTCATGTCAAAAGTATTTGATCTTAAAAGACGAAACTCTTCGCGTTGTGATGCATATTTTTTAAATTTTTTTAAAACAAATCTTTTCTTAAATCCGATCAATAACGGCGTATCGATCTTATTACCATATATATGTAAATTATATGCATGGTACAATTTTAAGACAGAAAGTAATTTTAATTTGTCTTCATCAATACTTTTCGACTCAAGCTTCAGTTCATTTGCGAACCTTCCTCCGAATGTGTACATATATTCCTTCATTTCTGATCGAATTTTCTCATGATTCAAAATTTCCTTATCAAACATTTTAACATTCCCATCTTCTATTGCTTTCCATAGAATACTATTTTCACTCATCTTTTGACTCAATGATGACAATGCATCTACTTGCTCTGTTGCCTTACTTGGAAAAATGAGTATATGTTGAATTTCAATATCATTGAACATTTTCTTCAATAAACCAAGATATGTCATTACAAAAAAATCATTTTCTACTGTGATGTACCACTTTCTGAGTAATTTCTTATTAATATCATTAAATAATTTTATACACTCCTCATACGAAAGATGATCAAAGTTTTTCCTTCTTAATAAGTTTAATTTTTTTTTGACACTCGATTTAAAATAACGAGACGTTATACCATAAAAAATAACCTTAAACATTATAAGAATAGGATATGCAATAACTAATAAAAATGATGGCTTGTTAATCCTTCCAATTTCAGATTTTATATTACTTGTTATCATTGATTCAAAATTTTTTTTATTCCGATAATAACCAGGAACAAATTCTGCCATTCGATACCAATTATTCATATTGTAATACATACGGCCATAAAAAATGCCTAACAAGTTATCAAAAATGTCTGAATAAGTTTCTATTTTTTTCAAAGAAACACCTGATTTATAAAGTAAGTCCTTATAAACACGAGAGTATACCATTTTTGCAAATGAAAATGTAAGCGGTAACACAATACCAGAATAACTTTCTGCAATGTTTGCACTATCATAATATTCGGTTTCAGTAATAAATAATGTTTTTGTTATTGGACGTGATTGAAGAATATATAACCTCTTATCTTTAAAAGTCCATTCAACATCTTGTGGCGTACCAAATAATTTCTGGATTTTTATTGCCATACGAACAAGCTGTCTGATTTGTTTAGGTGAAAGTGATTCACGTTTCTGTTGCAAACGAATAAATGAATCATTTTGAAAAAAAAGAGTACTTTTTTCATTGATTTTCTTCCGAATAACAAATCCTGTCCTATCAGAAATATATTCATCGCACGTTTCACCATTAACCACTGTAGAACATACGCCAAGGGTAGAATTAATGACGATTCTACCAAGGTTTACCTCGGTAAACATAACTCCTGATGATTCAGATGGAATAAATTCTTGAATTATTACTGAACCTTCTTGGCCATTATAAGAAGATAAAACTCTTTCAATTTCAATAGCAATATCATTTTTCTTTACCCCAAGAGCAGAATAAAATTGTCCTGCGAATGATTTATTCTCAGAATCCTCACCAAGAGCAGATGATCGAACAGCAAAATATTCAACATCAGAAAAATGAGAATTCAAAATAGAAAACAATTTAGAAATTGATCCATTATACACGACAAATCTCGGAACATTGAATTTTGCTTCAATTAATTTTTGGAGAGATTTGGCTTTGCCACCTATTTCCATATCAATACATAATAACAAAAATACTCACATTATATATAGCATAAATCAAGAGAAATATACCTTGCATAAGCTTGTCTGTTACACTCATCTTTTTTACCCAATGAAGCAATATACTCAATCCAAAAATAATCAATGAAAGGAAAAAATATAACCGGAGAGATATTGCAGGATGAATCATATTATAAATAAGAGAAAACAATATTACATTGAGAAAAATGAAAATTGAATAAAATATCATTGATTTATTAAATCCGAGATAATATGTATATGTATCAGTTCCTGTTCCATCTTCGCCGGGTATTTTTAACTTTCGAGCAAATTCAAATATAATAGTACCCGTCAATGTAAAAAGAAAATGAAAAAAAAGAATTTCTGTAAATTGAATTTTATGAGCAACTATAATATAAACAAATATTTGCAATAGAAAAATCTGTATAATATGAACAAAATTATATATATAAAAATGTTTACGTATTTTTTCTTTACAAAAAAAATCGTACTTAGCAAAATATGAATAAAGAATCATAATTATAGCAATAAAAATGGCTTCAGTTCCATAAAATATAGCAGTGAAGGCCACTACAAAAATTGCGAATACATTTATGAGTTTAAGATCATGCAATGTAATCACACCTCGTTGCAATGGCCGTGTTGAATGATGTTTTGTATCATGTTCAAAGTCTCGATATTCATCATTGACTCGAATATGAAAAATATAGGCAAGTGAAACAAAGAAACTCAAAAAAATATTAGTCAGCATGAACTTTGACATAACAGCAGCTGAACTGAGTACTACAGGAAAGAGACTCAAAGACAATAGGACAATAGGAAACCTTTCATTCTGATAAATATAAAATCGTTTTAAAATGTTCATCATTGATTTGATCATTTGATTATTGTATGTACATAAACTTTATTATAGAAATATACTCTATCTTTCTTCCTTAGTTTATCCTGAAACACTTTATCAGACTTTATGTATCTTGATAAATATTGAGGATAAGTTCTTTCAACTAAATTATTCCAATAAATAATTTTAGCTCCAGATTTTGCTGTTCGCACAATTTCATCCCAAATTTTATTGTTCTCTTCTAAAGAAAGTGCTTCAAATATATCAGAAAGATTAAATTTCGTGAAAGTATCATTTTTAGTCATCTGCAAATACGAAAGGAGGTCTTGAGACACATACAATAATGTACTATCATTTTTTATATGAATTTTTTGTAATTTTTTGTAATTTTTCTCTTGTAAATAAAAAGGTAAACATAATAAATAATTTCCTTGCAGGCTATAATGCATAAAATAATTACGAGAGATCAATACGGATGCAATGTTTTTCTCTAATCTACGAACATATTCTTTGGTAGTCGAAATTTTCTCAGTTTGTAAAAACATTTCATTATGACGCGATCTTCTCAATAATTGGCTTCTAGTAGCGAAATCAAACATACATTTCCAAAAACCTGAGTTCCAAATATTGTTATAAAATTTCCATTGATCTTTTATATTCTTTATTCCTAAAAAATCTCGTATCGTCTGTTTCCTATGGATCAGAGGGATGATATATCTTGCAAAAAAACGTACATATTTATCAAATCGTCCACAATGTATAATTCCTGAAGATATAAAATCTTCATGGTCTAACCACCATCTCTGAGCCTGTTCTGAAAGTTCTGATTTAATGTTTGCAAAGAAATATATTCTTCTTTTCGAGTCTCTAATACCTAAAAATTCCAAATACTCATCATAGGTAAGTATCTGACTTTCCTTATATTTTAACTCCAAAAGATAATTTTGCGCAGGATTACTATCAATTGATACAAGATAAGACGCTCCAGCAATCAATATTGCAAGGCTATTTTCTCCTCCAGAAGTTACAGATAAAACCCTGTCATCTGAACATATCGAAAGTGCTTCTAAAACAATTAAGGGATCTTCCCAGCATTGACTATAATAAATAGTATTCTCACGCATGAATGTTTTTGATCTTCTGAAAATAATTTAAAATTTTTATCATATACAAATGATCAATTCTGAGATTTGGACATGCAGTTTCTGGGAACTTAAAATGAATAGACCAATAAGGATTAAAATGCTGAGAAAATCTATAGACACATTCTTCTTCTGGAGTGAGATGTAATTGACCGAATTCTTCAAATGGTATGTCAAGAATTTCGATGTCTCTAGGAATATGAAAAAAATCAAGAGTCTCACTAAGTGTCCACATTGAGGATGGCGGCGCTGGATTTGTAATATATACTATTCCCCGTTGTTCTTGAAGAATCTTATTTCCAATAATATCAGCAGCTATATCAACAGGAACAATATTTGATTCCCCTCTCATTCTGGGAAATCGCATAGACCTCTTATGTAAACGACTCATTTTAATAGCATCAAGAAAAGTTTCAACAATAGAATAATATCCACTTAGATTTCTAATCGAACCATCTTGGCTGCTTCCAACGAGGACCGATGGGCGAAAAATAGCGTGAGGTATGCCAGATTCAAGAAGAACACGCTCAGCATTATATTTATCAAGTTCGTATATATTATTAAAACCTACGGTATTATCTGGTCTATAAACAAATGCTGTGCTCACATGATATATAGGAATATTTTTTGGTCGAGAAAAATTAATTATTCTGGACATCATAGATTCATTTTGATTGCCTGCTTTTTGAAAATGAACAACACCTGCACAGTGAATAATACAATCTACATCATTTATTTTACCAATATTCCCTTTAGTGAGGTCAACTTCAACAGCACGAGGAAAATACTTGCATATTTTATCTATACTACCAGATCTTACACAAGGAATTATTTCAATATTATTCCTAAGAAGCCACAAAGCAAGTTCATGTCCAAGATTTCCGGTAATACCAGTAAGTAATACTCTCATAGAAAAAACAAAACATCATATCAACCCTGCAGAAACCTTACTTAGTCTACATTCTGCCAAATTTTCTTGCTCAACAAAAGAGATCCTCCTAAGATAAAATTCACAATGCCTATGACCCAGCCTACAATATAAAGAGTATAGACATCTGTACTTGTAATTAACATAATACCACCAGCCACTTGTACGAGAAATCCGTAGAGAATAAGAGAAGAGTATCTTCCATTAAATTTTGATGCCACAAGATTCACTGCTGGGACAACTGAAATGATAAGCGCAAAAATATACAACATCTGAACAAGTGGTGTTAAATTAAAAAAAAGAAAACCTTCTGTTGAAACGAAGGCATAATTTGAAGAATATTTACCAATAATAAAAATCACAAAAAGAGCTATTGCACCTAAAATAGAAATATTTGTTCTTGTTTTTGATGACATTTCTTCATACAATGGTACTCTAAAGAAGAAAAGAAATGACACAAGTAATGCAATCGCACCAGCAGTAATCATTGTTAGAAGAGTTGCTTGATTGAGATAACCAATAGTCCATAAAACAAAAGCAAAAGCATCTATAATGAGTGCTACACCAAAAGCCTTGAAACTTTTTTTATTTTTTGTGGCAAATTTTCCACCAACAATTAATGTTACTATTGCATTACTAAGGAAATATAATGCGACTTGAATATTCATAATATTTATATAATTAAAAAATTTTAAACCTTATTAAACACATTAATCGACCATTTATATTATACTACAAAAATAAAATATGTTGCATACATAAACAACTTAGAAACTATTTATCCACCATAAAATTACAAACATCCAATATTATTAAAAATTTGATCGCTTCAAGCGTACTCTAAACAAATTCATGGAGTTAGTTTCAAAATTTACTTTTGCACCGTGCATCCACAGATACCACAATCTATAAAACGATACTCCGAATTTATTCTCTATTTTATCCTTATTCATTTCTAGATTTTTAATCCAAACTGAAATTGTTTTTATATAATCAGAAGTATCATCTCTAAAATCCTCTAAAACAAAACCAGCTTCTTTAGAAGCTTGTAGTAACTCATCTTTCGATGGTAAATACCCTCCCGGAAATACATATTTTAACGTCCACTTGTCAACTCTTTTTGAAATATAACGCCCAGTAAATTGCAAAACAAGAGAACCTCCAGGCTTTAATATTTTCGCAAGTTCAAGAAAAAATGATTTTAATTTCTTTTGTCCAACATGTTCAATAGATTCAAGCATAATAATTCCATCGTATGTAGCATGAGGTAATTCTTCAATCATGTCTCCAAATTTAAATTTCAATTTTTCATTCAACTTTTTTTTCTGAGCGAGCTCTTGACAATAGTTAAATTGTTCTTTACTTAATGAATAACCAGTAACATTCCACCCACAAACATTTACTGCATAACATGCAAAACCACCCCACCCACAACCAAGATCAAGAACTGATGAATTTTTCTTCAGGCCAAGCCATGAAGCAAGAAATTCAATCTTTCTTCTCTGTGCTTCATCAAGAGTTTTAGATAGTGATTCGTAGAATCCAGCTGAATATGACATTGTCTCTTGATCCAATAACATCTGAAAAAAGTCGTTTCCAATATCATAATGATATGCAATTTGATCTTTTCTTTCCTTTAAGATACTTCTCTTTGCTAAAAAAGATGCAAAAATCATCCAGATTGATTTTCGGATTTTTTTAAACTGATGCCTCATCTTCAAATATTCCTCTATATTCCCTTCAATATCTAATTTCCCTTCCATATAAGACTCACCAAAACCCAGCGAACCTTGAGCAAGTAATCTTTTAACCGTATTTTCATCATTTATAACTAAAACAAATGATACAGTTTTGCCAATACCATACTCATAAACCTTTCCATTCCAAAGCTTGACTAGAAATTTTTCTCCAGTAAATTGACTGAAAATTTCATCTATAATACGGGAATAATTCATATTGTAATATTTATTTTTTACAGAAAAATTATTCAAAACACCGAACAATAAGCAATATACCACGATATGATAATATATAACAAAAATAGGATCTGCTTACGTGTAAATAAAACGAACACCTTTAATCTTAACAATCTGTAAAACAGATGAAATTCAAAAATATTATTTATTTTATATGTAATGTATTGCCGATTTTGGAAATAAGTTCAGACTTGATACAATAAAGACATCAACAAATCATTCCCTTTCCATGCGAACATCGCTCAACATCTTTTTTTGGTTTTTATTCCTCTCTGTTATCAGTATTGTGATAGTAGGAGCTCTTTATTTTATCAACAATCATTA
>Ga0172367_10008475_pt1 | contig 11484 bp, 25 predicted proteins | sample Lak10m_FD_114542 | JGI IMG/M metagenome (GOLD analysis project Ga0172367, IMG submission 114542) | Freshwater microbial communities from Kabuno Bay, South-Kivu, Congo - kab_022012_10m | ecosystem: Environmental > Aquatic > Freshwater > Lake | place: Democratic Republic of the Congo: South-Kivu...
ATATCAGACATAGGAGATATATTTCAATCTTCAAATATATCCCATAAACTTGGCTCTGTTTATTCTTTACTTTATAGCTTGCTTAAAAAAGACGTTATAACATATCTTAAATTTATATCTTTGTATAATTTAGATCATAAATCATCAATGGATGTCATATTTAATTCTATTGAAATTTTAAACCAAAATAATGTCAGTAATATTGATGTATTTTTTCAAGACTTAAATAAACCCGAATCTTATAAACATATTGTCATAAATCATCTTATAACGGGTAAAAACTGCGGAGATTGTGATATTTTGGGGTTTGGAGATATTGTAAGAACCGAATATTTAAATAGAACAAAAGCACAATTGAATATATGATGGAGATATTATGTTTTCATTTTTTAAACTCAAAAAAGAAAATGAGAGTCTTAAACAAGAAATCAAAGATCTAAAACAAAAACTACAGTTTAGACATACAGAAATAAATGATCTTAGATATACAAAAAAGCAGTTGACTAAGCTTCTGAATGTGTCTAAAGTGCCTGAACACTGATTTTTAGACACATAGCTCAATTGGTCAGAGCCATCCGCTCATAACGGATAGGTTCCAGGTTCAAGTCCTGGTGTGTCTACCACATTCTAATTTTTAATTTGGAGATTAAATGTCAAATCCTACCAACTTTGAAATGATTCAAGAATTTCATCAAGTTTTTGATAATGGATATAAAGACCCTACCATTGAAAATAGAAAAAGAGTTCTTCTTCGTGGTAAACTTATGTTCGAGGAACTCCTAGAAGTTTTTGACGAACTAGGTCTTTTTATAGCCCCAAATAATGAAGGTAAATTAGAAGTTTGGAGCAAAATCAATTTTAAATCAGATAAAATTAAAGTCGCAAAAGAACTCGCGGACTTGCTATATGTCACATATGGATCAGCAGATACAATGAACATTCCAATGGACCTTGTATTCGCCGAAGTTCATCGGTCAAATATGTCTAAATTAGGACCAGACGGTAAACCGATTTATAGAGAAGATGGTAAAATTCTCAAAGGACCTAGCTATAAACCAGTAGATTTATCGCATCTTGTAAAAACAGGAGAATAGAATTGGCTCATCCAAAAAAGAACAGACCCAGAACAGGAAGAAGAAAAGTGGGCAGCAAAGTTAGACGAGCACGTCGTTTGCGAAAAAAAGCATAATTTTCAAAATGAGACATCAAAAATTACAAGAGATAAGAGAGTATATCGCATCTGAATCTGAGGAATCAAAGATATATATTGCGTGTGACTCAGAGTCTTATACAAAGAATAATATAAAATATGCTGATTACTATCTTGTTGTTGTCATCCATAAAAATGGACATAATGGATGCAAGATTTTTGGTGATAAGATTACAGAAAAAGATTATGTGGTTGATAAAAAGAGGCCTACATATAGACTGATGAATGAAGTGTATAAAGCATCAGAACTTTATTTGAAGTTGGCTGATGCGATAGGATCGAGAGACTGTGAAATTCATCTTGACATAGCATCAGACAAGAGGTATACTTCAAATGTTGTGATGGAACAGGCAATAGGATACGTTAAAGGCACATGTAATGTAATACCTTTAATTAAACCTAACGCCTGGTGTGCAACTTCTGTTGCTGATAAAATGCTAAGAAATAGGAAAAACGGGTAAGCATTAGGTAAGGTGCTATTCCCAGCTTCCCACTGGCTGGTGATTAATTGGAGCATCGTCGGAATAAGCGGGAGAGGGGCTTATTCCAATAACGGAGAACACAATGAGTGAACAAGTAACTGCCTTTTACGGTATTTTTGAAGAAAAATATAAGAAACTTAAAGCAAAGTTATCAGAACAGCTTAAAGAATCCAAAAGCAAACGTAATAAGAAATTTATTAAAAGTTTATTAAAAGAAGCAAAAGAACTCAAGCAAGTTTTGAAGAAGTCAACAAAAGCTAAAGTGTGTTGTCCTAATTGTGGTCATGTTTTAAACTAAACACAACACAAATTATTATAATGCGGGTATAGTATAGAGGCAATATGTCAGTCTTCCACACTGGAGTCTCCGGTTCAAGTCCGGATATCCGCTCCAACATAAATAAATAGTTGAATATTCAAATATTACGGAAACACATAAGAAATGAAAACTTTTAAAAATTTTCTGAAAAAAGAAATAGGAATTTTTCCTTCTCCTGTTCATTTCAGATATATTACAACCCCCGTTAATATTACAACCCCCGTTATAAGAGAAAATCAGGTTTATGATCCTGATGATCCTAAGTTAACAGGTTCTTGGCTTAAAGATAAAGGGGAAAATGGTGGAAAATCGGTAGACGAAATGTCAAAACTGCTTTCTGGAAGAAAGGGTGACCGCCTTGTGCCAAACGGCTCATATTTTCATAAATTTATACAAGAATATACAGACGATAGTGGAATAAATGAAGCCTTACATGAAGAGTTCCGCACAGGAAAAAAGTTGACTCGCCGACACAGAAAATTGAGAAATGCGTTAGAAGAAATAACTCAAATTTTTCCATTGAATAGAAATTTGACTGTTTGGTCTGGAATAGGACATGATCCAAGAGAACATGTAGATGAAAAAGGAGTGATTCGTTCACCTGCATTTATAAGTGCCACACATTGTAAAGATACGGCAATTAAATACGCAATGTGGAATACGGATGCTCAAAATGAAGATAGGAAAAAAAGAAGAGAACCACCAGAAAGAACACTTCATCTTCTTCAAATTAATTTACATGCAAGCAAGGACCAGACGGGGGATCTTGCTCATTTTGTTGGAGCAAGATCAGATCATCCACACGAACATGAAACTATCATTCATCCAGTATCATTTAAATATTTAAGAACTGAAACTCATACATTACATAAACCAAACGGTGTAGCATATACAACTCATATCCATCATATGAAACCATATTATCCTTCCTGATCATTATTAGAAAAATAAAGACAATAAATTCTGAAAGGAAATATAATGCGAAAATTATTTTCATTTATTTTTGTACTATGTTTTTTATCTTTGATTTCAGATGTAAACGAGTTTTGTGTTGAATATAATTGGCAGTTTAAATACTTTGCATTAGATGACGGTGGTCATTGTTCGTTTGCACTTAATAGAATACAAGATACTGTTGAAAATAAATGACCAGATAACCTATATTTGTAAATTAAACTTATTCAGAAGGAGCAATTATGTATAATACAACAGCAACAACACAAACTTATCAAGATGTTGGTTTACGCAATTTCATGGTCAGTGTATATAATAATATGTGCATGGGGCTTTTAGTTAGTGGTCTAGTTGGCTTTTTAATGTCAACAAATGCACAATTAATGGCTGCAATTTGGACAACTGGATTTGCATGGGTTGTTCTATTGTCTCCACTTGTTCTTGCTATTGGTGTTGCTTTTGTTATGAATTATATGTCTGTATTTCAAGCAAGAATGTTTTTCTATATATTTTGTGTGGCAATGGGCGCTAGTTTATCCCAACTTTTTATGATTTTCAAATTAGGTAGTATAGTTCAAGTGTTCGTTATTACAAGTGCAATGTTTGCAACAATGTCTGTTTTTGGGTATATCACCAAAAAAGATTTGACATCACTAGGTTCGTTCCTGATGATGGGTGTTATTGGACTGATCGTTGCAGGAGTGGTTAATATCTTCCTTCAAAGCTCTGCTTTGATGTTTGCACTTAATGTGATTGCTGTTTTAATTTTTACCGTAATGACTGCTGTAGAAACACAAAATCTTAAAGATACATACTATACTTTTTCTGGAGAACAACGTGAAAAATGTGGTATTTTTGGTGCATTAAATCTATACATGTGTTTTATAAACATCTTTGTCAATCTTCTGCAACTAGTTGGAGAGCGAGAGTGAATAATGAAAAATCTAATCAATTTTTTCATCGTAATCTGTGTTGTGTTTGGTGCAACAGTTGCTGAAGCAGCTCCAAAATCCAAATCTCATAAACGTACTACAATTGAAACAGTTGACCCATATAAAGGTTTAGATCTAGTATCTGCGGCAAGAAAGTTTCTTGGACATAGTGCTGCTGCTCTAGGACTTCCAAGAAGTCTGTGGTGTGCAGATTTTATGAATAAAATAACTGGAGGAGGAACTGGATCAAGAGTTGCAAAATCTTACTTAGGATATGGTAGACCTGCTAGTTATGGATGTGTTGGTTGTATTGCTGTTATGTCTAGAAAAGGAGGAGGACACGTTGGTGTTGTTTCTGGATATGATAGAAAAGGTAATCCTATTTTGATTTCTGGTAATTCTAAAAATAGAGTAAGAGAACATCCTGTTTCTAGATCTTCAGTTGTTGCTTATCGTTACAAATAGTCGTTAACTAGTGATATAGAACTAGGTATATATAGTTAATTCCTGTCTAGCTCAATGGTAGAGCACTTGACTGTTAATCAGGTGGTTGCAGGTTCGAGTCCTGCGACAGGAGCCAAATTTTTTGTTATAAGCTTGGTTCCTTAGCTCAGTAGGATTAGAGCACCTGCCTTCTAAGCAGGTTGTCGCTGGTTCGAGTCCAGCAGGAATCGCCACTTTCTTTTTAAGAAGGATATAAAATGAAAGAAACAGTTACAATTATGGTTGTGTCCATGATATTTTTTGTTCTTATTATTGCGACGACACTAGGATTCTTTGCGACTCAAGCAAAATCGCATGGTTGGTATGACAAAGATTGTTGTTCAGAACAGGATTGTGCTCCTGTTCTTTCTTATAAAGACAATTATAACAGTACAATTACCTTAACAAGTAAATACGGCACTGTAACAATTGATAAATCATTTCCTAAAAAACCTTCATTAGATAATCAAGAACATATTTGTATGAGAACAAATGAAGATGGTATTCCATTTGTTATTTGTTATTATGTGCCATTTGGCAGTTAAATAAATTATTTTCATAAATAATAATAATAAACAACTAACAGGAAATAGCAATGAAATCATTTAAAAATTATTTAACAGAGATTTCTCAAAGAGACATCGATCGTAATCAAACAAAAAATGCGGAAAATACAATTAAGCAAGAGGAAGCAATTGGTAATCACGAAACTCGAATGCTTAAATCAGCAAAAGCTGCCCTAGTCAATGCATTTGATTCTGAAGACATTCCTACTATACAAAATATAGTTGGCAAAGATGTTGATGGCAAAGATGTTGATCTTGAAAAAATTAAAGGAATGAAAGAAAAACTTCAATCTTATGGCTATGATTCTATAAGAAACCATATGGGAAATTTGATGCAAATAGCAGCAAGAAATGCTGTAAATGACAACCCTGATGTATTTGATCCAAAACAGCTTTCTATGTTAGCTCATCAACATATGATGGCAACAAATCCTCATTATAAGAGTGGAGCAGAAGCTGTTGAATCAGACCACGCACCATTAATTGCCAGCCATTATTTTGACGGAGCAATTAAACATGCTTTACAAAGTCGAGAACAAAATCAACAAAGTCGACAACAATCCCAACAAGTTCGTAGCGCTTTGAGCAGATTTTCACCGACCGAATTAGATATAGATAGAATTCCTTATTGAAAATTAATTCTTGACAAGCATATTTTTATATGATATTATGCTCCATAATCATAAATGGAGCATAATATGTCTAGATCAAAATTATCTACTAAATCCAAATCGGCTATTAAAAAGCCAAGATCGCCTAGAAAGTCAAAAGACCTGAAAAAAGATTCCATTCCTGCTTATCCGCCAAAATATGAAGGACCAAAAGTCTATTCAAATAGACGCACTCACTTCTTCGTCTTAGTTAAAAAAACTAATAAAACAGAAGAAGTTTTTACATATTCTGAAGATGAAGCAGGTTTAAAAACTTTATGTGATAAGTATAATGCAGAATCCGTAAACTCTAAATATTATATCGTGAAACAAGCATACTAATCAAAAATTTCTGTTAATCAAAAAAAATTAATATCTAAATAAATAGAGGTACAACAATACCTCTATTTTTTGTAGGAGATGACAATGAATCAAAATACAATTACTAAATTACTTCTTCTTATTTTTGTCGCAAATCTATCACTTTTTTCATATTGGGTTTATAAAAAAACAAATCAATCAAATCCAGTTTCTATTGTTCAGCCAATTATTCAACCTCGGTTAGAGATTCCTTCTTTCGCTTATTATCTAAAAAATCCAAATATTCAAGCAATCAAATCATCGCCATTTGATCTTATTATTATGGATACAGAGACCAGAAAAGGCAAAATCTCAAAAGCCGAAGTTACTGATCTTCTAGTCACTAAAACAATTTTAGCATATCTTTCTATTGGCGAGGCAGAAAACTATAGAGATTATTGGAAAAAAGACTGGAATAAGAAAAAACCAATCTGGATTGGCAATGAAAATCCACTCTGGAAAGGCAATTATGCGATTAAAGATATATCTAATTTAGACTGGTTGAATATTGTCAAAGCAGAATTAGATAAAATCATTGATGCTGGATATTCTGGTGTTTTATTAAATGGAGCATTTACATATGCTGAAATTGGAACACCCGAAGCAAGAAAGAATATGATTGATTTTGTTATTGCGATTTCTACATACGCAAAGACGAGAAACAAAGATTTTTATGTGTTTGTTCAGGACTCAGAAGAATTAGTTACAGATGATTTATATTTAAAATCTATTGATGGAATTCTTAAACAAGATTTAGTTTATTCTTGGAAATCTGATGGAAATAAAGGACCAAGAAATCCAATTACAGAAATTAAAAAATCGCTTGATTATTTAAATAAAGTTAAACAAGCAAGAAAAGATGTTTTGGTGGTAGAATATGTCTCTGATGATTTATGGATTGATGCCAAAAAAATCATTGAAGAAAACAAATTTATCGGATATTCTGCTCCGAGGGTATTAGACACATTAAGACTAAAACAATAAAAATAATGGTTGACATCCTTCTGGTTATGTGATATGATACTCTCATAATGAAACAGGATATAGCAATGTTTGATCTTGTGAAAAAACTTGAGGCTGAAATTGACCGCCTTAAGAAGAAATGTGATAGTCAAGCGATGATGCTTCGTCGCTTGATGCCAGAAAATGTTCCTGGCACATTGTTTATTCATTCTGATATTGGCACTAAAGATCAGAATGGTATGCCAGAAAGATTGTTGATTGTGCCAACATATGGTGCAGATTTCTCATATGTATATGTAAGATCTGATAAAATTAATGAACCAGAGTGGTGAAAACAATGTCTGATTATTCTGAATTTGATTTTCCTGAATTAGATAAACTTGTTGAAAAGTGTGATTATGAAACTAAGCTGGCGATTACTGCTTGGGTATTCAAGCACATTTGTGATCATGCCGAACATGGCGGATCATTTCGACATTTGATCTATTCTCGGCTTGGATTTGGTCCAGATGCGTATATACCTTTATATGAAGCTGGCGGTATGACAATCTCCAATGAGTTTAATATGACTAGAATGGATCAAATTCGCAAGGCTGTTCAAAAAGAAAAGATTGATGTTCTAAAGCCAGTTCTTTCTTTATGTGATGAATCAGGATGCTTTGCTAGTGCATCTTGTGGTACTCCTACTAAAGAAAGGTATCGTTGGACCTGTTATAAACATATGCCAAAAAAAGATGAAAACAATGATTGATACAGATATTGTGGCACGGTTAAGATATGAAGCTGAAGAAGTCAGAAAAGATAATCTTATGGAAACCTTTTCTGTATCAGAAACTCTTTTAAAAGACGCAGCTGGAGAAATTGAACGTCTTAGAAAGGTTTTAAAATTCATTGCTTATGATTATGTTGAACTGTCTCACGAAAAGGCAGTTGACCAGCGTAATTTTCATATGAGACTGGCACGGCAAACTTATATTGACTCTTTTCTAAAACAAGAGTATGATAAGCCTCGTGTGAAGATTGATGATAACTTTTGAGGTGACTTATGTCTATTCGCTTTGGTTATACAGGTGACCTTCACCTGGAATTCTTAGACTATCCAGATTTTTCAAAAGAGCCTGGTGGTGATATTCTTCTTCTTGCTGGAGATATTCTCACCGCATATGCTATTGTTTCACATCGCACGGATAAAGAAGCAAAGAAGTTAAAGAAGTATTTGGTTGATAAGTTCAAGCCAACATTGCTTGATAAGTACCAGGCAACTTATATGGTCATGGGAAACCATGAACACTATAACTCTATCTTTAAAAATACCAAACAGATGCTCAGAAACTCGTTTCAGGAGCTAGGTCTGTCGATTACCATTCTAGACAACGATACCGTTGACCTTAATGGTGTCCACCTAATTGGATCAACTTTATGGTCTGATTTTGAAAACGGCAGTCCAGAATCAATGGTTAATTGTCAGTTTGGTATGAATGATTTTAGGATTATTGGAACAATGGATACGGAAGACTTTACATATTTTAATCGGTATGATTCAAGAATTCTAACTCCAGAATATGTTTATAGAGAGCATAAGCAATCTGTAGAGTATATTCGGTTTCAGTTGGATAGATTGAAGGGTCAGAATGTTGTTGTTATGACGCATCATGGTCCTACGTATAAGTCTCTTCATCGGGATCATGTTGGTAATGCTCTTAATGGAGCATATGCGTCTGATTTGTCTGATATGATTCTATCTTATCCTAATATCAGGTATTGGATCAGTAGCCATACTCATTATCATCAGGATTATGATGTTGGTCATACAAATATGCTTTCTAATCCTCGTGGTTATAGAGGAGAAAAGAGTTATAATATTTGGAATGGGGTTAAGCATTTTGACGTTTGACAAGATTGGCTATGATGCTATAATGGTGTCATAGCCATTTTTTTATTGGAGATATGACATGAGAAAGTATATCAAAGACGGCAAAGTTGCGATTCTTTATTCTCCTAAATATGGATCAGGATGGTCGTCATGGAATACTCAATATCCAGAGTTATTATTTGATCCTGATATTGTTCAATTTGTCTTAGATCACCCAGACATGAATAAAAAGAATCAGGACTTTTCATTTATGAAGAATGACGATGAATTCACATCTCTTCTTCAATCTCGATATCCAGACGCATATTTCGGCGGTTGGAGAAATTTAAATATTGAATGGATGTCTCCTGGCACTCAATTTAGAATCATTGAGTATGATGGATATGAAAGCATTGAATATAATGATGGTGTTATATGGGAGATTGCTTAAGCCGAAGTTCTGAAAAAGAAAGATTAGAAAATGAAAAATGTGAAACATCAAGTCTGGGATCAAGTCTCATATCAAGTCTGGGATCAAGTTGGTGATCAAGTCTATAATCAAGTCTATTATCAATTCAAAAATCAAGTCTGGGATCAAGTCTCAGATCAAGTCTGGAATCAAGTCTATGATCAAGTCTATGATCAAGTCAAGAATCAAGTGAAAGAGAATATCAAATGAAAATGTGAAACAGCAAATTTGGATTCATTGTCCATCAAGAGTTTTTACTGAATTAAGAAATAATGTCCTTGAAGAATCTGTCCATTTTAATGTGGCTACTTTTTTTAATTCCGCAATACATGTGTCTTTTTTAATTGTAAAAGATGCTCTTTCAAATAAACTATTTGAAAAATAATATTACACGGAGAATAAAAAATGTCCTGGAAAAATACAGTTGAAAAATATTCAGAAGATCCAGAAATTAAAAAAATGATCTTTAATCTTCTGATTACTAAATATAATCTAGATCCTCTTAAAGAAACACATGGCATTCTCAAAAAAGGAAATATTCAATGAAATACGAAAATGATCCAACAAAATTTCAAGGATGGATATGTCCAAGATGTGAAAAAGTTAATTCACCAGACACAAAACAATGCCCATGCCTCAAAACAGAAGATACATCCAAAGATTCTAGGAAACTTTTGCTTGAGTAACCTTGCTGTCGCAGGCTATTCCTGCTTTCTAATCAGTGTTATGGCAATTCTTTTAGTTGTGTTTATTAAAACAGGAAAAAAACGTGATTGATGAATTATGTAAAGAATTAAAAATTGCGATAAGTCATAATCCAGGACAAACTGTTTATGACGTCTTAACTCTTGCTACTGAATTAAAATATCCGACTAGAAGACAAGAAACCTGGCTTGACAAGTACCAGAAATATAAGTATAGTAAGTCATGGAAACTGACGAATGAAGACATTCTTATATCATTGAAACACTATAATAAGTTGAGACAAAAAAATGAAGTATCTGAAAAGTCTGGTTGATGAACTTCGAACTATTACACTAGAAGGATATGTATTTTTTGGTATGCTTTTTCTATTAGGATTTTTACTCTTTTTAAGAATCGCAGGAGTATGATATGAAAGTATATATTGGTCCTTATGGAAAATGGATTAATTCTTATAAAGTCTTTGAATTCTTAGAAAAATATATGTCTGAAGATCGGTTTGATAAACTGTGTGATTTTATTCAGCCAGTTTTCAATCATACAATTAATAAATTCAGAGATCGGAGAACTATCAAGGTTAAAATTCATTCTTATGATACATGGAGTATGGATACAACTTTATCTCATATCATTGTTCCTATGCTGATTCAACTAAAAGAAACAGGACACGGATCACCATATGTGGATGATATTGATGTTCCTGATCATTTAAAATCTACAGCTGCACCTCCTAAGAAAAACGACTGGGATGTGGATGATAATCATCATCTTCGGTGGCAATATGTTTTAGATGAAATGATTTGGGCATTTACTCAAATTCGAGATGATAGACCAGATGAAGATTTATTTATGACTGCTGGTGAGATTGATTTTGAGAAGTCAGATAAATCTTCTACATCTGTTTTAATATGGAAAAAAGAACCAAAAATAGATAAAGAAAAGTATAAAGAATATCATTCCCGAATTCAGAATGGTACAATGCTCTTTGGTAAATATTTTACCGGATTATGGGATTGAATAATGAAACATGTGAAAAAACAAGTCTGGAATCAAGTCTGGAATCAAGTCTATAATCAAGTCTGTGATCAAGTCTATAATCAAGTCTGGAATCAAGTTCAGAATCAAGTTCAGAATCAAGTCTATGATCAAGTCTATAATCAAGTCAGGGATCAAGTCTGGGATCAAGTCTGGGATCAAGTCTGGAATCAATTAAAAAAAGATACAAAATGAAACATGTGAAAAAACAAGTCTGTGATCAAGTCTGGAATCAAGTCTATAATCAAGTCTGTGATCAAGTCTGTGATCAAGTCTATAATCAAGTCTGTGATCAAGTCTGGAATCAAGTCTGGAATCAAGTCTGGAATCAAGTCTATAATCAAGTCTGGAATCAATTAAAAAAAGATACAAAATGAAACATGTGAAAAAACAAGTCCGGGATCAAGTCTATGATCAAGTCTGGGATCAAGTCTGGGATCAAGTCTATGACCAAATCCGAAATCAAGTTCAGAATCAAGTCTGGAATCAAGTCTATAATCAAGTCTG
>Ga0172367_10008476_pt1 | contig 11484 bp, 9 predicted proteins | sample Lak10m_FD_114542 | JGI IMG/M metagenome (GOLD analysis project Ga0172367, IMG submission 114542) | Freshwater microbial communities from Kabuno Bay, South-Kivu, Congo - kab_022012_10m | ecosystem: Environmental > Aquatic > Freshwater > Lake | place: Democratic Republic of the Congo: South-Kivu...
CCCTTGCCGGCGCAAGGTGGCCGCCCGGCCGCCTGCATACAGAGCGTCGTTCAGAATCCCGGCCGACGTCAAACGCTCAACCACCGCCGCCACCGCCGCCACCCCCTCCTCGCGGTCGCTGCCGTGGTCGCGGACCGAACGCTCGACCCGCGCCAGCAGAACACGACGCAGGCGCGCCGCCGAAGCTGCATAACGCTCCAGATAGCGCAACGCCGCCGCCTCCAACGACTGGGCCGTCACCGGCGGAGCAACATACAGCGACCGCGGTGCAACATGCGTATGCTTTGTCATCAATTTGTCTCAACTGATCTGACTCGACAGTGTACGCACATCGGGTGTATCCTGGCGCCGTCGGCAGGAAGAGGCCCTTTCTCCCGCGCCTGATCGCCAGGAGGCCGTCATGTCTTGCCGCCGAGCCCATATCGCGCTGGTCGCGACCGCAGCCCTCACCACCCTGCTTGCCGCGGGGCCGCTCGGCGCGGCATCGGTCACCATCGAATACCGCGGTCCTACCGTGACGGAGGATTGGGGCGCGGTCAACCTGCGGCTGGCGGGCGAGGGCGTGCTGCCGACCACCCGCGCTTTGGGCAACGGGCGGACCTACTGCGGAATTTATCAACAACGGTTTCAACTCGGCGGCTGCCCGCAATCGGTGGCCCGCTTAGCCGCAACCATTAACGGCGTCGTACCGCGCAAGCTCAATCCCGGGTCCAGCATCTTGCTGCCGGCGGCCACCGTCGAACGGATGAGCTATGACCGCCGGCTCCCGATCGCCACAAGGGCCGACCAGCGCCGCGCCGCCGACGTGCGGACCGCCCTGCGCCCGCATCTGATTTCGGCGACCACCGACGGCAGCAGTGGCGACGCAACGCTGGTCTTGCAGGTGAAAGGTCTGCGCCAGGAATTTGCCGGCCTGACGGCGGAGCACGCCAAAGCGCTGGCTGCGGCCGTCGAACGGACCGGCCGGGCCGACGTGACGGTGGCGGTGGGCGATCTCCCGCCGGAGCCGCCGGTTGCGGGCACGCCGCCGGTCCCCCCCCTGCCGGAGCCGGTGGTCGCCACCCTGGCCCCAACAACCACGCTTCCACCGCCGACACCGGTCTCATCCCCCGTCGCGGCCCCGATTACGGCAGTGCAGGTCAGCGCGCCGAGGCTCGAGATCAACCCGGCCATGGCCGAGGAGCCGCGGGATACCGGCCTCACGATCAACGAACCTCGCGCCGACTGGACCGACCTCATGCTGGCGTCGGCCCACGCCGCCACCCTCCATCGCAACTTTCCGATCGGTGACCCACGGCCGGTAAACTCCTCCGCCGACGACAGCTCGGCGCAGACCGACCGTGCGTCGGGTGGCGCCTTGCCGTGGATCCTCGTCGGCCTTGGCATGCTGGTAGTCGGCCAGGGGGCGGGGTTCTCTCCGCCGCTGCTGGCCGCCTATGCCGGTGCTGCCCTGTTTCTCGGCTCCGAGGCCGCCCGCTGGACCTTCTCCCTCGCCGATGTCGAACAGGCGACGGGGTTCTACGGTCTTCAACTCCTCGGCCTGCTGGTCATGCTGCTCGCCCCGACCCTGGGCCGGATCATTGCCGCGGTCCGGCGCGGACGCGAGTCCGCGGGCGCCGACCAGGAGACCGGAGCCGCCACCGGATCCGCCCGCCGGCATGCGCATGCCGCGACGCCTCGCCCGAGTCGCACCGGTCCAATCGCCGCAGCCACCGAGTCGGCCATCGATCCGGAGACGGAGGCGGTCCCGGCCACCGCCATCACGCCCGCCACCGCCCATGCGTTGGGTGCAATGCAGCAGCGACGCAGCGGTCTTGAGACCCTGGTCAACCTGCGGCCGGTCCCGGGCCCTGCCCGGGCGTGACCACGCCGGTTCGATTCGCGGTCCAACGCTCGGACCGGACGCGCTGGAAGACGGTGCTGGTCGAGGCCACCGAGGCGGGGGCGATCGCGGTTTTCCACGACATGGTGCGGGTCAACCGCCGCGGCTATTTCCGGGTGGTGCGCCTGTCCCCGCGCGGCGAGGACCCCAACAGCGCCGAGTTTGATTGGCGGCTATTAATGCTCTATGATCCTAAAAAAGCCACCGTGCTGGACGCCAACGGCAACGACATCGGGGCGGTCCCTGCCGCCCCGTCCGGGAGCCGCGGGAGCGGCACGGCTGCCTTGCGCGCGGCCGGCGCCGCAACGAAATCGCCCCCGCGCACGGGCGAGCGGGTAAGGGCTCCCTTGCAACTTTATCTCTCGACCATCGTCATCGGCACCGTCATCGCGGCGGGGCTCTATCTCGCTTTTGGCCGACAGTATCTCTTGTCGATGGTGACGGAATTTACGCGGTAGACGAGACGAAATAATAAGAAGAGGGGGTTCCGGGGCCGGTCAGGCCCCGGATCAGGGGGCGTCGGGGGGCGGAAGCCCCCCGAAAACTGGGTACGGGATTCGTCAGGGGGCTTTCGCCCCCCGAACCCCCCAACCGGGGGGCCTGACCGGCCCCCCAGGCCCCCCCTTTTTTTAACCACAAGCGCGGGCCCCACAAGCCAACGGAAGGCCGAAACCATGAGAGAAGTCGTACTCGATACCGAGACAACCGGCCTCAAGCCGGAAGACGGGCACCGGATCGTCGAGATCGGCTGTGTTGAGCTGCGCAATCACGTCGCCACCGGCGAGCACCGACAATGGTACATCAACCCCGAGCGCGACATGCCGGAGGAGGCACGCGCCATCCATGGCCTCAGCAGCGCGTTCCTCGCCGACAAGCCGACGTTCGGCGAGATCGCCGGGGAGTTGCTTGATTTCCTGCGCGACTCACCGCTGATCATCCACAACGCCAGCTTTGACCTCAAATTTCTCAATGCCGAGTTCAAACGCCTGGGCCTGCCTCCGCTGGCCCGTAGCCGGGCGATCGACACCGTCGAAGTCGCGCGGCGCAGATTTCCCGGTTCGCCGGCCAACCTCGACGCACTCTGCAAACGATTCGCCATCGACAACTCCAACCGCACCAACCACGGGGCGCTGCTGGATTCGCAGCTCCTGGCCGAGGTCTATCTGGAGCTCTGCGGTGGCCGTCAGGTCGGACTGGTCTTCGACGCCACGCGCGACAGCGGCGGCACCGGTGTCGCACCCGTGTCCGAGACCAGCCGCCCGCGCCGTCCATCCCGCCCCCATGGCCCCAGTCCAGAAGAATTGGAAGCGCATACCAACATGGTCACCCAACTGAAATCCGCTCTCTGGCTACGCTAAAACTACGCGCGGAAAATCCGGTTTCCAAAGGCCCGCCGGCCTTTGGTAGGGGGTGTCGGGGGACAAAGTCCCCTGACGGATCGTGGCTGGAGCCTGACCGGCCCCCAAGCCTCCCTCTTTTGTTAACCTCTCACTCCTCCAACAAACTATCGATAGTCTCTGGGGCGTCCCAGCGGATCGCCACCTCGAACACCGTCACCCGCGCCCGCACCGAAGCCGTCAGCCGCACGGCGTCCTTGGCGGTCGTCACCACCGCGGCACCGAGCGACTCGGCTCGCCGCAACACTTCGGCCAGTTCCGGCTCTCGGTACCGGTGGTGATCGGGAAAAGAAAAGGTCGCAGCCACCTCGGCTCCAGCCGCGGCCAAGCTCTCGAACAATTTACCCGGCCGACCGATGCCGGCAAAGGCAACCACCCGCCGACCGGCCAGCACCGGCCCGCCGGCCACCGGCTCCAGGCCCGCCCGCACCACGAGGCGACCGGCCGCGGTCGCGATCGCCGCCGCCCCGGCCCGATCGTCGCCCACCACCACCACCGCATCGGCACGCGCAAGGCCGGACCCCAACGTTTCCCGCAGCGGCCCGGCTGGAATTACCCTGCGGTTGCCAAACCCAACCGCCCCGTCGACCACCACCAGCCCCAGCCGGTAAACGAGTGACGGAGACTGAAACCCGTCATCCATCACGATCACCTCGGCGCCGGCCGCCACCGCAGACCGCGCGCCGGCCCGCCGGTCCCGCGCCACCCAGGTCGGCGCGACCCGCGCCAGCAACAGCGGCTCGTCGCCGACATCACCCGCATGGTGCCGATCCGGATCGACCCGACAAGGTCCCGGCACCCGTCCCCCATAGCCACGAGTGAGAAAATGAACAGATCGGCCGGCCGCCAGCAGGCGCGCCCCGATCGCCATCGCCACCGGCGTCTTGCCAGTCCCGCCGGCAACCAGATTGCCGACACAAACCACCGGTATCCCGACATCTTGAGGCCGCATCGCCTGCACCCGCGCCCGGGTGACGGCCGCAAAGACAGCACCCGCCGGCGCCAGCAGTGTCGCCGCCAGCCCCACCGGCCGGGACCAGAACCCGGGCGCTCTCATGCCGCCGGGGCGGCTGGAACAACCGGCGCCAGCGGCAGGCCGGCTTCGGCGAACACCGGGGCGAGTGCGGCCAGCGCCCGCTCCACCACCTGCCGATGCCGCTCGGTCACCACCCGTGCCGCCGACGCCAACCAACGTTGCCGCTCCGGATCGCCAAGCAAAGCGCGCACCCCCTCCGCCAGCCCGTCCTCATTGGCCACAGGCCAGCAGCCGCCGGCAGCCGCCAACTCGTCCGCAATCGCCACAAAATTGTGCATATGAGGACCAAAGAGAATCGCGCAGCCAAGCTGCGCCGGCTCAATCGGATTCTGACCACCATGGCGCACCAGCGAGCCGCCAATGCACACCACCGGCACCAAACGGTACCAGATGCCCATCTCCCCCACGGTGTCGGCGACATGTATCGCATCACCCGCTCCCGGCAGGCTTTGTTTACTCCGCCGCCCAACCGTCAGGCCGGCCGCAGCCGCCAGTTCGGCGATCGCGCCGCCACGATGCGGATGACGGGGCGCGATCACAGTCAGAAGGTCCGGCAGTGCCGCGCTCAACCGGCGATGAACCGCCAACGCAATCTCATCCTCGCCCGGATGACTGCTGGCCAGCAACCACACCGGCCGGCTGCCAATTGCTTGGCCAAGCGTCGCCAGCACCTGCGCGTCGGCAGGCAGCGGATCAGCAGAAAACTTTAGATTGCCGACACACACAACCCCGGCCGCGCCAAGCTGGCGCAAGCGAGCGGCGTCATCATCCGTCTGCGCCAGGCACACCCGGAACCGAGCCAAAAGCGGCGCTACAAACCCCGGCACCCGGCGCCAGTTGGCAAAAGAATGATCGGACATTCGGGCATTAACCAGCGCCGCTGGTATCCCACGCCGACCAATCGACCACAGCAGGTTCGGCCACAACTCAGACTCAATCCAAATCGCCAGGTCCGGGCGCCAATGATCAAGAAATCGCTCCACATAGGCCGTTCGGTCGACCGGAACATACTGGTGGACCGCCCCCGCCGGCAACCTTCTGGTCATCACCGCCGCCGACGTGACCGTACCTGTGGTTACCAAAATTGCCAGGCTCGGTGCCGCCTCCAGCAAGTGACGTATCAGCGCCAAGATGGACACCGACTCGCCAATACTGGCGGCGTGGAACCACACCACGGGCCCGGCCGGACGCGGGAGCGACGCGACGCCAAGTCGTTCCCCATGCCGTAATGGGTCCTCCTTGCCGGTGGCCATCCGCCGACGCAGATACGCCCGGATCAGCGGCCCCCCGGCCCCTGTCACTATTCTGTATGCGAGCTGAAGGAACCCCGCCCGTTCCAGCCGGGACCGCCCATGCGGCTCGCCCAGCCCACATCCACCACCGCCGTACCAGGAAGGCCGCTCATCGAGATCGCACCGCTCGTCGTCCAACTCAACGCCGGTGATGGCCTGAACGCCCATGACCTGTCGTCCCATCCCGCAGCCAGTTAATAAAACGCTACCGTCATAACCCGTCCACCGAATGTGATGCCCGGTTCAGGGACTGTCACCATCACTGGCGCGGCTTCGCCGCTGCGAAATTTTCTTGCCCTGAATCGCTCGCAGCAATACGTCAAGATTCTCAGGTAGCCCACCTTCATAGGGTTCCAACGTAAAATCGGCAGCCGGCAGCGGCAGCAAACGAACCTTCAGCGTGCCAACAAAAAAATCACCACCCTCGTTAATCTCCAACAGCGTATGAACAATCGAACGCTGCGCAGCGGCGGCCCAGCCCGGATTGCGCTTGGCATGCTTCTCCAACCGCCACTCGAGCCACACAACATCAGCCTCCGACAACTGACGGACGTTCTTGAACTTAAAGTAAACCGTAGGAACTATCCCGACGTCGGTCTCGATTTCCCCCAACTTGTAACCGGCATCTGCCAGCAAACTTGCAAACGAATCCGGATCCTTCTCCGAGTAGGATTGGGCAAAACTGAGCGGTGATGGTGGAGAAATGCCGGATGTCGCCCACTCCCATACATATAAAACGTAGTAACTCATAGTATCGAGCATCCGCCCGAAAAAACCCCGGCTGTACATCTCCGGCGCCAATGCGCTCGGAATTTCCTCCTGCCGGACGAAATCCATCCGGACCGTCCCGGACGATCCCATTGCCAACCGCTTGATCGGTTCTCCGCTCCCAACCACCCCCGCCGGCTCACCCGGCTGCGACGCCCGAGCCAGCCCCTCCTCCGGCAACAGCATCTGAACCGTCTGGCGAATCAAGGGACTGTCACTGCCGAGTGTTGCCGCATCCGCCGGAAAACAAAAAGAAACCGCAGCCAGAACACCGGCCACCGTCAGGCAGTCCACCAACAGACCACCCACCGCTCTCGCCCTGCCCCACGCCACCGACCTGTCGGTCATGACCGTTGTCTCCTGTTCCGATCTCTCAGTAGGCGAAACGCTCAAGACGACGGGCCCGCGTGCGCATCGCCTCCCGCTGCTCGTCCCCATTGGCTACCAGACCAACCGAAACCAGAAACCCCTGGGGCCCGATCGCCTGTTCGGATGTCGCCTCGACAATGAATTGATAAAGTCCCTTAACCACGCCCTTGCCGCCCATGTCGGGCTGCATGTGCTGGCGCTTAACGTACATGCGGACAGGATACACCGCGACATAGTCCCGCGCCGCGATCGAGGCCTCGGTTGGTAGCACACCCTCAACCGGAAGACGATCAAGCCAACTCTCTTGCCGACGCCAGACCGCAAAAGGAATAATCGCCAGCGTCCCGATCGGCGCGCTCCTCATCGGCTCGATGAAATTACGGGCTATCGGGGCCATGATCTCCTGGTAAACGCCGTCGGTCCGGAAGGTTGTGCACTGCCGGACACGATCCTCGGCATTATAATAGCCCTTAAAGGTCGTAATCTTACGGCACGCCCCTTCCATGTAAAAATCTTTGACGAACTGATAGATGGCAGTCCCGGCAGCCGGCCCGATGATCTTGAGCGCAATATCGGGCAGTGTCGGATTGACATCTCGCCAGGTGTGCGTGGTGTTGAGGACAAAATCGTCAAACCAATCGCCGCGTTCCCCGTGCTGCGGCTTCTCCGCCGCCAGCGCACCCCAGATGTCCTTAAGACTCAGATTGTTGACCGGGTCACCCTTCTTGGTCACCACCACCAGCGCGTCATCCCCCACATCGATCTCGACCAGATCCAGGATGCCGTTCTTGACACAACGCGCGAACTCACGCCGGGAGATGCTGCGCGGTCCGGCGACGATATCCGGATACTCAGGCCCGATCCCGGCGCAGAATTCCTCAAACGCGTCCTTGATCAGTGTGGTTTTGACATCAGGCGTCGGAAGGCCAAAATCCTTGCCAAAACCCTCCACCAGTCCGATCACATACGGACGCGTCAGGGTTGAGGAGACGATGAACAACTCATTCCGCTGTCCGGCGCCGGGCGTGGGCCCGTCCGCCGCGCCGGCCGGTCCCGCAGCCACCGCTGCCACCAGTGCCAACCGACAGCAAGCCAACCGCAACCGCGTCACCATCCGCTGCCTCCCCGAAGCTGACCAACACCCGGGCGCGTTACCCCCCCGCTCCGGCCGTTGCGAGTGTAGCCAAAAAACACCGGCCGCCACAAGATGTCGGTTGGCAAGACACCGGGACAACGGGATCGCCGCGTCAAGTTGGCCGTAAACCAGCCAACATACGCGCCACATGCTCGGGTGGCGTAGTCGGCAGGATGCCATGGCCGAGGTTGAAAACATGGCGGCCGGCCGGCGCTTCATCCAGGATACGCGCGACCTCCTGATCAAGGGCCCGTCCGCCGGCAACCAAAGCGACCGGATCAAGGTTACCCTGAAGCACCAGATGCGCCGGCAGCGTCTCAGCCGCCCAGCGTAGAGAGACACCGGTATCCAGCGACAGCCCGTCGATCCCGGTCAAAGCGGCATAGGCGATGGCATTGGCGCCCGCCGCCCGGGGAAAGCCGATGACCGGAACGCCAGGGGCCGCCGCCTTCAAAGCGGCGACGATACGCTTGGTCGGTTCGATCACCCAACGCGCAAACGCTGTCGGCGGCAACAAACCGGCCCAGGTCTCAAAAATCTGGATCACCTCCGCCCCAGCCCGCACCTGGGCCAGCAGGTGGGTGACCGTGGCGCGCTCCAGTATGGCCATCAAGGCACCGAACTCTTCCGGTGACCGCCAGGCCATGGAGCGTACCGCCAACCATTCCCGGCTCGAGCCGCCCTCCACCATATAGCAGGCCACCGTCCAAGGCGCCCCGGCAAACCCGATCAGCGTCGTCTCCCGCGGCAGAGCCGCGCGGATGGACGCCACCGCCTCATAAACCGGGGCCAGCGGCGTCACAACGTCGATTCCAGCCAGGCGGTTGATGTTGCCCGTCCCGGACAACGGCTCCAGCACCGGACCTGCACCCTCAACAAAGCGCAGTGGCTGCCCCAGCGCCCACGGCACCACCAAAATGTCGGAAAACAGAATCGCGGCTTCCAGCCCATAGCGGCGGATCGGCTGCAAGGTAACCTCGGTGGCCAGCGCAGGATTGAAGCACAGATCAAGAAACCCGTCGACCGACCCTCTGACCTCCCGATACTCCGGCAAATAACGCCCCGCCTGACGCATCAGCCACACCGGCGGCCGAACGCGGTTCGAACCTGCCCCACCCCCCGGGACGCCACTCACCTGGTGGCGAAACGGACGCAGAAACGGCTTGCCGGCCTCAAAGGGTTCGGCATCACCCGCGAAGGCTTGGGCCACAGCGGCGGAGTCAGGGTTGGCAGTCATCGGCAACTCGTCAAAGGGTGGTAATCGGTAGGGCTTTCGGAAGCCTGACCGTAGCGCATTCCTGAATCAAGAGTCTTTATATAAAACAGGTAGTAGAGGTGGTGGTGCGGTTGGTCGCGGGGATCCCCAGTCCGGCGTCGGCTCTGCACAAGCCTGCCCACAGCCGCGGCTTGGGACCAGCGGGGAGGGTGGTTGCACTTCTGTACATCCAACGCAGGATCATGACCATGCCGTTTGAATCCAGGCGTTTTTTGTGCGTTGCAAAAGTGGGGAAAACGGGGAAAACCGTCAAGTTCGGGTGCGCCGATGGCGGGGTTTTCCACGATGCCCGGCGGTGAGGCTTGGCAAACGGGCGACAGACGGCACATGCTGGGGAAGGCTGCGCTCCCGAGCGTGTGTGCCGGCCAAGCCGGTCATCGTCCACAGGTCTCGCGGGGGGGTGTCCACAGCCGGCGGTGAATGGAGTAAAAAGAGGGGGTTCCGGGGCCGGTCAGGCCCCGGATCAGGGGGCCTTTCGGGGGGCGGAAGCCCCCCGAAAATTAGGCACGTCACCACGTCTGGGGGCTTTCGCCCCCCGAAGCCCCCCAACCGGGGGGCCTGACCGGCCCCCCGGACCCCCCCTTTTTTTTGGCAAACAGCGGAAACAGGATGTGCGATGCGCGAATTTCACCTTCATCTGGTGTCTGATGCGACTGGCGAGACCGTTTACAATGTTGCTCGCGCCTGTGTCAGTCAGTTCGACGAGGTTCATGCCGGCCTGCATCGGTGGAACCTGATGCGCACGGAACGCCAACTCGATCTGGTGCTTGATGCCTTGCGCCGGAACCCGGGCATCGTCATGTACACCATGGTCGACTCGGGCCTGCGGTCCCGACTCGAGGCGGTCGCGCATGAGTTGGGCGTTCCTTGTATTGATGTGCTAAAGCCGATGATGGTAGTGATGACCAGTCATTTCGGTGTCGAAGGGCGCGGGCAGCCCGGCCGTCAGCACAGCCTGGATGCCGACTATTTCCGCCGTATCGATGCCTTCGACTTTGCGCTCGCCCACGATGACGGCCAGTCGGTACGTACGCTCCATCGCGGTGATGTCGTGCTGGTGGGGGTTTCGCGTACGTCAAAAACTCCAACCAGCATCTATCTCGCCAATCAGGGCATTAAGACCGGCAACGTTCCTTTCGTGCGCGGTTGCGCCATGCCGCACGAACTCGATTCGCTTGATCGCGTGCTGGTGGTCGGCCTGACCAAGGACCCCGCCCAGTTGGTTTCAATCCGGCGCACCCGATTCCGGTTCTGGAAGCAGCGCGAGGATACCGCCTACGTCGACCAGATCGAGGTCAGCGAAGAAGTTCGCGATGCCCGCCGGTATTTCCAGGCTCGCCAGTGGCCGGTCATTGACGTAAGTCAGCGCTCGATTGAGGAAACCGCTGCCGAAATCGTCATCCTGCTCGATAAGCACCGTGAACGCATTGCCAGCCAGCACCGGCGCGAACCCGTCGGCGCATTGGCACCCACCGCTTCCTCGGCAACACCCGCCACAGCCGGCCCACCTTCTCCGGCGCGGTCGTCTCCGGCGGCAGCATCAGGGACAGGAAGCGACATTCATTGAGCGGGCGTATGGCGCCGGGGAATGCCAAAAAAATTGGCTTGCCAACCGCCGGTCTCTTGATTAGTGTCGGCCACCTCGACGCCGCAGTCCCCTTCGTCTAGAGGCCTAGGACGCCGCCCTCTCACGGCGGCAACAGGGGTTCGAATCCCCTAGGGGACGCCAGCTTTTCACGCGCCACCGCACGGTATGATTTGCACGCCAGAGGGGCGGAGCAGTTGGTGGCGCACTTGCAGGCATGGCGGCCACCAGCGCATCACCTGCGATTCCTGTCGTAACCGGCGTTGCATTGCACGTGGGCAGTATAGAGTGTCGGCTCCTTGCCCCCCGCTGGGGGCCATGATCGGCCCCCCTTGTTTCCCAGCGGTCCGACCGCGAGTACGTCTACACCGTCACGGCAGAGCCAAGAATTTGCTTTGCGATCAGTAGGTTTGTCTTAACCTAGCGCATATGGGACGCTGTCCCCCGACACTCCCAGCCAAAGGCCGATTGTTTTCGTCCCTACGGCCGCACGAATGCGATTTCCAGCCTTGTCCCGGTCGCCTTGGCATACCGTTGCAAGGAGCGTGCGCTCGGTAAGGTTCGGCCGCTTTCCATCCGTGCCACGACAGATTGCGTTGTGCCCATGCGGGTGGCGACAGCCGCTTGCGAAAGGCCGGCTTGGCTACGCGCGTCGATCAGGGCCGCCGCGATGCCGAATTCTTCAGCCATGCTGTCATACGCGGCCTTGACGGCGGGGTCCGCCAGCAGTTCCGCCTTGATTTC
>Ga0172367_10008477_pt1 | contig 11482 bp, 11 predicted proteins | sample Lak10m_FD_114542 | JGI IMG/M metagenome (GOLD analysis project Ga0172367, IMG submission 114542) | Freshwater microbial communities from Kabuno Bay, South-Kivu, Congo - kab_022012_10m | ecosystem: Environmental > Aquatic > Freshwater > Lake | place: Democratic Republic of the Congo: South-Kivu...
AAATAAAAATAAAAAATCAAATTTTTATATTAATAATATCCAATCTTTAAATTCAAATTTATATATATTTGATAATCTTTTAATTCTATCTGGATTCATTATTTTTTGAATTAATTCTTCTTCTAATTCTTGAATATTAATTCTCATTTCTTTATAATCCAATTCAAATATTGAAGGATTGTATGAAAATGATTCCAATTCAATTTTATCTTGATTTGATTTAAGAATTTCAATCGCATTTTTATTCATAGATAAATAATACCAATCTATTTTCTCAGAATTTTCTTTTAATAATTCTATTCCATTTTCATTTAAAGATAAATAATACCAATTAATTTTTTCTTGATTTGATTTAAGAAGTTCAATCGCATTTTTATTTTTTGATAAACAATCCCAATTAATTTTATTAGGATTTTCTTTAAGAAGTTCAATTCCATTTAAATTTAATGATAAATAATCCCAATTAATTTTCTCTGGATTTTCTTTTAACAATTCAATTGCATTTTCATTTAATGATAACTGTTTCCAATTAATTTTTTCTTGATTTGATTTAAGAATTTCAATTGCATTTTTATTTTTTGATAAATTATACCAATCTATTTTATTAGGATTTAATTTAAGTAATTCAATTCCATTAGGATTTTCAGATAACCAAGTCCAATTAATTTTATCAAGATTTTTTTTAAGAATATCTATTCCATTTGGATTTAAAGATAAATAATTCCAATTAATTTTATCTTGATTTTCTTTTAATAATTCAATTGCATTTTCATTTAAAGATAATTTATACCAACATAATTCATCTATATTAATCCAATCAAGAAGTTTATAAATTGGTTTATTCATAATTTTTTATTTTGAATAAAAATAAAAATAAAAATAAAAATAAAAAATCAAATTTTTTATATTAATAATATCCAATCTTTAAAATCAAATTTATAAATAATTGATAATCTTTTAATTCTATCTGGATTCATTGTTACTTCAATTAATTCTTCTTGAAAAAGTTTACATTTATTTATACTCATTTGTTTATAATCTAGTTCAAATATTGAAGGATTTCGTGATAAACCATACCAATTTATTTTATCTTGATTTTCTTTTAATAATTCAATTGCATTTATATTTTCTGATAAATGATGCCAATCAATTCTCTCTGGATTTTCTTTTAATAATTCAATTGCATTTGGATTTAATGATATAGAATACCTATTAATTTTATCAGGATTTGATTTAAGGAGTTCAATTGCATTTTTATTTGAAGATAAATAATACCAATCAATTTTCTCAGGATTTTCCTCAAGAATTTTTATTGAATTTGAATTTAGAGATATTTTTTTCCAATTAATTTTATCTAAATTATCTTTAAATAATTCATATCCATTCTCATTTAAATACAAATCATAATTATTCCAATCTATTTTATCTAAATTTGATTTAAGAAGTTCAATTCCATTAGGATTTAAATATAAATTTGACCAATCAATTCTTTTAAAATTTGATTTAAGGAGTTCAATTCCATTAGGATTTAAAGATAAATTAGACCAATTAATTTTTTTTAAATTTTTTTCAAGAAGTTTAATACCATTAGGATTTAAAGATAAATTATTCCAATTAATTTTATTAGGATTTTCTTCTAAAATTTTAATTGCATATGGATTTAAAGACAATCTTTTCCAATTAATTTTATCTTTATTATTTTTAATATATTTAATTATATCTTCATCAATAAATATAGAAGACCAATTAATAAATTCATAATTAATATTTTCAATATAGTAATTAAAATTAGGATTTTTCACTAAAAAATACCAAATTAATTTATTTTTATCAATCCAATCAAGAAGTTTATAAATTGGTTTAATCATTTATATAACAAAAAAATAATTATAAATAAAAAATCAAATTTTTTTAAAAATTCTATTAATATTTCTCTAATTTTTAATTATATATTTCATGATACATAATTTCTTATATAAAAAAATAATTTTATATTTAATTATTTTTAATCACCAAATAATTCTTCAATATAATCATAATCTGGATTTTTAAATACTCTTTTTGGATGCATAACTTCTTTTATTATTTCTTCTGTTAGAGGTTCTAAATTAATTTTCATTTGTTCATAGTCTAATTCAAATATTGAAGGATTTTTTGATAAATAATCCCAATCTATTTTATCTTGATTTTCTTTTAGTAATTCAATTGCATTTGTATTTAAAGATAATTTTCGCCAATAAATTTTATCAAAATTTTCTTTAAGTAAATCAATTGCATTTTCATTTGATGATAAATAATTCCAATTTATTTTATCTGGATTTTCTTTAAGTATTTTAATTGCATTTGAATTTGCAGATAAAAAGATAAAACTCAATTTAATATTTAATATTTCTTTAATTAATTTATTAATATTTTTATTTAATGATAAATAGTGAATATTAATTTCATTTGGATTTTCTTTAAGTAATTCAATTGCATTTTCATTTTTTGATAAATAATTCCAATTAATTTTATCTGGATTTTCTTCTAAAATCTTAATTGCATTTTTATTTTCAGATAAATAATCCCAATTTATTTTATCTTTATTCTCTTTTAATATTTCAATTGCATTTTCATTTAATGATAAATAATTCCAATTTACTTTATCAAGATTATCTTTAAGTATTTCTATTGCCTTTGGATTTATTGATAAATAATCCCAATTAATTTTATTAGGATTTTTTTTAAGTAATTCAATTGCATTTTCATTATGACATAAATCATTCCAATTTAATTTACTTTCATCAATCCAATCACGAAGTTTATAAATAGGTTTATTCATATTTAAACGTAATTAAATTTAAATAAATAATTATCATTTTTTTATTTATTAAATTATATTTGAATAAAAATTGATATTATTATTTTTATTATTTTTTATTTAAAAAATGAATAAACCTATTTATAAATTATTAAATTGGATTGATGAAAGTAAATTAAATTTTATTTATTTATCAATGAATCCAAATGCAATTGATTATCTTAAATTAAATCCTAATAAAATTAATTGGAGTTATTTATCAATAAATCCAAATGGAATAGAATTATTAGAAAAAAATCCTAATAAAATTGATTGGAATTGTTTATCATTAAATCCAAATGCAATTAAATTAATTGAAGAGAATAAAGATAAAATAAATTGGTATTATTTATCTATTAATCCAAACGCAATTAAGATTTTAGAAGAAAATCCAGATAAAATTAATTGGAGCTATTTATCAAAAAATATAAATGGAATTAAATTACTTAAAGAAAATCCAGATAAAATTGATTGGAAATATTTATCTTTAAATCCAAATGGAATTGAACTTCTTAAATCTAATCCAGATAAAATTGATTGGAATTATTTATCTTCAAATGAAAATGCAATTGAATTACTTAAAGAAAATTATGATAAAATAAATTGGTATTATTTATCATCAAATATAAATAAAGAAGCAATTGAATTACTTAAAGAAAATACAGATAAAATTATTTGGTATCATTTATGTGAAAATGAAAATGGATTTGAAATTATAAAAAATAATAAAAATAAAATTGCTTGGTATTATTTATCATCAAATATAAATAAAGAAGCAATTAAATTACTTAATGAAAACCAAAATGAAATAAATTGGGATTGTTTATCAAAAAATCCTTCTATATTTGAATTAAACTATGAACAAATGAAAATTAATTTAGAACCTCTAACAGAAGAAATAATAAAAGAAGTTATGCATCCAAAAAGAGTATTTAAAAATCCAAATTATGATTATATCGAGGAATTATTTGGTGATTAAATTTAATTATTTTTTTTATTTTTTATTATAAATGAACAAAAAAAATAGTATAATAGAAATAAGTAAATATATTTTTAAATCTGCAAATAATCTAATAGATAAAAAAGAAGAAGATGATGAAGAAAAAGATAAAAAAAAAGAAGAAAAAGAAAAAGTTAAAGAAGAAGAAAAAGAAGAAGTTAAAAAAGAAGAAGAAGTTAAAAAAGAAGAAGAAGTTAAAAAAGAAGAAGAAGTTAAAAAAGAAGATGATGAAGAAGAAGATGATGAAAAAAAAAAATTAGAAAAAAAATTAGAAGATACATTAAAAGCTAAAATAGAAATAGATAAATTAGATCAAATAATAACTAATAAAACTTTTTATAAAGTTAATTATTTTCATAGAAGTATTGTTAATGGAAATTTATCAAATAATGTTATTTTAGATGCTGCAGGTTATAAATATATTAAAAATAATATGAATGATGCTGGAGGAGTATCTAACGAAATATATAAAATAATTAATTCTAAAGAATTTCATACAAATGTTAAAAACTATTATACAAAATTAATTAAACAACAATATACAGATTTTAATGAAAATGGAGAGAATATAAATTTTTTTTATATAAATTCTAATAAATATTATCAAAATATAACATTATCTGCAATAGGTAAATATACTTATACTTATAATTCAGAAAATAAAGATATATATATTATACATTCTATTGGTCCAAATTTTACAGTTAATAAAGAATTAATAAATAATACTATATCATCTTTATTAATAACATATGAAAATGATATAAATAAGTTAATAGATAATACTGATGATAACGATATTATTAATATATATTTTTATATTTATAAATCAGTTTTTGATGATTTTATTAAACTTAGAAAAATAAATAAAGACTTAAAATTAAGAATATTACCTATATCAGCCGGAGTATTTTTAGGTTCTGGTTATGATTATATGGATACTACAAAAACATTAAAATTTATAATTCATTGTATTATGGTTGCAATAAATAAATTATTACATTATAAAAAATATAAAGATATAATATATTATATTACTATGTTTTTACATAAACAAGAAGAATATGATATATATATTAATTATAAAAAAAAACCAATACCAGATCAAAAAGATATAATATTAAATGAAAGCGATAAAAATACTGATTCAAAATTTTATAATGTTACTGCTATTAATGAGAGTATTATTGATAATTTAACAAAAAATGATGTTATTTTAGATCCAGCAGGTTATAATTATATTATTAATGGTATGGAAGGTGCATTAGGAATATCTGAAAAAATATATAACAATGTAATTGATACTGGTTGTTTTCATGAAAATGTAAAATCAACATTTAAATCAATTTTAAATAAAAATAAAAATTTTAATGATTTATATATAAATACAGATATTTCAAATGTACAATTATCTGCAATTGGTAAATATAATTCAAAAATAATTAATGAAGAAATATTTATAATACATGCAATTGGACCTAATATAAAAAATAATATAAATGAATTTGAATTTAAATTTGAAGATGATAGTATAATATATGATATTAAAAATGTTTTATATAAAACATTATTTTATATTTATAAATCAATATTTGATAATTTTAATACATTATATACTCAAGATAATACATTAAAATTAAGAATATTACCTATTTCATCAGGACAATTTTTAATTAATACTAGTAAGTCTAATATAGATTCAGCTGAAATAAAAAATAAAAAATATGAAAAAATATTTAAAATTATTATAATGGTAATTAATGATTTATTACATTATAAAATTTATGATGATATTAAAGATAAAATAACTATGTATGTATATGAAACAGATCAATTTCAAATATATAAAAAAATTGAAAATGATTTATTAAAAATAGAATAAAAAATGATTTTATTTTTTAATAAAAAAATATAATAATGAATAAAAATAATTATAAATTATTAGATTGGATTAATATTAATAATATTAAATGGTATAATTTATCTTTAAATCCAAATGGAATAGAATTATTAAGAAAAAATAAGGATAAAATTGATTGGGATAGATTATCAAGAAATCCAAATGGAATAGAATTATTAAAAGAAAATCCAGATAAAATTAATTGGGATTATCTTTCTTTAAATCCAAATGGAATAGAATTATTAAAAGAAAATCCAGATAAAATAAATTGGAATAATTTATCATCAAATCCAAATGGAATAGAATTATTAAAAGAGAATAAAGATAAAATAAACTGGGATTATTTATCAGGAAATTTAAATGGAATAGAATTATTAAAAGAAAATCCAGATAAAATTAATTGGTATTATTTATCTTTAAATGAAAATGTATTAAACTCATTTGAAGAAATGAAAGATCATATTAGTTTAATATGGTTATCAAAAAATCCAAAAGCAATTCATTTACTTGAAAAAAATTTAGATAAAATTAATTGGGATAATTTATCTGGAAATCCAAATGCGATTCATTTACTTGAAAAAAATCAAGATAAAATTAATTGGTATTGTTTATCAGCAAATCCAAATGCAATTAATATTCTTAAATCAAATCAAGATAAAATTCATTATGATAATTTATCATTAAATCCTTCTATATTTGAATTAAATTAAAAAAATGATTTTTTATTTTTTTAATCATTTTAATCATTATAATTATTATAATAAATATGAATAAACTTTTAGATTGGATTGATAAAAATAAATTAAATTGGGAATATTTATCATTAAATCCAAATGGAATAGAATTATTAAAAGAGAATCCTGAAAAAATAGATTGGAATAATTTATCATTAAATCCAAATGGAATAGAATTATTAAAAGAGAATCCTGAAAAAATAGATTGGAATAATTTATCATTAAATCCAAATGGAATAGAATTATTAAAAAAGAATCCTGAAAAAATAGATTGGAATAATTTATGTGAAAATAAAAATGCAATTGAAATACTTAAAGAGAATCAAGATAAAATTAATTATTTAAGATTATTAGAAAATTCAAATGCATTAGATATATTAAAAAATAAACCAAATAATATTATTTGGTTTAGTTTATCTGCAAAATCATATGCAATAGAACTTATTAAATCAAATCCAAATAAAATTAATTGGTATAATTTATCATTAAATGAAAACGCAATAGAACTTATTAAATCAAATCCAAATAAAATTAATTGGATTTATTTATCAAAAAATCCAAATGGAATAGAATTATTAAAAGAAAATAGAAATAAAATTAATTGGGATTATCTTTCTTTAAATCCAAATGGAATAGAATTATTAAAAAAGAATCCAAATAAAATTAATTGGAATAATTTATCATTAAATCCAAATGGAATAGAATTATTAAAAGAGAATAGAGAAAAAATTAATTGGGAATATTTATCAATGAATTTAAATATATTTTATAAAAATTAGTTATAAAGAAAATATATAATATATAAAATAATGAATTGGATAAATTATTCTAAATTAAATTTTATTTTTTTATCATCAAATAAAAATGCAATTGAATTACTTAAAAAAAATAGAAATAAAATTAATTGGACATATTTAACAATAAATCCAAATGGAATAGAATTATTAAAAGAGAATCCTGAAAAAATTAATTGGTATTATTTATCATTAAATCCAAATGGAATAGAATTATTAAAAGAAAATCCAGAAAAAATTAATTGGAATTATTTATCGTCAAATAAAAATGCAATTGAATTACTTAAATTAAATTCTAATAAAATTAATTGGAATTATTTATCAGAAAATGAGAATGGAATAGAACTTTTAAAATTAAATCAAAATAAAATTAATTGGAATTATTTATCATTAAATAAAAATGGAATAGAATTATTAAAAGAAAATAAGAATAAAATTAATTGGAATTCTTTATCATTAAATGAGAATGGAATTGAGATTCTTAAAGAAAATCGAGATAAAATAAATTGGAAATATTTATCAGAAAATTCTAATGGAATAGAATTATTAAAAGAAAATCCAGAAAAAATTAATTGGAATTATTTATCAAAAAATCCTAATGGAATAGAATTATTAAAAGAAAATTTAGAAAAAATTAATTGGGATTTTTTATCATATAATTATAATATTTTTAAATAAAAATAAAAAAATAAAAAATGATTATTATATTTTATTTAAAAATTTTATTATAAAAAGATGAATAAAACTATTTATAAACTTGTAGATTGGATTAATGAAAAATATTTAGATAAAATTAATTGGGATTCTTTATCAAGAAATAAAAATGCAATTCAATTACTTAAAGAAAATCAAGATAAAATTAATTGGGATTATTTATCATTAAATGAAAATGCAATAGATATACTTAAAGAAAATAAAGATAAAATTAATTGGTTATTTTTATCAAGAAATCCAAATGGAATTGAACTTCTTAAATCAAATTATAAAAAAATTAATTGGAATAATTTATCTTTAAATAAAAATGCAATAGAATTACTTAAAAAAAATCAAAAAAAAATTAATTGGTCAATGTTATCATCTAATGTAAATGCAATTGAATTATTAAAGAAAAATCCTAATAAAATTAATTGGAATTGGTTATCATCAAATTCATCAGCAATTGAATTATTAGAAGAAAATCCAGATAAAATAGATTGGGAATTATTATCTTTAAATATAAATGGAATTAATATTCTTAAAAAGAATAGAAATAAAATTATTTGGAATTATATATCATCAAATAAAAATGCAATTGAATTAATAAAAGAAAATTTAAATAAAATTGATTGGGATTGTTTATCAAGAAATCCAAATGCAATTGAACTTTTAAAAGAAAATCCAGATAAAATAGATTATTATCATATATCATTAAATAAAAATCCAGAAATAATTAAAATATTAGAAGAAAATCAAGATAAAATTGTATGGGATTGTTTATCAGAAAATTCTAATATATTTAAATTAGATTATAAACAAATGAATAAAAATATTAAAGAATTTAGAGAAGAATTAATTGAAGTAACTATGAATCCAGATAGAATTAAAAGATTATCAGATATATATAAATTTGAATTTAAAGATTGGATTATATCAATATAATTATTTTTAATAATTATTAAAAAAAATGATTATTTTTTATTTTTTATTTTTTTATAAAAATGAATAGAACTATATATAAACTTCTAGATTGGATTAATATAAATAAAATTAATTGGTATAATTTATCTTTAAATGAAAATGCAATAGATCTCCTTAAATCAAATCAAAATAAAATTAATTGGAATTATTTATCATTTAATAAAAATGCAATTGAACTTCTTAAATCAAATCCAAATAAAATTAATTGGGAATATTTATCTTCAAATGAAAATGCAATTGAACTTCTAAAAGAAAATCCAAATAAAATTAATTGGGAATATTTATCTTCAAATGAAAATGCAATTGAACTTTTAAAAGAAAATCCAAATAAAATTAATTGGAATTATTTATCATTAAATAAGAATGGAATAGATCTCCTTAAATCAAATCCAAATAAAATTAATTGGATATATTTATCAGAAAATGAGAATGCAATTGAATTATTAAAAGAAAATCCAAATAAAATTAATTGGGATAATTTATCTTTAAATAAAAATGCAATTGAACTTCTAAAAGAAAATAAAAATAATATAAATTGGTATAATTTATCAGAAAATGAAAATGGAATAGAACTCCTTAAATTAAATTTATATAAAATTGATTGGACTAATTTATCAAAAAATTCTAATGGAATAGAATTATTAAAAGAAAATCAAAATAAAATTAATTGGAAATGTTTATCATATAATTATAATATATTTAATAAATATAATTAAAAAAATGATTATTATAAATAATTATAATTTTTTATAAATATGAATAAACCAATATATAAACTTCGTGAATGGATTGATAAAAATAAATTAGATTGGCGTTCATTATCAAAAAATGAAAATGCAATTGAATTATTAAAAGATAATTTAGATAAAATTAATTGGAATTTTTTGTCAGAAAATGAAAATGCAATTGAATTATTAAAAGAAAATCCAGATAAAATTAATTGGAATTATTTATGTTCAAATATAAATGCAATTAATATTCTTAAATTATATCCTAAAAAAATAATTTGGTTTAATTTATCTTCAAATAAAAATATGATAGAAGTACTTAAAGAAAATAAAGATAAAATTAATTGGAATAATTTGTGTTTAAATTCTAATGGAGTTGAAATATTAAAAGATAATCAAGATAAAATTGAATGGAATTTATTATCATATAATCCAAATGCAATTGAACTTCTTAAAAAAAATAAAAATAAAATTTATTGGAGTAAATTATCTTTAAATACAAATGCTATTGAATTATTAGAAGAAAATCAAGATAAAATTAATTGGGATTGTTTATCTTTAAATGAAAATGCAATTAAATTACTAAAAAAAAATCCAAATAAAATTAATTGGAAATATTTATCTTTAAATCTAAATGCAATAGATCTTCTTAAAAATAATCAAGATAAAATTGATTGGTTTTATTTATCTTTAAATAAAAATGCAATTGAATTATTAAAAGAAAATCAAGATAAAATTTATTGGTATAATTTTTCTTCTAATCCTTCTATATTTGAATTAGATTATAAACAAATGACTATTAATTTTGAACCTCTTGCAGAAGAAATAATAAAAGAAGTTATGCATCCTAGAAGAGTATTTAAAAATCCAGATTATGATTATATTGAAGAATTATTTGGTGATTAATAAAAATTGATATTTATATTTATTTTTATATTTAAATATGAATAAACCTATTTATAAACTTCTTGATTGGATTGATGAAAGTAAATTAAATTGGAATGGATTATCACAAAATATAAATGCAATTGATATTTTAGAACAAAATCAAGATAAAATTAATTGGAATTATTTATCACATAATCCAAATGGAATTAAACTTCTTAAAAATAATATAAATAAAATTAATTGGATCTGGTTAGCAAAAAATAAAAATCCAGAAGTAATTGAATTATTTAAAAAAAATCCTGAAAAAATTAATTGGTTTAATTTATCTTTAAATCCTAATGCAATTAAATTACTTAAAAAAAATACTGAAAAAATTAATTGGTGGTATTTATCTAATAATCCAAATGCAATTGAACTTTTAAAAGAACATAAAAATAAAATTGATTGGAATACTTTATCTTCTAATATAAATGGAATAGAATTATTAAAAAAAAATAAAAATAAAATTAATTGGTATTGTTTATCTTTAAATCCTAATGGAATAGAATTATTAAAACAAAATAAAAATAAAATTGATTGGAATTGTTTATCTATAAATGATAATGCTTTAGATATACTTAAAACAAATCCAAATAAAATTAATTGGAATATATTATCATTAAATCCAAATGCAATTGAACTTTTAAAAGAACATAAAAATAAAATTGATTGGTTTAATTTATCATCTAATCCAAATGCAATTCAACTTCTTAAAGAAAATCAAGATAAAATTAATTGGGATAATTTTTCTTCTAATCCTTCTATATTTGAATTGGATTATAAACAAATGAGAATTAATTTTGAACCTCTTGCAGAAGAAATTATTAAAGAAGTTATGCATCCTAAAAGAGTATTTAAAAATCCAGATTATGATTATATTGAA
>Ga0172367_10008478_pt1 | contig 11482 bp, 8 predicted proteins | sample Lak10m_FD_114542 | JGI IMG/M metagenome (GOLD analysis project Ga0172367, IMG submission 114542) | Freshwater microbial communities from Kabuno Bay, South-Kivu, Congo - kab_022012_10m | ecosystem: Environmental > Aquatic > Freshwater > Lake | place: Democratic Republic of the Congo: South-Kivu...
AGGTTGAGGTTGACCAGCACATTTTTCGGTCGTATGGTCGACGTATGTCGTACCTCCATTCGCCACCGATTTTCCGCTGCAGATCAGGCGTGCATCTACCGTGGCACCTGATACGGGATCAGCGAGAGTGACCAGGCTGCCATCATCCCTCGTTTCAAACAGCGTTCGTATCTGGAATTCCGTATCGGTGCGCGGATTCCAGGTGGTCATATCCGCTGCCAGCGTGTCCTTGATCGCATAAAAGCTCTGATAGTCGGTGGTACTCTTGTCTGCCGTGGTGAGATAGGAGCCTGTTCCGACATATATCACCCGTGTCGTATCCACCAGCGCCATTTCCGGCTTGGTGGTGATAGGCTGCGCCACCAGTACCGGGGTGCCGGTAGTAGGACGGGAATAACCTTCCAGATGAGCCAGCTTGAAGACACTCTTAGTGGTATGGCCAGTGGCACTCGGTGCCAGGTCGAACCGCCACAAATTGCCGTCCATGTCGCCGCCATAAATATACTGGGCAGTGTTGTCGGTTTGCAGCGCATCCACCCAGGCGGAAATCTTGCCCAGGTTGATGGGAGATCCAGTCGAACCGCCATCGGAGCTGCTGGTTGACAAAGGGTAGCCAGTCTTAAGCACTCCCGTCTCCGGGTTGACGGCATACAGGTAGCCGTGCCCATCCGCATTGTTGTAGCCGGAGGTAAAGAATACCGCCCATTCGCCGTTCGGCAACTTGTTGATGGAGGCGTTTCCGTAGGTGTAGCCCAGGTTTTCAAAATCGGTGGTTGCGTTGGTAATTTCCCACAAAAACCTGGGATCTTCCGGATGGGTAATGTCCAGGGCAAAATATTCCTGCCCCCCCCCGCCTAGTCCCGCCACCAGTATGGTATGCCAGTCGTTGTCACTGCCGCCGAAATTCACATCGCCCACCGTAATCGGGCCGTCCACAAAGTACTGGTGAGCATAGGCCACATCCGCCAATTTCCCCATGGAATGCATCGCCAGTTTGGGAATAAACGCCCACATTTCCGTACCAGCCGAAACGGTAGGCGATACAGTGGTATCCAGCGCCGCAAAGGCATGCAGCATGCCGTCATTCGCCGAGACATACACCACACCATCGCGCGTAGCGTTGTCTGTGGCAAACACATCCAGATAGCCGGCATCGAGGTAGCTGAAAACCGGCGCCCGCACATAAACCGGCTGGGTGCTGACGATGTCGCCCAGCACATGGGCGCGTTTGCGCCATATCTGGGAGTGAACGGTCGTGTTGCCGTCCTTCTCCAAGCTGCGATCGCCGCGCAGGTAATTCACCAGATTGGTGCCCGTGACCTCGGTAGGATACGAGGTATGCACATCACCGTACTGGCTCAGGGCCAAGCTGGTACTGGCCGGATCGAAATACCCCTGCTCTGTCGTGGCATCCAGTCCGGCATAGGTAAAGGCGCGCAAAACCGCACCCGAACTCCCGGTGGTCGGTGCAATCTTGATACTGCGCGACGCCCAAGCCATGGCATCCAGTTTTTTCTGGGCCGACCAGGCGCAACCAGTGTCATCCACGCACTCGTTGGGCGACGCATTGGCGGGGTCGGATACTGCGCCGGTGCTCAAATCGATATTGCGCGCCTGCAAATCACCCCACCAGTCCTGCGTCGCATAACTTGCCACATAGGCATAGTTATCTCCCGGCACCGGCATCAGGTTGGAAGTCGCCGCCGCAGCGGCAGAGCCTATACGCAACTTGATGGTAGCCAGCGCTTCCGAAAGTCCGCTACCCACGCTGGACGGATCGCGCGCACTGAAGAACTTGCCGCGCCCGTTGACCGTGGCATGCCACAGGTCATCGATGGTGGTCGCGTCGTTGGCCTGCGCGGCCGGCCAGTCGCCCTTGTTATTGAGTATGTCGTAGTAATCGCCGCTGGTTGCGGTCTGGTAATCGCTTTGATAACGCAGGGTTCCTGGCGCGCCAAGGGCCATACCGAAGAACGTCACGTGCTGCTGGGTATTGCTGTCATTGGCACTGACCGGGACATTATTGGTCGCCACATCGGCTCCCCCCACCCCGGTCGTGTTGTTCAATGCGGCGCTGCGTATGTCCGTGTTGGCGTAATAGGCTGCGACATCCGCCAGGGTGCCGCAACTGGAAAACCCGCTGTCGGTACAAGTCGTACTCGGCTGCGCCCCGTCATATTGTGGACGGCTCAGCGTGTTGTCCTGATTGCCAATCTTGGCGGTGCCATCCAATTGGGTCAGATCGTTATAGGAATCGGAATTCCAGTAACCGTCCGTCACCAGCAGCAAATAATTCTGCTGGCAGGAATACTGCATGGGCTCGTTGTCCACACTGCCGGCGACTGCATCCGTCGCGTCCTTGCCTCCGGCCATATCGTTGGTCGTGATCTTGATGGTGCCGCTGGTGGTGGCGCCGACCACTTCTCCGTTGGGGCTCGCACCCAAGCTGAGCGGGGCGGTAATGGTAATCACGTTGCTGGAGGCCGAGGCGGTGTAATCGGGATCAGAAACATAACTGCTTATCATGCTGGCCAGCGACGTGGCCAACGAATTAATCTCGGAGTTGGTGCAGGCCGAAGCCGCGCAGGAAACCGTTTTGGTACTGCCCAGCACCTCGACGCTGCCAACCTTGATACTGGTGATGGTGTCGCCGTTACTCACCCCACCGCTGGGAGGATTGGGAGTCCACGTACCGCGATTTCTCGTGCACTTGGATTGACTGGTGTATTTCGATTTGGAACACGTACCGCCAGAGCTGGTTCCATAGGAAACGGTCATGGTGCTGGTAGCCGCGGCGGCAGCCTGTGCCGGGGTTCCGCCGGAAATCGTGCTCAGGTAGCCGGCAAAATATTTGCCGATCTTGTTGACTTCCGAACGCAGCGGAGTGCTACCGTACGTAGTGGCGCCGGTCAGATCGGTCCACCATGTGCTACGCTGGTTAGCGGTCTCGCCCCCGGTATTCTGGAACTGCGCCACCTGTAGTTCCACCGTGCCGCTGTTGTACTTGCTCAAGCGGTCGAACCCGACCCGAAAATTGCCGTCCAGCGCATCGAATGCAATGGTACTGGCGCTTTTCATGGCCAACATCCGGGTACGGTAATAGCCATACCAGTTGGCAAAGTTCTGCAATTCCTCGGCATAGGTGCAAATCCCTGCCGTAGTGACGCAGTCCGCGCGTCCCGGCGACTTTGTATAACTATCTACGGAAGGCACGATATCGACCCGGGTGAATTTGCCCACATCGGCGCGATGCGCCACCCCGGCAGTCGCCCCTCCGCCCATGTACAGGGCGGAAGGCGAAGTCGCATTGGTATCCAGTGCACCGGTACCGTTTGAACCACCGGTCATGCCGGTGGCAGTAGTACTCTGAGCTGTTGCCGCGGCAGTCGCAGTATCGAAATGGGTATAGGTTCGACTGATAGTATTTCTACCAGAGCTCTTTGCACAGATATACCAATTGTTGTAAGTAGAACTCGGTGCCACATAAGTCACCGTATCGACATTGTCCGAGCTAACCGTCCAGCCACTCGGTGCGCCTTTGTCCTTAACGCCATTTGCCATGTTTTGTCGTCTGAGCGCAGATGTAGAACCGCTCGAGGTAACTGCCGAGGACATCAGCGTGACCGTTGTCGCACCGGATTGTGCAGAACAACCTGATTGAAAGCTTAGGTTGCTGGCATAAACATTAGTGATCGACATGCTGCTGTCAACTTGGGTAAATTGAACCGACCCTGTAGGATTGTGCGCAGACGATGTGCTAGCTGAGACGGCCAGTGTTCCCGCCGCCGCTCCGTCCGTTGTCGCCGTGACATTGATCTTGCTGGCATTGCCGCTGTCCACTGTTGCGCTATAGCCGTTGCCGACCAGGGAAGCCAGCGTACTGGCAATGGTGGCGGTCTGGGTGCCGTCCGGAAAATTAACCGGTGTGCTGCCCGTCAAGATGGAAGTGGTGCCGACCGCGATACCGTCCACCTTGGTGGCGCCGGAAGTGGAGGTAATGGTAATGCTGCCAGTCGCCTTGCTGGCTGCCGTCGCAGCCGGTCCGTTCAGCACCACCTGGTAGCCGTTGGGTGCGGAACCCGCGGTGCTGGCCGTGATGGTTTGCGTGGCGCTGCTGGCCGTGGTGGGACAATTGTATGCGGCAGCTGGCGATGTATTGGGATTGGTGCGAATGGCATCGCAAATCGCCTTCGCCAGATCGGTGGCCGTGTTCGAACCGCCCACTTTGTTATTGATGTTTGTGTAGCCGGTAGATGACAGGATATCGACGCCATTGATGGTCAGGCTGGTGATCGACCTGCCCGATAGGTTGCTGTTGACCGTCAAGCTGGCCGTCGCTGCCACGTCGCTGCTGATCGCAGGCCATACGGAGCCCAGATAATCCGGGATGGTGTACTGCTTGGTACGCAGATCATGGCAGTTTGCGCTGGTGTAGCCGTGGGTGGAGGTGCTGTAACCATCGCACCAGCGGTACTTGGCGGGTATGGTGTGGGTGGCATCCGAGGTATATTTGCAATCTCTGAAGTAGCTGTCGGTACAGTACTCCAGCGTGCCCATGGTGTAATAAAACGGGGCGCCGGCATAGGTAGTGACATTGGTGTATTTGTACGTGGCGGTCGTATCCACGGTGGGATAAAGATTGGTTCCGCCGTTTTCCATACACACCGGGGCAAAGGTCAGGCTACGCGACCCGCTGGCAGTGGCGTTAGCGCTCAGGGTCAATGCCGTTGGGCCAGTGATGGCCGCGATAGTGGTGCCGGATGCGATGCCGGAGCTCGCCGCAACCGCCATGCCGACGAACAGGCCGGTAGTGCTGACGCTGGTCACGGAGGTAGAACTGCTGGTCGTGGTTCCCGTGGTCGTTGTCGTTGAAGCCGCGTACCTTGCGCCGTATTTCTGCACATCGGTTGAACTCGAGGTGCTGCAGAATATCTGGTGGCTATACGCACCGGAGGTAAAGCTCAATGAAGTCGTAGCCAATGCCGCCGTGGTGGGTTTGCTGATGGTGACGGGGTTGGTCGTCGTGACTAGAAACGTGCCGGGGTCGATGCCCACGCCCACCACCACCATGCCGACAGCCAGACTGGTGGTATTGGACAGCGTGACCGAAGTGGAACCGGCAGATGCCGTTGCCGTTTTGATATAGGATGTCGCGAGATTGGTCGAACCGGTCGCGGCAAAACCGTCTGTATTGGCTGCACTGGCGAAGATGTCGGGATAAGAGGTACCGTCCGCTTTTTTCGGCGCCAGGTAGCGGATAGTAGGGTTGTAATAAATGTAGTTGATGTCGGAGGTGGCATAAGGCACGGCAACATCCGACCCGGTGCTGGCCACACCGGAACAGGAAGCCCGCGTACTGATGTCGCTGGCACCGCTCCAGCAGATTTGGGAACCGGTACCGCGAGAAACATAGTCGGGTAAATAACTCCACGCCATACTGCCTGAGTTATCCAGCACAAACATCAGGTTGGGGTAGACCACGTCGGTCGTGGTATTAGCCAAGGGCTTGGTAGCCAGCGTGACCGTCGCAGCCTCGGCCACCGGCCCGCCCAGTAGCGCGTTGAGAGTAACCAGGACAACCCATTTACGGAGATTATTGTTGATCATGGCAATGTTCCTTCGCAAAAACGTCAGTACATGAATACCTGTACGAAACGATTGTTATAGCGCGGACCGACCACCTTGACGGTGATCCGGTAATACACCAATCCGGTGGAGCCGGAAATAAATGTCATATATCCGCTACCCCCGCTCTGCGTGGTGCCAGCGGTAGTGCCGGCAGAAGATGCGTTAATGGGAAACATACAGTGCGCTGCCTGGTTTGAACAAGGGTACCCCGCAGTCACAGCCATGCGATGGGTCACGTAATACATCTTGTATCCCGAGAAAGTATCGTTACTGCCCACTATGTACTGACGCGTCTTTGCATCATCGGTCCAATCATAGGTTGACGGGGAAAAAGTATCCGTCTGGGCAGTCGCATAATAGCCATCCTCCGGATGATCCTCTTGCAAATAAGTCCCTGACATAGTCAGCAGCCAGGCTCTGGCATCTTCCACTGCCAGATCGGACGCCCTGACAGCCGCCTCGCGGAAGGCGATATTACCTGCCGCAGTAACCCCGGAACCCAGCACACGCATCATGGCGAGCCCGGAAATGGTCAGCATGACCAGCGTGACCAGCGTGATGAACAGGACGAATCCCCGCTCCTGTGGACTAGAGGCTTGCATGCAGGCTAGCTTCCCCATAGCACGTTCCTCATGGGGATGATGGTGTAGAAGGATTTATAGCGGTAGTGCGTGTCCGGCACCGTCCAGGTAACTGCATCATCCCCACCGGTATCCGGCAGCACGGTCAGCAGAGTGGGCGCGTCCACGGCATTTTTTTCGAAAAGCGGGCTGCGCGCCACGATACCGATGCGCAGCGCCAGTATTTTCTGGGTCGTAATCGCCGTGGTGCCGTTAGCCCACGTATCGACAACATTGTCGGAGCCGGTATCCAGCCCATACTGCGCTTTCATGAAAACAATGCCGTCCACCAGATTGGTGAAAGTCCCTGTCTGGGGAAATGCCGCCATGGCAAGACTGTCGACCGATACACGGTAACGCTTGCTGACATAGGATCCCAGATTCACCAGGTTGTATTTGATCGAGGCGCTCGGAGCATCCCAACCACTCGTGGCACCGCCCGGCCTGCTCGATACGTTATATGGCGAATCGGTGCTGTGCTCGATGGTAGAAGCGGCAGTATTAATCGCCGTGATTTGCCCCATGGTACAACTGTTGGCTATATCGGCCACGATCATATCGCCGTTCGCAAAACCCGCTATCGAATCGACCGGGTAAGCACTCGCATAGGCACCCTGCCCCAGGAATCCCGAGCCCGGCGCACCCGATGCAGATTGGGCATAATTCACCTCGATTTGATCAGAGGCAAGGCCGCCATCCGTGATAATGACCGGTTTTGTACTCAAGGCGCTTTGCAAACCGCAACTACTGGTGCAGCCTGTAGGGTTCCAGTACCACTGGATCGTCCCGCAATCCTTTATGTCCATCAGTCCGAAGCCAGCCATACCCATATCGCGCTCCAGCAGATAGAGCGCCATGGCACCGTTGCCTTGGGCTTCCATGATTTGCACGGCGGTATTGCGCTGCTGGCTGAAAGTGACCAGCACCTGTGCAACCGCAAGCATGCCAACCATGCCGATCACCAGTCCAATCAGCACTTCAATCAGGTTAAAGCCATATTGCTTGCGCATCATTAATTCTTCGCAATGTTAACGGAGGTGGTATAGCGGTGACGCACGCTGCTGTCTTTCTTGTCGCTCCAACTGATCTCGATGCAAACCTCTGTTGCTGTCAGTGTCGTAGGACAGTTGGTGCCATCAAAACAAGTTGTATCCGAAGCAGAAGTGCAAACGGCGGCACTGCCGCCCGGCAACCCCGTCACCGGGTCGCTGACCCTGGCTAGCCAAGCAGTGGTATCGAATGCACTCGGGGCACCACTCGTAATCCACATCTGGCCGATCAGTTCCCCGGCCAGAAAGCTGGCATCGTTACGATACTTGGTCTGACCAATCTGGTTGATCGCCTGGGCAGACATCCCCATCAGCGCGATCAAGCCGACAGCAAAGATCAATACGCTCACCAAAGCTTCTATGATAAAAGAACCAGTCTGAGCGTCAGGGGCGGGCGCCATGCGGATTGATTTCACGGCTAGCACCTCATCGCTTTGGTGACGTCAGCGGGATCGAGATCGGGATCGCACAATTTAATCGCGCCGCCGGAGCGAACCACCACCCGCCAAGCCTTGGCCTCGGCATTGCTGGAGGTAATATCGATGGCGGCAAGTGTGCCGGGGTCGCCGGACAGCACATTAGTTAACACCTGTCCCAAAGGACCAAAAGTAATCACTGACGAATCCGCAGCCACGGCAATCGTAGGCGCGGCATCCCCCTGGCTTTTGAAGGCAATGTAAGGTTCATCGGCACAGCTTGAGGGATTGCCTGCGGGGCGCGTTGGCTCGGGACTGCAAGGATCTGGCTGGTCGGGAGGCGTAAATGGGGATGCGCCACAATATCCGACAGGCTTGCCGCGCGACGACTGGTCGGTCTGCGTAACGACCCAGAACTGGGAGGTTGTGCTGTAGGCACAACTGCTGGTTAAAGAAGACACCAGATGGAATCGCATGGGCGCATTGCGTTTTATGGATTCCGATCGCGCCATGCGCAAACCGCTCAAAAAGGATTCCGCAACGGCTTTGGTCCGGGTGCTCGCCATCATGGTTTGAAACGAGGGCAACGCAAGAGCCAACAGGATCGATGCGATGACTATGGTAATCATCAATTCGATCAGGCTAACCCCACGCTGTTTTCCTGAAGCTAACATTGCCCGCCTTTGGCCCTGACCCAGCAGGCATTGGGGGTGGCCGCCGTCCAGCCATTTGCAGCGGGTGTTCCCGTGATGGTTGCAGCCTTGTTTCCTGCATCATTGATGGTAAAAACAAACCCGTCTGTCCCATTTGTACCGGTAGCCGTGAACACGAAGTTCTGATCGCTGTTGCTTGTAGCACAAGTGTAGTTGAAATACTTTACTGCCCCACTGGCAACCGTTACGTTGCCGATCCCGCAAGTTCCGGTAGCCCCATATACCCGGTTGTCCTGATAATATTGCTCCATTCGCAACTGTAGAGACGCAAGCTGTGAATAGGCTTCCGCCAGCCTCCCGCGCAGCACGTAATCCTGATATGCCGGCATGGCGACCGAGGCCAGGATGCCGATGATCGCCACTACTATCATCAGTTCGACCAGCGTAAAACCTTTTGCGTTTGTTTTCATAGCAGTTTCCTTTTTGGCTAGTTGTATCGTAAGTATATCCAAACCGCTAGTCTATCCCCATCTGACCAACGGTCAATTTCGGGGAATAAGCGGAAGAGGCCAAGGGTTATTCGCGGTACCTGGCGCTTTGCACCCATCGCATTCGTGCCGCAACACGTCTTCACATTGCCAGTTACAATAGCCTCTTGTTAGAATGAACCCATGAAAAACATGACGACTCGCCTGCTGCTGCCCCTGGTCATTATCTGCATCGTTCTTGTGGGCTGTGGCGCCAAGGGGGGGCTGTACCTCCCGGAAAAACGCTATCCCCAGCCGCAGGAAAACAAGTGAGTTTTTTCGGCGTTAAAAACGGCGAGTTGTGCGCCGAAGGGATACCATTCTCGCAAATTGCCGAGCGTTTCGGCACGCCGTGTTACGTTTATTCACGCGCCGCCCTGACCAGCGCATACCGCGAATTCGATCTCAGTTTCCAGGGCTGCGGCCATCAGGTCTGCTACGCGGTCAAGGCCAATTCCAGTCTCGCCGTGCTCAATCTGTTTGCGCGTCTGGGCGCGGGCTTCGACATCGTTTCCGGTGGGGAACTGGCGCGCGTGCTGGCGGCCGGCGGCGACCCGCACAAGGTGGTATTTTCCGGCGTCGGCAAGACTGCCGACGAAATGCGCATGGCGCTGGATGCCGGTATCTATTGTTTCAACGTCGAATCCGCAAGTGAACTGGAGCGCCTGAACCAGGTGGCCGGCGACATGGGCAAAACAGCCCCCGTCTCGCTACGCGTCAATCCGGACGTGGATGCCGGGACCCATCCCTATATCGCCACCGGCCTGAAGAACAGCAAGTTCGGCGTGGAGTATGGCTGCGCTTTCGATCTCTACCGCAAGGCCGCCGCGCTGCCAGGAATCGCCATACTCGGCATAGACTGCCACATCGGCTCGCAATTGACAGAGATTGCGCCATTTCTCGCCGCGCTGGAGCGCGTGCTGGCGCTGGTTGACCGGCTCGAAGCTGCGGGCATCGCCATTTCGCATATCGATCTGGGCGGCGGGGTCGGCATCCGCTATCAGTATGAAACCCCACCGGCTATTGCCGACTATGCCCAAGCTCTGATGCAGCGCCTGGCCGGACGCAGATTGCGCTTGCTGCTGGAACCGGGACGCGCACTGGTGGGCAATGCCGGTGCTTTGCTCACCAAGGTGGAATACCTCAAGCACGGCACATCGAAGAATTTCGCCATTGTCGATGCCGCCATGAACGACCTGATGCGCCCCGCCTTATACGATGCATACCATGACATACTGCCGGTAGCGGCGCGTGAGGGCGAGAATCTGGTTTACGACATAGTCGGACCGGTATGCGAAAGTGGTGATTTCCTCGGCCAGGATCGCCGCCTTTGCCTGCGCCAGGGGGATTTGCTTGCCATCATGTCGGCCGGGGCTTATGGCATGAGCATGAGTTCCAACTACAACACCCGACCGCGCGCCGCCGAGATCATGGTGGATGGAGAGCAGGCTTTCCTGGTACGCGAGCGCGAGCCGGTCGAGGCACTATTCGCGCTTGAGCACATACTGCACAACTAGCTGTTTTTCAATACTTTTTTGTCCTATTTTTGGCGCATGGAAAACTGTTGCCTGCGCTGATGCTTTAGCGTAAATTGGCACTTCCGCAAGGAATTCATCCCATCAATTTCGATCTCTGGAGGAGCTATGAAGAAAGTTCTGCTTGCCATGATTGCGTTGTTGTTCGCCATTTCCGCCGCACCCGTTGTCTATGCCGAAGATGCCACCGATGCGACTGCTTCCGATGCTGCCACTCCTGCCAGCAGCGAGACCAGCCCGGAAGAGTTGCCTCCGCTGATTGACCCCGCCATCGCGGAAGAGACTAACAGCTAGTCCAATCACAGTTAAGATGACGAAACAAAAAACGGGGGCCATCGGTCCCCGTTTTCTATTACGGATCAGTCAACAGATTAATCAAAAATAACGGTCTTGTTGGCGTACAGCAGGATGCGGTTTTCGATGTGCCAGCGCACGGCGCGCGATAGCACCACTTTCTCTAGGTCGCGGCCTTTCTGGATCAGGTCGTCAAGCTGGTCACGGTGGGAAACGCGCATGATGTCCTGCTCGATGATGGGGCCTTCATCCAGGATTTCCGTCACATAATGGCTGGTCGCGCCGATCAGCTTGACGCCCCGTTCGAACGCCCGATGGTAAGGACGCGCGCCGACAAACGCCGGCAGGAATGAATGGTGGATGTTGATGATGCGCTGCGGGTAACGCGCGACGAAATCCGCCGAAAGAATCTGCATATAGCGCGCCAGCACGATGAGATCGATTTCGTATTGATCCAGCAGCTCGAACTGCTGCCGCTCGGCCTCGGCCTTGTTGTCCCTGGTCACCGGGATCACCTGGAACGGGATGCCGTAAAACTCGGCAACGCGTTGAGTAGCGCTGTGGTTGCTGATAATCAAGGAGATATCGCAGGCCAGTTCGCCGCGCTGGTGGCGGTACAGCAGATCGACCAGGCAATGGTCGTACTGGGAAACGAAAATCGCCACCTTCGGCCGCTGCCGGGAAAGATTGAGCTGCCAATGCATCTGGAAGCGCTCGGCGATGGACGCAAACTGCACCGGGAATTCCGCCGGCGTAAGAC
>Ga0172367_10008480_pt1 | contig 11479 bp, 7 predicted proteins | sample Lak10m_FD_114542 | JGI IMG/M metagenome (GOLD analysis project Ga0172367, IMG submission 114542) | Freshwater microbial communities from Kabuno Bay, South-Kivu, Congo - kab_022012_10m | ecosystem: Environmental > Aquatic > Freshwater > Lake | place: Democratic Republic of the Congo: South-Kivu...
CTTCGCTTTTTCGGTGTCGATGAAGCACTGGTCGAGGTAGAACTCGTCCTTCAAAATACCGTTAACCCTTTCGGCAACAGCATTTTCATAGCAATGGTTTTCCTCGGTCATGCTGATCCTCACCTTGTGCTTTTTCAGCTCGTCAACATACTGGTTGCTGCAATACTGGATGCCTCGGTCGGAATGGTGTACCAACCCAGCCGCTGGACGGGCTGTCTTCTGAGCTCGTTTGAAGGCTCCAAGACAGCCCGTCAGCTCCAGTGTATCGCTGATGTTGTATCCCACTATTTTTCTGGAAAACAGGTCTGTAAGCAATGCCAAATAACAAAACCCCTTCACGGTGCGGATGTAGGTGATGTCGGCCACCCAAACCTGGTTGGGTGCCGTTATCTCCATATCTTTTACCAAATTACCGTACTTGTGGAAACGATGGTACGAGTTGGTGGTCTTGCACGAGGCTTTCTTCCTCTTGACCAGCATGTTTTGATCCCTCAGGATGTCGAACAGAGCGTCCCTGCCAACCCTGATATGAGCGGCTTCAAAAGAAGGGTGCAAGGCTTCTAAAAGCTTGCGCGTTCCGACCCTTGGCTGGTCTTTTCGATCTTCTTTTACCAGTTCAACCACTTTGCTTTTCACAGAGTTACGATACTTGTCCCGTTTTTGGTATTTGTACCAAGCATCGCGCTTCAGGTCAAAGCAGGCGCATACCTCCGATATGCCCGAAACGCCCGCCTTTTGGGCTTTAGGCACGGTTTTCATCATGGCTTTGTGCTTAACTTTTTTTTTAACTCGGCCACCGTTTTATAGCCCAGCATCTCGGCCGCAACCTCAAGGTACGAATCGCTCACTAACTGGTCTAAGTCTTTCTTTAGCAACAGTTTTTTGAGTTGTTCGATCTCCTTGTTAAGCTCTTTTAGCCGGGTGATCTCGTCTTTGTTTTCGATCATGATCCGTGTGTTCATTAAGTCTTTACGGTCGTACTTCTTGATCCATTCATTTACGGTACTGCTTTGGATACCGTAAATCCGCGACAGCTCCCTTTTGGTATACTTTCCCGTACTAAGTTCCAATAAAATTTTGAGTTTGAAACCCTCACTGTAACGTCGTGTTACCTGATCATTTTGATTCATATCTACTACATTATGTGTAGACATTTTTTAGGACGACTCAAATTCACCCTAAAACGGTTGAGTGTATGTGCCGTATGGGATTGCGGAGCAGTGTCCTGTCCACCGATACAGAAGTTTGAGCGGGCTACAACGCTTGAATACCCACTGAAACCCTAATGGCATATATACTTTAAAGTTTGCTGCCCTTCTATTTCTATCTTCCGTTTGTCAGTCAATAAATGCCGGTTTTGTCGTGCGTTGGCTTAGTAGCTCTTTTGCAATTTTTGGCTTTGGCTAAGGTTGTGCGAAATTGCAAATGTGCCACCAATAGCGTTGGTGTTAAACTTTGATCACAACATATATAAGAATGATTAATATTATAGTAATACCAATAATCTGAATTATTCTATTTGTCTTGACTTCCTTTTTCATCAATTGGTTTTGTTCTGTCAAGTGTTTAATAATATCAGCCGTCTTTGCGTTTACATGTGATGCTAAATCAGATATAACTATTTCTTGCGAATGTTTTATAAAGTCTTTGGTAGATGTAAAACCATTTTTCAAATTTTGGTTTGTTTCATCAAATCCCCTTTCAATTTTTTCTTGCGAACGCTGAATAGAAGTTTGAAGATTCCCAATCCCAATATTGATTGAAGAAATTTGGTTGTCAATTTTATCTAACCTCTCTGGAAAATTTATTTTTCGTAATTCTGCGAAGTAGTCAATAATTGACTTTTCTAATTTTTTAGTTTCCTCAATAAGCTGACTTAACAGCTTTGCATTATCTTTTAACTCGGTCAACAGTGATTGCAATTGTTTCTCTATCGAATCAATTTTTTCTTTGAAGTCTTTTTGTAAATTTTTGCGGTGGGTTTCTTCAACTGATTTCAATTCAGCAAGGAGCTCAGGAATTTTTTTCAAAATATCTGCGGCTGATTTGGCAACTTTTGCAGCTTCATCAATATGTTTGACAGCTTCGGAAACTGTTTCAAGTTCTGTTTGCAGTTTCTCTAATTTTTCAATTACTTGTTTTGATGGCATTATTATAATTATTTAGAAATTTAGGGTTGAACTTTTTAAGCCAATTTAGATTCTTTGTTGTGTAGTAATCATCATCAACATCTCCAAAGAATTCATCGGGAATTTCTCCAATATGGCGTGATATATTTTCCTTAAACCGGAAAAAGAAATTTTCAAAGTTAAAAGCATCTGGTTCAAGTTCACTCCAACTATTTATTCCAATTTTTAATTCTTCAATTGCCTCTTTAACCAACTGAGGTGAATTTGGCGAAAGAAGAAAAAGAGAATATGATTTCAGAATATTAAATTGGGGTGCTCCGCTTGTTCCTCTGAGCATTCGCATTGTTGCTCCTCTCAAATGCTTTATGTTGTTTACGATTGCTCCATTATCATCAAAGTCAATAATCTTTTCAATGTATTTCCAGATAGTTTCCTCAATCGGTAAATTATAAACAAAATCTTTGTTCAAATCCGCATCAACTGTTTCTCCTGTTTCAATCTGTGCAACATTTCCATCTCTTGAATACTTGGCATTAAAATAATAGTAGATGTTCTCTTTGATTTTTTTAGATTGCGCAATTGGGTCTGCAATGACAATTGTTTCATTACACAAACCAACCATATCATCAATTGCTCGTTTCCGTTTATCAGCAATTTTCTCGTAAATAAAATTTGTCAGATGCTCCAAACATTTACTGATAACAGTTGCATTTTCGCTGGAATTAAAATCGTTTAGACATTTCTCTCTTAATTTTCGTGCTTCTTCCCTTGAAGTATATCTTTCAACCAATGATTGATAGTTAGCAAAATACTGGTCATTTGTTTTCTTGCTTAATTTCACCTTGTAAACCTTTTGCTGATATTCTATTGTGTAAGTGTCTATGATTTTTATACTGGTTAATCGGTAGATTGCTTTTGCAGTGTCGTCTTGGTTTCTTGGTATGTAATACCTAACCTTCAACATTACTGTTTCAAGCAAACGAGTTTTATCCGCTTCATTCGTTAATGGTAAACTCTTTATAAAATCCTCAAAGTTCTTATCCCATTTTATTGCATCTTTGAATGTGCTTTTCAAATTTGATTCCGTAATTCTATTGTTTCCCAATAGCCATTTTATCAGACTGCTTTGTTTGAAATAGTCAAAATGTTTTTCAAATGCAAACTCATCTGTAATTTCAAACCCTCCTTTTTCATCCTTACAGTAAAACATATTCTTAAACGGAATTGTAATTGGAATAGAGGAATCAAAGTCAACATCGCTTAATAATTGCTCAAGTCCTAAATGTGTTTCAGTGTTGGCTGTTTGTGTATTTAAGAAAGTTCTTGTTTCTGCTTTGCTTAGGTTCTGGAAATTCGGAATGAATGAATTTATAATTTCAAGATATTCTATGGCTAATTCTGTATTTGCAAAATTTGAAGTCGTTTTTTTTTGAATATCAATCCAACCTATATTTCCGTTTTGACTGTTTTTAATAAAAATAATATGAGTCCAATCTTTATCTGGTGCTCCATTTCTTCCTATTGTGATTCCTCCTAATTTTAAATCCAATTCATCGTCAAACACTTCGTTCAGTTTATCATTCAGTAAACGCAAGTTTGTAATGTTTGGAAAAAAAATTTTGTTTCTCAACTCCCAAATAACACTTCTTTCTTTGTCAGCACCTTTGAAAGAAGTTTTGTAAAAGTTATCCAAAACTTGTCTGTCTCTTCCAATTTGATTATTGAAAAGAATAATTGACAAAGATGTTTTGCCGTCTCTTCCTGCCCTACCACTTTCTTGAACAAAAGATTCAATTGAAGAAGAAATGTTGCTATGAATTGTCAAGCGAACATTTGGTTTGTCTATTCCCATTCCAAATGCTTTTGTCGCTATCATTACTGATGCAACATTTTCTTTAAACAATTTAAGGTTGTCAAAGGATTCTTTATCCAATGCTTCACGGTTCACTTCATTACCTGCGCCGATAAAGAAAACCAAATTATCATCTGTGCAATCTGGCTTAAGGAAGTCTAAATAAGTAAGGACTCCTAATTCACTTCTAATCCCTTTTTTATTTTGCTTCCCTGTATGTGGACAGAAAACAATAATTCCATAATTATATTTCTCGTTTTCATTTTTTTTAAAAGGCAAATCTGTTTGCTCATCCAATAGAATTTTTCTTATTGAATTGCTTATAAACTCATCTTTTGTAATTGCACTCTGCTCTGCACTTGGCAAGTAATCATTGTAAGTATTACCAAGAACTGCAGAATACAATATTGGGTCATTGTATTTTAATAGCAATTTATTTACTCTATTTATTCCATTAATAATTGCTGCTATTCTAACTTGCTTTTCCTCACCTACGGTTTGTATACTTGGTGTTGTTACACCGGGATTGTGTGGAACAATTATGTTATGAATCTGATAATTGATTTCATCACGAACAGTATTCTCATAACGTACAATGGAATTACCATCATTCCGACTTATTTTCAACTCTCTTTCAATATCGGCTAAAACGTCAAATGATGCTGTTGCAGTCAAACCGAAAATAGGAACATCTGTTTCATTATATGTTTTGCAATATGCAATTGCGTTCTCTCCTAAATTCAAATAAGGGGTTCTAAAATCGTGTCCCCATTCTGAAACACAATGCGCTTCGTCTATCACGCAATATGAAAAGAAATAACCTTTATCATTTGTCTTGTTAAGAGCCTCTCTGAATTCTTGAATAACTAATCTTTCAGGAGAACAAAAAAGAAATTGAGTTTTGCCATAAGGCAAAACTTTATCTTGAACAAAAATTTTTTCTTCTCTTGTTAGGATAGAATTTAAAAAGTCACATTTGTCAATTCCAATGTCTATAAGCCCTTCATACTGGTCAACCATTAGTGAACGAATAGGGTCAATGATGATTGTAATTCCCGGTTGCAACAATGCCGCCAACTGATAAGTCAAAGATTTTCCACCTCCTGTTGGTAACAAACCAATTACAGTTTCGTTCTTCAATGCTCTATTCAAAATAGGAAGTTGCCCCTTTTTGAATTTCTCTTTTTGAAAAATATTTTTCAAAAAATATTCTATGTAGGGGATGACTTCTGTAATTTCTTTATGTTGTTCGTTTCCGATTTCAGTAGTTAAATCTCTATAATCAACTTTACCTGAACAATAAATTTCATTTCGGCAGTCGTGTTCTGTAAAATGAGAACTGCGAATTATAACAGAGTTTGGCAACCCTTGAAGGTCATTATCTGCATGGAAAACCCCAGTTCTCCATAGAATAGCATTATCAATTACCAAATCATATTCAGTAGCAACAATATTTTCGCTATTAAGATTGCAACCGTCAGGTTGCAATTCTTGAATGAAAAAATCTGCATCAGCAAATATTGTTACTTTTATTTTGGGGATTAGGGTTTGCTTGTTTTCAAGTCCAATCAAATTTGCATACAGAAAATTCAAATCTTCAACTGCAATATGACCGCATGGAATATCTCTTTCAATAATAGCAACGCGAATTTCTATGTTGTTTGCTGCTGTTAGTTCTTCGTATTTTACAATCAAGAATTGATTTATAATTTTCTGCAATCTTGCAATTGCAATTGGAGCTAATACAAAAGTCTGTAGTTTCTTTATTTCTTCAAAATCTTTTTCAAGTAAGCTGTCTACAATTTTGAAATAGTCCGTTTTTGATAAAGTTTCAATCAGGTTTATAGTATCTTTTTTGGTGTTATCTTCTGTAATTCTCTTTGTATTGTGTCCAAATTTTGCTGTTTCATAATCCCTGATATCGTCAATTAAATTGTTGTGATATCGCTTGCCGTCAATTTCGATTATTAAAACGCTTCGCTCTTTTAGTTCTTTTTCCTTTTGATATATAGTTGTCTTTTTAACTTCTTTATAATAGGGAGCTTCAAAAGAAAAATCAACCCTACCATCATCTCCTCCATTGTTTGTTAGTGTTCTTTTCTCTCTTTGATGCTGAAAGAATTGAATGTTATATTTTTTGTTTTGTGGGATGCAGTTGTTTAAAAAAGCGCGCTCAAAATTACTTCCTAAATCTTCGGTGTATAATTCAGTAATATTCTGTCTTGCATCAACCAAGTGCAAAGCTGAGTAAAAATCTGTCACTGTAAATCCTGTTGAAAATGGCTTGAGTTTATCAGAAATGTTCTTACTGCAAATTGTCGGATTACCTCTTGTAATGATATTGTTTGCTACCGCTAATAAAGAGGGAATTAAAGTAGGGTTGTTAAGGTCAATAGTGGATACTATGTCAAAGGTTGAAAGTGATTCAAGCAAGCCAAGAACTTTATATTTGAACTCATAATCTTTTTGTAAATTGGCAATGTGGTCAAATACATTCTTGTCAAGAAAACTTGCTTTATACTGCCGTTTCATTTCAAAAGAATCGTTTATGATCTGTCGTGAGGTTAAGGCAAAAGCATGTATGGTACAACAGTGTTGGATTGTAGGTTGAGTTGCACCTCTTTTGATTTTGCCGAAAAAAATAGAATTTTTTCTTTCATTTTTCTGTTCATTTTTCTCGGTCGTGTCCTTTTTTAGGGTGAGGTATAATGAGTAGATATCCGCAACTAATCTCAGACATCGCATCAACTGAATACAATAGCCTTAACTTATTGTCAATCAAGACAAAATTCAAAGGATTAGTGATGCAATTCTCATTCTTATACGTTTATAAGCGTTTAGAATTGCCAAAACACATGTGCAACTCAAGTTCAAATGTATAACAATAAAACAAATTATGCAAAAACGATAGGGATTGAATCCTCAGCCTTTGATGTTCTTCTGCGCATAATTCAAAACAAGTTTTTTTACCAAACAATTGTAATCAGTTAGATATCTTCACCTTTTATTATTTTTTCTTTGATCGCTTCAAAAGCCTCGTTTACCTCAAAATCTGCATTAATGTGCTTCTAAGTCTTTCCATCTTCCGGAAATTATAATTTGAAATTTCTGTCAAGTTTAAAAAGGGGGGCTCATTTCCCTACCGTCTAGGGCAACATAGAAATCATCACACTTCGCCGATCCATCATTAAACCGAGAAACTTCATTGTATTTGCATTCAATAATTTTATTACCTCTTTTATTAATAAATCCCCATAATCCTTCAATTTTAACTGCTGCAAAACCATTCCAAAAATCTTTAACATCTTGATATTTAAAAGTAATAACCAAATTAAAATCATAATCAATAAACCCCCATGAATTATTTTTCTCAACAGCAGCTAATCCTTCAGAGAAATTTTTCGCATCATCAAATATGTCAGATTGTTTCAATAATCCTTTTACATTTACGAAGCCATACCTACCGTTCAGCTTAAAAAGCCACATATCATTTTCAGAATAGATTAACTCTTCATAATTTGGTTGAATTATATAGTGATTTGAGCTATCAATAACTCCGTATTTGCCATTTAAGTTTACTCTGAAAAATTTTGAAAAATTAAAATCCACTTTCTCATAGAAATCGTATTCCTCAATATATTTTATCTTCACAATCAAATTACCTTGAGAATCTATGTACCCTCTTTTACCTTTTAACTCTACTCTTGCAATACCATTTTTAAAATATCCAACTTCGTCATACTTAATAGGAATTACTTCATGTCCTTGAAGATTTATAAATCCCCATTTGTTTCCTTTTCTCACTTTTAAAAGAGATACCCAATCATCCCAATACGAAATTTCATTGTATATAAATGGAATAATTACTTCATTTTGTTCATCTATAACGCCCCATTTACTTTTTTTTCTTAAAATATAATAATTTTCTAAGAAATATCCATTTCCTATATATTCCTCATATTCGAATGGAATAACAATGTTACCTTTAAAATCAATAAATCCCCACTTCTTTCCAATACGCACAGGAAAATTCGATCGCAAATTATAATGCCATTCAGGGCTATAAGGTTGTGTATACAAAACTCCTATCTCTTCAATATTAAAATAGAATATTGTAAAGCCCTTTAAGTCAATAATACCCCATTTACCGTCCTTTTTTGCAGGAATAATCTTTTTATACGGAGAAAGAAAATCTTCATAAATCTTCTTAATGACTTCCTTTCCTGTTATATCAATAAAACCACATTTCAATTTAGAATCATTGTAAACATAAGTATCAACTCTACACAAACCATATTTAAATTTATAAAGACCATCATAGCTAAAGATTCCATGAGTTGGTAATTCAATAATCAACTTATTTTTTTTATTAATGTATCCTATTTTTTTAATGACTTGAACTTCTTCATCAACCCAATGATCTCTTAAAACAACACCGGCTAATCCATCATTAAAATCAGTGGCAAATGAGTATTGGGGATCAATGATCACAGTGCCCATTTCGTCAAGAAAGCCATAATTACTTCTATAATCATTTTGAGCCACTGCAACACGGATTAATCCATTTGAAGGAAGTCCAACATACCTATACTTAGGCTCAATTACTATTCTGCCTGATTTATGAATTAAACCATATTTATAGAAGTAACTAACCCTCGCATACCCTCCTACAAAGTCTTCGATTTCATGAAATTTCGGCTCAATCAAATATTTTCCGCTAAATTTAACAATCCCAGCCTTGCCCTGATTTTTTACCACAAACCCATAATATCTAATATCAATAGTATCATATATAGGATTTACGATAATTTTTCCGCTGGCACTATCTTTTACTCCACAAAATGCTCCTCTCCAAAACAAATCATATTTCTCAACTTTTTTCATACAACCTTTTCTTTAAAATTAAATTATTGATTTCATAATGAAGTATTCCTCAAAAGATTTTACATCTTACTTATCATGTAAATTTAACAAGAAAAATATAAAGATGTCGATAATTCATCTCTGATCATTTGCTCACTTTTTGAAAAACAATTTTAAAAGCCATACGCTCCTTTTTTTCTCCTTTACCGTCAAAAATCTTAACTGGACAAAATACGGCAACCGGCTCTACCGCTTATTAGGTTCTTTAGATCAAAGGCTTTATGTCAGATACTCCGGTACTAATCGTCATTTAACTTCTCTAAATCCGTCAGCTCTGGTCAGTCTCGAATGTGATGGTCTAACATCTTTGGACAAATTTTTAAACAAAAATAATTGTTATTGTTGACACGAGGGGTATGGGGGGTGGTTTGGCCCCCTATAAATCGGACTTTCTTCTAGACGGTTGAACAAAGGTACTCTTTTTGACATAAATTTGCATTAGCAAGTAACAACCGACGGCGATTATTATACCGATGGTTGCAGAAGTGTTTCGGCGCCGATCATTTCTTTTTGCACAACCTCCAACCCATTGAGGGTTGTCGGTTGTGAGCAAGGAACTTCCCTCAGGCTCATAATGCCCGATAATTGCGGGTATGGGATTTTCAATTTGAACTTCACAGTTCTGAGTTTATTATCGATTTTTGCATCAATCAACCCTTTTTGCCAGCACTGCCAGAATATCATTGGTGGGGTGTACGCTATCGAGGAATGCAAACGTTGATAATTGTACTTTTCATAAAATGGGATTAAACAATTATCCAACTGCTGGATTGACCAGAAGGAATGTCTGTTCAGCATTTGGGAAAGAATGGCATGAAAGCTTTCAATATGCCCATTTCCCTGCGGGGTATATGGATGAGTAAAGACCTGGTTTAGATTGTTTTCATGAAAGAACTGCTGAACAGTTTTTGCAGCAAAACGACTGTCATTGTCATTGCGGATTTCAATGTGGATATTCCTGTTTAGGCAATCATGGGGTTGTAATTAGTTTTCAATAATATCCTCACATGCCCGTTTCACCTGCCCATGCTTAAACTGATAAGCTGTTTGCCAATGCAAAACTGCTCTGGTAAATGTATCGATGACAGTGAAAATACAGGCATGTCTGCGGTACTCTTCAACCCAAACAAACTTAATATCCATCTCCAGGACTTCGAGTGGCTCTGAGGGCAGCACCTTCCGATATTTGGCAAATGACCTTGGTGCTTTCAGGTGCCTGTCTTTCAATAAATGCCCCTCGTCCATCAAACGATATACTTTCTTGTGATTAATCAAAAAGCCCAGTATTAGCAACGCGTAGGTCATTTTGTGATATCCGTAATCAGTATCCGGGTCGGCCTGAATAACCTTGATTTGTTCGATTACCTCGGGGTTAGGAACCTGATGAAAACTGTCGTCAGACATCCTCAAAGTCAAACAGCTTTTAGGTCTGCCTCTTTTGCCCGGCTTGGGCCGATAATAATACTGGTGTTTGCTCAAGCCCGATATATTTAGGGCCGTAACTTGTTTCATGCCTTGGAAAACATAGCGGTTCACGATCTCCTTCTTTTCTCCAAGGCATACTGTTTTTTTAACAGCTCGCTCTTGAGCTTGCCCTCCAGTTCTTTCTCAGCCAACAGCTGTTTTAACAATGCATTCTCCTTTTCAAGTTGACGAATCCGCTTCTGATGCTCTGGAGTCATGCCATGTTGCAGGCCTTCCTCACCCATTAGAGCCAACTTCTTCTTCCAGGAATAGTAAGAAGCAGCATAGATTCCATACTTCTCTATGGTCGCAGTAACGCCATTTTCTTCAGCTTCCTTAACGATGCGAAGCTTTTATTCTGTGGTAAATGTTCTTTTTGTCATCAGCATAAAATTATAGATTTATGTCTATAATCAAGTCTGATTATTTAAGGGGCTAAAACAACAGCTAGGTTATGTCCCCTAGCCTTTAGTAATTTTATCAATGCATCCATAAATCTGAGAGCACGCGGTATGCTGACAGGCGCAACCCTGATATTCAACTCACCTTTTTCAGTTCGAACCATCCCCCGACTATTCCACCACGCCTGTGGATGCTCAGTAAGACTTTTCTGTGATCTATCAATTAGAGGGTCTGGATTGGTAATCCTTTTCGGCACTTTAAGTGGGAGAGATGAATCGGATTTTATAATATCAATATTAAGGTTGTTGGTGATTTTATGGATATCAGAACCTTGGGTAGCTTCGCCAAAAGTCGGTATTTGAATCATATCTGTTCCATCATAATCTTTTGGTAATTCGATAACCTGAACCGGCTTTCCATACTTTTGTTTTGACCAATAACCATTTTGTGGAACGGGTACCTTCATTTGTTGGCAAGCTTTGCGCAGTTCATTGTACGGAACATTTAACCTTTTAGAGATTGCTGTCAATGGTTCAGTCCATACCAAATTGTAGAGTTCTAGGCGGGTAAGTGTTTGCATTTCCATAACTAATTGTCTTTGTCTAAAGTAACTTAATTTTTAGTACTTTTGCCGCACTATTTAAATAAAAAAAGGCTAATTTAAATAGGTTAATAGTGGAGTAAGGAATGGAGTAAGGAAAAAGGTTGA
>Ga0172367_10008481_pt1 | contig 11479 bp, 5 predicted proteins | sample Lak10m_FD_114542 | JGI IMG/M metagenome (GOLD analysis project Ga0172367, IMG submission 114542) | Freshwater microbial communities from Kabuno Bay, South-Kivu, Congo - kab_022012_10m | ecosystem: Environmental > Aquatic > Freshwater > Lake | place: Democratic Republic of the Congo: South-Kivu...
CCTACCTGGCCCAACAGCCGCATCGACGTATTACTACCGTTCAGTAACATGGATTAAATCATAGCGGCAACACGTTGACGATGTGGTGGGGCTAGCCACTTACTCGCTGCTCCCGCAATGGCGGGATCAATTGGGTAATTAAAGGGATATATGTTTTCGCATTAATCACGACTGCCGGGCATTCAGCGGTCAGGTTATACGCCAATAATTTCCAAAAATTAACAGTTATCTGAAAAATCGAAAGAAATGATATTTTCAAATAAGTTAAATCGATTTCTACCTTGATGTTTGGATAGATACATGGCTTTATCCGCACAATCAATCAATTGAGATTGCTCTGTTGCATCTTGTGGGTGAAATGCCACGCCTATACTGGCTGATATCTGTATCTTAAATGGGCCGATTTCAAAAACCTGAGAAAGTGCTTCATTTATTTCTGAAGCAATCTTGGCGACCACCTCTGCATTGTGCATATCAGGAAAAATGACCGTAAATTCATCGCCGCCGAGCCGCGCAACGGTATCTGATTCACGTACCTTGGCGCTGATTTGCTCTGCGGCAATGATTAAAAGTTGATCCCCAACTTGATGGCCCATAGTGTCATTGACTTCTTTGAAGTGATCCAAATCGATAAACATCAATGCCAACGGCTTCCCGCTCCGGTTCGAATGTAATATAGCTTGGTCCAATCGGTCAAAAAACAAATGGCGATTTGGTAATTGGGTTATCGGATCAAAGTTTGCGTGATTCCAAATTTGATCGTTGGCTTTGCGTTCTTCAGTAATATCTGCAAATAACGCAATATAGTTTTGTAATTTCCCATCTTGGCTATGAACTGTACTGATTGATAGACGTTCTACATAAAGTTCGCCGTTTTTTTTATGGTTCCAAATTTCGCCTTCCCAGCATCCGTATGACTGTATTGTGTTCCAGAAGTTGTTAAAAAAGTTAGTATCATGTTTATTGGAACTCAGTAATTTAGGATCTTTACCAATCACTTCTTCCAAGGTGTATCCGGTTAATTTGCTAAAAGCGTTATTCACAGAGACGATTTTATTTTGATGATCGGTAATCATTATCGCCTCGTTACTGGCACTAAAGACTTTAGCCGCCAAACGTAACTTTTCCTGAGCCTGTTTTCTCTGGGTAATATCTTCTACCTGACCGATATGCAAGAGAGGAATACCGTTAGAGTCAAATACGGTTGAATAGGTCAAACTAACCCAAACATCATCGCCATTTTTTCTTAAATAACGTTTTTCAATTGCACAGGCATTATCCTTGTACTCCCAGAGCTGATTGAGTTGGTGCAAGGATTTGTTTTTATCGTCAGGATGTATGAGATCGAAAGGAGTCATGGCGTACAACTCATCCCGGTCATAACCCACTATGTTGCAAAATGCTTGATTAACCAGGGTATAGCGCTGATTGACGTCAATAATGCTCATCCCTATGGGCGCATATTCGACAATGTTTTTTAAAATAGTTTCTTTTTTTTCAATTTGCTCTTTACTGAGTTGCAGTTCCCGGCTAATAAGTGCATTTTTGTGCAGAGCCGTTTCCAACTCCGCAGTTCGAGAACGCACTTGGTCTTCCAACAGCACTGTAGCCTGAAATAATCCGAACGCCGAGTTGGCTGTATCAACCGGTTTTTCGGCATGCTCAATCAAGGCATCAATTATTTTTTGAAGCCGTCGATTTTCTAAAATCAATAACTCAATTTCTGGGTTTTTAGTCATTTCCGAACCATCCGATTTACGCATCTTGATGTTTTCCAATCGCGATTCCGGTAAAGGTTTGGTTGACGTGTATGCCGACAAATTGCTCGCCGTAGGTATTAAAGCCAACCGTTAGATTGTCGTGAAATATGGATGCTACCCTTGGCAACAGATTGTGCTTTTCCATTTCCAGGCGTCTCAATACGCAGTCAAAACCAATAACCAATTGCGGTTGCCCAATCGAATAGTGGATTCGTTCGAATGCGGCTTCAAGGTTTTTGATTAAATCGATACCATGGGCAATCCTCAAAACTAGCCCGCGATCTATCGCGCAATAAAAAGATAAGCTACCGTCAGAATTAGCTTTCTGAATTGAACGTACATATTCGTTACCATTTAAATGAATAACGACCGGAGCGTTAGCAAACACTTCGGCATTTAGATGCTTAATTTCAACACCCAACGCCTTGGCGTACACTTCGGCCGCTGGAATTCCGTTGAGTTCGTAAACAATTCGCGATTCAACATCGGCTTCGGTAACCACCATCGGTTCTTTGCCGTCGATAAAGTGTTGCGTCTTAAAAATTTTGAATGGTAAATCGGTTTCTATAATCGCCAGTACTGATGTTTTGGTTCTAAAAGAGCCTTCAAAGAATATTTGCGGTGTCTGAATCCTTAAATCATCCCCTGACGATCCTCCAATCATTGGAATATCTCCCAAGCCTCGGTGAACCGCGTGAGTCATCACTTCTTCGCTGCGTGATAAACCGTCGATAAGTTGCAAGGCAAATCGGTTGGTCTTGGATTTGAAGGGGTTGGATCGGTGGTTCAATGTGTCCAACAATCCGGTAATACGGGTATTTACCGTTTCCGCAACATCAGCTGCCTGCAGGTCAAATTGGGTAATTACTGCTTTGAAGTTTTCTTTGGAAAAACTGATGCCTGTGATGCTTTTGCCGACATAACCTTTAGGGCCTATTTCACCTGCTGAGGTACAGCCAATAACGGTGATGCCGCTAAACAATTGATTAATCTGTTTGGCCAAGTCGTGGAGGTCATAATGACTGGAGCAGAAAAATAAAATCAACTCGGCAGCCGGATCATAAATTTCGTTATGTAATTCGACTACGGCTGTAAAGGGATCCAGGGAAAGCGATTGGCCGATTTTAACTGGCATAGAAGCAGACAAGAATGGCTGATTGAAGAATTCAGATAATTAACTTTAACACATGTATCGAATGGCAGCTTATCTAGTGAGTAGTGAATTAGGGCCGTCACGTGTTAGCCATTGCAGATTGGTAAATTAAATGACTGGTATTTATGGATATGATGCCTTCGTCATCATTTGGCCATGGGTGTCAGTCTCGGTCGGGCTTGACCGTATTCTCGATATCACTTGTCGCCAGAAAAGTGTCTCGACCCCAATCTGGAAACCCGTTACTTATTTCCTGCCTGTTCGCCGATGCTGTTTACCAATAAGAGTTTGCCGAATTTTTCATCAGGCTTATTCTGTCGCATCCTGCTCGACATCAAACAGCTGATAACGATTTTTTCCCGACTGTTTTGCAGTGTACATGGCTTGATCGGCATGCCGCATCAACAGATCTGCATCCGCATTGTCTTTTGGATAAAAGGTCAGACCAATGCTGGCTGAAACTTGTAATACAGTTTCACCTATTATGATGGGCGACGCTGCAGCTTGTAACAACCGATCCAGAATCGGCTCGCAGTCATTAAGATTTTCCAGATCCACCAGCACTGCGATGAATTCATCGCCACCAATGCGGGCTAGCGTGTCGCCCTCTCGCAGCACTTCTTTCATCCGTTGAGAGATTAAGATTAGTAATTCATCCCCCGTTTGATGTCCTTTTGAATCATTGACTGCTTTAAAGCCATCCAAATCAAGATAGATCACCGCTAATGACTGGTGACGACGTTCGGCTTGAATCATGGCTTGATTGAGTCGGTCAGCCAGCAACACCCGATTGGGTAATTCGGTTAATGGATCGAAATGGGCAATGCGCTCTAGCTCTTGCTGGTATTTTTTGATCGAAGTGATGTCGGTAAACAGGGCAAGGTAATTTTGCGTTTGACCTTGGTTATCCAGTACCGCACTGATAGTCAGTAACTCTGCATATACCTCACCACTTTTACGACGATTCCAGATTTCGCCGGACCAAAATCCATATTTCCTTATCGATTCCCACATGGCAGCATAAAATTCTGGCGTATGTATGCCGGATTTTAAAATGCGCGGATTTTGGCCCAGGACATCCGCTCGGTCGTAACCGGTGATTTGGGCGAAGGTATCATTGACATCTATGATATTGGCAGCAGCATCGGTGATGGTAATACCTTCACGAGCGTATCTAAAAACATTGGCGGCCAATTGTAATTGGATTTCGGCTTGTTTACGTTCGGTTATATCGATATGAATTCCACTCATACGAATGGGATTTCCCTCAGCATTGCGTTGCATGACTTTAGCTTGATCCAATATCCAGCGGAAACCACCTTCTTTATGCAACATACGATATTCAAGTTTATGCGTTTCACTACGACCGCAAGTAACATCATAGATGGACTGCCAGGCTTTTTCTCTGTCGTCAGGGTGGACAAAATCCGCCCATTGTTGGGTGTTATGTTTTATTTCTTCATAGTTGTAGCCCAGTATTTTTGCCCATCGTTCGTTGCGATCGACTTGCCCCGTCACCATATTCCAATCCCAGTAACCCAGTTCTGCACCTTCCAGAACCATACGTAATTGTTCCTCACTCGTTCTGATTGTATCTTCAGCTTTTTTGCGCTGAGTAATATCGATATTTGTTCCCAGTATGCGGATGGGTTGGCCTGTTTGATCCCGAAACACCTTTGCCATGGCTTTGATGTAGTGGATTTCACCATTAGGCCAGATTACTCGAAATTCAGTATCAAAAGGCTTTTCATTCGCGAGAGCCGATTGTAAGGCTTGGTTTGCATACTCCAGATCATCCGGATGCAAGGATTTTTTCCAGGCATCGACGGCTCCAGAAAAATCTTCGCGACGTAAATGGTATAGAGCGAACATGGAATCATCCCAGATGAGTTCCTGGGTTTGTAAATTCCAATCCCAAATCCCCACGCCATTATGGATAGTGGCCAACGTTAATCTCTCTTCGCTCTCTTTGAGCAATGCGTCCTGACGTTTGCGTTCGGTAATATCACGGGCAATTATTGAAGAGCCTATCACTTTGCCCTTATCGTCGAAGGTCGGAGCCAGGGTGGCGGAAATATCAATTAACTGACCGTCTTTGCGGCGTCTAATGGTTTCGATATAACGCACTTTTTCACCCTTTGAAATTCGAGCCAGAATTTTTGATTCTTCGTTCTCCAATTCCGGAGGAACCAAAAGGTTAATGGACAAACCGATGACTTCGTCAGCTTTGTATCCAAATATTAATTCGGCACCGTGATTCCAACTGGTAATAGTGCCATCCAAAGTTTTACTGATAATGGCGTCATGGGTGGAATCCACAATCGCTTTGAATTGACGAAGCTTAGATGCCGTTTTCAGGGTGCGTTGATGTCCATTAACAAGTACCCTTGCCAGGATCGTCAGCAAAACACTGAAAGTCAGACCTGCCGCTAAAAATATATTTTCCCGGCTGGGACCTTTCTCAACAAATCCGGGCAAAGAGTGAGCGCTGATAGTCCAAGTTTGTCCGGCAAACTCGAATGGGCGCGTCAACTGGAGCCCCTTGAACTCAACTACGTTGCTATGTGTGGTTTCGAAAAGCAAAGTCTCACTGGTTTGTAGCGGACCATCGTAGATAGCAATGGCGATACGATCTGCAAAATTTGGGTGGTCGCGAGCTAGTAAAGTTGTCATTAAATCCTTCATCCTTAAAGGTGAGTAAGCCCAACCCAGCAATTGGTTGTTAGTTTGATCATCTGTGTTTTCGTAAACAGGAACGTAAAGTAAAACCCCTGCCTGCACATCCTGATCCGTTTCCTGAACCAGAACAACTTTCGCGGATAGAGCAGCCGAATGGGTATCTCTAGCACGCGCCATGGCTTTTTGGCGCAAGGGTTCCGAATACATGTCATATCCAAAAGCCCTCTGATTTCGCCAATTAAAGGGCTCCAGATAGATGATGGATGTGTAAATGTCACGTTGACCGTTCGGAAATACTGAATAGTCCGGATGTCCGGCAGCCCGCATGGATTTGATGTGATTATCCAATTCTTGGGGTTCTATCATTATGGAAAACCCTACACCCAATATGCCGGGGTGCAGTTCCTGAAGATTTAATGCTGCGACATAGTCTCTAAATTCTCTAAGCTGGACGTCATGACTGGCATCAAAAAGCCCGACGACCCCACGCAACACCTGTTCGTTGGCTTTGAGTTGGTTGGCAATGCTTTGCAATAGACGTTCATACTGCAGGTTAAATTCTATTTGTTGTTTTTGCGTAGCCTTATCCTGTAAGTCGTGCCAGTAGGCCAGGACAAAAAGCATTGAGCAAATCAAAATAACAATGGGCATTATGCCCAATAACCGGAGTCTTGGAGGATGGGCGTTAGTAATCGGAGAAGCTCTACTCGTCATTCGCGGTATGATTTTGGTTGTGTTAAGCCATAGAAACTCAATTACTCCGAATACCTTGCTAAATCAAGCTTTGATTTAAGATCTAAGTCGAATTTTTAGAAGAATTAGCCTGAGTTGGGATTAGGTTTTAAAACCTTGTGATTTGCAGTTGCAAAGCTACCAAAACCAAAAAAATCAGCCGTTCCAGGGCTTTTATTTTATAATGAGCCATAGTCAATCAACGGTCGGTACCCAAAGCTAATGATTGTTGTTGCCGTAACCCAAGTAATTTAATTTGATCCGAGAAAAAATAAATCATGAAAAAACTAAATCTTTTTTTAATCAGACTGCTGCAATTTGTCGTTTTTGCTTTGTTCACATTCTTTGTGTTGGTTTATTTTGGCGCAATGGTGTTATTGCCATTGGATATCGTGGTTCTGATCAGTAAATTGTTGGGGTCGCTAGGTTTGGGCACCTTGTTGGGTGCCATTATTGCAGTACCCGTAGTGGGTTACCTGGGTAAAATTGTTTACAACACACCTGGCTTGATACCGATGATCATCGAAAACGGTATCGATCTGGTCAATGTTGGCAAACAACGCGTTGAAGCATTTAACAAGTTTGCCGAAGCTGCGAAATAATTCAAGTTTCAAATCTTTAGAAAAGGGGCTTATCAGCCCCTTTTTTTATGCGCAAAGTTTTATTTGTCGGTTTGTTTTTTCAAAATCAATTCGCTGCGCTGATCAGACAGTAATTCCAGTAATTCACCCTGAAGCGATTTTCCGTCCCAGGATTTTTTCAGAACGCCTTGGTACTTAAACCGATCGGTATAAATTGGCTCCAGGTTAAATTCCAGACTCAAACCATTGATTTGTCCCATACCTTTGGCATAGGTTTTTTGCATGGCCGGATCGATATGCTCGATGGTGTATTGGCCGCCTTGTTGGGAAATAGCCAAATAATCCCCGCCTTCGAAATACCATGACCCCGAAAACCCGGTTTGTTTTAGGAACAACGAAACAAATACCGCGATCAACATAAAAGCGGTTGCAGCCGAATATAGCCAGCTTAGATAGGGCTTGCGTTTTTGGGGTTGATGACTTTTTAAGTTGAGGAGATTGCGGATGTTTTCTATCAAATTTGCGACATCCTGTTCCCAGCGACTATCGCTTAATGGAACGGCCTGGCGCAATGCCAGTGCAGTCAGACTGGGTGGCAAATCCTGAGCACTGGGCATGGCCACGTCATTGATGAGTACCGGAATGATATGAATGTCTCGCTTCAAGGCGGCTTCGATTTCCAATCTAACGAAGTCGTTTTCATCATCCAGTCTGCGTTGTCCGGTTGGGTTTTGTGTGGTTAACCAGTTTTCGGCTATGACGACCAGCAATAGATCAGCACTGGATAAACCGTTTTCCAGAGATTCAACAAAGTTTTGTCCAGGCTTGATATCGTCGTAATCCCTAAAAACCTGGTTTTCGCCAAACTCTAAGCCCAAGCGATCGGCCAGACGACCAGAATAACCGACACTATCGTTACGGCGATAAGAAATGAAAATTTTGTTCATGACCACTCCATCAATCCGTATCCACTTCGTAATTAATTTTCACTCGTTGCGATGTGCCGGCCTGGGTTTCGATTTTGAAGTTTTTGGTGAGATTATGTCTAAGCACCAACACCGCCTGAGTATCGAAGATACCAATTTTGGTGCCGATATAAAAATCTTCGGTTAAATACTCGCCCATGCTTATTAAGGTATCGTTCAGGGTTTTGCCTTCCTTGACTTCAAATTCGTCTACGCCCAGCTTTTCGGTCAACCAGGATAATTTACCGACGCCATAAGATAGTGCGGCTCCCGCCACCATATTCCCATCAGTTTTACCGACTTCATTCAATGGCGAGCCGGTGATTAAATACGCTAAAGCTTCAGCTTCCGGTAAAGCCGGTTCCGAATAAATACGAGTTTTTGGAGTTTTTAACGGGCCGCTTAATCCCAAAATTGCCGTGATTTTCTGGTCTTTGGAAACGCGAACCGCTTCTACATCCAGCCAGGGCGCATCAATGGGCCCATTAAACATGAAACGGCCTTTACGTACCGTCAGATCCTGTCCATAGCTTTTATAGCGACCATTCTTCATGTCTATGGTGCCATGCAGGCTGGTTTTATCTTCGCTTTTGCCTATTTTTAATTGTCCGTTCAACTCGGTAGTTAAGCCTTGCCCGGCAAAGCTCACCTTTTTGCCTAATATGACATCGATATTGGTTTCCCAATCGGTATCAACTCTTGGGGGGGGATTATCAGCATTTTTTCCAAGAATCACTTCATCCTCGCTGACTTTGACGGCATTGTGAGGCAAGTCTTCCATGACGATAATGGCTTTAGGAATTTCCAGCTTACCACTGGCTTTACCCGCATGTTCGGCAATGACCAATTTTAAATCCGGGCTGATGGCGATCTGTGCTTCAGGTAATTTTGCCACCTCAAAATCCAGACCTTGCAGGCTGATATCCAAATCTCCATTCAGATGCAACAATCCATGAATACTTAATTGGCCTTCGCCGGATTTGGCTTTACCGGTTAACACCAGATGCTCGTCTTTGAGTGCGGAATTGCTGAGTTGCAGATTGATATCCTGCAAAATGATACCCAAACTGTCGACATTGGCAGCGCCTTGTAGCAACTCCAGTTTACCTAGCGCGACGGGTTGTGCCGGAGTTCCTTGTACGGACAGATCGGCTTTGAGCTGGCCTTTGATATGGGAAATATCTGGTAATAGGGCGTTGAACAAGGTCAGTTCCAGCATGGAAGCCTGTATATTGCCCGACAAACTCTGCGTTTTACCCGTGTTCGCATGCAATCTGGCGCGCAAGAAATCCTGATTGAGCATCAATAAATCCAGGTTGGCTGAGAACTGATCGCCTTGTATATCACCCGTTAAAGTCGATGCGGCAAAGGGCACCTGAATATTGGACTGGGCGCTTTTGAAACTGAGGCTGCTATTGGTGGGGATGTTGAGCTGATAATGACCGCTGAATTGCTGGTTAATTTGATCCAGTTCTGCAGATAACGCCAGTGTGCCATCGAACTGCATTTGCTGACGGGTTTTAGGATTGGGCAGCAAGAATGGTATAGCGGTTCCTTGTAACACTATATGATTGGTTTTTCCGCCATTGGCTTGAGCTTGCAGATTGATGTGCTGCAAGGCCAGACCTGCATTGGCAATTTCGATTACGCCCTCATGCAGGTCGATTTGCCCGGAAATCAGGGGTGAGGCCGGATCACCTTGCAGATTCAGATTAGCAGTCATTTGCCCGCTTAAATCCGTCACCGAAGGAAAAAAGGGCTGAATCAAATCCCATTCAGTCATAGACATATGGATTTGCCCGGACAAACTATTAGCTGTTTTGGTGTTGAATTGTAATTTGGCTCGAATGAAATCTTGCTGAGTCAAACCTAAATCCGCATCCGTGGACAATAGATTGTTTTTGATTTGGCCCGTCAGATTCAAAGCACCCAAAGCCAATTCGCGATTTTTGGGGCCCTGGTTCATATTGATCTTGCTGCTGGGCATACCTACGCGGTAATTTCCCGATAACTGGCCTTTTTGTTGTTGCAAATCCGCTTCGGCATCCATCTGGCCGATGAGTTGCATTTCAGGGGGGATGAAGTCTTGTAATAAAGCAGTGGGTAAAGCCGAGGCTTTTAATTGCAATTTATAATCGCTATTGGCTTGATAGAGTGTATCGGCACAAAAAGATGACGGGTATTGCTGCAAACAAAAACCGGAGAGCTGCAAATCGTAACCTTGCGTTTGTTTTTGAGCTTGAATTTTGCTGGCTGATTGTAAATGCCATAAACCTAAAATTGGGCCATCCAGATTTAACTTATTCAAACTGGCAAGCCAGTTTTGATCTTTAATACTCCCGCTTAAGTCACCGCTCAGATTGAACAGATTACTTTTAAGCGCCAAAGAAAATTGATGTTGGGGCAGGGTGCCATCGCCTTTTAACTGCATGGAGGTGATGACTGCCTCGCCGGTTTTAATCTGGCTGGCATCAAGCTGTAGTTTGGAAGATTTTTGACTGTCGGGTTGATAATCGACATTCAGCACTAACTGATCGATTTTATGCGTTTCAAACTGTAATTGATTACCTTTGGCTTGCAGTTGAACAGAGGGATTTTGCCAGTTGCCTTGAATATTGCCAGACGCTTTTAAACTTCCGGACAAACCTGGCCACAACGATGCTAAAACCGGCGTATCAATATCCAGGGTGAGGCTGGATAGTTTAGGGCTCAACAAGCCGTTGGCATTGATGTGATTACGTCCGGAGCTGATAATCAAATGATCGATGCTGTAGTTTTCATCCGCAATATCCAGTTTACCTTTGGCCTCAATCGGATTACCGCGTAATTGGCCGCTAAGGTTATTTAATGCGAACTGTATTTTGGGGAAAAGTTCACCAAACTGGGCGTTGATATGGCTTTCAAAAGTCAGTTGACCAGGCAATTCCGGCAAAAACAGAGCAGGATTGAATTGTTTGGCCTTCATGTTCAGGGCCAGATGGGTTTCCGATTGCCAGTCCACCTGACCATCGACACTCAAAGCCCCCGCATCAGACTCAATTTTTAGTGCCTCTATATCAAGTGCATCGGCACGACCTTTAGCATTGAAATGGATTTGAGCGCCCGGCAAATAGCTTTGAGTCAAAGGTCCATTCAGGCTTAATTGATAATTGTCCAGGGGACCAGTCATTTCAAAATGACCCTGAGCACTGCTGAATTGTGGTTCTTCGGCCAATAAGGGCCATTTGAGCTTTTGCCACTCGCCAGTGAGATTGGCTTCGGGCTTGGTTTGCAAATTAGCCATTTGGCCTTTCAAATTTAATAAAAAAGGTGTGGCTTGTTGGTGGTCGATTTGAATTTGATTGGCATCGCCTTGTAACTGACTATGACCTTGCCATAGCCCATTGTCTGCATTATCGATTTGCCATTGTGCACTCAGCGTAAACGGAAACAGTTTACCCAGTCGTATCTGCCCCGTGGCGCTGGCCTTTAAAGGCAGTGCTTCGAAGTTGAGCGATTTTAAGATCAGTTGATCCTGTTCAGTAACAGTTGAAAGTGATAGTTGTTGAAGCGTGTAAGGACTGGCATCGCCATCCTGATATTGCAAATCCCGGAGGCTGAGCTTATCCA
>Ga0172367_10008482_pt1 | contig 11479 bp, 11 predicted proteins | sample Lak10m_FD_114542 | JGI IMG/M metagenome (GOLD analysis project Ga0172367, IMG submission 114542) | Freshwater microbial communities from Kabuno Bay, South-Kivu, Congo - kab_022012_10m | ecosystem: Environmental > Aquatic > Freshwater > Lake | place: Democratic Republic of the Congo: South-Kivu...
GTGGTACTGGTTATTCTTACATCGTAGAATCAGCAAGTAGAAGTATTACATTAGATGTTTCACCGAAGACAATGATGATTGGTAGTCCTAAAACTAGAATTATGGACCTTGGTGGAGCAAGTGAGTCAATTTCAATCCAAGCTCCTATCTTAATTGGTGGTGGTTCTAGATGGGACGGAAGACAGTTAGCTAGTGATAAAATCAATGAAATTTTATCTCCTACTACTGCTGCTCTTCCTGTTTTAAAATCAGCTGAGTTTTCAATAAATGAGGGTGGTGGATCTGTTTCCTTAACCTTAGAAGGTGATGGAGATACAGGTATCGGTACTTCTTCATTCTGGGTTGTTCAATCAAACCAACCACACCCTTCTCTTGACCCAACAGGTGCTGGAACTGGTTATTCTGTTGCTGGACCTACTAGAGTTGCTCGTTTCTATGACTTCAGAGCTAAGATTGGTAACAGAATTTACTTTATTCAAGAAGCATCTATCAGCGTCAATGTTGAGACCAGCAAAGCATACTTTATCAACCCATATAACTTTGTAAATCCTAACAGTGGATATGCACTAGCTGGTGGTGGTGGTACTCAAATTGCATCGCAACTTGGTGGTGTTGGTATTTCTTGGAAATACGGTTCTCCATTCCCACACATCGGTATCAATGCTATTACCGTTTCCGGTAAAGGCAAAGGTGCAGTTGTTGTTGGATCTACTTATGCTGATGAAAACATTGCAGGTATCACAACTCAAAGCGCTGGTAAGACTATTCTTGCAAGTAATGATGCTACCGCTTTTGCACTTGAAGTTGCTGGTTATGATGATAACAATACTTTTGGATGGCAATCACTTGTTCCTTCTGGAATTGGTCTTTCAAAAGCAATCATCAATGCTACAAACTTCCAAGTCAACACTGGTATTCTTACTGTTGACTTTGACTTCATGTGCTACGTTGCATAATAGCTAATCGTCATCCGTATCGATTATGAAATTTTCATAATCCCAGTCATCGATACTATCCATATTGTCCCATACAAGACGAACTACATTTAGTTCTTTTTCAGATAATATGGATAGTATCAAACCATCATTCAAAGATAAGATAGTGAAAAGATTGTTCAGCTTACTATCAGAAAATTTTACTGAACAGTAAATTACATCACCAACTTTACTTTCTACAACAATACTGCTAACTTCAGTACTGTATAATTTCAAAAACTTCACAAAAGCTTGGTGTATTGTTTGAATGTGAGCATTTTCATGATAATACTTAGCAAAAAAGCTTAACATGCTTGCTTCATAAGTATTAAGTTCACATGCTTTTTTATTATACCCATCACTCAATACAACAAAAACGCGGTTTTCGGCATTAACAACTATACTTTCTAATTCGATAGGTAACAGCTCATAACTATCATCAGTTATTAACTTTTGCCTATCTATTTTTTTATTATCCATCTTTTTTACACTCACACTTTTTACAAGTATGGCATAATTTACTGTTGATTAAGCTTGAAAATGCCATCATAAATCCACCAGCTATCATACACATATTAAACAAATCATATTGAATAACATGATCATGATTATGTTTATGCAAAAGTCTTCCAACTAAGAATAAAAATAATCCTGATGCTAATATTGCTAAAGCTTTATTAGATTTGTGCATTTTATACCCAAAACATAAGTTAGCAATATTAATTATCAAAGAAATTATAAGAAAAATTAGTTCAAATGTTTCATTGATAAAAAGATAAACACCAGAAGATGGAATTAATATAAGTACTAGCGGTAATATTGTGCAATGGATAGCACATGCTAAACTTGACCAAAATCCAAATTTATTCATCGAGATGCTTTTTCCTTTGCAACTTCATGTATTTTGAAAGAAAATTCTTTGATAGTTTCTTTTGAAGTTTCTAGCATGCTTGAAAGTAATTCTAAATTGTGACTTTTACCATCTTGCTGTATAGATGCTTTCAAATCTAACAATTCTTCAGTATCCATTTTACTCAAAACTTCAGTTCTAAGCAATTCTTCAATTTGTATTTCGCAATCATACAAAAGATCGTGCATATTTGTAATCTTTCTAAAATACTCATCTTCTTCTTTGAATTGTTGTGCTTCATTAATAATTTTTGCAATTTCTTCATTTGTAAGTGATGATTGACCTGTAATCTCAATATCTTTTTGAACTCCAGTGTCCATGTCTTGAGCTTTTACTGACAAAATACCATTAACATCAATAGTAAATGTTACTTCTATTTTTGGTAATCCTCTTGGTTTTTCTTCAATTCCATCAAGCTTAAACTCACCTAAACAAAGATTATCTATTGATTTAGGTCTTTCTCCTTGAAAAATCTTTACATCAACAGATTTTTGATTGTCAAATGCAGTTGTAAACACTTCAGTTACAACTTTAGGAACAAAAGAATTTCTCGGTATTAATACACTCATAATACCTCCTTGTGTTTCAACTCCTAATGAAAGAGGTGTTACGTCAAGAAGATATACTTCTTTGCTTGATTTTCCTGATAATACTGATGCTTGTATTGCTGCTCCTACTGAAACAGCTTCATCAGGATTGATTGACTTATTTGGCTTTTTTCCAAACTTTTCTTGGATTACTTTTTCAACTAAAGGAATTCGAGTACTCCCTCCAACAAAAACAACTTCGTCAACACCATCTGTTTTTATATTAGCATCTCTTAAAGCATCATTGACACACACCATTGTTTTATCTATGTAAGGTTTAATTGCATCTTCAAATTCTTCACGAGCAATTTTGATGGTGTTTTTCTCAACTATAACATTTGCTACAGTCATGTGGGAAAGCATTTTTTTAGCTTTTTCTGAGATATTTCTAAGATATATAGGATCTACTTCTTGAAGTGCTTTATTTGCTATTATTTTACCTAATGCATGATCAAAATCAACACCACCAAGAGAGGTATTTCCAGATGTCGATTGAACATGAAAATCAACTCCATCCATAAGCTTAAGTAAAGTTACATCAAATGTTCCTCCACCTAAATCATAAACAAGGATAGTTGCATCGTTTTTCTTATCTAAACCATATGCTAAAGATGCTGCAGTTGGTTCATTAATGATACGTAAAACTTTAAGTCCAGCTAATTCTCCAGCTGTTTTTGTGCTTTGTCTTTGGTCATTATTGAAGTATGCAGGAACAGTAATTACAGCTTCAGTAACCTCTACTCCTAAATATCTTTCTGCACAACTTTTTAGATATTTCAGAATGTACGATGATATTTCTTCTGGACTATAAGATTTGTCATTAATTTCAAATCTTTTATTTGTCCCCATGTGTCTTTTTACAACACGTATAGTATGAGAAAAGGGCAAATGCTGCTCCATATCAACAGCATATTGCCCTACATAAATTTCATCTCCAAAGCTTACAACACTTGGAGTAATTCTTTCACCTAAATCGTTTGGAATTACTTCTGCTTGATCGTTTTCATTAACGTGAGAAACAACACTAAAAGTACTTCCTAAATCAATGCCAATTGCGTATCCCATAATATAGGATTATACATTTATTCTGGATCGTCTGGTAAAACAGTTCCTCCTGGCTTATATCCCTCAAATAGTTCTTTCAAAGCATCTTTGTTTTCAAGTTTTTTTCTAAATGACAATGTTTCACTTTTGGTTATTGGACCAGTTTTTGAAATTTTAGTTTGATCGGCAGGTAAATCATTTCTATACTCGTGAGCCATAGAAATTAATTGAACAACAGCAAAAGTGTCTTTACATTTCGGACATCTTAAAATTGCATATACTTCTACTTCTGATTTTGGCAACCAACCAAGATGAGAATATTTAGTAAATGGAGTTTTACAGTTCCTATTAAGACAATGCTTAGGTTTTCCGACAATTGTTTGATGAAACATGGCTTCCTCCTCCAAAGGTAATTTGTTATTCCCCATTTGGCATAGAGCTACTTGCAAAAGGTACATAACTTTATTAGGTATAATATTATAGTGTAAACCGCTGAAGGTAAATATCAGCGGTCTTTTTTTGTGTCATTTTAGAGGAGGTATATTATGAAAAGTTTTTTTGAACAACTTGAAAGCATGATGACAGATGTTATCGATGTTATATTTAAGTACGAGATATAAATAAAAAAATCTACAATGAAGTAGATTATTTTATTTCAAACATAGTCCAAGCTCTTTCATTTCTGTAAACTTGTTTTCTCATATTAGAATGAGATTTTAAGTTTTTATGTTGAGAAGCAAAATCAATTATAATAGCTTCTGGTTTTCCATTCTGTATAGATGCTTCAACATCTTTCCCAACACATCTCAAAACTCTTCCAACTTGTTGATAAGTAGTAACTGGAGATTGATTACTTCCAGCTAATATCAAACAAGAAATTTTAGGAGCATCTACACCAACATTTGCCCATTGTGTTGCTATGAGAATGATTTCATTATTTTCAACAGCATTAAGCATTCTTCTTCGATAGTTTTTTTCTTCATCAGTAGGATCATCAAAACCCTTATCTCCTCCAGGGACAAATACTGAATCTTCTATCATTCCCTCAAGGATATCTCCATGTTCTCTTCTCTCAACAAGAATTAAAGTAGGTACACCTTTTTTCTTGAAACCTTCTGCAAATTGCTTAATTCTGTAGTTTCTTTCCCAGTGATTAACAATATTTAAATTGTATACTTCATGCCATGTTTGTGCTGGTTCTACATCCTTAATATGAACTACAAAAATCTTAGGTGGAACTAAATACCCTTGTTCAATTAAGTCACTAGCTGTAACTTCAACAATTTTTCCACCTAATGTGCCTTCAATTCTTATTTCTTGATTGTCAGTACGAAAAGGAGTTGCAGATAAACCTAATCTATAATAAGCATTGAGTGCTTGTTTACCAATCTCTTCAGTAACAACAGCTGCAACGTGAGCTTCATCAATTATCAGAGCTTTGCATTCATTTATTACTTTTCTTACTTGACTTTTTTGAAATAATATATCTTGTCTGTTATCCCATGCTGTCATTGCTTTTTTCAATGCAGCTAATTCAACTTTGCAAATTGTATTAACTTCTCTATCGTACTTTTTTCGCAACCTAACTGCATCTTTAGTTTCATCGTTTTCAGCTTTAAGCACTTGAGCATACAACTCTTTAACTTTATTATGAGCAAGATTTTGTGCTTTTTTATAAGCTGCTAAAGCTTCATCTAATTCTTTTTGTAAGAGTGCTGTAGATTTACTTCCTTCACCATTATCTTCAACTATTTTATTACTAGACTCAACATATTTTTTATCAAACGCAATTAGTGCAGTTTGATATGTAATAACATTAATACCTTCCATATTAATATTGCAAAGTCCACCACCAGCAATACCAACAGTTACAGGTTCACCATCTAGCTTAAGATACTTTTCAAACTCTTTTTGAGTTTGCTTCAACAATTCAATAGCTGGAACAATAAATACAACTGGTTTTACTTTTAATTTGGAAAAAATATAACAAGATGTCATGGTTTTTCCAGCTCCGGTAGCAAGAGCAAGCATTCCTCGTTGTCTTTTATGAGCAAGCACTCCAGATATTTGCTGATAGTCTCTTAACTCTTTACCCTGAAAATCACAAGTAACAGGATAATCTTTTTCTGGTTTTATTCTGCAATCGGTGAAAGAGTGTTTAACTTTTAATTCATCAAATAAATTAGACACTCTATTACTCAAACCAGTGGGAAAGGATTGTAATCTTTTATTGTAAAGAGTAATTTTACCATCCCATTGTCCAAGCTTATATTTTGCAGACCATTCATGAGAAGGTACAGTGTAAGATAGCTCATTTTTTACTGCTTCAGAATACATCTGAGGAAGTAATCCATGATCATGCTCATTATTAATAATGAGACATTTATCGTTATAAACTTTAATCTCAATCATTGTGGATTATTATATCATAAAGAAACAACCATTTTGTTGGTGGTAACAAAATGGTTGTAATGAAGAAAATAAATACTTATCTTACATTCATAGCATTAAACTTATTAACTGCAGTAGAAATGTGTCTAGGACGCTTGCTTGTAAATGTTTCTAATGTACTCAATACTAACAATTCAATTTTTTCAATATCTTCATCTGTAAGCTCAACTCCTTTTGAAGCTGCTCCTAAACGAATAAATCTTACAAATTGATCTACACCATCAGAAACTGAAAACTCACCATCTTGAATTTTATTCAAGCCTTCAATCCAAATATCTAAAATTTTACCTGCTTTAGATCCAAGTTTTGCTTCTAAAACAATCTTAATAACTTGGAGTGTATTTAATGTTACTTTTGTATCAGCAGTAAATTTTGCCAAATAAGTTAAAACTGCAATGCCCACTACACAACAAATCAAAAATAAAATTAAATCATTTTGAGTACTAGTGAATAATGAGATTAGTTTTTCCATAATTAACAATCCTTAGCTATAACATCTTCATCTTCATCAGATGAATTTATATCAAGTTCCATATCAGTTGTCAATGGAATTACGAGCTCATCTTTGATAGGAGCTGGAGTTTCATCTTTCTTTTCATCTGCCCAAACAAGATTATCAGATTGAACTTCATGTCCTTCACTGTCAGTAAACTTTTCAATTTTACCAGTAGCTCTCTTAATCATACTCATAACAAATCTCTCCTTTTTCTTGAATCAATATATGAGTTCAAGAACTGTTCTTCTTCTTCATTCAAATCTTTAGGAATATTATACAGAAATTTCAAATATAAATCAGATCTTGTGTCAGCTGAAATTGGAATTCCTTTATTTTTAACAATATGAACATAACCACTTTTGACACTATTATTAAATTTAAATTTCAAAATATTGCCACTTGGATGTTTATATGAAAAATTAGGTTCAACTATTGCTTGTACTGGATCTACATATATCTCATTATGTAAATTCAATGATTGATCAAAAAATAATGCTTCATTTTGTTTGATCAAGACTTCAATAAACAAAACTCCAGGATTTTGCTCAAGATCACCATAGTTACCTCTTCCATCAAAAGCTACACCTTTAAATGCAGAACCTTTTGGTAGAGTAACTTTAAATATTTCATGCTTAGTAAAATGTCCAACACCTTGACACTTTTGACATGTAATAGGACAATAACTACCTCTTCCTCTGCACTTTTGACAAGGTCCAGCGTAATTTCTGATGTACATAAAACCTAAGTTTTGAGTAACATAATGTTCACCACTACCCATACAATCAGTGCAAATTGTTTCTGATCCAGTCCCACCTTTTCCAGAACACAAATCACAGTACATTAGTCTGTCATACTCAATATTCTTAATCTGATCTTCGAAAGCTTCAGAAATTTCTAATTCAAGTCTTAAAGTAATTGGAAGATTTAACGATTTTCTAAAATTATTTAAGGGAGTATTTCTAAATGGATTTTGTGGGGGTTGAAAGTGTTGCTGAGGTTTTGGACTTGTGATATCTTCGTAAGCTTGAGATATTTCTTTGAACTTTTCTTCTGCTCCAGGTTCTTTATTGACATCTGGATGATATTTCTTTGCTAACTTTCGATATGCTGACTTAACTTGATCTTGAGTATAATTAGGATCAACACCAAGAATTTCATACGGACTTTTAGACATGAAAATATTATACTATTTCAGCAAGCAACTTCTTAATTTTGTTTGATGGAGAAACAGAACTTTCACCAATACCTACATCTGCATGTTGTCCAGTAACACCCATGACTAATCCATAAACAAGACCATCAGTTCCTAAAACCATTCCTCCTGATGATCCTTCCATAATGTCTGCATCTACAAAAATGATGTCATTCCAAGCTTGAGATGGAGCACTTTGACCCAATCCTTGATGGATATTAGTTACTCTTCCAACTGTTGTAGTATCGTGAAAACCTTCTGGTGCTCCTATTACTGCAACTAAGTCACCTTTTTCTAATGTATCACTATCGCCTAACTGCAGAGCTGGAAAACTTCTAGCTGCTTCACAATAAATTACACCAGCATCAATATTAGGATCTGATTTCAAAACTTTAGCTGGAAAATTTTGCTTATTATCAAAAGAAATATTAATGTCAATAATTTCGGTATCTATAGGAACAACATGTCCAGCAGTAACAATCAAACCATTTCCGACATGAAAACCACTTCCAGACCATTGAGATTTTGAAGAGCTTGATCTTACATAAATAGAACAAGAAGATTGAAGACCCATTTGAATTATTTTTTTTACTGGATCTTCAATCTTCTCAAAAATTTGGGAAGTCTTAATCAAAAGATCTACTAAATTGAGATCTAATGAATATCCTCTAAACTCCCCTGGTATTTTTTTTATCATTATCTTATTACTTTGTACAAAATCTGATCTTCATGAATAGGTCCAAACCTTCTGCTATCATCTGATTCTGCACTATTATCTCCTAAAACAAAATATGATTTTTTAGATAATCTAAATTCCTTTAAATTATCTATTCCATATTTTTTAATGCCATCAACTATTTCTCTGTATTCGCTATCAATAAACAATATTTCAGATGCATCAGTGTCTAAAACTGAATAATAATATTCGTTAGGTAAATATTTTATTCTTTTGATGATGATACTATCTTCAATTTTAATTACAACAATGTCACCTTTTTCAAACTTGTTAGTTTTTTTAGCTAAAAGTATTTGACCGCCCCTTAGTGTTGGAAGCATTGATTTGCCAACAACTACAACTAATTTATAAGGTTGTAAAAGCAAAAGACTAGCTAATATCAACCCTATTACACCAGTTACCAAAGATCTCTGTTTCATACTTCACCTCTTTTATTTAAAAAAGAAGAGCTGAAGTTATTTTTTTATTTGCTCTTATTTATTTCTTGACCAAAATGTTTTGCCAATCTACATTAGCTAATTTAGGGACACCTGGACCCCAATTTTTTTCTTCACCAGGAATGACTTTTGCATTTTCGAAAGAACTAATATTTCTCAATGCAACCATCATGTCTTCTTGGCAAAATTGATTTCCAAATTCTGGAAGTAAATTTTGCTTCTTCAATGCTGACTTAATCAATGCACAAATTCCAGAAACAAAAGGAGCAGCTTGACTTGTGCCTGACATTTTACAGTATTCGTTATTTAAGTAAGTTGAATAAATATCAACTCCAGGAGCTACAATATCGATTGTTTCATCTTTTGATGTAAATGTTGCTAAATTTCCACTTTGATCTAATGCAGCAACCGCAAATACTTCATCATATCTTGCTGGATAATTAACAGCATTAGAATCATTTCCAGCTGCTGCAACAACAACAATACCTTGAGATACAGCTTGTTTGATCAAATCGTGTATAGATTGAGGAGGCGTGGTAGAAGAACCTAAAGACATATTAATGATATCAACATTCATATTGATAGCATTCTTTAGTCCCTTTTCAATAGATTCGTAACTTCCAGAACCATTGTCATCTAGTACTTTGATAGGGATTATTTCACAATTAGGAGCAACTCCAACAACACCAAAATCATTATCACTTCCAGCTATAATTCCAGCTACGTGAATACCGTGTCCACTTCCCTTATCTTCCCATGTAGGATCTGATGAACAGTTGATAGCATTGTCTTTTTTCCAAGCTGTAATAAGATCAGTATGGTCAGCTATACCTGTATCAAGTATAGCAACTCTTACTCCTTCTCCTTTGGTTACAGACCAAACACTCTGTATAGCAGCTAGTGCCATACCCCAGTGTTGAGTTTGAGACAGTGCTGCAAATGGCACTGCAACTACATGTAAATCTTCTTCAGGTATGAATTGTATATTTTCCATTTTTTTCTCCTATACAATTCATATTATTCTTTTTTGTATATATTGAACCCTATATAATATATATTGGAGAACTCTCAAATGGTGTGCCAAAAGTAGTTCCATCATATGGTGTTACAGTGAATGAATAAATCTTGCCTTTTAAAACATAGGACAAAGGTAATGACACACCTTCATATACTTTTCTCGAATCAGTAGAAGATAAATCATACCATTCAACTTTAGAATTATCTGTACTTATATTGCTTGAAGTATAAGATGCAATTAATGTAGAACCAGACAATAATGTATTCTCCACTATTGTATTATTAGAAGAATATTTCAAGTCATAAACGTAAGGAATAGTTATGTCTTTGATAATTACAGGATCACTTGTGTAGGTAATTCCATAATCAAATCCATCATAAGGCTCTACAGTCACATATATCTGATCATTTTTCAAGAAGTATGAACTTGTTTCATTTGTGTCTTCATTTTTTTGAACAGTTCTATTTCTGTAGTTTGGAACACTATCTAACTCAATTGTAGTTGTAGCAAGACCAGTAGTTCTTGTTCTAAACCACTTTACTCTTGGTGGATATTCTTGATTGTTTTCCAAAGAAGAATAATCATAACTAACAAATAATCTTTTTGAAACTGGCATTTGAGTGCTTGAACCAGTTGATGAATTAAATATTTGACTTGATAAAATCAAACTATCTTTTTCTATAGATGGTATAAAAGTATTTACATATTTTGCGTAAGCATCAGTATTTTTAGCTGTTGAATAAACAAAACTAAAATCATACACATTTGACGCAGAAGAATTATATTTATCTACTCTCAAGCCAATTCTGTAATTTGAAGAAGGTGTTATCGAAGCAGTAATAATCTCGTTTTGATTTCTTGCTTTATCAAAAATAATTCTTCCATTATTACGATCAACTTTATACCCACCTCTGATGATGGTATTGTCACTGTATACAACAAGCTTACTATCTTCTGGCCATCTTCCGTTTACAAGATAATATGTAACATAATCACTTGTTATAGTGCCTTCCCCGTTTGCAACATATCTTACTTTTGGAGTTGTAACAGTGACTTGAACTATGTTATCTTTTGTTACAGGTAATCTAAATTTAATGCTTCCATTTACATTATCTAATATATAATTAAATGGAGCTATTTCTATTGAATTAATATAAACCTTGACAACATCATCAATCAACCATGTAAACTTACTTCCATCTTTGTAAGCATAATACAAAACATCGTTATTACTAGATTTTACACACGAAAGATTTGCATAAACTTTTTCTGGAATAAATTTGTAAGATTTTTGTCTGTTACTTATAGTTCCATTTTTATTAGTCAAAAGTGTAGCAAAATCATCCCAATTAGTAGAATTCCCTTGACACAATCCCCAAGTTAGTTTTGATTTAGATATATCATCGTAATCTGAGGACAATAAAGAATTAATAATATTTCCATCTGAAGTGAAATTATTAGTAAAGATATAATCAGTTACAGGGGTTACTTCAACATAATATAACTCCTGGACATAAGGAATAATTCTTGAACTAGTACCATTATTCCATCCCTCAGTCATTCTAATATCAAAAATCAATCCAGTAACGAATTTGTCTAATGTGTAACTAGATGTTAAGACAATCCAATCACTA
>Ga0172367_10008485_pt1 | contig 11478 bp, 14 predicted proteins | sample Lak10m_FD_114542 | JGI IMG/M metagenome (GOLD analysis project Ga0172367, IMG submission 114542) | Freshwater microbial communities from Kabuno Bay, South-Kivu, Congo - kab_022012_10m | ecosystem: Environmental > Aquatic > Freshwater > Lake | place: Democratic Republic of the Congo: South-Kivu...
GATAGCCGCGGAGTGAAAACCGATTTCCACTCCGGTTCATCGCCGATTCGCAAGGCGCGGTCGCCGGCACCGCTTAATTGCCTGTCGCGACCGCCCGGTTTTTATCTCGAATCCATTCGCTCCAAGAGCCGGCATACAGCTTCGAGCCGGTCAAACCCGCGTGCTCCATCGCCAACAGATTATGGCAGGCGGTAACGCCGGAACCGCAGTTATGAACGGTTTGCTCCGGCGTCTTGTCGCCCAGCAAGCGGGCAAATTGCGCGCGCAATGCCTCGGCGGACAAAAACAAACCGCCATCGCCCAGGTTTTTTTGGAACGGCCGGTTTAACGCGCCGGGGATATGGCCGGCGACCGGGTCTATCGGTTCGAATTGGCCGGCGAAACGTTCGGGAGTACGGGCATCAATCAAGCAGATCGTTTTTCGCGCCAAACCGTTTTCAACTTCCCGGGCGGTCAAGCAGCCAGCCGCATCCCAATAGGGCCTGAAAATAGCGGGTTTGCTGGCGGGCAAGGCCGTGGTGAGCACATGGCCTTGTCGTTGCCAGGCTTGGATGCCGCCATCCAGGACGGCGACATTACGGTGTCCCAGGCAACGCAGCAACCACCATAAACGCCCGGCGAAAGCCCCGCCCGCATCATCGTACACCACCACTTGACTGTGGTTGTTTATGCCCCAAGCACCCAACTTATTCACCAAAGCCCTGAAATCCGGCAGAGGATGACGTCCCGTATGGCCGGTAACGGGCGAAGACAAGTCGTCGTTCAAATGCGCGTAGCGGGCAGTCGGCAGATGGCCGTGCCGATAAGCGTAGGCGCCGGTTTCAGCGTCGGCCAGGGAAAACCGGCAATCGACGACGATCCAATGGGGGTTGTTAAGCTGTTGATGCAAAGTAGCTGCTGAAACCAGGGTTGTGTAGTTCATTGTTATACCTGTAAGATGATTTTGCCGATATGTTGATTGCTTTCCATGAGTTCATGGGCCTTGCCCGCCTGTTCCAAACCAAACGTGGCATGGATAACGGGTTTTATTTTGCCTATTGCCAACAACGGCCAGACCTGTTTATAAAGCTGGCTCGCAATTTCGGCCTTGAACGCGTCGTCCCGCGCCCGCAGGGTCGAACCCGTGATAGTCAGCCGCTTTAACATCAGCGGCAATAGGTTGATGGTCGATTTTACGCCGTTTTGCAAGGCGATTTGTACCAGGCGGCCGTCGCAAGCCAAGCAATCGAGGTTGCGGGGAAAATAATCGCCGCCGACGATGTCCAGTATCACATCGACGCCTTGACTACCGGTTGCGTACCTTATCTCTTCGACAAAGTCTTGTTCCCGGTAATTAATGGCGGCATCCGCGCCCAACTCCAGACAAAACCGGCATTTGACTTCGGAACCGGCGGTGACGATAACCTTAGCGCCAAACGCCTTGGCCAGCTGTATCGCAGTGACGCCTATACCGCTGCCGCCGCCGTGCGCCAGCAAGGTTTCGCCGGGCTTGAGTTTGGCGCGGTCGAAAACATTGCTCCAAACTGTAAAAAACGTTTCCGGTAGCGCCGCCGCCTCGATAAAGCTTAAATTTTCAGGCAACGGCAAACATAAGCTCTCGCTCGCCAAGCAATAATCGGCGTAACCGCCGCCGGTAACCAAGGCGCACACTTGATCGCCCGGCCGCCAAAGACTCACCGCCTCGCCGACGGCTTCAACCGTGCCGGCGATTTCCAAACCGGGTATGTCCGATGCTCCCGCCGGCGGCGGATACAAGCCCTTGCGCTGCATCACATCGGGCCGGTTAACCCCGGCGGCGGCGACCTTGACCAAAACTTGACGTCCGGCTGGAGCCGGCGCCGGCCGCTCGCAGACCGCTAGGTTTTGCTGATTGATTTCAATTGCTCGCATAAGATAGGTTATGCTACCGATAGAGGGACAGAGTTACATGAATACCTTTTGCCAAGAGACTGTTTTTAGGTGAAAGTCCGGAAAGTACCGCCAAGAGTTTTCATAAAGACGTCATAAACGCTTTGTTACCATATCCAGCCACTTATATTTTAACCATTGTATGTCAAGACTTAATATTCTTGTTGTTGAAGATGAAGACGCCATCCGCGGTATGTTGATGATGGTGTTGGAACAAGCCGGCTATAAGTCCATCGCCGTCGCCGACGCCGAGGAAGCGCAAAGGGCGCTGGAAGACGTATCTCCCGACTTGGTTTTGTTGGACTGGATGCTGTCCGGCATCAGCGGCGTCGAATGGGCCAAGCGACTGAAAAAAGAACCCGCCTATCGCGACCTGCCCATTATCTTGCTGACCGCGCGCGGCGAGGAAGAGGACAAGGTCAGGGGCCTGGAAATCGGCGCCGACGACTACATCACCAAGCCGTTTTCGCCCAAGGAACTCATCGCCCGCATTCGCGCGGTGCTGCGAAGAAGCGGAAAAATTCAAGGAACCGTGCAGATTTCCCTAGGCGATTTGGTGCTGGATACTGAGCAACATCGGCTGAGTATCGGCAACAAACAATTGGAAGTCAGCCCCACCGAATTCCGCTTGATGCAATTTTTCATGACCCATCCCGATAAAGTCTATAGCCGCACCCAATTATTGGATCAAGTTTGGGGGCGTAGCGTCTATATCGAAGAGCGCACGATTGACGTCCATATCCGCCGCCTGCGAAAAATCTTGAGCGAGCATGGGCGCGAAGAGCTAGTGCAAACAGTGCGAGGATTCGGCTATCGCTTCTCCTTGATGGAATAGCCGCATGCGGTTTTGGCGCAAAGAAATCACCACGGTTTTATTCCTGTTCTTTGCCGTGGCCATCATTGGTTGGCTGACGGGCGCCTTGATACCTTTGTTACTGGGCTTGGTCGTGTCCTTGTTGGCGCGGCAACTGTATTTGCTGAACCGTTTTGAGAAATGGCTGGCCGGCGGCGCCAAAGGCCACTATCCTAAAGTCACGGGCATTTGGGAAGAAATTTATTTTCATGTTTATCGGCTTAGAAAAAACGAAAAACGCCGCAAAAAGAAACTGCGGAAATTGATTGAACAATTTAGGTTATCAACGGAAGCCTTGCCCGATGCCGCCGTGGTCTTGCGCGCCGATGATGAGATTGAATGGTCCAATAAAGCGGCAAGGCAAGTATTGGGCTTGCAACAAGCCGATAAAGGCCAACGTATTTCCAACCTTATCCGCTTCCCCGACTTCATCAGTTATCTTAAGTCGGGCAATTACAACCACTCCGTGGTCATCCCTTCCCCGCTTAACCACCGCCTGACCATGGAAGTGCGGATCATCCCTTACGGCGCCGATTTACGCCTATTGCTGGCGCAAGATGTCACTCAATTAAAAAAAATGGAAACCATGCGCAAGGATTTTGTCGCCAACGTTTCCCATGAATTGCGGACGCCGCTCACCGTGCTCAAGGGTTATTTGGAAACCTTGCAGGATATGGATGACGGCGGTTCGGCGCTGTTAACCGCCTCGTTGCTGGAGATGCAGGGACAAACCGAGAGAATGCAGCATCTAGTCGATGATCTGCTCTTGTTGACACGTTTGGAAACCCAGCAAAAGAAACCCCAATGTATTGATATTCCGGCCTTATTAAGCCAAATCTGCAAGGAAGGCGACACCTTGGGCAGCGCGTCCAGACGCATCCAATTAACCCTGGAAACCTCGGCGCATCTTTACGGCGAAGAACAGGATTTGCGTAGCGCCTTCACCAATTTATTAGGCAATGCGTTGAAATATTCCCCGGACGACTCCCCGGTCAAGGTACGCTGGTATCAAACCCGGGACGAGATCGTGTTGGCCGTGGAAGATTTCGGAGAAGGCATCGCCCCGGTTGACATCCCCCGAGTGACCGAACGCTTCTACCGGGTCGAAAACAAGCGCCGCAAAAAAATCACCGGCACCGGCCTAGGGCTGGCCATCGTCAAACATGCGCTGATGCGCCATGACGCGAATTTGGAAATCAACAGCGAACTGGGCAAAGGCAGTTGTTTCAGCTGCCACTTCCCGATTCGGCGGGTTTGTTGTTATTGAGCCGTTGGCGGGATGTTTAAACCTCGTGGATACTGTTATCCGAGCTAAAACTGAAAACCGTTGCCCACGCTTCAACACTGATATATCATGATTTTTATAACAATTTTACTATTCGAGGTCTGCAATGAGTCTTGCCGAACAAGTTTATCGAACGGTTAAACCGTTACCTGAGCCTATTGTGCAAGAGATTTTAGATTTTGCATTATTTCTGCGACAGCGCGAAGAATCACTTGAATGGCAAAATCTTATGCTTGCCCAAGCTGACTCATTTGCGGATTGGGATAACGCTGAAGATGAGATATGGAACAATGTACCAGCCATCTGATGTTGTTTTGTTGCCATTTCCGTTTAGTGATCTTTCAGCGAATAAAAAACGCCCGGTTCTTATTCTGAAGGCGGCTAACTTGCAAGGGGATTTTTTAGCCGTACAAATAACTTCCCAAGCAGGTTACGAAAGCGCTTTAGTCTTGCAACAAGATGATTTTATTCTTGGTTTACTGCCTAAAAAAAGCTTTGTTCGCCTTGATAAGTTGGTTACATTGAATAAGTCGCTGATAGTTCAACGGATTGGCATGCTTTCTAATGATGCTTTTGCACGAATCCATGAAGGCGTTTGTTCTAATTTGAATTGTCGGAAAAAGTAAAGGATTGACTGCCCAACGAGCAAACCGGGCGCGGCACGGAAAGCTGAAAAATAAAGCCACATGTAACTGCGCTCCGGTTGCGGTTGAGCCGTGTAGTCATACAGAGGTGGGCAACGCTGTTCTGCCCACCCTACAAGGCTGCTTTCGTTTTGAAGTCGCGCTGAATGGCCGCTTCCAACTTGCGCTGTACCTTCGCGATTTCTTCTTTGGACTCTATCAGTGAGAACATCGGGATTCCTTAACTTTCTTATGTGTCGCGCTACTGTCGTTTTGACGCCCAACGCAAAGCTCACCGGCGGTTATAGAGCGTAGCGGAATAACCGTCCGGTGGAGCGTTTTGTTAGCACTTATACACGTTTGATTATGTATGATGCCGAGCCATCAGAAATTTCAATTTCTTGATCAGACCATATAAGGTTTATGGATTTCGGGTAGTTTATTTCAACTTCTTCAATGCCTTGAATCGCTGGCTTAATATATTTATCAATGAACACCGATATTACTTTACCAGCCTCTTGCTCCATATGCCTCCATGCCTCTTCGCCATGATAAAATGCACCGCCACAGGCTAGGTATTTATCTGAAAGTTCAGTTAGTCGATTTGATGGTGTTGGGTCTAGCACTAATAGAACTGGTGTAAATCCAGCCGCTTTGCTTTCTTCTGCAAATGACAATTCTTCACCAAAGCGACCCTGACCACTTGCTGCAATAGTAACCCTCAGCTTGAGTTCATAGGTTCTGTTGTTGCTCGGCACCAGACAATCAATTTGTCTTCCTTGATTTGTAGGGCGCCCATTCATATCCAGCCTTTTTACAGGAGAATTTTTTGAGCCAACAGGCTCACCACCTAAACAGCTTGCTAAAAGCGGTTCAAAGAGATATCCGGTCTCCTGTGCAGAACGGTTATCTATATCATAAATCCATTTCCTCCAAACCATCCAATTTGCCAGAAGAGTTGTGTTGTACTCACCATATTCCAATAATGATCGAGGCCCAATTTGATCCATATTTGGTATAGGCTGTGATGACAATATCCGTCGATACTTGACTCTGCGCCGATGCAGTGCAGTTAAATTTTCGATATACAACCCAAAATCATTATTTTTTTCAAAGCACAACTTCAGCGTTTGGATAATGCTGGTCGGCTGTATACTAACAGCTGATTGCGCATCAAACCAAGCCATTGGAATTTTATAGTAACTATCATTTGGTGTATGAACTCGCTGGATATTAAAGTCAGTATGCGACCATTCCAAATCATCAATTGCTATAGACACCAATGAATTTAACTCGCCTTCAGATATAACTACCTGTGCTTCACCTGTGCCATGCATCTTGCATTTTGAGTACAAATTCCGAAAAAAAGCATCGCTCATAATCTACGATCCAAATAAGTCAACTTGTTTTAATTTAAAATCTCCTGAAAGACTATTAATCAAAGACTCAGTTACCTTTAGGGCGGGACTCATTGCACCAGCTTTTGTTATAAGAAAACCTAGCAGTTTGCCACTATTTTGTGAACTTCCTTCAAAACCATAATCGTCTCGAATATGCTCAGCAAAAATTCTTGCCAGCAACGGCGGAATAGCATTTCCAATTTGTTGAATTTTTTGCGATGAGTTTCCGCAAAAAATAAAATCATCCGGAAATGTCTGAATACGGGCTGACTCCCGAATAGTTAGAGGTCTATCATATTGTGGATGTATTAGCTCTCGTGTCGCCGCACCAGTGATAGTAAGGCATGGCTCAGAAGCATTCAGCCGTTTTAGGCCAGAAGGTGCGCCTCCTCGCTTTTCTGTAGGCATTCCATCAGCGACTCTTCTATTGGCTCTTTTTTTAAAAGATTCATGCTGCAACTCCTCAGGCAAGTCTTTCATTGTCTGTCCTGGACCTAAAGCAGATATTCTTTTGAGCTGAATACCGTTAATTTTCGGAAAATAGTGATCGGTAATCATTACTGCATTTCCTCTTAGCAAGGCATCAAAATCGTCACTCACTGGAGCGCCAGTTGGGGTTAATAAGGAATCTTTATCGTTAGTAGCTTTTGGCAAACTGCTAATCGCATGTGAAATTGTTACGTCGGAGTTTCTAAATATTTGCCCAGAAACCTTAATTGTTGGTTCCGGCATCTTATATTTGTGTCCTAGTTTGTTGCCTACTATAAAAACGCGTTTTCGTCTCTGAGGGATACCATATTCTTGCGAATATATTTTCTCGACTCTAATGAAATAGCCAAGGTCTATAAATGCCTTTGCTGCCTCATAGATGTACATGCCGTTATTTGAGGTCAGCAACCCCTCTACATTTTCCATAAGAAACCATTTTGGCTGGATGATTTTTAACGCATTAACATAGCTCTTAAGCAAGTGATTTCGTGGATCATCCCAAAACCTAGAACCCGCAGTTGAAAAGCCTTGACATGGAGGACCTCCGATCAAAATATCTATCCCACTTGGTCTAACACCTATTTCTTTCAAAATAAGTTCAAAGTCCAAATTGTCGATATCTTCGCTGCTGCACGTTGTTTCCGGGAAATTTTTTTTATATGTCTCTACCGCCGCAGCATCTTTGTCATTGGCATATAGTATTGAGTAGCCTGCTTGCTTGAAGCCGAGGGAGCATCCCCCTGCACCACAAAACAAACTGATTGCCTTCGGTTTCTTCACTTCTGATGCGCCATTTCTCGCCAATTTGTAGTCAAAGGAAACTCTCCCGCCTGCTAGTCGTGCTAACAAAAATCAACCCTCCCATTTGATACAAGCCATTACGCCGAATGGAAAATAAAGCACACTCGGCGGACTTGTCGCCGCCGAGACGCTGCCGGACTATTTACCCGCGCTTTCCTGCTTAATGAGCTTATCCATCACTTCCAGCATTTTCTCATGCGAGCCCGCCAAGGGGCCGCTGGTGACGTATTTGCCGTTGACGATAATGGTCGGAACCCCGGTGATGCCGTATTTACCGGCATTGACGGGCGCTTGGCGCATTTTGGTGTCGACGGCAAAGGAACTGAAGGTTTCTTTAAATTGCGCTTTGTCCACCCCGTGGGCGGCGAAAAAATCGCTGAGTTCGTCCTCGGTTTCCAGTTTCTGCTTTTTGTTTTGGATGGCGTCGAATAAATCGGCATGAACCTTATCGACCACGCCCAAGGCTTCGGCGACGAAATAGGCTTTCGCGTGCTTGCCCCAGGTTTCGTTAAATACAGCGGGTTGGCGGATAAATTCGACGTTTTTCGGCGCTGTTTTCAACCAGGCGGTCAGCTCGGGCTCGAAGCTATAGCAATGCGGGCAGCCATACCAAAAGAACTCGATGACCTCGACTTTGTCGGGGTGTTGGGTCGGTTGCGGATTCGATAAGGCTTCATAGCCTTGCCCTTCGACCTCCGCCGCGGCGGCCAGCATGGGGACGCAAAAGAACGCGGACAACAAAAAAGCCTGGATAATTTTTTTAAACATGGTCGAAGGTCTCCAAATCAGCGGTTAAGTTATAGGATGATGGCTATTGCATCATGGAAATACGGTAGGCGACGGCTTTAATTTCTTCCGCCGTCATTTTCTTGGCAATCATGCGCATGATGTTCTCGGGCTGGCTGCCGCGCTTGCCGGTTTGATAATCCGTCAGGGTTTTAATCAAATAATCGGCATGTTGCGATTTTAACGACGGAAACGCCGCCGGTTCGTTCCCTAGGCCGGCCGGACCGTGACAGGCGATACAAGCGGAAACCTCTCGGGTCAAATCGCCGTTGCGGTATAAATCGCTGCCTTGGGCAAGCAATTCCGGCACGGTTTTTACGGGCGCGGCGGAGTCTTTTTCGTCTTCGTCGTCATCCACAACCGGCAACTCGTTATGGGAAATCTTCTGTTCTTCGTAATAAGCGGCGATATCCGCCATATCGTCTTCGCTTAGTGGCATGGCCATGCCCGACATCATCGGGTCTTTGCGGTCGCCGTTTTTAAAGGCCTGCAATTGCTTGATGAGGTAAGATGCGTGTTGCCCCGCCAATTTAGGGAATGCCGGCATCATGCTATTGCCCTGTTCGCCATGACAGCTTGCGCAGGCCCCGGCTTTTTCTTTTCCTACCTCGGCGCCACCCTCGGCATGTAAAATCGGTGAAATGCTGGCGACAGCCAGGGCCAAGGTAAGTTCCAGCAGCTTATTTTTCATCGGATTGTCCTCGGTATCGTGTTATTTTTATAGTCTGCATCCAATGCTGGCAGGCAGCGTGGCCTGAAATTCTACCTTAATCAGCAAGCTTAGGCGAGGCAACGATGAACACCATTTACCACCAGGCAAAATTCCTGATCAGCTCCACCAATCTTCGCAATACCCCGCCCGATACGGGCCGGGAAATTGCTTTCGCGGGCCGTTCCAATGCCGGAAAATCCAGCGCGCTCAATACCCTGACCCGGCAAAACCGTCTGGCGAAAGTCAGTAAGACGCCGGGGAGGACGCAAATGCTCAATTTTTTCACCATTCGGGATAATTTACGCTTTGTCGATCTGCCGGGCTATGGTTACGCGCAAGTATCGGAGAGCGTCAAGCGCCAATGGCAGCAACTGCTGGAAGCTTACCTGACGCGCCGAGTATCCTTGTCCGCGATAGTCTTGGTCATGGATGTGCGTTTGCCGCTGACGGAATTCGATCGGCAAATGGTTAATTGGTGCCAAAAATCCGATCTGGCCCTGCACATCATTTTAACCAAGGCCGACAAACTGCCCGAGACCGTGAGAAAAAACACCTTATCAAACGTTCAACGGGAACTGTCCGCGCTAACAATACCGGTGAGCGTGCAATTGTTTTCGTCGTTAAAAAAAACCGGCATCGACGAACTGCATGAAGCCTTGGACCGACTGTTTGAACTCGATGACCCAAGGCAGCCCTTGAAGAGCGAAAATATCGTCGATCAATCGACTGATACGACCGCCGAGAGGTCTTGCGAATTATCCGCAGCAAGTAACTGACGGGGCAGACGGGATAGGAGGAAATAGGCTGCTCGCGGCCAGGCGACTTATAAACCGCCCGGCTTGCGAACATGCCGCCGAAGGGCTTCTTATTCGGCTTTATCGACAACGGCAACCAGCATGGTTTGCAAGTCGCCGCTTTTATACAAATCAATCATGATGTCGCAACCGCCCACTAATTCGCCGTTGACATAAAGCTGCGGATAGGTCGGCCAGTTTGAATAGCTTTTCAAGGCCTCGTGCAATTCCGGGTCTTCGAAAATATTGACGTGCATGTAGTCCGCGCCACAGGCGTCCAACACCTGCACGGCTTGGCTGGAAAACCCGCATTGCGGAAAATCGGGCGTCCCTTTCATATACAAAACGACCTTGTTAGTTTCGATCTGGCCTTTAATTCTCTCAATTACACTCATGTCACCACCTGTTATCGGATATAAAATCCGAGTAATTCTATCAACTTTACCGTTTTGAACAACTAGATTTATAAGCGCAAACTTGCCTAGCCCCTGTTTGGAACCTATAATCGAGCATTTTTTCATCCGCCAGCAAATGCTGAATTTCGATCATAGGCACCGTTTATGACCAGCCATATTATGCCGACCTATCAACGTCTACCGGTCACCTTCGTCCGTGGAGAAGGCGCGTGGTTATGGGACGACGACAACCTTCGCTATTTGGACGCGCTCTCCGGCGTCGCCGTCTGTAGTCTTGGCCATGCCCATCCCGCCGTGCACCAAGCCATTTGCGAACAAAGCCGCATCCTGCTGCACACGTCCAATATTTACGGCATCGGCCTGCAAGCGCAATTGGCGGATAGACTGGCGGAAAAGTCCTGCATGGACAATATGTTCTTCTGCAACTCCGGTGCGGAAGCCAACGAAGCAGCCATCAAACTGGCGCGCCGTTACGGCCATAGCCTAGGCATTGATAAGCCCGCCATTATCGTCATGGAAAAAAGCTTTCACGGGCGCACCCTGGCCACGCTTAGCGCCACCGGCAACGCCAAGGTCCAGCAAGGCTTCGAACCCTTGGTGGAAGGCTTTGTCCGTGTGCCTTACAACGACATCGGCGCGATCAAGCAAGCGCTGACCGAGCACGGCAACATCGTCGCCGTGTTGGTCGAACCCGTGCAAGGCGAAGGCGGCATCAACATCCCCGCCCCCGATTACCTGAAAGAAATCCGCGGCCTCTGCGACCAACACCAATTGCTGATGATGTTGGACGAAATCCAAACCGGCGTGGGCCGCACCGGCAAATTCCTGGCTTACCAGCACAGCGGCATCGTGCCGGACGTCTGCACACTGGCCAAGGCCCTGGGCAACGGCATGCCTATCGGCGCCTGCATGGCGCGCGGCAAGGCGGCGGAAATGCTCACCGCCGGCAGCCACGGCTCCACCTTCGGCGGCAACCTGTTGGCCTGCCGCGCAGCCTTGGCCGTCCTAGACGTTTTGGAGCAAGACGACTTGATCGCGCAAGTCGAAGGCAAGGGCCGGCAAATCGCCTCCGGACTGGCCGAAAGGCTCGCGGGCAATACCCACGTCAAGGACATCCGGCAACTGGGCCTGATGATCGGCGTGGAGCTGGACCGCCCTTGCGCGGAACTGGTCAAGACGGCGCTGGCGCGGCACACACTGATTAACGTCACCAACGAAACCACCGTCCGCCTACTGCCGCCGCTGATTATCGACGACCGGCAAATCGACCAATTAGTAACCACGCTTGCCGAGCTTATCCACGCTTTTACCGAATCCGAATAGACATGCCATGAACCCCAGACACTTTATCAGCCTGCTGGACCTATCCGCTGACGAATTTCGCGCCCTACTCAGCCGCGCCACCGAATTA
>Ga0172367_10008487_pt1 | contig 11476 bp, 13 predicted proteins | sample Lak10m_FD_114542 | JGI IMG/M metagenome (GOLD analysis project Ga0172367, IMG submission 114542) | Freshwater microbial communities from Kabuno Bay, South-Kivu, Congo - kab_022012_10m | ecosystem: Environmental > Aquatic > Freshwater > Lake | place: Democratic Republic of the Congo: South-Kivu...
GGCTGGCAGTTGCATTTTGCCCTCGTTGTCGTAGCTGATACTGCTTGGCGCCGCCGGAATGCTGTTGTCGCTCAAAAACTGCGGCATCGCCGCCGAGACATGCTTGGCCAAGGCATTGATATTGTTGGGCGAAGGCAGCAGCAACGGCGGCAGTTTGGCCTAGGAAGTGAAGTTGCCATTGGGACTCGGGTTAAAATAAGCCTCCATATTTAGATTCTTGAGCCCCTTATCGGTATCGAAATTGGCGCTTGCAGCGTCCTGCAGCGTCCTGCAGCGTCCTGCAGCGCATCATAACTAACAGTTTCGCTGTTCTGCTTTGCCGTCGCTGACAATCTGAGTTTGTCGGCAATACTTGCCGAATCGACCGCCGAAGCGGCAACAGTTTGCCGCGCCGAACACTCGGCAACTGAGTAAGGGCTGGTTATCAATAGGCTGGCGACTTGAATGGTCATGGCATGATCCCAATTGCGGCAAATAACAAACCATCAACGAGCAAACTTTAAGCCAAAAACCGCATAGCAAGCCTGCTAATCCACAACAGCAACTCACAACAAGTTTACTTTCCGCCTTCGGCAAGGGATCATATTCACCATGGTTCTGTTGACGCGAATGGCTGAAATTCGCCAACCCAGCCGGTCACACTCTAACCGATCTTATTTTAAGCAGTTGAAACAGCATGAAAAATCTGGAAGCCGAGCTGAAACGGTTGATTATCGACATTTTTGAACTGGAAGGCATTCGCCCGGCCGACATCGTGACCGATGCACCGCTATTTGGCGACGGACTGGGCCTGGATTCCATCGACGCCTTGGAACTTGGAATGGCGTTGAAGAAAAAATACAATATCTACATCGACAACGACTCGCCCAACCTGATTGAGCACTTCGCCTCGGTAAAAAACCTAGCCGGTTTTATCACCTCGCAGCAGGAAACCAACACCTAATGAAAACCCAAGCACAAGTATTTGCCACCTTGCAACAAATCATGTCGGAGATGTTCGAGCTGGAACCGGAGTCAATCGTGTTGACCGCCAACTTAAGACAAGATCTCGACATCGACAGCATCGACGCAGTCGATTTGATGGTGAAATTACGCGAAGTCACTGGCAAACGCATCAATCCCGAAGATTTCAAAAGCGCCCGCACCATTCAGGACGTGGTGGAAACCGTGTATCGCTTAGTCAACACTGATGCCGATTAAAGACGACCGGCCAGCGGCAGCAGGAGAGTCCACATTCTTCGCACCATCCTCAACATCACCATTCTGACCATCACGATCAGCTACCCATTTCTGGTCTGGTTTTCGCTGGACCATCTGCAGCCGCGTTATCTGGCGTTGAGTTTAGCGGCGCTGTTATTGCTGCGCCTGCTCTGCCAAAACCGCCCCGCCAGCCGAACAGAATGGCTCACCGCCCTGGCCAGCACCGGTTTTTTGCTGGCGATTGCGCTGATCAACGAAACCCGCGGTTTGTTAATCTATCCGGTATTCGTCAGCCTGAGCTTTTTTGCGGTGTTTGCCTACAGTCTGGCATTTCCGCCAACGGTGGTGGAAAGACTGGCCCGGCTTGAATTTCCCAACCTGCCGGCGCACGGTGTGGCTTACACCCGTAAAGTCACCCAGGTCTGGTGCGGTTTTTTCCTGATCAACGCCGCGGTTTCCCTGGCTACCGTCTGGCATGGTGACTACTGGCTGTGGAGCCTCTACAACGGCTGTATTTTCTATGTGCTGATGGGGTTGTTGATGGCCGGCGAAATGCTGGTCCGCCGTAGAGTCAAGGCCAGTTTCTAATCCACCCCTTCCCTAAGTCCATTTTTCAGTGCTATTACCCGATCTACTCGACAGCCAAACGGCGCCCGACGGTGTCATTCTGAATTTACGCATTCCCGAAAACCTGGCCTATTTTGCCGGCCATTTCGACGAAATTGCCGTGGTGCCCGGCGTGGTGCAAATTCAGTGGGCCGTGCATTACGCCAAACACTACCTGGGCGCGAACAAAGTCTTCAGTCACATGGAAGCAGTCAAATTCAAAGACCTGCTGCTACCTGGCCAACAGTTACAACTTGAATTGCGCTATTCGCAAGCGGCTGGCAAATTGGAATTCTGTTACCGGGCGGCGGCAGGCGAATTCAGCTCTGGTAGAATCTATTTCCATGAACACAGCCTTTAAGCCCTGCGTCGTCATTCCGGTTTACAACCACGAACTGCCGCTGCCTAACATTGTTTCGCGGCTGGCCGCTTTCGACCTGCCATGTATCCTGATTGATGACGGCAGCCAGCCCTCCTGCGCCCAAGTGATCCGCGACTTGGCCGAGCGCTATGCCTGGGTACAATCGCTGCGCTTGGAAAGCAATCGCGGCAAAGGTGGCGCGGTCAAGGCCGGCCTGTTGCTGGCCGATTCTCAAGGCTTTAGCCATGCACTGCAAATCGACGCCGACGGCCAGCACGATTTGAACGACCTAGAAAAATTCCTGGCCGCCGCCCGCGCCAAGCCTGACGCCGTCATCATCGGCCGGCCTATTTTCGACGACTCCATTCCTTCTATACGCTTTTACGCCCGCTATCTGACTCATCTCTGGGTGCACATCAACACCTTGTCCCTGGCCATCCCGGATTCGATGTGCGGCTATCGGGTTTATCCGCTGAGCAGTTCTAGCCGGCTGATTCGGACCACAAAATTGGCGGATCGCATGGCTTTCGATGTGGAAATTCTGGTGCGGCTTTACTGGCAAGGCCTGGAAATGCAGCCGATTCCAACCCGCGTCGGTTACCCCGAAGACGGTGTCTCGCACTTTCTAGGTTGGGAAGACAATTGGCGCATCAGCCAAACCCATGCCCGGCTGTTCTTCGGCATGTTGCTGCGCATACCAAGCCTGTTGGCCAGGCATTTTCGATGAGCGATAACCTGTCTAGCGCGCACTGGGCGGCGATGGAAGAAACCAGCCTAATCTGGGGCATCAAAACCCTGGTGTGGATTTACCGCATCTTCGGCCGCTGGGCGTTTCGGCTATTTTTAATACCGGTGGTCAGTTACTATTTTCTCGGTGGGCGCCAAGCCCGCGGTGCATCGCTGGACTATTTACGCCATCTGCGGCAACACTTTCCTGACTCGAATATTGGCGACGGCTGGCTGGACAGTTACCGGCATTTTCTGAGTTTCGGCGAAACCCTGCTGGACAAGATTCTGGCCTGGACCGGTTGCATCGAACGTAGCCAGGTCGACTTTCCCAACCGCCCGTTGTTACTGGAACTGCAACAACAACGGCGCGGCGCGGTGATCATGACCGGCCACTTCGGCAATCTGGAATTGTGCCAGGCGATGGCCAATCTCTACGACAACATGCATCTCAACATCTTGGTGCATACCAAACATGCCGCAAAATTCAACCGCTTGCTCGGCAACACCTCCGCCAGCGCCTGCCTCAATTTCATCCAAGTCACCGAGCTGAATCCGGCCATCGCCATCGAGCTGCAAGACAGAATCGACAACGGCGAGTTTCTGGTACTGGTCGGCGATCGCATTCCGGTTGGCGGCGGCCGCACCGTGCGGGCACGTTTTCTCGGCGAAGATGCCGAATTTCCGCAAGGTCCGTATCTGCTGGCCTCGCTGCTGCGCTGCCCGATCTATACCTTGTTTTGTTATCCAACTCAGGACCGTTTCCGCATTGACCTGCAGCCCTTTGCAGAAGCCATCCGCATTCCACGCGGCGAAGCCCAGCGCCGGCAAGAACTGGCAGCGCTGGCTCTGCGCTTTTCTCAACGTCTGGAAAACCTGTGCCAGGCCATGCCGCTGCAATGGTTCAATTTTTATCCCTACTGGCAAACCCAGGACAACAGCAAAGACTCAGGAGATCAGCCGTCATGATCCGCGCCGAAGTGGAAATGACCGTACCGTTTTTCGACATCGACACGCTAGGCATCGCCTGGCACGGCCATTATTGCAAATACCTGGAAATCGCCCGCTGCGCGATGCTGGACAAAATCGGCTACGGCTACATGACCATGAAAGCCACCGGCTACGTCTGGCCCATCGTCGACCTACAACTGCGCTACGTCCGCCCTGCCCGCTTCGAGCAACGCATCCGGGTAATAGCAGAACTGGTGGAATGGGAATACCGGATGAAAATCAAATACCAGATCGTCGACGCCGAAACTGGCGAAGTCATGGCCAAGGGTCACACCGTGCAGGCAGCGGTGGATGCGGTTTCCGGTGAGATGAGTTACGCTTCGCCATCAGTGTTCTTGGAAAAACTAGGCCTGAAACCAGGTCAGCTCTAATTATTCGTTTGCCGAGAGGGAGTATGCCGATGTTCAGAATCATGTTATTGGCACTGATAGGTATAGCTACTGTTGTGCTGTCCGCTTGTAGCAGTCAACAGCCATTATCCGCGGCGCAACCAACGGCCAGGGTTGCCCAGCCGTTTCAGATTTACTACACCCAGTTCAGTCTGTACCAGGAACAAGGCATTTTTCGAACCACCAATTACCGCAAAGGCACGCTGATCCCCATCAATACCCCGGTCGGCTTGCTATCGCTGGATGCCGATCGGGCGGTTCTGGGCATCATCCAGAATGGCGAACCGCTGATTATCGAAAACGTTGCCAAATACACGCTGGATCGGATGCCGATTGCCTTCAGCAAAGTAACCGGCACCAGCAAAGTCGATCTAACCCAGTTTACCGAAGCTGAACGCGAAGCCATCCTCGCCGGCCAAGTCAAACCCGGTATGCGTAAGAAGGCTGTACTTGCCGCCATCGGCTATCCGCCCCAGCATAAAACGCCTTCGCTGGACGCTAACGACTGGCGCTACTGGTCGAATCGCTTCGACACCTTTGTCGTCCATTTCAACAACGATCAGGTCGAGAACATTGTCCAACAGCAGCAATAACATCATCCCTCAGAACTGCGATGTACTGGTCATCGGCGGCGGCCCCGCCGGTTCCAGCGTTGCAGCCTTGCTGGCCAAACAGGGCATCGACGTGGTGCTATTGGAAAAAGCCAACCATCCACGGCCTGCAGTCGGCGAAAGTTTGATTCCGCATGTCTGGAAATACGCCGAACTCACCGGCGCCGCGCCGCTGATCGAACAGGAAGGTTTCATTGCCAAGGCCGGCGGCATTACGGTATGGAACGGCAAGATCAGCCGCATCGCCTTCTCGGAATTCGGCTTCGAGCGCCCGGCACTGCATGTGGAACGCGATATTTTCGACGCCCTGCTGCTCAAGCACGCCGCCAGTCTTGGGGCTCAGGTTTTCCAGCGGGTAGCGGTACGTGAAGCCGATTTGGCCGCGGAAAGCCCACGCTTACACTACACCGACCGCCGCGGTGACTCGAGCTACGAAGGCAAAATAAACTGCCGTTATGTGATCGACGCCAGCGGCCCGTCAGCAGTGCTGGCCAGCCAGTTTAAATCCAAGCGCCTGATCGATTCGAAAATGCGTTTTCTGTCGTTGTGGGGCTACTTCAAAAACTCCCGCTACGTCGCCGCCGACGGGCGCAGCCATGCCGCCACGGAAATTCGCAACATCCGCCCGATCACCTTCGTCACCTCCTTCGAAGACGGCTGGATCTGGCATATCGCGATGCGCCAACTGACCAGCGTCGGCCTGGTGATCAACACCGACCGCGCCCGCAGCATGGATAAGCCGCAACGCGAACGCTTTTTCCTCGACACCCTGAAAACCGCGCCTTATCTCGACCGCTTGCTGGCCGATGCCGACTATGTCGAAGGCCAGTTTTTCGAACGCCCGGATTATTCCTACTACTCCACGCAGTTGTGCGGCGACAATTTCTACTGCGTCGGCGACGCCGCCTCCTTCGTCGACCCCATTTATTCGCACGGCGTGCTGAACGCTTTTTACAACGCCACGATGACGGCGATGGCGGTGACGGAATCGCTGAAAGACCCCAGTCGCCGCAGCCGCCATGCTCAATTGTGCGAAAACCGCATCCGTCAGTTTTACGGCTTCTCACGCTCTCTGGCGCTGGGCGAATTCGGCGGCGACGGCGTTGATGCGCAACTGGTGCAACGCTTCATGCGCCAGGTGCCGCCGGTGGAACTGGAGTTAATGCTGGCCGCGTCGTCAATGTCGGCACGGGCGGAGAATTTTCACCAGTTGGTGAAAGATGCCGGGTTAAACCTGCACCCGACTCGGGCGAAATCGCATTTGCTACGGGAATTGCTAATTTAGGGAATACCTTTCCTGCACTGAGCTTTACAGCATTGGAAGCCGAAAGCCGATTTAAAGCAGCGCCTCCTGCAATGTCACAGGCCGCAATTTGGCCTCGGCTATGGCTGCCAACAACGGCGGCAGCACCTCTAAAATTACCGGCTGACCATTGTCGGCAAGCGCATATCGGCCATCATGCAACAACAAAATGTCGCCGGCGCGCAGGCCTTTCAATAATTTTGCCAGCACAACCTCCGGGCGACGCTGCACAGTATCGAAACCTCGCCGGGTCCAGCTGGCCAGGCGCAAATCCAGCCGGCTCAACACCGGGTCCAATAAGGGATTACGCAAACCCACCGGCGGGCGAAAAAACTGCGGCCGCCGGCCGGTGACGGCCGAGATGGTTTGTTGCGCGGCATCGATCTCGGCAAACCAGCCACCGAGCAAACAAAACGGCAACAGATAGCCGTGATGCATGCTGTGGTTTTCCACCGTATGGCCGCGATCGACAATTTGCCGGCATAGCTCGGGGTGCTGCAACACCTTGTCGCCGACGCAAAAGAAGGTCGCTTTGGCGCCGTAGACATCCAAAATGTCCAACACGGCCGGCGTAAGGTCTGGGTCGGGGCCGTCGTCGATGGTGATGGCAATCTCGCCGCGGGCAATGGCGGCTACCGGCAACCGGGTCCAATTCGGGCCCAGCCAGGCGCAACGAGGCAACAGCCCGGCCAGCGTCATGATCAGATGATCAACGACGACCGCAGCCAACAGCCAGGGCCAAAGCTCGAAGCTAACCAGCAACAGCAATGGCGCGGCCAGCGTGACAACGATAGACACAGTCATCAGCGGCGTTGGCCTCCACTGGCGGTAAACCTGGAACACACTCATGGCTAGCCCGGTGAACTTTGGCCCCGGTAGGCGTCGCCGGTACCCAGCAAGGCGGCGATCAGATTTTTTTGCACCTCGGAGCTGCCGGAAAACAGCCGCCCGGCCAGGGCATCCTGCACCAGCACCGCCATCTCACTGCCCTGCTCCAGAGCCGCCGCACCGAGAATTTGCACCGCATCCAGACTGGATTGCAGGAAGGCTTCGGCGGCATAGAGTTTGGTTTGCGCCGAAGCCAGCGTCAGCCGCTGGCCGGCATCGCATAGCCTGGCGCACTCGCCTAGCCAAAGATCGATGGTATCCAGCCGCAGTTTCATTTCGGCGATGCGGTGACCGACGGCCTGGTGACGGCCCAGATGCACGCCGCCGGAGCGCCGCTGACGGCTGTGGCGAACCACCTCTTCCAGCTGCCATTCCATGATGCCGGCAATACCGGCAAACACGAAGGCACGCTCGTATTCCAAGGCCTTCTGAATCATTTGCGTGCCGGCGCCGGGCTTGCCGAGCAGGCGCGACGCCTCCAGTCGGCAATCTTTCAGCACCACGCCGCCGGTTGCGCTACCCCGACAGGCATTCAAGCCACCGTCGTCGGTAAACCGGCAACCGTCATCGCCGCGTGCAACTAGAAAGGCCGAGATCCGGCCGTCGAGCTTGGCGTAGATCACCAGCCAGTCGGCCAATGGCACGTTGGTGATGTAGCGTTTTTCGCCGTTGAGCATAAAGCCGTCGCCGTCAGTTACGGCATGGCAAGTCATCGCCTGCACGTCGGAGCCGCAGCCGGGTTCGGTAATGGCATGGCCGCCCAGCCACTGCCCGGCGATTAGCTGCGGCAAAAACCCTGCTCGCTGCGCATCGTCGCCGTACAACAAAATCGGAAACACCGAGCCCCAGAGATGGGCGTTGATCATCAGCATCAAGCCGGAATCGCGGCTGGCCTTGCCGAGGCGGCGGTGGCTTTGGCACAACGCGGCAAAATTGTCGCCATGACCGCCGACCGCTTCGGCCAGCGCGTGGCGCAACATACCGTGTGCGGCAACAGCCTGGAAGCGGGAGCGGATTTGACCAGGATCCGGCAAAGCGGATAAAGGCGGCAAGTTCGAGTAATCGGCGATGTTGTTCATAGCGGCATTTTATGCCACAGCCGCTTGGGCGTCGACAGCGGCAAAGCGCTGGCCCGCCTCTCTCATAAAGTCAGCTTTTGGCCAGCCATACCTAGGGGGAAGTTTCACCAGACAATATCCGGGTCAACTAGCCATGCAGCCGTAGCCAGTTTTCACTGACCCCAGCACCCAAACCAGACAACAAGGCACCCGCGACCGCTTGCAGATTGCCACGGACGATCAATACCAATCGACTGCGCTTATCCTGGTTCGCTCGTAATGGTAAGGCCAGCGGCGGATAGAGTCGGCCGGCACTGGCCTGCACGACCAACGGCTCGTTAAGCTCCGGCGGATAAACCACGCCCTTGATCCTAAGCACGTCATCGGCATACTCATCCAGCAAGGCCTGCAACAGCGCTTGTAACTGCGGCCAATGCGGGGTGGGATCGAGATAAAGCGACAAACTGCGAAATCCATGCTCGGCTAAAGATTCACTGCCAGGCAGCCGACGGAACGCCGGCATCGCCAGAGCGTGAAGCGCCGCGCCATCGAACTGCTCTAGCGAGGCCATCAGACGCGGTGTTGCCGGTGCTAGCTGTTGTAGCTGCTTAAGCAATACCTCGGTTTGCGTGGCATCGGCCAAATCGGCGTGAGTCAACAGCAGCACATCGGCCCAGGCCAGTTGGGCTCGGGCCTCGGCGTAGCGCTTCAGCTGGGTGCCGGCGGCAGGTATCGCCAGCGTGGTAATGACGTGTTGCAAGGCATAGCGTTTGGATAACCAGGATTCGCGTAACAAAGTATCCAGAATCGGCTCCGGGCTGGCGACACCGCTGGTCTCGATGATGATGCGCTCGAAAGGTTTACTGGCCGCACCGTTCCAGGCCATCCACAAATTCTTCAAGGTCGGCGCCAGCGCACCTTTGATCTGGCAACACAAGCAACCGCCGGACAACACGGTCATCGAAATGTTTTGCTCGGCCAACAAATCCTGATCGACCGGTGTATTGCCGAATTCGTTGATGACCACCGCGGTCTTGACGCCATCGCTCAACAATCGATTCATCAATGTCGTCTTGCCGCTAGCCAAAAAGCCGGTTAACACGATGACGGGGATTTTGCTTGGATTCATTCTTCAGCCGAAGGCGCATTATTTAAGAAACCACATCGAGCCAGCGCCTGGACTTAGTGTAACTGTAAATTTGCTTGGAAATGCTCAGGCCGGACTTATAACGCTCAACCTGTTGCTAATTTCATGTTCGTTGCTCACGTCTGACCGCGACTTTCCGCCGACGCGGAAATATGGATTGATTTTGACATGATCAATTGCTCCGTCATAGTCATGGACGGAGAGATTGGTGGACCCGCCACATCTGCCGCCACAGCCCGTGTAGAGCGCATTAGCTTTAACGTAATGCGCCGAATGATCGAAGGTCAACATGCGGCGCAATACGGCTAAGCCTATTGACGCCCTACGCGGGCTGTTCTAACAACACAATGAATGGCATGACACCTACAGCCAAAGCGAAGGCCAACCGAAAGCGGCGATATGAAAAAGTGCTGCCTCATCGTGCCAGCAGCGCCTTGCTTTAGGGCTTAATAACTGACTCTAAATCCCACTTCCCCCCCGCGACCGGCTTCCGGCGCAAAGTTGCGCAAGTACGAGGTCGAATTGCGGATGTTTTCGTTGAGCAGATTATTGCCCTTGGCGAATACCAGCAATTTGCCGTCGCCGAATGCCTTGAGCTGATAGTTGACGCCAACATTGAATAAATAATACCCGGCGGTTGCCGTTTCGAATGCGCCGGCATGGGGCTGGTCTTCGGCGCGGGTCAAGCGCAGATAGCTGGACAGTTGGTCCTGGTTGTAATCCAGCTGCAGGCCGTAACGCAATGGAGGCATGCGCGGCACGTCGCCGCCGTTGACGAATTGGCCGCGGGTGTAGTCGCTGAACAGGGTCAGTTCCAGCAAACCGTAACGGCTTTCGAGCATTGGCATGATCAGTTTGGCTTCGTAGCCTTTGAAAATGGCATCTTGCTGACTGCTGAGCACCACCGGCACGCAGCCGCTGAGGCACGGGTTGCCGTTTTCATCGACATAATCGCCGCTACGTTGCTGTGTAATGTAGTCGTTCGCCCAGTTGTGAAACAAATCGAATTCGGCGCGCAACCAGTCGGTTTTAAAGCGGTAGCCCAAATCCAGGTTGTATGAGGTTTCTTCTTTTAAGCCCAGACTGCCGATTTCGTAGCTGCGGGTAGCGTCGTGGTAACCGTGGGCTAATAGCTCTTGCACTTGCGGTGCCCGTGAGGAGCGGGTGATGGCCAAATTCAGGCTGTTGCGGTCATTGAGTTTCCACAGTGCGGCAGCCGAGGCGCTGACCGGTGTATAACTTAAGCCATTAATGCCATCGGGATTGATGTCGGTTTGCTCGACGCGAGTGCCGAATTGATAGTTTACGGAGCCAGCGTCGAACGATTCCACCGCGAAGACGCCGTAACTGTTAATCAGCGAGTGCGGCACGATGCTGTCGCCGCTGAGTTTTTCGATGGCGTTGAAGTCGCTGGCCTAGGCCTGAAAGCCGACCGCGCCATGCAGCGGGCCGATGTCCTGGTGGGCCAGTTCCATGCGGCCTTCGTAGGATTGATTGGTGAAGAAGGCACCCGGCGCACCGTTGGCGATTTCGGTATGTTCATAATCGGTGTAACCCAGCCGAGTGCGCAGGCTTTTGGCGTATTTGAACGGATTGTTCAGTTCGCTTTTAAAGTCGTATTTCGATTGCCGCATGGCGATTTGTACTGTTTCCTCGCCGGTGCCGTCCGGGGCGATGCCGTAATTGTTATTGAGGTTGTTGATCGACGCACCGGCAAAACCGCTATCGCCCACCCAGGATAAACCGGCCGAGCCGCTGATGGCTTCCGCGCCGGTGTTGTTTAGATAGCCTTTGGGGTTGTCGACGATTTCCAGCGAAGGATCGGTGATGGCCGCCTTGGCGGTATCGATGCCGCGGCCACCAATGACCAGATTATTCCGATGCCGGTAAAAGCCGTCCAGATGATAGGCGACCTGGTCCTGGCTACCTTCCAGCTTCATCGCCGTGCTGGCTTCATCCGAGGCCGAATCGAAGCGTTGTTCCAATGCCGGGGCCACCAGTTTGTCGAAGCGTTTGCCGGGAATACGGTTGTCGATGACATTGACCACGCCGCCCATTGCGCCGCTGCCATAAAGCAAGGTAGCCGGACCGCGCAGCACCTCGATGCGCTCGGCCAACAGCGGATCGACGCTGGTGGCATGGTCGGGACTGATGGCGGAGACATCGTTGCTGCCGA
>Ga0172367_10008488_pt1 | contig 11475 bp, 26 predicted proteins | sample Lak10m_FD_114542 | JGI IMG/M metagenome (GOLD analysis project Ga0172367, IMG submission 114542) | Freshwater microbial communities from Kabuno Bay, South-Kivu, Congo - kab_022012_10m | ecosystem: Environmental > Aquatic > Freshwater > Lake | place: Democratic Republic of the Congo: South-Kivu...
GCACAAAATAGGGTTATAGGTAAAAATGGTGGATTGCCATGGCCACCTATAAAAAATGATTTTAAACACTTCAAAGAATTTACTGTGGGTAATACCATTATAGTTGGTAAAAAAACATTTGATACATTACCACTACTAAAAAATAGAGAATGTCTTGTTCTGGTAAAAGAAGATACTATTTTAGATTCTTATATAGAAAATCAGTATGTTGTTAATAACGACTCTATGACAGGACAATTGATTACTCTAAAAGATATAGATTCATATAGTAGGTTTAGACAATCATATCTAATTGTTGCTGGTGGTGCTAAAACTTATATCAATCTATTACCATACATTGATGAATTTTATGTTACTCATGTTACTGGTAGTTATGATGGTGATACATTTATGCCACCATTTGAACATATGTTTAATAGTCAAGAAACAGTAAAAGAATTTGACGGACATAAAGTTATAAAGTATAGTAAGTAATATGGTCAATACACAACAAGGTCTTGATAAAACAAGATGTAAAATTATGACTTGTACTTATAATGATATTCGTCATATTTTTGAAGAATTTCACTACAAAAAAGGACATATGGGTGGTGGCATTAGTGTATGTTTTGCGATGTTTATCAATGATGAACTTATGGGTGGAAGTGTTCTAGGTAAACCACGACACGAAAAGAAATATTTGAATTGCATTGATATTCGTAGAATGGCTTGTTTAGACAAATCTCCACGTAATAGTGAAAGTTGGTTTCTAGGAAAAATCATAAAATGGATAACTTGTAATACTACTTACGATAATGTTCTATCATATAGTGATATGACAGTTGGACATCAAGGAACTATTTATAAAGCTTCTAATTTTAAAGAAATAGGAGAAACTACACCAACAAAATATGTAGAATGGAATGGTAAAACATATCATCCAAGATCTATTACAATTGACCGTGATTATAGTTATAAACTTAGAGAAGCGTTAAAAACGGGAGAAGCTGAGTTGAAAACAGGGCTTTCTAAAAAAATATGGTTATATCCAATAACTAGAAAGAAAAATAGCAGTAAACAAATGATACTTCCCGTATTTGATAAAAATATTAAAGTTAACCCTTTAGCAAAAGAATTTTTTGAATTATAATATGAACAATTACGAAAAAAAATATTTAAATTTATTGGAGGGTATTCTTGAACAAGGTGTGTATTCAAAAAATAGAACCGAAATAAATACCTACAAATATTGGGGCACTCAAATTCATATTGATTTGAATGAAGGATTTCCTCTATTAACCACAAAGAAAATGCACTGGAAGAGTGTAGTGTATGAATTGTTGTGGATGATTAATGGAGATACCAATATTCAGTATCTTCTTAAGAATGGAGTTACCTTTTGGACAGAATGGCCGATGAAACACTATAATGATGCTGCAACTGAATTAAAGTTAAAAAATATGCCTGTTTTGTCTCAAAAGGAGTTTGAACAAAATATCATCAATGATGATGAATTTGCCAAAACGTGGGGTAGTATTGGACAATATGGATATGGTGGAATGTGGAGAAAGTTTCCATTTTATACACAAGAAGATGAGTTCAAGGCATCTCCGGATGTAACTGGATGTAGTGCTGAGGATTGGACTTTTGGTGAGGTAGACCAACTTACTAACGTTATCAATGAATTAAAGAACAATCCAGATAGTCGTAGAATCATTATTACCGCATGGCATCCATATCATAGCAATAACAGAGAAGATGCTCTATTACCAGCATGTCATAATTATATTCAGTTTGGTACAGAAGAATTGACATATGATGAACGATTTCAACTATACTTGAATAAAGGTGGAGATTTGATTACATACTCCGAGACTAATATGATTGAATTGTTTGATGAGAATGATGTTCCAAAATATCGTTTGAATTGTTATTTCAATATGAGATCGTCAGACACTTTCTTGGGTTTGCCATTCAATTGTGCATTTTATGCTTTGTTTACACATTTGATTGCAAATCATCTCAATATGATTCCAAGTCAATTAGTATACACTGCGGCTGATGTTCATTTATATGAAAATCATTTGGAACAAGTTAAACTACAATTAACCAGAGATATTAGAAAATTACCACGATTGAACATAAAAACTACTGGTAAATCTATATTTGATATAAAGTTTGAAGATATTGAAATTATAGATTATAACCCACATCCTTCAATTAAAGGAGAAGTAGCTGTATGAAGAGACTTACCAAGAAAGAACGTGAAGATATCAAAATGAGATTGGAATATTTTGATAAAATTGTAAAAGAAACCCGTGAGTTAATTAAACAAGGTTATACATTACCAGACTTAAGCAATTTGGTAATTCCAAGACAATGAAATATCAATATGAAATAAAAATACACACCGTAATTGATTATAATGAATTAGAGAAAGTTATGAACAAGTATGGCAAAAGTGGAGTAAGAGTAATTAAAGCAGAATTTATTGGCGATAAATACGAAAACAATAGACCTGTGAAGACATATGTGTTATACTTAGAAAGTAAAATTAAATAATGAAACAAAACTATTATGTTCTTATCCTAGAAAAGGACAATCAATCACTATCTGTTGATAGTCTAGGTGTGTGTCTTAGCGAAGATGCTTCATTAACTGAAGCAAATAAATATCGTAAGAAACATAAAGCAGATGTAATTTGGACATTTGATGAAACGGGATTGAAAACACTAAAAGAATCACTTAAAAAATATGACAAGTGAATATAATTTATTTTTGGATGATGTTCGTGATCCAAAAAATGTAACGTGGGTTAAACTGCCTGAATGTAACTGGATTGTTGTGAGAAATTATGAATCGTTTAAAGAAACAATTTTACATCACGGAATTCCTAAATTTATAGCATACGACCACGATCTAGCGGATAGTCATTATGGAGATGGCTTGAAAAATAGAGTTATTGATTATAATAAGTATAGAGAAAAAACAGGTTATGACGCTGCTAGATATCTTGTGAATGAATGTATGACTAAAGGTGTAAAACATCCACAGTATGTAGTTCACTCTATGAATCCTGTGGGTAAAGCTAACATTATTAATTATGTGGAATCGTATAACAAAAGTTATTAAAAATTTACTTTCATATCTGGGTATATTTTTTGTAGTGTATTTTTTTATAGCAACATGGACATTTGCAATTAGACATCCATGGGCTACTGGTATGGAACGACTTATTCATATTGGTGATGCTTTGATGTTCAAAAAGATATCTTATACTGAAACGAGAGGTAAATATGAATAATGACATTAAAGAGTTCATAGAAGAAAATGAATTGCTTACAATGGATGGTTACGATGACTGCATACTAGGTATTGGATATAGAGCAAATAGTCATGAACATTATGTTGTATATGATACCCGCAAGTTAATTAATAAATTAATGAAAGATGGAATGTCATACGAAGAAGCATGTGAGTTTCACGAATTTAATCAGGCTTGTGCGTGGTTTGGTGAAGGAACCCCTGCGTTCGTTGATACCTATTAATATATGAATACTACATGGAAAACAGAAGATAGACCATATAATCTTGAAGAAATATCTGAATCAAATATATCCAAGTATAAAAAACTAAAAGAAGGTGAGGATATTAAACCGGGTGATTATATTCATATATTTGATGAAATATATGCTGAAATAGGCAAAGGTAATATATTGTGTAAACAAAAAGTCATTAAAAATAATATAATATTAAGAAAGAAATGACTAATTTAATTACGGGTATAGTTATACTAATATTGGTGTATATAATTGGTTGGCATCAGTTATATGGTCAATTTATACACGAATCATTTATAAAATATCAGTGGTATCTTATCTTTTTAAGTTTACCCACTACATATTTTAGTATTGTTGCGGCCAGACTAATCAGCGAATATTTTAATGGCAAAATGTGGCCAAATAGAATATTTACATTTAGTATTGGTATAGTTATGTTTACTATATTAACTCACTTTTATTTTAATGAAAAGTTAAGTATTAAAACATTGACACTAATTGCACTTAGTGGTGTAATTGTATTATTACAAATATTATGGAAATGATTATGAATAACACTATTGAATATTTACCCAACGGAGATTTTAAAGTATTACCAGAAATGGAAACATGTGTGGTATGTAACGCAATTACAAACGAACCAACAGACAAACACATAGACTTTCGTTATAACTACGTAGAAGGTGCTGGTCAACTATGCAGTAAATGTGCTGAAAAATATGAATGAATTTGAAAAACCAAACGCTTTTGCGTTTAAAACCAAAGTAGGAGAATCCAAAGAACTTCAATTGTGTATTTGCGTTCGTAAAGATGGTAAATGGATGGAAAATGAAATATTTTCTGTACCAGAAGGTCATCCTGAATTAAGTCCATACATTGATGAACAATTATTCAATGTTGTTTTTATTGCATATGAAAAAGATGAAACACAAGATGGATTTTGGATTAAATATCAAAATTCATATTATATGAAAAGTGACACTATTCTAACAGAAGATATGTTAAATAGTGGAGAATTTTTTAACACCGTAGAAAAAGGATATCAATCTTTTTATGAGCAATCAAACACATCAGAACGGGAAGGGGTCAACCCCCAGACCGGTGAATAAAAAACAGTACAATTCAAATTACGACTCAATTAATTGGGGAAGTAAAAAAACTGTTGACAATTTAAAAAAATCTAGTAAGATTAAATGAAGAAGATAATCATTACTAAATTTGAATACGATGTTCTAGTATCATGTTTAGATGAATTGTACAATATAAGTACAAATGATTCCGTAAACGATAAAATTATGTTTAAACTCGGTGATACAAGGCGATTATTTGATTTAGAAATGAAATTTTATAATATTAGAAATGATAAACAACCGCCAACTAAAAAAGAGTTGGTGCAATGGATACTATCAAAAATTAAAGCTAAAAGTTTAGATTTATGAAGATTTCATCAGACAATAAAAAAATATTGGTATTTTCAGATGTACACCAAGACATTGATCGTCTTGAAAAGATAATTAAAGCAGAAGATGCTGATATTAATGTATGTTTAGGCGATTGGTTTGACAGTTTTAATTTTGATGAATCACATCATTTTGTTAAAACTGCTCAATATCTTACATCTTATTTGAATAAATCAAAGAATATTACTCTCTGGGGTAATCATGACACTCATTATCTATCTAACAACAAATACACACTTTGTAGTGGATATACAGTTAATAAAGCCAGATTAGCAACTGAACAATTTGGTGAATATAAACATCGTATATCTGATAAGTTCAAATGGTATATTTGGATTGATAATAAACTATGTACACATGCAGGATTACATCCTAAATTGATTAGATCTTCATGTAAAAATAATGAAGATATTGATAAGTATTTATCAGAAGAATCTGAAGCTGCTAATACGTGTTTAAAAACAAACCAAAAACATTGGTTTTATCTTGCTGGTAGAGCTAGAGGAGGATCAGAACGATACGGAGGTATCACTTGGTTAGATTTTGACCAAGAATATGATCCAATTGATGATTTAGAACAAATTGTTGGTCATACATATAGAAGATCCAGAAAAGTTCAATGTCATAGAAGTGAAGGAGTAGTTAATCCTTTAGATGCAGAGAATATCTGCATTGATACTAATATGTTTGAATATTTAACGGTTTCAAATGGTAAATGGGAAATTAAATCCGTAATGAATCTATAATTGTAACAATATACTGTGGGGTGTAACAACTATGTTACACCCCTTTTCTTTTGCATTTAGTATGATATTTTATTTATTATGGAAAATATCACTATATCATGCAATTACTGTAATACTCCTGTAAAACTAAAAAGAGATAAAATATACATGAATTGTCATTGTTGTGACGACCGTCGTATAATTGATATTCGTGAATATCTAATAGAAGATAAACATCATGACTACCTATATAGCATGTTTAATGATGATTATGAGTATGTAAATGCAAAATAGGGGGGTGGTGGTTACCCAAAAATAAATAAAATAAAATGTATAATTTGTTCATATTTATTGAACAAATGGGAGAAAAAAGACAAAAAGAAGGTTATATTTATGTAATTAGTAACAGTAATTATCCAAATTATTACAAAATTGGAGTTACTGAAGATATCAAGTCAAGACTACGTACATATCAAACAAGTAGTCCGCTTAGAAATTACAAAATAGAGTATTACATACATCATCCAGACTGTTATTCAGCAGAAAAAGAGATACATGCAAGAATGAAACCATTCGCAACAAACATCAAAAATGAATGGTTTGAAATTGGCAATTTACAAATGGTAATTGATAGAGTAGATGAAAGTCTACAACCACAAGAAAAAATTTCTCTTGACCTTTATAAAAAATAGATTATACTTATTTTGTAAGGTGAGTTATGAATACTGTTGCAAATAAACTAATATGTTTAAATCTTAATGCTAACTGGCAGCCAGTTGGATTCAAAACCGTAAAAGACGCAATTATTGATCTTTGTGGTGCTGAATCTTATGGTAAACCATCTACATTGGCTCTTGATATTGATTATGAGTTGGATGATAATGGACAACCAATCTTTGATGAAGCTAAAAGCATGAATCCTGTTTCATGGGATGAATGGATGACTCTGCCTATTAGACCATGGGATTTGAGTATTAATAGTCCTACTAAGAGCATTAGAGTTCCAACCGTCATCATCGCTACCAATTATAATAAAATGCCTATTAAGTCATTTAAAGGAAAGCCTAGCAAGGATGGCATTTGGAATAGAGATCAAGGTGTATGTCAATACACTGGTAGAAAGTTAACTAAGGATCAATCTACCATTGACCACGTTGTTCCTAGAAGCAAAGGCGGTGAAGATAGTTGGACTAACTTGGTACTTTGTGACAAGATATTAAATAGTAAAAAGGGTAATAAACTTAACAGTGAACTTGGTTTGAAACTTAAGAGAGACCCGTTTAAACCAAGTCCAACTCCGATGTCCGCATTGATTAGAGATGCTAAACATCACACTTGGAAACATTTTTTAACTATTTGATAAAAAATTAAACACGAAAACTTCTGATGAACTATTTATTCGTCAGAAGTTTTTTATGCGTAAAATTAAAGTTGATAAAATTAGACTCTTAAATGAGGAACATGATTTGGAAGTAACAAGTGATATTATCAATTCTTATAAAACAAATACCAGCCGCAAAAGAGTAACAAAAAGAGGATTAGAAAAGTATTATAACAATCTAATCCAGTTTATGAATAGTAGGTTTATTTGATTTTAAATCACTTTCCCATAAAATTGTAACATTATATCCTAAATTTTCAAGATATTTTTTTCGTTCTTCATCATATTTCCATTTGTCTGAAGCAGTCATTCTTAATTTTTTATTATAATAATCAGGAGCATATTTTAGTGGATTACAATGCTAATAATCGCCATTTATTTCTATTATCTCTTTTTTAGATTCATTAAGATAATCAACTAATACAGAACAATGAACTTTTATTGAATATTGTGTTTTTTCATGTAATCTTTTAAAGCTTCTTCAATTGCAGATTCAGCTAAAACGCTGCAGTGAATTTTTTGTGGCATATTTGCTTTCCAATTTTCAGCACCTCCAAGTGCATCTAATACTTCATCGTTTGAAAAATTTTTTAATTCTTCAACAGTTCTTCCTTTAATTAAACTCATAGCCACATCAGCCGCAGAAATCGCTGTACCGCAGCCAAATATTTTCGCCTTAGCATCTAATACTTTATGTGTATCTGGATCTATTTTTAGTGTTATACGGAGAACGTCGCCACAAGCGGCAGCGCCTACCTCAGCAATTGCATCCGGATTTTCAATATCTCCAACGTTTTGTGGATTAATAAATCTATCCATTACTTTTTCATTATATAATAGACTATCACTCATATAACTTATAACTATCTATTATTTTTATATAATAAAGTAATTTATTTTTTAATTTTAAACAAATCGGCAATACAGAACTTAATATATGGTATAAGCGATTATTCACAAGGATTTGTAAGAGAAGATACAGATCCTAATACTACAAAAAATGGAAAAATGTATACTTTTATTAGTCCGAATGGAGAGATTGTAAAAGGATCCGTAAATTATATGTCAAAAAATTTTCATATAAAAAGACACGGATTATATCATTTGATAAGCGGTCAATGTAAAACTTATTATGGATGGTCCATTATTAAAGATATGTCGTGAATTACCATTTTTTCTACAAGTTGTTCAAATGATGTTTTTGGCTCCCACTTTAATTCATTTCTAGCTTTTGTGCTATCTCCTAATAATAATTCTACTTCTGCGGGTCTATAGAATTTAGGATTGATTTTGACAAGGACGGACGCACTTGGATCGTGTTTTAAAGCATATTCTGTGGTAACACTAAATTCTGCCAATTCGGCTTCACCGTGCCATCCTCCTTCAATACCAGCAGCTTTAAATGCATACCAAACAAATTCAGATATTGTGTGGGTTTCATTACTAGACAATACATATTCATTAGGAACATTTTGATTTAACATTAACCAAATACCTTTTACAAAATCTTCAGCGTCACTCCAATCTCTTCTTGCTTTTACATTTCCTAATTCGATTGGTTCAAATGATTTTCCTTCAATAATTGCTTTTTTAATTCTGGCAACACCTTTTGTAATTTTACGAGTTACAAATTCTTCACCTCTTCTAGTACCTTCATGGTTAAATAATAAACCTTGAATTGCATATAAATTGTAAGATTCTCTATATACTTTCACTAATTGTCTAGCTGCTGATTTACTTGCTCCATATGGACTACGAGGTCTTGCAGGATGATTTTCGTCTTGTGGAGTATAAACTACATTACCATATTCTTCGCTACTACCTGCGTTATAGAATCTGCAAGTTGGTTTATGTTGACGAATTGCTTCAAGTATATGAATAACACCAGTAGTATTACATTCCCAAGTTTGAGCAGGAAAATCCCAACTACTACCTACGAAAGTTTGTGCGGCTAAATTAATGAAATAATCGGGTTTTAATTCTTGTACAATCTTATTGATACTATGCACATCACTCAAATCAAAATTTACAAGATGAAATCTAGGATTATTTTCTAAATGACCTATATTTTCATGATTTTTAATACTTAATCTTCTCGCTCCACCGAAAATTAAATAGGCAGTGTTTTTAAGTAAATAATCGGCCATAAAACTACCGTCTTGTCCAGTAACTCCAGTAACAAAAACAACTTTATTTGTACCAATTAGATTTTTTGCATCTGTAATATTTAGTATTTCCATAGTAACCTCTTCATTTTTTGTAGTGAAAACCATATTAAAAATAATATATTAGTTTGTGTATGTATATATATGTTCATATATGGTTACAAAAGAAATTATAATAGATATATTAAAAGATAAAGAAAATTTTGTAAATATAGTCAAAGATTTTCCAGGTTTATATTCATCATGTGTAACTATTAAACAAAACGTATCCGTTGAAAATGTTGATAATGCAATGAATAAAATATTATCTTTTTTGGAAAAGAGTGAACCATTCAAAAAATTAATTCAAAATCTCGTAAACACACCAAAAGTAATTGAAAAAAATGATATTTCAGGTACTGTATTAGAAATTGATAAAAATGATGAAAGTTATTCCAAGTTAATAGAACAATCGAAGAAAGAAAAGTGGATTTATAAAGGATTAACTATTGTTGACGGATATGATAAATTAAAAGTTTATTTTTATTAATCTTCATCATCGTCATCGTCGTCAAAATCTTCTTCATCAAAATCTTCTTCATCAAAATCTTCTTCATCTTCATCTTCAAAATTTTGATTATGTTTTTGATGAAAATTTTTAAAGTCAAAGTCAGACAAAGATAATGAATTTACAAGTGAAATAATAACAAAACACATTTGTTCTTTTGGTAAATTCTTTTCAAGAATTTTTTTTGATACTGCATTTGCTAAAATTATAAGAGAAATTACCTTTTTTTCATCTTTCATGAAACTGTTATCTAAATTTTTTTCTCTTAATATTTCTTTTTTATTTAATATTAAACCTGGTACATCAGTCAATTTCATCGAATCAATTGTATTTCTTTTAATTTCTTCTTCTAATAATTGAGTTCTAGTTTTTTTATCACCACCTAATTTATTTATTTCTTTAGTAATTGACTTAATATGGTCTTTGTTTAATTTTTTAGCAATACTAAATGATATTAACACACCGTGTTTAGCAATTAAATGATTAAAAGATTTCATATAAAATAAATATCATCATAACTATAATAACTTTATTTTAAAATCTAGCCCTAATTGGTTTTTTTGCACCTTGAATTACATCAGGATCCATACTAAAATGTATAGTTCCCCGTCTGATATAACCCCTACCACTACAAAAAGTACAATTATAACAAAGTATCTTTAAATTTTCAATTTTATGGTTAGTTTTATCACCGTCTTCAAAATTTAATAACAATGGTATTTTACCGTCAGTAATTCTTCTTTCACCATACCCACATTGTTCACATTCTGCTTTCTTTGTACCAGATCTTATTAATTTATCTTTTAATCTATGTATAGGAAAATTAGGACACTTACCAGCAAGTATCTTACTCAATGGATATTTACCTTTATTTGGGTCAATTGTACTATTTAAATCTCTAGTCTTTCTTACTTTAGGGTCACATACAACGTGAACACCATACATTCTTGCATACTTTTTATATGTAGTATAACTTACACCCAACTTTTTCGCACATTCTCTCGCACTTCTACTCTTTTCTCTCATCTCTTTAATTTCCGATTCCAATAATATTCTAGCAAGTCCATTTTTTTCTTTTCTCCTTGGAAATAATACTTCTTCAGCTTGTTTTTCTAAATGAGGAATATTAACGCCATTTTCTCTTAATTGATTTACTTCTTCCGCAATTTCTTTAGCTATATCTTCACCAATACTACTAATCTCTTTTATCTCTTTTACATCTTTTTTAAGTGATTGTAACTCATTTAATTGTCTTTGCATTTCGGCCATTTGAGCCAATATTACATTTATATCTGGAACACTCATACTTATCCTTTAATTGGTTCTTTAGCTAAATCTACTTTGGTTTTTATCAAAAATACTTTTCTAAGTATTTCTGCTTTACTATGCATACCAGCGTTAATTAATATTTTATATGTATTATATACTGTTACTGATTTCTTCGCCTTTGAATTCTTTGGTACTACCCAACATTGTAATAAAGCAGTAACATTAGAATTACCGTCTTTCATAGCTCTTTCAATTGCTTGTGTACACGCTTCTAATTTATAGTCGTCAAATATAGTTTCATCAACTTCTATTATATGTTTCCAATTATAACTGGTTACTACTACTGTTTTCATATATTCAAATCTCCATCATTCAATAGGTCCATGTTA
>Ga0172367_10008490_pt1 | contig 11473 bp, 11 predicted proteins | sample Lak10m_FD_114542 | JGI IMG/M metagenome (GOLD analysis project Ga0172367, IMG submission 114542) | Freshwater microbial communities from Kabuno Bay, South-Kivu, Congo - kab_022012_10m | ecosystem: Environmental > Aquatic > Freshwater > Lake | place: Democratic Republic of the Congo: South-Kivu...
AAGGAACATTTTTTATCGCTTTAGTGGGTATTGAAAAACCTGGAAATATTGGAGCAATACTTCGCACCTGCGATGGAGCAGGGGTAGATGGGGTCCTTCTTGTTGATGCTCTTTCTGATCATTATCATCCAAATGCCATAAGAGCAAGCTTGGGGGCAAGTTTTACGTTAGATATTGTCACCTGTACAAGCGCTGAAGCTTTTGACTTTATTGAAAATAGAAATATTTCATTAGTGATTACCTCCCCTGATGCAAACAAGTGTTACACCAGCGAAAAGTTGACATTTCCAGCGCTTGCAGCTTTTGGACAGGAGGATAAAGGATTGCCCGAGCGGTGGATGAAGGGGACAAAAATTTCCATTCCGATGGAGGGAATTTGTGATTCGTTAAATGTTTCAGTAGCAGCAGGTATTGTAATGTATGAAATGAGGCGACAAAATGCTTCTAAATGAACTCATTTTGTATGAGGACAATCATATTTTAGTGGTGAATAAACCTGCAAATCTTTCATCGCTTCCGAATGAGGGAATGCATGATATTGTTACAGAGATGAAAGAGTTTTTAAAAATACGAGATGGGAAAAAGGGCAATGTCTTTTTACACCCTGTCCACAGGCTAGATAAAGCGGTAAGTGGTATTTTGGTGATAGCAAAAACAAGTAAAGCTTTGTCTAGATTGAATGAACAAATAAGACAAAAGTGTTGGAAAAAGCTCTATATTGCAAAACTTTCAAAACATTTGCCTCAAAAGTCTGGAAAATTAGTGCATCATTTGTGTAAAAGAGAGTTTTTTGCCGAAGTGTATCATAGGAAAAGACCTTTTTCTAAAGAAGCGATTTTATATTATCGTCACCTTAAGGACTATTTTTACGAAATAGAACTTGAAACTGGGAGATATCATCAAATTCGGGCGCAATTAGCATTTATGATGTGTCCCATTGATGGGGATGAAAAATATGGGGGGAGTAAACACCCATCAGGAATCATTCAGCTTCATCATGCAAAGCTAACATTCTATCATCCAGTGACTAAAAATGAAATTGTGATAGACAGTAAACCTGCGTTTTATTAAAATTTTTAGGATGATTAAATACTATTTAATTCTATTACTATTTGTAAGCTCTGTGTATGCAGAATTAGTTCGTATTACTGAGATTTATCCAGCCATTAATCTTTACGTTTTTGACTATCAGTATGTTGTTACTGCTGAACAGAAAATCCCTCATGTAGAGGTTGGAAGTTATGTAAATTTTAACCTGAAAGATTTTTTAAAAAAAGAGCCTTGGGATCAATCTCTTAAACTTCGAAATAAATTTGAGATAGAAGATCATATCATTAAGGTTAATCCAATAGGGGTAATCAAAAAGCAACCTTTGAATTTAGCTGATTTTCAAACCTTTGCAGGGTATTGCTTTAAGGATTTGAGGGTCGCTTCCTTTACAGAGATAGAAGTTTGGGATAATTGGTTAGACACATATTTAGCGTTTACACAATCAACCTTTGAAAAAACAGAAGAAATAGATCAAAAGTCTATCAAATGGGTTGTGGATCAATATGCACATTATAGATCAACGTTTGCGCATAGTATTTGCCCAATTTTCGAAATAGGCAACAATGAAAACATTGTCGGTGTTATGAACCATGCACTGAAGAGAAAGGTGCTATCTCATGATCATAAATATACATTTATTTTATTTTATCCTTAAAAAAATTTCCTAGACAACAATTTTTTCTTTAGATAAAATTTACCTCTTTTACATGGGGTGTTCATGAAAAAATTATTTTTACTACTACTTGCTATTTTGTCTATCGGACATGCGGCAAATTTAAAAGTAACTAAAATTATAGAAGATTTGAACGTTTATATCCTTGAGAATCAATATGTTGTAAAACTAAATGGGATCATTCCTCATGTAACAGTTGGGTCAAAAATTGAGATGGATTTAGACAGTTTTTATGCCCTTGACGCTTGGGATCAATCTTATACTATTTGGTATGGTTATGATTCATTTTTAATGAATTACCAATTTAAACCGATTGGGGTGATCGACAAAAGTCCTGTTGACTTGATAGGGTTTAAGTATTTCATAGATTCTCAGCAGATTAACCAACCTTTAGATAGCTTTACCTCCCTTTATACGAATAATAATTGGTTTAATACAACTAAGAGCTCAGCAAAATCGACTTTTCCTTTAGTAAAAGAAGGGCCGGTAGAAACAGTAAATTGGGTCTATGATGAGTTTTGCTCTTATGAAAATGGCTTTTTGCATCAAATATATCCAATATATGATAGAAATAATACAAATGTATTGGCCGGTATTCTTAATCTTTCTAAAAAAAGAAAAGTATTTCTATATGATAATATAAATAGTTTAGCGTTGTTTGATAGGCAATAATAATATTATGGCTCACCCCCCTCTAGTGGTGAGCTTTTTCTATTTCCATAAAGGCTTCATAAGCATTAAGAACTGATCCTCTAAGAATTTGATCACCCACAATCCAAAAATCATAAGTATTTTCTCCCGTTGGATCTTTTCGAACAGGGGCGACAAAAACTTCTTTTTTTTCTTCTGCCATTTTTGGAGTAGGTGATGGATGAAGAATGATATCTTCCTCCTTGGAAAGAAGCTCATCAATATTGTGGATGTTTTGTTCAAAAGTCACAACTGCGTGCATCGAATGAGCTCTTTTAACAGGAACTCTTACACATCTTACGGAGATCGGAATATAAGATATATTTAAGATTTTTTTAATTTCAAAAATGATTTTTTCTTCTTCCCCACAAAGACCCTGGGGATTGGTTTTAGATTCGTGTAAAAATAGGTTATCCCGCATTGGGTGAGGGAAAGGAGCGATTATTTCGGTGGAATATAATGCTTCTATTCCAACATTTCCTGCCCCACTTGCTGCTTGATATGTAGATAGAATAATTTTTTTTATTGGGGATATTTTATGTAAGGGGCTTAATACTGTAAGGAGGATTGCCACGATACAATTTGGCAAAGAAAGAAGTGTAAAGGAATTGTTTATAAGATGCGAATTTACCTTTGGCAAAATTAAAGGAAATGAAGAATTTGTTCTAAAAGCAGAAGATAGATCTATTACCTTTACATTTTCTTGTAAAGCTTGCTGTGCGATATGTTTCGTATCATCTGCGGAAATGGCCATGAAGAGAATATCTAGATCTGAAAAGATAAGAGGTTCATTTCTCGAAAAAATCTTTGTTTTTTTAGGAAGAAGTTTTAATAGCTCCTTTCCGCACATTCCATTATGGCCAATTAATCCAATTCTTCTCATAACTGAAAGTATAGCGATGGAATTTTAAGAAGTAAATAGGTAGTATTATTCCATGGAAAAATGGGTTGAAAGAAAGCAAAATACATTAGGATTTAGTTGGGTAAAAGGTGCTTTATATCTAATGAGCCGGCTTTTTAACATTGGTGTGATGGTCAGACATCTGTTATATCAGACAAATGTCTTTTCCGTTGTTAAAGCAACTATTCCCATAATATCTGTTGGAAACATAGTTTGTGGTGGTACCGGTAAAAGTGAGTTTGTAGCTAAACTAATCTTTGATTTAAGAAGAGAAGATATTGCGATTTTAACAAGGGGATATCGATCTAAGCGAAAGGGTAAATCACGCAAAGTAGCAGATGTACTTGATGGCGATGAGCCTTTTATGCTTTCTCAAAGATGCAAACAAAACCCTGTAATTATTGGCAAAAAGAGAGAGGAATCTGCTGCTTTAGCAGCATTGATGGGGTGTAAAGGGTGTATATTAGATGATGGAATGCAATATCTAAAATTGGATAAGGATTTACAAATTGTGATGATACGAGCAGAAGATCCATTTTCTAAAGGCTTTGTCCCTTTTGGGATGAGGAGGGAATTACTTTCAAAGTTAAAAGGCGCTCATTATATTGTCATACATGGAGCTGAAACTAAAAACAAATATGATCTCGTCAAAAGAGAGCTTTTATGTTATAGTAGTGCAAAATATTTTGGTACAAAGTATTGCTTAGAAAAAAATAAACACTTGTCTGGAAAAAAAATAGGGGTGTTTTGCGGTATTGGGAATCCTCATTTATTTATCGATGGACTGAAGTCTTTAGGTGTAACGATAGTAAAAAAAGAAATTCTTTGCGACCATCAGCAACTTCAAAATGTAACAGAATTTTTTCAGATCTGTAAAGCGCATGGCGCAGAGCTCATTGTTTGTACAGAAAAAGATTATGTGAAATTAGATAGTGAGGAAAAACTGGGTGTTTACCCTGTAGAAATTTCAATGAATATAGCCTATGACGGGGAAGAGTATCATTCGTTATTAAGAAGGATACATTGTATGATTGAGAATTGAAAAAAGAAGGATGGATGATGAAAGAATGGATGAAAATATTTATAGGACTTTTTTCAGGGCTGCTATTTGGATTAATTGCCGGTAGAGAGTATTTAGAACTTACTGTTGTTGGAAAAATGTTTATTGACCTATTGAAAATGGTTGTTGGCATCATGGTATTTTCTTCCCTTGTTACTGGAATTTGTCATATCAATGATCCCCAAAAATTAGGTCGTATTGGATTGCGATCGATGAGCTTTTTTTTTATCTCTACAATCATTGCAATATCAATAGGGGTTGGAACTGGCTATTTGATTAAACCAGGGGTGGCTCTTCATTTATTTTCAAAAATTGAAGTTGTCGAAGGTTCTGTAAGGAGTGGATTGCTAGATTTTGCACTCTCTATTATCCCTGTTAATCCTTTTGCAGCACTTGTTGCAGGCAATATTATGCAGGTGATTGTATTTGCCATTTTGTTTGCTTTAGCAGTAACATTATCTGGGGAGAAGGGCAGGCCGGTTGTTACCGTGATTGAGGCTTTGTCAGAGGTGTTAAATACTCTTACACAGATGATTATGAAGCTTGCCCCCTATGGTGTGTTTGCATTAATTGCTTCAGCAGTTGGTTCAATGGGGGCAAAAGTGATTTTCCCACTTCTAAAATTTCTTTTGTGCTGCTACATCGCCTGTGGTATTCAATTATTTGTGGTTTTCCCTTTTATCCTAAAATTTGTAATTAAAACATCGGTTATTCAATTTTTTAAGGGGATGAAAGATGCCCTTATCCTTGCTTTTACCACAAGTAGTAGCGCAGCTACCTTACCTGTTACGATGAGGTGTGCAAAAGAAAAGCTTGGTATTTCTCAAGATATTACCGGTTTTGTTTTATCTCTTGGAGTGACCGTCAATATGAATGGGGCGGCAATTGGTCAAGCCCTCTCTGCAGTTTTTATTGCCCAAGCTTATGGGATAGAACTTACTTGGATAAAAATTTCGGTATTGATCTTTACCTCGGTAATTGCTGCAATTGGTGCCGCTGGTATTCCTGGCCAAGGGATTGTGATGCTTTCAATTGTACTTGGAGCAATCGGTCTTCCTTTGGAGGGAATAGCCCTTGTTGCCGGTGTAGATAGAATTCGTGATATGATCTCAACGGTTGTAAATATTACTGGCGATGTTGTCGCAGCCATGTACGTAGCCAAAAGAGAAGGGGCTCTTAAAGAAAGCGGTTATAGCCTGAGAAGAAGATTTGAGGAAACTTCCCTTAAAAAATCATCTGTTGAAAGATGATTTGCCGATTTCATTAGTGAAGAAAGGTCCTTTGTCATTTTGCCAGACTCAATAGTTTCAATACATGCCGCTTCTAAGTTCTCTGTAAAAATGAGCAATTCCCTATTATCATCAAATTTTGCTCGGTAGGATAGACCCCTTGTCCAGGCAAAAATAGAAGCAATAGGATTAGTAGAAGTAATTTTTCCCTTCTGATGATCACGAAAATGACGAGTGATTGTCCCATGGGCAGCCTCCGTCTCTACTGTTTTTCCATCAGGGGAAACAAGCACACTGCTCATCATGCCCAATGAGCCAAACCCTTGAGCAATCGTGTCAGATTGCACATCGCCGTCATAATTTTTACAAGCCCATACAAATCCACCTGAAGTTTTCATCGCGTAGGCAACCATATCATCAATTAATCGATGTTCGTAGTAAATTCCTATGTCCTCGAAGGCTTTTTTATATTCCTTATTGTAAACTTCTTCAAAAATCTCTTTAAACCTACCATCATAGCTTTTTAAAATGGTGTTTTTTGTGGAAAGGAAAAGAGGGTAATTTCGATCAATAGCAAAATTCATACAGGCTTTTGCAAAATGTCTAATCGATGCATCCAGATTATACATGCCCATAGCAACCCCGGGCTGATCAAAATTAAATACCACTTTTTCTGTTTTTTCTCCCTTTTCAGAAGTAAATACTAAAGAAAGGGTTCCCTTTTCAGCAATACGCATCTCTGTGGCTTTGTATTGATCTGCAAATGCATGCCTTCCAATAATAATAGGGTGTTGCCAGTTCGGTACAAATTTGGGGATGTTTTTACAAATAATTGGCTCTCTAAACACGGTGCCATTTAAGATATTTCTGATGGTTCCATTAGGGGAGGGATACATCTTTGATAGCCCAAACTCTTGAACACGAGCCTCATCAGCAGTGATTGTGGCACATTTAATCCCCACCCCATGAGTTTTGATCGCATGGCCTGCATCTATGGTTACTTGATCCTTTGTCTTTTCTCTGTTTATTATGCTTAAGTCATACACTTTTAAATTGATATCAAGATGTGGCAAGATGAGCTTTTGTTTAATTTTTTCCCAAATAACTGCAGCCATTTCATCTCCTGTCATCTCAACAACAGGATTTTGTACTTTTATCTTGCTCAAAGCGTGCTCCTTTTATATACTCGACCATATATGCTCAAAGAAATTTTTTCAAGAGAGAGGCAGTATTTAAACTACTTTTTCGATCGAATCAACATGGAAGAGGCTGACAAAGCTCTTGCTATGATCCTTAAATGTAAGGGGATGGTTATTTTTTCTGGAGTTGGAAAAAGTGGAATTATAGCTGAAAAATTGTCGAAAACATTGATTTCTACTGGGTCAAGATCGCTTTATTTATCCCCTCAGGAGGCCCTTCACGGCGATATAGGCATTGCCACATCTGATGATTTAGTGATTTTGTTAAGTAAAAGTGGAAAGGGTGTTGAAATTGAAAACCTTGCAAAATCTTGCAGAAAGCGGGGGATTTCTTGTATGGCGTGGGTATCGGATAGAAACAGCCACCTTGAAGCCCTTGTGGAATTTACAATCCACCTCCCTTTAGAAGGGGAAATTTGCCCATTTGGACTTGCTCCAACGACCTCTTCGGCATTACAGCTTATTTTTGGCGATTGTATCGCTGTTGCGCTTATGCAAGCTAGTAAATTTAGCATTGATCAATATGCACTCAATCATCCTGCAGGCTCTATTGGGAAATTAATTGCTGAAAGTGTGAAAGATGTGATGATTTTTGGGGATGATCTGCCTATTACCTCAGAACACACCTATTTTAAAGATGCGATATTTATTCTTTCTAATAAAAAAATGGGGACACTCTTGATTAACGATGAAGAGGGAAAACTAGTAGGGGTTTTTACAGATGGGGATTTGCGCCGTCTGATTGAAAAGGATGGGGAGCGCTCTTTTGCTAAGAAAATGGCGGAGGTGATGAATAAAAATTTTATCTCCATAGGCAAGGATGAGCTTACTTCAAAAGCGTTAGAAATGATGGAAATGGGGAAAACCAGGGTATTAACCCTTCCGGTGGTAGAAAATGACATAGCCATCGGGTTGATTCATGTGCACCATATAATTTCTGCGAATATGTCTCCAATTATCTAAAGATGGACAAAAAAAGAGGGAAAATCTATTAGGAAAGTAAAAATGCATCTGCTACACTGCTTTGCAACCAAGGAGTAGCCTTATGTCCACACTCGCACTTTCTCTTTTGATAGCAATATTTACTGTAGGGTATCTAGCCATCATCTTAGAACATTATGTACGAGTGAATAAAACAGCCGTTGGGGTTGGTCTTGCAGGGCTTTTATGGATCATTTACTTTTTGAAAGGGGGAGTATCAGACCCTTCTTATTATTTATCTCACCACTTATCTGAAGTGTCACAAGTAATTTTTTTCTTGCTCGGAGCGATGGCCATTGTGGAATTAATTGATTCTCATAAAGGTTTTAATACGGTTATAAGAATTATTCATACAACGTCAAAACGAAAGATGTTAGTCATCATATCTTTTCTTACTTTTTTCTTATCCTCAGTGCTTGACAACTTAACTACCACTATTTTAATCATTTCTGTGCTAAGAAAGCTTGTCCCTGAGCAATCGGAAAGGTTAACGCTGAATTGCATGGTAGTTGTTGCTGCTAATGCAGGTGGGGCATGGACTCCAATTGGCGATGTGACAACCACGATGCTATGGATTAATCAGCGTATCTCAACAGTTGCAGTAATAAGAGATGTCTTTATCCCAAGTATGCTTTCTATGGTTGCAACTCTTGGCATTTTTCTATTTTTCACCAAAGGAAGCTATGTAAAAGATAATAACGATCTTTTTTCAGAAGAATGTGAACCAGGTGCTTCAACTGTTTTTATGCTAGGGATTGGATCGTTACTAGCTGTCCCTTTGATTAAATGGGCCACAGGGGTGCCGCCCTTTATGGGCATGATTACAGCACTTGCCTTTTTATGGCTTGTGACTGATCTATTACATCACAAATACGATGATCGACATCATTTACGAGTACCTCACATCCTTACAAAAATTGACATCTCCTCAGTATTATTTTTTATGGGTATATTACTAAGTATCAACGCGTTAGAGGTTGTGGGGGTGTTGAAAGATCTTGCTTTATGGTTAAATAGCCTGACCTCAAGTAACTTAGCCATAGCAACATTTATTGGATTAATGTCATCTGTAATTGATAACATACCCCTTGTGGCTGCTTCAATGGGTATGTATGATATTTCTACGTATCAGATGGATCACCCATTTTGGATGATGATTGCTTACGCAGCAGGCACAGGTGGAAGCATCTTAAGTATAGGCTCAGCCGCTGGTGTTGCATTGATGGGGATTGAGAAGGTAGATTTTATGACCTATATGAAGAAAGCCACTTTACCTGCATTGATTGGGTATATGTTAGGTATTTTTTATTTTAAAATGTTTTAGCGTTTCTTCCAGCCCTATTATTCCCATATACTCATTTTTGATCTGAGAAAGCGTTTGCCCAAGATTTGTGATAGAGAGTTCTTTGACTCGTCTTTCAATCTCATCAGATAGAGTATAAGAAGTGGCTTTTGAGCTTGAAATAATAAAATCCCATATCAATTGATTCATTTTCTCTTTATCAATATTTGCAGAAGCTCTCCTTTTAGAAAGAATTTCTTTGGCCTTTCCTAATGTCCAACCATATTGATCAATATACCATGCTAAAGTAACACATGAGGATCTACCAATACCAGACATGCAATGAAGATATACATTTCCCTGTGTTAACCCCTTAGATATCTTAGATACAAGATCTTTAAGATGCTCTACAGTAGGTAGGGTAAAATCTTTTATCGGACTATGGTGCAGGCTGACCCCATAAGAGCCCCAGTAATCCTTCTTGATGGGCCGAGAAAATATCGTGTCGTTGTTTTCCTCTTCTTCTGTTAGATTAATCACTGTTTTTATCTTATGATGATCGACAAGAGTTTTGTGATGGTTAAAAGTATAAGATGGTTGGGCTCCTTGAAACAAAAGAAAGTTTGAGGCTCTATCCACCACATGATAATAGCATGGCTTTAACCCCATGAGATAGAAATTAGCTTGGGAAGGTGTTATATTTTTTATTTTAAACTGACAGTAATTAGTTCGAAATTGAGATAGTTCTGCATAGAAAGTAACTTTATTGAAAGATAGCCCAATGGCAAGAAAAATAAAAGCAACAGCGGCGGCAACAAGTAAGTAAATCCCGGAAAGTAGTGCTCCACTGCTAGCAAGGACGATCACCCCAGCAGTTAATAGGCAAGCTCCCGAGGTTGCTGCTATCGAGAAATGAATCAGGGGGGAGGTGAGGAAGTTTTTACAGGTTTCCATTAAAAATGCTACTTATTATAGATAATTTCAATAAAAGTAGTCATTTTTAAATTTTTGATCAAGAACTATTTAGAAAGTTAGAGAAAGAAGCTATCCATTTCTTGAGAGATATAAAGAAGCAATAGATTCAAGTCCACTTTCCTTGTACAATTTGTCTAATCTTTCCTTTAGCTTATCACCTTGTTTTTTACCCATCTCTGTATAATAATTGAGCACATGCTTATTCATTTCAGCTCTTAAGAAAAGAATCTTCTTCAGCTTATCTGTATCGGAAAGGTCTGAGTTGTTGAGTTCTATTTTGAGAAGATGAGCGGCATATTGATATAGATTTGGTAATTCTTTCAGTTTACTTAGGGCTACAACTCTTCTAGCATTTTTTACACGATGTACAGCCTCTTCAACAGACAGACCTAAATGCTTAATATAATAAGCGGCAATAACTTTTGCCGAACGACCCACACCAGATTTACAATGTACAGCGACGTTTCCTTCTTCTAATCCTGATTTTACAAATTCTACGGCGTTATCAAGATCTTTAAAATTAATTGTAAGACGATCTGGTGTTGCTATCATGTATTGTGTAATTGGTAGATCCTTGCTAGGATCTTTTGGATCTGCAAACTTACCCTTTCTGATATTTTCATTTGAATCAAGCATCACCCAGGCAGGCACTGCTGACTGGAAATCTAAAGATGGGTCACACTCCTCCCAAGGCTCTTGCATGGAAATAATTGACCCGAAATTATTATTTGTTAGATAGTTTACCTTTTCTTTATCAGGTGTAGCCATTAACGCTAAAGTATTCCCATTTGGAGCAACATACATTGCAGTGGCATATTTCTTCGGTTTACTTATATCTTCATTTTGAAAGCCCGGGCTCTTGCCTATTAAGTCACAGTTTGCTAAATTTTTTTCTTTAAGGTTGGTGCGGAACTTACAGATTCCAATTACATGGAAGAAAAGTTCATATAACTTCTTATTTTTTGTAATCACAGTTACTGTAATGGCTCCGATGATAAGTAAAGCTGCAGCAACTGCGATAAAAGGGATGATCATCGATGCAATTGATGCAATTAGCATTACAGTTGAGGCAACAATTAGAAAAGCTCCGGTAAAGCCAAAAGCTGCTACTACATTCTTGGAGTTGTTAGGTATTGGAGTGTACTTACTATAGCCTTGAGGGGTTGGTGCTTTAGTTTCTTGGGGGCAGAATCGAGCGGGGGAACTTTGTTGATAAGCTACAGCAGAAAACATATTAAAACCTTTATTATATTTTTTACAGCTTTAATTATAACACAATTTTAATTTTGAAGCATCGATTAATTTATTCTTGTAAGCGTTTTTTAGAAATGTCCCCTTTTCGTTAAATAGAAATGTCCCCTTTTGGTACTACTGAGGTAAGCAATTATGGGAGGCGCTAACCATGGAAGGGTGTATTTGTATGAGTATGAATG
>Ga0172367_10008491_pt1 | contig 11473 bp, 7 predicted proteins | sample Lak10m_FD_114542 | JGI IMG/M metagenome (GOLD analysis project Ga0172367, IMG submission 114542) | Freshwater microbial communities from Kabuno Bay, South-Kivu, Congo - kab_022012_10m | ecosystem: Environmental > Aquatic > Freshwater > Lake | place: Democratic Republic of the Congo: South-Kivu...
AAATAAAATTAAAATTCTCTACACAAAGTATAGCACTGAAACTATTTCTTGAAAAAGCATTTTTATTTCTTTTTCTTTGTTTCAAACCATCCCACACATCCAAAAGTTTTTCATCAGACAAAAGAATCTTCCTGAGATCTGACGGAACTCTATGTTTCGTACCCTGCTTGATCATATTTCGTTTTTGTGAAAAATCCAGATAGTAAAAATTAGCTAAGATTTTTAAAAAAATTCGAACTTCTTTCCAAAACAATTCGGATACAGAACGATGTAAGCCTCGTTCTTATAACTCAAAGAATGAAAAGATATTAAAAAGCGAAAGAGATTAATCCCTTAAAGATTAGATGCTTCGGAAGTTTTGTGTTCGTTCTTTTTTGGTTCCTCGCTAAATTCCTCTGCTAATTTTCTAAATGAACCTTTCCCTAAAATACTTTCAACAGTTCTAGCAAGAGGTAAATAATTTCCTGAAAAATTAGCTCTTGCGAATTCATCAAAAACTTCGTCTCTATTTTTGAATTTTCCATTAGAACTTACGAATAACTTGTCAAGAAGTTCATGAAATTTTTTTCTTTCAGTATACCTTTCCACTGTTTCTACCTCTCCTTTTTCATACAAAGCTCTAAACATTCCTGCTGCATAACTTTGTCTTTCTTCTTCTTTCTCAGAAAAAGCAAGTACTCTTTCTACTTTATCTTGCGGATCAGCAATGTATTTCAATTCCTTTTCAAATTCCTTAACTTTTTCCTCTGGTACCCCACTTCGACGATAAAATGCAATAACCCAGTCTCTAAACTTTATGACTGCACTTGCTTCTTCACTGAAAAGAGCATCTCTGCTAATTTCATCAAGAAGTTTTTTTGCGCATTCAGCAACAACAGCTTCTTCAATCACAGAAAAATAGGCTTTTTCCTCACCAACTTTTTCGTCAGGGTTTTTCTTATCAAACATAGAAAGTCCACTGCGATAAAGACGCACATCTTCCCCTGATTTTCCAACACGAGCCGATTTATATGATTTCAAATGAAATAATTCATGAGCAATAGTGCTTGCAAACAGTGATCTAGATTTTCCTTTTTCAACACCAATTTTAAGTCCCATCGGTCTGTGAATACCTCCAAAAAGCCTACCTCCCGTCATTGCCAACACACTGCCAGGTTTAAGAACATAAATATGGTCAAGTGGCAGCGCTTTTGGCTCACCCCCATATCGATTAACTATACTATCAACGATAGCCTCTGTTTTTTTGAGAATTTCCAGATCTTCTGTACTTTTTTCAAGCTCATATTTGGAAAGATCCTTACTTCTCTCATCAAAAATGTCCTGTAGTTCTTTAGAAGCTGTTTTCTTTTCTTCTTCGGTTCCACCAACAATACGTTCGTAATGTATTCCCCCTTCCATAAATTTATTTTAACAATTCATCAACCGAAACATCAAGCACTTGAGCCAAGCGCTCAAGCTGTGGAATGGTAATATTTTTCTTACCATTTTCAATAGCATTCATATAGCCTCTGTCCATATCAAGCTCTCAACAAATGTTACATTGAAGAAGTTCCAAATTTTGACAAAAACACAGATCGTAAAAATTGGCTGCGTTTTACGTCGGCGCTCATCCTTTAGCCATGGACGCCACTAGCGGAAATGTCCGAGGCGGAATACATGCACACTTGACCCACCCTCCCGTTCGCGTGTGCATAAAACCCCGCTCGCAAGGACGAGAGGGATGCGGGCGGGGCTCCCTAAATTATAATTCTCCGTAATGTACCCACTGATCTTCAGGTAAAGATCTTAGATATTTCCCAATTTCATCGAGTTGATCACTATTTGTGGCAGATTGAATATGATTTTTGAATCTTAGATTTTTCTCTAGTGGCGATGACATTTCCCAACCATTTAGAATCAATGGTAGATTTAAATTTTCGTGATCCTTCAACATGTTAAAAACATCATTCCATTTCATAGGCATAGGACAAACCCTATTGTCTGAAGTGCAATATTTCCATAGTGACTCAAATGTTTCTTTTGTATTATTTTCGTTCATGTTACTTTTCTAACTCTTTTCTTGCGTTCCAATACGCACACCAATCACAGTGCTCGCCAGTTGCGGGGATAGTACCACTCTCCAAGCACTTCTTAATTTCAAACAAAGTTTTCTCTACCCAAGAATCATCACCTTTGTGTTCGATTAAATTCACATCAAAATCAATTCGTTTATCAAAAGCTTCACGATCCATTTTTCCTGTGCAATACACGAAATAGCCAGTATTAGATACTTTGAGTCCATTCTGTCTCAAAAGCCACTGGTAGACCTCCATTTGCCGTTTATAGCCATCTTGCCACTCCTTATCTAGTGCCTTAACAGCTTCATCCTTTGCTGTAGCTTTATAATCCACGACGATATATTCTCCATTTCCATTAATCCATAAATCATCAATTGCTCCAGTTACCAAAAGTCCAGTTGGGTCATGTAAAAATTTTATGCCACCAAAGTTTCTTCGCCACTCATCAAGCTCTTCGTGAGACATTGGTCGTGCATCAATCCCATATTCCTTTTGTAATGGGTGCTGTTCATTTTTTACACGATACGAATCAAATTCTTGTTTCAAAAGATGATCCACTGCACTGTTTATAGAAAAAGGAAATCCTGGTACTCGCTTCACTCCAAGCTTATTATCTATATAAAAACATCGTGGACACTCTTTAAATAAATCAATTTTGGAACGAGAAAGTTTCCAGTTCTTTCCTCCGTAATTCCATGATTCCATTCTGTTTGGGTTGTAGTATTCAGACATAACATTAAACTGTTTCTTCAGCAAACACCACAGCTTCTGTGTTCAGTGGATTTATAAGTATCGGCCACCAAAAAGGAGTATCCCTCCAACCATTTTTGTCCTTATTCCCATTTTGCCTTGTTAGGATTAAGGCAGGTATATCCTGAGCAACACTTTTTGCTATTGAACGAGAAGCAGATGAGCCACTTCCACCATCTGGGTCATCTGAAACACGACCATCATTCTTAAATCGACTCATATTCATATCTTTTCTTAAAATAACCCAAACTTTTCCTCTTTGTGTCAGATTTCTAGAATTCATAGAAAGATACTCAATACTTGATTCAAACGTATTCCAACTCCAATTATACAATTCATCAACCTCTAATGTCTTTTTTATTAATTCAATAACACTAAGTACATTTTTTATATCTACCAAAATCGGTTCAGATTCATTAGCATCTTTAAACCAACTATTTGCCATTGAATCTATTTCATTGATAGTGTTTTCGATATGTGATTTGTAACCAGACTGAAAACCTACAGGCAACATTCTTTTGTGTGGTTGAAGTGTCATTAATGAAGACAATAATAATTTATTTGGTGAGCATGGTACTAATTTACCTGTAATATCTTTTCTAATAAAATAAACTCCCTTTTCTTGACTCTCTTGTTCGATTGTTTTTCTTAGGGTTGAATCAAATTGGTGTATTCTTTTCATAACCTCATAAATATCACGTGTCGTATAAAATCTAGTGACGGCAAGGTCTTCTTTTGATCGTGATCCATACATGCGTGAATGTTGCAAAACAGTGTCTTGCTGAAATTTTTTTGGACTTCTTCCGTAATAAAAACTGATAAGATTATTGATAGTTACTCCTCTGTCAAGAATTTGACCACCGACGAATATATTCATTGGGTTGCGTAATTTTAGTTGGCCTTCATTATCAAGTAATTCCTCGACTTCATTATCAGAATTTACCACAATTACGACTACATATTCTTCAATAAGTGCTTTTAGTGTATCCCCAATGACATCTTCTAGAGAAGGTACTATTCCTCCTTTTTTATTCAAAGATTTTTGTAAATCTAAATATGCATTATTAATTAAATTAATTACATCTTTACTGTTTTCTTTGGCAGAAATCGCTAGCTGACTAACAATCTCCTGAATTATTTTAGACTGCCAGTCATGTGAAGATCTACTAATTTCACTATGCGCTATCATTGCATATTTTTGTTGTGGCTCATTGTTATTTTTTTGTTGAATTCTTCTTATAACACTTCCAACTAAAAAATTAACGACGGCGGACCGGATCGAAATTATTTTGTCTGAGACAAGGACATCTTTTAATTTTAATCTTCTGTCATCTTGTTTCTTCAGCACTTCACGTTCCTCAACTCCAACTTCATTATAAACATCATATGCAATAGATTTTTCATCCTCACTTTCCTCAAAATAAAATTGTCCGCCTATATAATTCTTATGAATCGGTACTAATACTGTAAAAGAGGGCTTCTTTGGCAAAAACTCCATACTATTCTCATCGAGTGTTGGTTGTAGGTATAAAGAATATGGAGTGGCTGTGACTTGAAGATAATCAATTTCATTAACAATTTTCCTAAGTTCATCTATCTGAGAAGAAATCTTGCCAATCTCTATAGCTTCTTCTCGCTTTCTAAAACTAATACTTGCAAAATCAGCCTCATCATCAATAATCAATATTTTCTTTTCTCGCAAGTCAGGATAAATATGAGCAAGTTTCTCTAAAATTCGCTTCATATTATTAACTTCCTTTTTAACCACAATAATTAATTTTTTATTACGTTCATATGCCGTCAAATTATTTGGCATATACATAACATCAAAAACATCTACAAGATCTTCCTTTATAAACTGATCAAAATCTTTTTCCATTCTTTGAACAGTTTGCTTGAGTAGCGCCTTTGTTCCTTTTGTGAGTATTATAGATACGTCATATTCTTTATCAAAAGCTAATGCCATAATACCTATGAAAGCTCTGGTTTTACCGCTTTGGATTTTACCCAATAAAATACCAGGATTACTTGATGATGTCTTATTTTTCTGTAATTTATCAACAGCTTCTTCTATGCAAGAAATAAGTTCTGTTGAATCACCCCTTTGTTTTACAAGTTTTTGAAAAATGTTTTTTTCTTGGTTGTTCATTTGATTTCAATTATCTTCATCACCTCATCGCCATAGTGGTTAATTACTTTTACAGCGATTTTGCCGGTTTTGGGTTTTGGAAATGGCCGAGAAGTTGTTGAATATAACTCATCCCAAGCATCTTCATTTATATCTGCTTTTAGTGCTTTCTTTAATTTTTCGTATGGTTTATCAGCGCCCAAGAAATAAGCATGCGTGACGAAAAATGCTTCTCCGTTGTAATTAGTATCAATGAACCAAGCGGCGATTTCATGTTCTGGGTCACCAGAACCGCTTGAACGAATTTCGCTCTTTACTGGATCATAGACATCCACGCCGACAACTTCAACCGTTACGCCGTCCTTATTTTCTTTCACTTTGACTTCTGGCTCACCAAAGGCAAGGAATAAATTGCCTGAGCCAGTTTTCTTGAGTAAATCACCCATAGAAAGATCGGGGTTGATTTTGACTTTCATAATTTGCAAACCATTTGATTGCGTCCCTTCGGAAAATGCCGAAGCCTCAAATGAAGTGGCGGCGACAACCAAAAGATCAGCAAACTTTTTGGCGACAGTTGCGGCATCGCGAATAAAATCATCATCCACGCTTCCGAATTCTGGTCCAATAGAAACAGCGACTTTTTTCAAGCCGTCATTGGTTTTGTATTCGCCGATAGCTTGAACTTCCGGTCCGCTTGGTAAAATGTCCAAATTCACGAATTCTACTCGCGCGCCCTTCTCGCCTGTTTGCACGCCGGATTTCAAAAGATTGCTCACCACCGTTTCGGCAAATCTCTCGCTGGAAAGCATTTCTTGTGCGTCTGAAACACGATGAGGAGAAAGAGATTCAACGGTAAATGGTCCCGTCACGCGGACAATATTTTTATTCTCTACTGGTTGATCATACAAAACCTCCTGTTCGGCAGGCTCATCATTTGCAAGAGATTTTAGAGTTATATGTGGCACAGTTTTATACTCAAAACCAGCGGAAACACTATGCTCGTCTTGAAGTTTATAATATGGAAATTTAGCAGTCATTAGACGCGTTCGTGCCAGCGCCAAAGAAACACGAGAAGTATCTAATGTAATCCAGCGTCTGCCCCATTGTTCAGCGACAAAAGCGGTTGTTCCAGATCCACAAGTTGGATCAAGAACAATGTCACCGGGATCCGTGGTCATTAAAATACATCTTTTAATAACCTCGATGCCTGTCTGTACTACATAACTTTTATTTTGTTCTGAGAGTTGGGTATTCCAAATGTTATCGTATTGAAAATATGGAAAATCTTTTGCATATCGTATAAAACGAAGAGAACCGGACGCATGGAGCCTACCAATTTCAGCAAGTCTCTTTAATCCATTTTCAGCAACTCTCCAGCCATTTTTGGGGTCATAAATTTTGCCCTTGTATTTAAATGTGTATTTTGATTGAGGCGCACTTGCTTCTATTTGTTGAGTACCAACTATTTCATTTTCATCTTCAAAATCGCGTTTTAGATATAGTGGTCTGAATTTAAGTTCTTTTTCATCTTTTGCATACCAAAGAACATAATCAAAAACGTTATTTAGTCTATCGGTTGGTTTTGTCATGGATGTACGGAAACCGATTTGACAAACAAAATTATCTGGGCCAAAAACCTCATCCATTAAATTTCTTACTAAATGAACATTCTCATCAGAAATTTGCACAAAAAAACTTCCACTTTCAGTTAAAAGCTCGCGAGCAACTAAAAGACGATCGCGCAAATACGAAAGATAGGAATGAATTCCTAGTTCCCATGTATCACGAAAAGCTTTAACTTGTTCCGGCTGGCGGATAAAATCTTCTAACTTGTTGTCTTTGACATCGCGTTTTCTGGTAGAGACCTGCCAGTTTGAACCGAATTTAATTCCGTAAGGTGGGTCAATATAAATAGTCTGCACGCGACCGCGCATGCCTTCTTTTTCCAATAACGAATTCATTACCAAAAGAGAATCGCCAAGAATCATTCGGTTTTGCCAATTATCTTCGTGTTTATAAAAATCTACTGCCTTGCCGAATTGTTGTTCGGCCGTTTCGCCGAAAAGCATCATCTGAGCATTTTCTTCTGCTCCAAGTTTAAGTCGGGCGATGAGCGCTTCCGGAGCGATTTTTTCTTGGACATATATTGGCACAGTCGGCACTGCTAATTCTGCTCCTTGCTCTTTTTTACCAGCCCAAACAAGCTGAGGATCAAGTGATGGGTCATAGTCATACTTCTTTTTAACCGGTTGTTTGTCGCGAGCAGAAAGTTTTACAGATTCCTCTTGTGTAGGAATTCGCACTCTTTTGCCATCATGTTTATATGATTTTACTGGTGCGGCGGTTGTAGGTTGTGATATTTTTTTTCTTGGCATAAATTATTTTGTGTTAAGTAGACCGCCGGCTAATAAATTATCGAAACCTCGCTCCATTCCGGCACGGATGAGATTTTGGGTTTCGTGAATGTCCTGCACTTCCAGCACCGCCCAGTTGCCATATTTCCCAAAGTTATTTACTGCTGGAACCCAAAGTTCGCGAGCAGTTTTAACTTTCATTTTTTTCTTGTCGTCTTTCTTTCCCGTAACTTCAATTAAAAGATTGAGTTTATTTTTGTCTGGCATTTCCAAAACTGCAATAAAATCCGGGACATAATGATGAGCAACACCTTGATGTTCATAAGGAATTGTAAAACCCATATTTTGATTTTTAACATACGCCAAAACCTCGGGCATCTGCTCAAGCTTCTTAGCCACTCCTTGCTCCCATTCTTCAGTATCTGCCACAACATAGTTTATATGACTTTTTACTGTCTCACGCACTTCTTTGGTAGTAAGAAAATCAATATACCGAGTAGAACCAAGTGTGTCATAAGGAGCGAGGATTGGTAGAAGTTGTTTGTCGCCTTGATGTTCTAAATTTTCAGTAATAATTGCTTGTTGGATTTTTGTTAGGGCACCGGAAAAATATTCACCAATTGTTAAATAACCAATTACCATTCGGTCTTTGAGAACAACACAATTTTTGACATACTCTTCTGCAATTTTCTGCAATTGTGGTGCTAGCCAATATTTTTCGGCTCCTTCTGCGTCTGTATAATATCTTTTAAGCAGTCCTACTCGTAATCTGTTTATTACATCTCCTTCTCGTCTCTCTTTTATTTTTTCTAGAGTTTCTATTGTTTCTTCACCAATAACTCCGCTTAAAGTGACTTCTGTCGGCTCGTTTTCAATAATTGTTTTTGATTCTTCTGTAAATTTTGCCGCGAGTTTCGTTTCGTTTAATTCATAGCGATAACCCTCAACACGAGGATAGGTAATCTCATATTGCTCTCTGTCAGGTAAGGCATGAACACGATGAATCACTTTGGGTGGCTTAGGGGTTGTATCACCGCCGGCTTTCAAGAAACTAAATGGCACACCATAGACTTCAGCGTATTCTTCCGATAAAAGTCCTGTCGACTCATCAACACTATAATCTACTCGACGCAAAGCACGGCCGACGACCTGCTCACAAAGTAATTGGGTAGAAAAAGCTCGTATCCCAAGAATATGGGTCACAGTATTCACGTCCCATCCTTCCGTTAACATCGAAACTGACACGACGCACTTTATATTTTCCCCAAGCTTGCCAGGCTTTCCAACAGTATTCATGATTTCTCGAAGCAATTCCTCATCTGTCGGATCTTCTCTTCCGGGGAATCTTTTTTTGTATTCCTTATGAAAATCTTCTATTTCATCGGAAAATATTTTTTTAAAATTTTCATCGATTTTTTCTCCGCTTTCTAATTGTCTGCTATCAATAATAAGGGTGTTAGGTTTATCAAAAAAATTCACACCGTCTTCGTTTCTAAAAATTTCCAAGTTTCCTTTTTCAATAATCAGTTTTCCACTGGGTGTTTCTCTTTCAAATCCGGCAATCCATCGATAAACCAATTCTGAAACAGCAGTATTGTTGCAAACCACAATCATAACAGGGGGCATTACATTTTGATTTTTCTTTTTTTCTTCTAAATAGCGTTGGTAGTATTTTTTATCATAATTTCCATAAAGAGACTCGAGTGCTTCTTGTAGTTTAGTTGGCAGAACATTTGCTGCTAAATAATCTTTCCCGCCAGTTTTTAATCCTTTTTTCGGCAATTCATCCGAAACATGGAGCCAAAGATTACGAAATTCTGGAATATCATCTTTAGAAACTGTATCGGATTCAATAGGTAACCGCGGAATTTTAACCACGCCACATTCGAGAGCGTCTAATAGTGAAAAATCATAAATCGCCCAAGGAAACATGGTTCCTTCTTGATAACCTGAACCACGCAGAAAGTATGGAGTTGCTGAAAGATCGATGACTGCATTGATAGATATTTTTTTAGATAGTGCTTCGAGTCCAGATAACCACACTCGAGCGGCTTTGTTGTTTTCGTCTGCTTCTTTTCTATCTTCTCCTGCAAGCTTTTCTTCTGTAGGTTTTTCACGATAACAGTGATGTGCCTCATCATTTATTACAAGAACGCGAGGTTTACTGAGAATACTCTTAAACGCACGATTCACCATCGCATTTGGACTCTCTTTTACAGCTTCATCTTTTAGAAGTCCAGCCGCTTTCATAACTGCACCAACTTGGAAACGTGGATTTTGCCTTTGCTCAAGTTGATGAAAATTTGTAATAAAAACTGTCGCTTGTTTTAATAGATCAAAATCTTGATAAGAAACAATGTTTCTTTGTAGATAATAATTTTTCGGATCATTCGGGAGTAGGACATTTAATCGATCACGAATCGTGATTCCAGGAGTGATGATTACAAAAGTATCCGTAAATCTCGTGTCCATTGGATAACGAATTTTATTAAGTGTGTTATAAGCAATAATCATTGTCATAACAACAGTTTTTCCAGAACCAGTAGCCATTTTGAAGGCTAGACGATAAAGACCAGGATTGGCGTCAGCGGATGCTTTTTTAAGATCGTTTATAATCCAAGTTTCTCCTGATTTTTCGGCGACCTCATTTACATAAATTAGAGTTTCAAGCGCTTCAATCTGACAAAAGAATAACTTATTTTCTCTCGTGTCATCTCGCCAATAAGAAAGTAAGTCGCGTGATGTTTTTGTAATTCCGGAATAACCGTTCTCGCGCCAATCCTTTATTTGTGCACGAACTTTATTTATAAATGTATTTTCCTTTTGTAGTTCTGTACCAAAAGCACCCTCACTTGTGTTTAACTCTAACTGTTTTTGTTTTGTCTTTGCACGAGGAACAGGGATATAAAAACTACTTGGTCGACGACTTTCAATAATTTCGTCAGTTAAACCTTTCTCATCGGCATTAAAGTGACGATTTGGTTCAAAATATGGAGAATTTAAAATTGGTGATTTCATAAATTTATTTCAAAAGTTCACTACTGGAAATACCCAGCGCATTAGCGATTTTTTCCAAAGTGGAAAGAGTAGGATTCATTCGACCATTCTCAATATTGCTGATATACGCTCTGTCCACATTCAAAGCGGTCGCAAGGTCTCCTTGCGACATATTCTTTTTCAAACGCCATTTTCTAAGGTTTTCACCTAATTTCTTGCCTGATGACATATTTTGTATTTTATTCCGACTTGCATCATATTGCAATCGTGTAATATAATGCACATAGACATTGTCCGCCCCAAATTCCGAAAAGAAATGTGGAGTGAAATCCCGCCCGCATTCCTCCCCAGACCCCTCCTGCGGGCGGGAATACAGTAGCCGAGGCAGGGCGAATCCATATCCCCAGAAAAATTGTTTCGCCCTGCCGAGTCCTTTTTTAGAATTCTGAATCAGGATTGTTTTGGAAAAAAGTTCGGATTTTGTTCAGGAGACACAGCACCTTTTCGAAAAGGCATTTTCGTCAAAATTCAGATCGTCAAAAAAAGACGCAACGGTGGTTTTCGTAAATGTGCTGGGGTGCTAGGATTCGAACCTAGGATCATGGGACCAGAACCCATTGCCTTACCGCTTGGCCACACCCCAATTTCCTTTATTTCTCGCTTTCCCTCTATTCTACGCTACAATCATTTTTTTTTCAAGAAGAAAATAACGAAATAAAAAGGAGAAAAATTGACGTCAAAACTTGAACCACTGACTGATAGCGAGTATATTATTACATATAATCTACTCGCTTTTCATTTTTTACAATCTCTCCCTTATGGACCAACAACAAAAATGGAATTCTTTTTATTCTTCTCAAAAGAGAGAGTCATTTTTACATTTCACCGAAGAACAATTGGACAACATCTTGAAAAGATTTCCTCAAACGAAAACTGCTCTCGATATCGGTTGCGGAGAAGGACAACTCCTCGTCCAATTGGCGAAGAGAGAAATAATTGCTACTGGCATAGATGTTTCAGATATCGGTATCGATGAAGCAAAGAAGCATTTCAATGGAACACTCATTCTCGATGATTTTGAAGAGTACGAATTTCCACAGGGAAAAACATTTGATAGTATCTTTGTAAAATTTGTTATTGCATTTATCAAACATCCTGAAAATTTTTTCAAGAAAATAAACTCTTTA
>Ga0172367_10008492_pt1 | contig 11472 bp, 11 predicted proteins | sample Lak10m_FD_114542 | JGI IMG/M metagenome (GOLD analysis project Ga0172367, IMG submission 114542) | Freshwater microbial communities from Kabuno Bay, South-Kivu, Congo - kab_022012_10m | ecosystem: Environmental > Aquatic > Freshwater > Lake | place: Democratic Republic of the Congo: South-Kivu...
CTCAGGTGTTGAGTTTACTATCGTTTTGAGTAAGTAGTAACTTGTTTGTATAGTTTCTTTTTATCAAAACCATTTTCAACTAAAATATTGTACAACCATTTACGTTGTACTGTGGACGTATCTCTAACGAACATGGCGTCCTTTCTTCCGTTATTCATAAAGTAAGATTCAAGAATTGTAATAAACCTGTGACTATCTGCAGGATTCTTCATCGAAAACAAATTGAATTCTTCATCAACTTGAACAACTACTTTATTATTTAGTGAAAAGATACTCTTGAACTCTTTTTTGTTACAATACTCTTTGAGAAACTCCTCAAGTGTTATTCTTTTATCTTTTTGCCAATCATAAAGTTTCTCCTCAATTTTTGTTGGTTTGACTGATATTATTGTAAATCCGGAATCATCATCAACAAATACCTTTTCATTTCTTCCATACTCGTCAGATTTAAAAAGTAATAATTGATAAGCGTTTTGATTAGTCATAAGTGCTAACTCAAATTTTACTTCCTCTGCGTTTTCATATAACATTTCGAAAATTGGATTTGAGGACTTCAAATACTTCTCATAAAACTCTTTGGCCTTTTTTTCTGTTTTAAAAGATTTGATAATCTTTTTCTTTTGTTTATTCTTAAACAATACAACGATGTAGTTATCCGTCATGGCAAAAGATTATTATGAAATATTAGGGGTAAACAAAAACTCTTCACAGGATGAAATAAAAAAGGCATATAGAAAATTAAGTAAACAATTTCACCCAGATGTAAACCCTGACGGTGCTGAACAGTTTAAGGAGATTGCAACTGCATATGATACTTTGAGTGACCCACAGAAAAAACAACAATATGATATGGGACCTCAAAATCCATTTGGAGGTTCCTATGATGACTTCTTCAACATGTTCAATCAACAAAGGAGACCGACGAGAGCTCCTGATAAAGTCATAACCTTAGATGTTACACCCATTGAGTCGTTTAAAGGTGTAGAAAAAGAATTAAACATTCAGACAAAAGAAGCCTGTGGTGGATGTGGTGGTACTGGTGGTGAAAGAAAAGTATGTTCAGTTTGTGCTGGTCGAGGAGTGATTCAACAAAGAGTCGGTAGTGGATTCTTCCAACAAATAATTCAAACTCCTTGTGGTGCTTGTAATCAAAGTGGTTATCAGGTTATTAATGCGTGTTATAATTGTGGTGGTGCCGGTGTTAAACCTAACATAGAAACTATAAGGGTTACACTCCCCGTTGGTATGGATGACGGTGACTTCTACAGAATTCAAGGTAAGGGTGATTTCAATCTACAACAAGGTAAGGGTGATTTGGTTATTCAAATACGAATGAAATCTTCAGATGGTTTTGAAAAGATTGGTTTGGATTTAGTTTACAATGTTGTAATGTCTCCATTAGATTTCTTATTTAAAGACTCGATATCAATACCACACCCTGATGGTGAAATCAAAATTACGGCACCGAATACATTGAATACTAGGTCGCCATTAAGATTAAAAGGAAAAGGATTTAAACTTCAAAATGGTATTGGAGATATGTACCTTAAACTTTACGTGGATAAGGAGCTTACGGACAAAACTCATTACCAAGAGTTCAAAGACTTATTTGATAAAGTCTACCAATAAGTGATAAAGTTGTACTGTACCGTAAACAGAGGTACCTAACATATAGATTGATAGTGCGGTAATCCACCATTGAGTTGAACTCAATCTCTGATTACAGGTTTTACAGTTTTTATCTTTTTGTTCCATAGAATATTTATAGTTATGAGTAAGTCTACAAATAATAATTACACAGTAAACTATTTCGTTATACAAGAAGCATCGAAAAGGCACAAACTGAATGAAAAGACAATCCAAGACTTACGTAAAAGCACAGTAGAAATTTTTAATGCATATCAGAATGAGGACACTGATTTTGAAAAAGTATCCTCAATATATGTTGAAAACTCTTTGGGTGAGAAAGGTGAGGTTGAGGTTTATTATTTAGATGAGTTGGGTACTGAGGCGGTTACTGAATTTAAAAATGACGGACCTAATGAATTATCACAATACTTTATTGTTGTTAATCCTGACAACGGAATGTATCCATCCCTAAAGTCGACTTACAACGCAATATACCACGAGTTACAACATATTACTGACCCGGCAATGACAACGAGGAGAAGTGAAAAACATATGTCTAAATACTCAACTAAAGAGGATGAAAAGTATTATGGACACGACGCTGAGTTTAAATCTATGTCAAATGAATTTCTTGAAGCTCTTGAAAATGAATATCTTGAAAAGGTATCATCTTTGGACAAAAAACAAGTTTTAGATTCACTGAAGAACTTAAAGATGTTTTTCAAACAAAATGAAAAGTTGTCTAAGTTAACTTATGGTATCTTACAATCCATGGCAGGTGGTAATGATGACGAGTTTGAAATGTACATACCTGAAGATTTGATGACATTACCGTATTATTTAAAATTCATTTGGTTACTCAAAAGATATAATCCTAACCGTTGGAATCAGTTCCTTAATATGTTGTACACCACTGTTGAAGATATCGAATCACAATTAAGTGATAACAAAAAACAAGAGGTTACAGAAAAAGAATTCAAAAAGCCAAGAAAATACAGTAAGTCTTATTGTGAAAAAACCCCATGTGGGGACATGGGGTTCACTCAGAAGGCCTCATGCAGACCTTATAAGAATTGTTATAAGTAATTATCTATTAGCGTCCCTGATTCTTTTATAATCGGACGCAGTTATGGTAGTTCTTGATACGATGACATAATACTCACCATCTCTTTCAACCCAACGTTCTCTTTGAATTGGTCGCACCTCAGACACCACTTCAGTTTGTTGATGTCTTCTATGTTTCTTCTTTCCTTTCCCGTCTTGAGCTAATGATGGTAGTATTAAAACAGTCATCATTAAAACCAACAATATCTTTTTCATAATCTTTTTATTTTATTGGTTTATGGAAAGTGTTAACACTCTCTTAACATAAATATTACAATTGTCTAACAAATTGGGCGGTTATTAAAAATTTAACATTTGAAATTTTTTGAGATTGATTTGCTTTTTGAGTTTAGTTTTACTATATTTGTATAAAAGATAAAGTATGCTTAGTTACATTGGTGGTAAAAGTAAAATTGGTAAATGGATTACACCATACTATCCGACAGATATGGAAACATACGTTGAGACATTCGGTGGAATGTTTTGGTGTTTCTATAATATGGAATTAGAAAAGTATCCAAACTTGAAGACAGTTGTCTATAATGATTTTAACCCTTTGAACTATAACCTGTTCAAGTGTTTGGAAAATCCAACTGAATTGTTAAAGGCGGTCAACTCAATTCCATGTCAAGAAAAGGATGTGACTAACACACCTGAACTATATAAAATCCTTTTTGGTAATTTCCAACAATCATTATTTAGTGGTGACTTAAAAATTAAAAGTCCTGACTACATGATTGGTGCACAATACGCTTACATTCTAACTCAAGTATTTAGTGGTTCAAAACCTGAGACAAGTTCTTTTATTGACTTAAAAGGTAAATACAAATCAAAATACTTGACCTTCCGTGATAAGTTAGCAAACCCAAAATTGGTTGATAAGTTTTTGAAAATTACAAATGTAGAGAACTTGGACTTTGAAAAGGTAATTCAGAAGTATGATTCAGAATCTACTTACTTCTACTTAGACCCACCGTACTGGAAAACCGAAAATTATTACTCTAATCACGATTTTGACAGAGGGGACCACGAGAGATTGGCTAATACCCTTCATCAATTGAAAGGAAAGTTCTCACTGTCTTACTATGAGTTTGAGCTATTACATCAGTGGTTCCCACAACCACAATATAGATGGGAGAGTAAGGAATTTGTCAAAGCTGCTGCAGCAACCAAGGGTAAAACACAAAACAAAGGAACCGAACTTTTGATTTTGAATTATTGATAAAAGTTGTATTTTTGTAACAAATATCAATAACAATATATTTATATGAAAAATAGAAAAGAAATGAAATTCAATGATTTGTTAAAGAGTGTCATCTTAGAGAACAGTCGTTATGATATCTTGAAAAAGACGTTGACGGAACCTCGTAAGAAAGATGACAAGGTTATACCAGCCAAGATGACTCCTCAGGAGTTCGACAAGATTGTATTGGCAGACCCTACAACACGTAGAGCTGGTGATGAAATCAAAAAAGCAGGTACCTATGTTAACTGGTTGGTGAAACAATTCCTTTCTTTGGTTCCTGAAGATGAACAAGAAGGTACTCCAAGATACAAGTCGGAACTTAAGAGAAAGAAAGATTTGTATTTTGAGGATTTATATAAGACAACTGAAGACTTAAAGAAGTTTGATGCGTTCAAACAAAAACTTCCACAAGAACTTCGTGATATCAACAAGTTAAGTATTGATGGGTTATTTGACGCAGTTAAAGACTTTGACCTTACCATGGCAACAACAACTAAAGCTGAAAGAAAGTCGATGCCATCACATCCCGGTGGTGAAATGGTTTTTGATGGTGATAGATGGAGAATTGTTAAAATTACAGATAAGGGTTCTTTAGGTAAAGAAGCGGCATGTTTCTACGGAGGTAATAATGAAGAAACACGTTGGTGTACATCAGCACCTGGATTGCACTACTTCAATGGTTATATATCTCGTGGTCCATTGTATGTAATCATGGACAAGAACGATTCAAAACTTGGTAGCAAAACAGGGCTACCGATGCACAGATATCAGTGGCACTTCCAAGACCAACAGTTTATGGATATTCACGATAAACAAATGGATTGGATTAGTTTCTTGAATGGTGATGGTGCTGAAATGAAAGAATTCTTCAAACCTGAAATCATGAAGAACTTGTCAGGACCTACAGGAAATTCTGTAGTTGTTGAATACCCACGTGACGCAACATCTAAGTATATTGCTCTTTATGGATTTGATGAATTCTTTGAATCACTACCAAAGACATTGCAAAGATTTGATTTCACAAGTAGTGGTAATAGTCGTTATGGTGAGCAAGCAAGTGAGGTTAACTTCGAATTACCTGAAAAGATCGGTGATTACGATAACTTAGAAGTGCTACACTTGGATGGTGTAATTAATAAGCTACCAAGTTCTATTGGGAACTTGAAAAAACTTCAGTTCTTGTCTCTTCCAAACAACAAAAACTTACAAGAATTACCAGAATCAATTGCTGACTTACCATCTCTTATGGTATTGAACTTAAAGAACTCAAATCCAAACATTAAGATTCCTAAGAGAGTTCAAGAAAAAATTGATAACAACGATATCCACATCGTTAAGTAATAACAAAACAGGACCTTGAGTCCTGTTTTTTTTTTAGTACATTTGAACTATGAATGTTGATGTAGAAATTTACATGAGTGAGTTTGTTAGGTTCTTCAGGGAAAACCCTAACGACTTGATTGACCTTATTGGTAAAGCAAAACAAGAAGATTTTTTTGATGGTGTCAGAAAACTTGCTGAAAAAAATTGGGAAGGCGGTAACGACATTCAGTTGACTCAAAAACAGATGATTGCCTTGATACTTGAACTCAATGACAAAACTGAAGAGATGAAAGTTAAGGTTCCGATGATGGTAACAAAATACGGTAATATTTTTCTCAATTGATTTTTTATAAAAATTAGTTATCTCTATCTGATATGAGTAACTTTTTTTTTGATACCATTATCATTATTAACCTTAAGAGAAGACCTGATAAGTTAAAAAAGGTTTTACAAAGAATTTACGATTTAGAACTCGAAAAGAGTGTAAACATTGAAGTGTTATCTGCGGTTGACGGTAAGGAGTTAACCGATGATTGGTTAAAAGAAAACATAAGGATATCACCACTATACCGAGACTCAATGAGAGGTCGTGGTATGACTTACGGTGAGATAGGATGTGCATTATCACACATGAAGGCTTGGGAAATGGTAAAAGAAAATCCATCAATCAAGAACGCATTAATTATTGAAGACGATGCAGTATTCAGAGATACTTTTATAGAGGTCACCCAAAGAATAAAATCAGGTGTAGACAGTCTTGAGTATGACTTTATGTACTTGGGAAGAAAAAAAATGGTGGAAGAAAAAGAACCTTTAGTTTATTCTGATTTGGTTCAGCCTTATTTTTCTTATTGGTGTTTAGCGTATGTGTTAAACAAGAGTGGTGCGAAAAAACTATTAACCAGTAATTTTCAAAAGAACATGATACCGGTTGATGAATTTGTCCCAATACTTCTTGGTACTCCGAACCCTGGTTTAAGACACATGTTACATCTTTATAACAACAATAAAAAGTTGAATGGACTTGCGGTTGAACAAAGTATTATTTGGCCCGAAGAGTTTGCATTCAACAACTCAGACACAGAAAAAAGCAAAGTGTATTTCGATAACAATTTTTACGATGACGGTATTGATAAATTTGTGGTGATTACCGTAGCCACGGAGGACAATGAAAATCTGAATAGGTTTAGAGAATCGTGTCATTATTATAATGTATCATACATAATCCTTGGTTTGGGTGATGAGTGGACTAGTGGAAAAGCCGAGAACGGGGTATTATTAGAACCAGGTGGTGCGCAGAAAATAAACTACCTAAAGAAAGAATTATCGAGTTGGGGAAACCTACAAGACCACATTATAATGTTTACGGATTCATATGATGTCGTATTCAATACCGGACCACTTGAGATAGTTACTAAGTTCCGTCAGTTCGGTTCACCCATTGTTTTCTCAACAGAAAAAACTTGTTGGCCTGACCCTGAGGTTGAATCATTTTATCCTGAAGTGGAAACTGAATACAGATTTTTGAACTCAGGTGGTTTTATAGGTTATGGTGACCATATAATGAAACTGATAAGTGAGGAAGTTGAAAACCATGAAGATGACCAAAGATATTACACAAATAGGTTTTTAAACAAACCTATACCTGAACCACTTAAATTTGAACAAGTGAGTCCAAACAATAATGAAGGGCACCAAAATGGTTACAAAATTGGATGGATGAGTGAAACATATTTCGATGAGGACATTATGAAGTATTGTGTAGACAACTTCAGTCAATTTGATAGGGTGTTGGACATTGGTGCAGGTGATGGGAAGTGGGGACTGAAACTTGGTAGTTATTTCCATCATGTTGATGCTGTTGAAATATTTGAACCATACATCGAAAGATATAACCTAAATGAGATTTATGATGAGGTTCATGTTATGTCATTTTTGGATTATGAGTTTGAGTCTGGTAAGTATGATATTATCGTTATGGGTGACGTATTTGAACACGTGACACAGGAACATGCGTATGAGTGGTTAAACAAAGTCAAAGATAAAGTTAGAGAGTTAATCATAGTCGTACCATTCAACTACCCACAAGAGTGGGATGGTGTGTATGAGAACGTATATGGTCATCACCATCAACCTGATTTAACACCTTCAAAGATGTTAGAAAGATATCCCATGTTGAGGATTGTCAAATGGACAAATTCAGTATCAACATCAGACGAGGGTGAAGGTTTTGGATGGTTTGGTAAAAGTGGTGTAAATGAAGTTAAACATGATATCGTATTGGATTATAATCAGAGAATATTCCAAACTTTAAATTTGGCTCATGATGATGTTGCTGTCGATAAGAGTGACGGTAGAATAACTAACACGGTAACAAATGAAGAACCTTGTGTTTTACATGCTAACGGACCTCAATCAACAAAAGACTTTTTGAAATCTATTACCGGATATATGTTTGGTCGATGGAACGATACTTATGGTTCATCAAACTTAGTCAATAAAGACGAAATGGATATTACAAAGACAATATATCTTTCAGTTATCATGGATGTTCCTGTTAGTGATATCAATCAAGTGTTTGACCAAATAAGATATCTAACATACCCCAAAAATAGAATTCATTTGAATATTGTTTATTCAGACAAACAACATGAATATAAATTGGATAAGTTCCTTAGTAAGTTCTCGTCAGAGTATATGGGGACTACTGTTACATACCAACAAGGTTTGAGAGGGGAATTAAGAAATGGTTCAATAAAAAGGTCTCAAGATTACGATTACCTTTTATTGATGGATTGTAATTACATTTTCAGAAACAGACAGTCGGTCCAATTGTTAATATCTGAAGACAAAGAAATAATATCACCCATGATTAAAGAACAAAATTCAGGATGGATTAATTTTTCTTTTGTTACTGATGAATCTGGTAATCCAATATTTAACCAAGAACAGGTCAAAATGAATACCTATGAAAATAAAGGGTGTTGGCCCGTTGGATATACTGCGGGTATTTGGTTAATCAAGAATTCAGTACTTCAAGACTTGAATGATATTTTCACAGAGGGTAACGACAGGTTTAATGGTGATGAAGATTACGATTTGATATTCTCAATAAATTGTAAAAATAGATTGAGAACAATATACGTATCTAACAACCATTACTATGGTGGAATCATTGATTGATTTTTACTATATTTGCATTTATGGAAATTACTAATCTATATAAATGGACATATGATAAGTTCATTGTACATAAAGCTCACGACACCAACGTCGTTGAAGATAATGTTAATTCTAAAAGAATAAAATGGGATGTGGACTTTGTTAACGAAGTCGATGCTGAAGGTCTTAAAAAGGTGTATGGTGATTTACTATACAAGGTAAACGCTAAGAATGTTATTTTTGTTTGTGACTCAAATGACGAAAAAGTCTCGTTGAAAATTTATAGTACAGTTAGGAATAGAAATTTCGGTTCAAGGTACTTCAAAGTAAGACGTGAATTGGTTTTTCTAACTTATAATTTTAGAACCAATAATTTGTATTGTGGGACTATCTTAAAGAGTGATAAACGAGTAATTGGAAAAAAAATTTATTGTAACAAATTTGGTGAGGTTGGACTACAGAGACATATGTTGATGTTTCACAATATTATTAAGGATTGTTTTCAAAATAGATATCAGATTCGTTTTTTTATTCAAACTAAGGTATCTAATCTTTCGAATGAAACAGAAGAAAAAAATATTTTACGAGAGGGGTTGAGAGCATTCTTCAATAAAATTACAGAAAAAACACAAGTAGAGTTAGATTATGACTCAAGGTTACACTATGAGTTCTACAGATTATTTTTAACTAGTAACGGTGTAAAGTATCATGATATGGTTGATGATTACATAGAATGGAGTCTACCTAAAAAAATCCTGAAAAAACATAATAACTATGTTGATGCTTTTATGGAACACTACAAATTCAAAGGGAAAAAAATAAAAAAATACATGAACCAAATCTCTAAAATAGATTGGTTTAATTTAAGTTGGGCTTATAGAACTTTGGGCATTGATTATTTCAATAAAATAAATGAGGAATTTTTTAAACATAATAGTAATTCATCTTATTATTTGACTAATAATTTATTCAATAATCCCGATAAATTAACCAAAATTGAAAAGGGTAAAGTTTTGGAGGCTATCAATCTTAAAGTATCGTTATCAACAATAATAGACCATCTACAGACAGTAAAAAAACTCAAGGAAAAATATAACTACGAGTTTAAGATGAAGTTTACGGATTTAAGTTCTTTTAATTCTGAACACTATGAGATTTCAGAACTATATACTTCATATAGTAAAGGTATTATAGTTAGAGCCTATGGTGATTTTGCGGAAGAGCAAATATCCGAATCAATCATGGGATTCAATATTGATTATTTCCCAATTGTATTAAAAACCACAGGTGAGTTTAATGAAGAATCTCAACATCAACAAAATTGTGTTAGAACATATTCTGAAAAACCTAATTGTATAATTATTTCCCTAAGAGCTGGTTCACCAAACTCAAATGAAAGGGCAACCGTCGAATATAGATTCAGAAGGAATGAAATGGTAAGAGTACAATCACTCGGTAAGTTCAACAGGAAATTAGAAAGTTCATGGGATTTACCTTTGGAGATTTTGGACAAACGACTTAAATTACTTTGGAGTAAAAAAACACTAATACTTCCACGTATGAAGAAAGAAACTATGAATGGTAAGATAATTAAACAATACATTTCCGTGTTCGACGAAAAGAATCCAACTAGAGTTGAACCAATATGGGATGAACGTATCGAAGAAGATGAAGATTTATTTTTCGATTTTGTTGGTTGAATGAAAATTTTGATATATATTTGTAGTCTAAAATAAAAACTCAAAATGGCAAAAGTAAAATCAAACACCACAATCTCGTTCAAAGAACGTTCACAAGTTTCACGTCCTGGAGTTCATGCGAAAACCAAGACATCTCGGTCAAAACGCTCAAAAAACTATAAGAAGGCTTATCGTGGACAGGGTCGTTAATAGTAAAAAAAAGTTAAAGTTTTGGGTACACTCTTATGGAGTGTGCCCTTTTTTTATTTGTAAATTAAATTATTTTTAAAACATGAAAATTAAATTAGAATATGTTTGGTTAGACGGTTACACACCTGAACCAAATCTACGTAGTAAAGTCAAAGTATGTGATTTAGAATTTCTTGCGGTTGAGACAGTACCTGAATGGTCGTTCGATGGTTCCTCAACTAAACAAGCTGAAGGACATTTCTCTGACTGTATATTAAAACCTGTAAGGGTTTATGAGAATCCATTGAACAAAGGTTATATTGATTCTTATTTAGTTTTGTGTGAGGTTATGAATCCTGACGGAACACCACACAAAAGTAACACAAGAGCACTTGCGGGTGATGATACACCAGACTTGTGGTTTGGGTACGAACAAGAGTATACTATTATGCGAGAAGGAAGACCTTTGGGTTTCCCATACAATGGTTATCCTGAACCTCAAGGAAAGTATTATTGTGGTGTGGGTAATGGACAAGTCAATGGTCGTGATTTTGTTGACAAACACATGGAAAATTGTATTGAAGCCGGTATCGATATTACGGGTACAAATGCTGAAGTTCTTTTGGGTCAGTGGGAATATCAAGTATTCTCAAAGGGTAAACTAAAAGCTGGTGACGACCTTTGGATTTCAAGATATATCCTCCAACAAATGTCTGAGGAATATGGTTACGATATTGAGTTTCACCCAAAACCTGTAATGGGTGATTGGAATGGTTCTGGACTACACTGTAACTTCTCAAGTGATAAAATGAGAAACGAAGGTGGAGAAGAATACTTCAAAAATATCTTCAGAGCTTTTGATACTCGTCATGATATTCACATTGAAAACTATGGTTCAGATAATAACCTACGTTTGACTGGTAAACACGAAACTCAATCTATTGATAAGTTTAGTTGGGGAGTGTCAGATAGAGGTTCATCTATCCGTGTTCCTTTGTCAACGGCTAAAGAATGGAAGGGTTATGTAGAAGACCGTCGTCCAGCATCTAACGGTGACCCATATAAGATTTGTAAGGTCATCAGCGAAACTTTGGATTATGCTGACCATCTTAATCATATCAAACATAATATGGAAGATAC